>Ga0335072_10012789_pt1 | contig 11976 bp, 15 predicted proteins | sample Lox_Sample_21_FD_206725 | JGI IMG/M metagenome (GOLD analysis project Ga0335072, IMG submission 206725) | Soil microbial communities from Loxahatchee National Wildlife Refuge, Florida, United States - Lox_Sample_2.1 | ecosystem: Environmental > Terrestrial > Soil > Wetlands | place: USA...
GCGGGCTGGGTGAGCTCCGGGAGGTACTGGCGCGGGAAGGCGTCACCGATCCGCTCTGGTATGAGGTGACGAAGAGCCGGAAGGCACCGAAACGTGCCCGCCGTGCGCTGGCGCAGGGTGCCGAGGTGATCTTCGTCTGGGGTGGCGACGGAACCGTCCAGCGCTGCATCGATGCGGTGGCCGGGACCGACGCCGTGCTGGCCATCCTGCCGGCCGGCACGGCCAATCTCCTGGCGGCGAACCTGGCTGGGGCTGGTCACCGCCGGAAACCCGGTGGAGTGGGCCCGGGCCCTGGCGCGGGTGGCCCGGGGCCGGGCCGCGGAATCGCCGTTCATAACGGTCACCCGGGGCAAGCGGTTCCGGATCCGGCTGGACCATCCGCTGCCCTGCGAACTTGATGGCGGTGCACGCTCCGAGGTCGCGAAGATGCGGATCAAGGTTCATCCGGGCTCGGTCAAGATCTGCGTCCCCAATTAGGCGGCAGTCAGGTATGTCTCCTGACCGCAGCGGCAGCGGGACGGTTGCGATCGCGCTGCGTGGGTAGCGCTGCGGTGTGCTCCGGACTGAGGGATGACGGGTCTGCCACGCCAGCAGCCCGGGGCCGCATCAGCCGCAAGGAGACAGTCGTGAGCAAATCAGCCACCGCACCGTCGCACGAGGACATCGATCCCGAATCTGTCGCTGTGCATGACTGGCGCGTCAACCGGCTGACCGGGCTTGGCCTGCCCAGGCGAATGGCGGAGCTGGTGGCCGATCAGGTCGACTGGCACGAGGTGGCCAGGCTGGTGCAGCGCGGGTGCCCGGCGTCGCTCGCCATTGCCATCGTCGGGTGATACGGCCGCGCCGCGGCCATCCCCGCGGCTGGAGCTAATCGGGGTGGCGGCTGGCCGCGTCGAGGGCCGCTTCGAGGTCGGCGATCAGGTCGCCGGGCGCCTCGATGCCGACTGAGAGGCGGAGCAGGTCGTCGGGCACCGGAGACGACGGGCCTTCCGTGCTGCGGCGGTGCTCGATCAGGCTTTCCACCCCGCCCAGCGAGGTGGCTCGCTTGATCACCCGGACCTCGCGCAGCACCGCATGCGCGGGCCCGGCCCCACCGGCCAGCCGGATGGACAGCATCCCGCCGAACCCGCCGGTCATCTGCCGGGCCGCGATCTGGTGGCCGGGGTGATCAGGCAGCCCGGGATACAGCACGGCGCTGAGCGCCGGATGCCGGTGGAAGTGGCGGGCCAGCGCCAGCGCCGTCTCGGACGCGCGGTGCACCCGCAGGAACAGGGTGCGCATGCCCCGCTGCAGCAGCCACGCCTCGAACGGCCCGGGCATCGCGCCGCCGTTGTGCCGCCACGACTGTATCCGCGCCCAGAACGGGTCCGGGCGGGCAGTCAGCACCGCGCCCGCCAGCACGTCGCCATGCCCGTTGAGGTACTTGCTGGCCGAATGCATCACCAGGTCGGCGCCGAGCTCGAACGGCCGGGTCAGCACCGGGGTGGCCGCCGTGTTGTCCACCGCCACCCGGACCCCGGCCGCGTGGGCCAGGTCACACGCCGCGGCCAGGTCGGTGATGTCCCACGTCGGGTTGGCCGGCGTCTCGGTCCACAGCAGCCGGGTGCGGCCCCGCCGGATCGCGGCCGCCACCGCGTCGAGATCAGTGGTGTCGACGAACTCCACGTCCAGGCCCCAGGGCACGGCGAACTCGGCCAGCCACTGGCGGACCCCGTAGTACAGCACCCGGGAGACCAGCACATGGTCGCCGGGCTGCAGCGCCTGGAACACCGCGGTGGCCGCGGCCATCCCCGAGCCGAACAGCGCGCATGCGCCGCCGCCTTCCAGCTCCGCCAGCAGCCGTTCGGCGTGCTCGCAGGTCGGGTTGCCCGCCCGGGTGTAGACCCGGCCGTCCGGGTATGAGCCGTCCGGCCGCTGCTCGTAGTTCGTGGACAGGTTTATCACCGGAGCTAGCGCGCCCGACGTGGGGTCGACCTCACCGAGCCCCTGCGCGGCCAGGGTCTCCGCCGATACCGGCCGTTCCATCAGCTCGTCCTCCTGCCGTCCGCCGTCAGCACCGGTATACCGTGCCGCCCCCGGCACCCGCTCAGACGGCGCCGCCGGCCCCGGGCAGGCGCCATCCTCCGCGGCTGCCCGGCAGGAGATCGGCGGGCACACGCAGCCGCGTTAGCCCTCCTGGCCCGGCCGCTCCACGCTGCGGACACGCTGGCCCGGGGCCTGCCCGTTCTCCTGGTCAGCGGCGGCGGACCCGGGCTCTGCGGATGGCACCGGCGCGCTCAGCGGCACCGGGACGGCCTCCCGCACGCCCGTTTCCGGCGCGACGGGCGGCTCGGGCTTCGCGGTGATCCGGAGAGCTGAGAACGGCACATCCCAGGCCGGGGCCCGGCCGTTGACCCGCTCGCCGGTCCCGGCCGGGGGACCGGCGGCAGCCTGCCGCAGCCAGCCGCCGGGCGCGACGTCGTGCGAGATCAGCGCGGCCGGAAGGCGCACCTCGGCGGTGGTGCCGCCGTCCGGTGGCCGGCTGAGCAGCACGGTGATGCCATGCCGCGCGGCCAGGTGCGCGACAGCGAACAAACCCACCCGCCAGGATGATGCCACGTCCGCGGCGGGTGGATGGGCCAGCCGCCAGTTGAGCTGGCTCAGCTGTTCCCCGGACATGCCGGTCCCGCGGTCGGTAATGGTGAGGCGTGCGCCACCGTCCCGGACGGCCTGCCCGGACATGGTTACCTGGCTGGCCGGAGCCGAAAACGCGGTGGCGTTCTCCACCAGTTCGGCCAGCAGGTGCACGGTGTCGGCCGCCGCGCTGCCGCTGACCAGGACACCTTGCTGGACTTTCAGCGTGACCCGGTCGTAGTCCTCAATCTCGGATATCGCCGCCCGGACCACGTCCACCAGGGAGAATGGCCCGGCCGGATGGGTTGGCGTCTCGTTACCAGCCAGGATGAGCGCGCTGTCGGAATAGCGCCGCATCCGGGTGACCAGATGATCCATCTGGAACAGGCTGGCCAGCCGCTCCGGATCGCCCTCGGTGAGTTCCGCGCTGTCGATCAGCCGCAGCAGCCGTTCCTGCAGCGAATAGCTGCGCCGGAAGAAACGGGCGGACAGGGCATTGATGCTGGCGCGCTGCCGGGCCTGATCCGCGGCCAGCCGCACCGCTTCCCGGTGCACCTCGTCGAAGGCCCGCGCGACCCGGCCGATCTCGTCGGTGGACCGTACTTCGATGGGTGTCACCGGCCCGGTGGTACTCACCGGCACAGCGCGGGCCGGGTCCGCGGTCACCTCCAGCGCGCGGGCCGCCGCGGGCAGCCGTGCCCCGGCGACGAACCGGGCGGCGGCCTCGAGCCGGCGGAGCGGGCCCACCACAGACCTGGCCACCAGCAGCGTGACCAGCAGGACAACGGCCAGCGCGGCCAGTGCCGCGGCGCCGGTGATGAGCGCGGACCGCACCGCACTCCGCTGCAGGCCCTGCGCGTAGCCGGAGATCCAGTCCGTAAGCTGCTGCCCGGCCTGGCGCATCCAGCCGACGGTGTACGACATCCCGGCCTGCCACTGCTGGCTGGCCTGGGTGCCGAGGGCCAGCGGGCCACCGCCACCGGCAACGGCGCCCTGTTCCGCCGTCTGGGCCTGCCGGGCTTGCGGCGTGTTCAGCGTGCTGGTCAGGGCCCAGCTCTGCTCGGGGCTGGCTGAGCTGCGGAACAAGGCGAAGTCACTGGCTTGCCGGGCCTGGGCGGAGGTCAGCGCGGTGAGCGCCCCGGGATCGAAGTGACCCTGGGCAAGCGCCACGCCGAGGATGGCCTGCTGCTGCGTGGCCTGGTCCGTCATCCTGGACAGCGCGCCGAGCGCGCGCACGCTGCTGATCAGCGTGGGGTTGCCGCTGAAGTCGGCGATGCCATCGTTGACCGCGAACAGGGTGGCTATCGTCGCGGAATAGGCGTTGATCACGGCCAGTGCCGGAGTCTGGGTCTGCGCCGCGTGCCTGCGCAGCTCAGGCAGGCTGGCCAGGCTGGTCAGGACGGCCGACGCGGCGGCCCGGGTCTGGGGCGGGTAGCCGGGGCCCAGTTGGCGGACGAGCCGGCCAACCGTCGCTGCCCAGCGGTCGGTGCGGACATACTGCCGGTGCAGGGCCGGCTGCCCGGCAACCGGGCGCCCCAGCGCGATGAACGCCGCCGTGCCGGCCCGTTCGTTCTCCAGCGCCTGCGCTAATCCGGTGTCCTGCCGGCCGAGCGCGGCCAGCCGGGCAACCTGGCCGTAGCCGGTGGCACTGCGCGTCGCGTCAGTGATGCGCAGCCCGGCGAGCGCGAGCCCCAGTACTGCTGGAATGGCCACCAGCGCGATGAGCCGGTAGGCCACCCGCCAGTTCCGTGGCGCCAGCGCCGGGCCTGTCCCGGCCGCGGGGGGCGCACCGCCAGCGGTGGCGGCATTGACCGGACTGGCCTGGCTCATTATGTCCTCGCTGATCCGGGAAGCTGCTTTCGGGGCCACAGGCAATTCCCAGGCCGCGCTGGACAAGTGGGAGGCAGATCACTTGCCCCCTTTCTTCTTCGACAATACCTCCGCGTCCAGCCGCTGGATACGGCCGCGTTGGACCTTGTGTGCAGCCAGGTTACGCATGAGAGATAAGTGACCCGGGCGGGCGCATAAACCAAAAGAGGGTGGGAGTGAATGAAGCTACTGGGCCAGAATTGGCTCGATGGCTTCGTACGCACGTGCCCCGGTGTGGCTGTCGTATGCCGCGTTCGTGCTGGTCGGGGTCGGCGCGGGGATTAATGGCGTGCTGCTGCCGGCGCAGATGGCCGGTTACGGGGTGGACCGGGCCGCGATCGGGCTCACCTTCTTCACCGGGTCCGCCGGGTTCGCGCTGGCCGGTCTCAGTACCGGCGCGCTGATCGGCCGGTGCGGGGTCCGGATCGCGCTGGCGGCCGGCGGCGGCAGCTGCGTGCTGGCCGGGCTGTATCTGGCCACCCGCCCGCCATTCCCGGCGTTTGTGCTGGTGCAGCTGGTCACCGGGTACGGCGCCGGGGTCCTCGAGTCGGCGCTCAACGTCTATCTCGCGACGCTGTCCGATGCGACGGCACTGCTCAACCGCCTGCACGCGTTCTTTGGCGTCGGTGCGCTGCTCGGGCCGGTGCTGGCGGCCTGGATCCTCAGCCTCGCGTCCTGGCCGGTGGTCTGGCTGGTCCTGGCCCTGGCCTGCATCCCGCTGGTGGCGGCCTTCCTGGTGGCCTATCCAGGGCCGGCGCCCGCCGCCCCGGTGCCAGAGACACCGGATCCAGTGCCGCGCCGGATGCTGAGTGCCGCGCTGCGGGACCGGGGCGTTCAGCTCGGCGCGGCCATGCTGGCTCTCTACGTCGGCCTGGAACTCAGCGTCGGCAACTGGGGCTTCAGTTACCTGGTGCAGACACGGGCGTTGCCGCACTCGCTGGCCGGCTACGCGGTCAGTGGGTACTGGCTCGGGCTGACCCTCGGACGGTTCCTGATCAGCCCGTTCGCCGTCCGGGCCGGCCTGGGCGCGGCCAGCCTGATCTACGCGTGCCTGGCCGGCGCCACCGCGGCGGCCACGCTGGCCTGGCTGGCCCCGGCCGTGGTGGCCTGTGTGGCGCTGGGGCTGCTCGGCTTCTTCCTCGGCCCCATCTTCCCGACCACCATGGCGATCACGCCGCGGCTGACCCAGGCCCGGCTGGTACCGACCGCGATCGGCGTCATGAACGCGGCGTCAGTGCTCGGCGACGCCGCGGTGCCCTGGCTGGCCGGGGCCGTGGCCCAGAACGCCGGGATGTGGGTGCTGCTGCCGTTCGCGATAGTGCTGGCCCTGGCCCAGCTTGCCGTCTGGCGGCCAATCACCGGGCGGATCTCACAGGATGAACGGGATCAGCATCTTGGTTGACTGCTTGTAGGCCGGATAAGTGTCCGGGAAAAGCTGGGTCATATTGCGTTCTTCCACCACGGCGCTGTAGATGAAATACGCGCCGATCACGAAGACCGCCACCAGCCAGTAGAGGCTGACCGCTATGGTCGTGCCGACCATGGCCAGGATGATGCCGGTGTAGATGGGGTGGCGAATCTTGTGGTAGGGGCCGGACGTGACCAGCTCAGGATCAGCTTTGTGGGACATTGGCATGCCCCAGTTCCGGCCCAGGTACACCCGGGCCCAGACAGCCAGCGCCAGTCCCAGCACCCAGATGGCCAGGCCGATACCCTGCAGCAACGGGCTGTCGGTAACTGAATGCTCTTTGAAAGCCTTAATCCGCAGCAGCAGAAGAACGAGCAGAATGATGGCGACCCGGACGCCTGCGAACCGGCCCCAGTGTGTGCTGCCCGCCTTGGCGCCGGTTGACATGGCGAGCCAATAGATCCAGAAGGCGGCCCAGCCAAGGAAGATAACAATGTCAACGATATGCATAGCAGAACTCTAATTCAGGGAGTGGCGGTGGCAAGTGCTTTGTCTACCCAGGCCCGCAGGGCGGGCAGCGGAGCGGCGCCGGTCTGCCGGGCGGCCACCTGCCCGCCGCGCAGTACCAGCAAGGTCGGGATGGCCTGGGCCTCGAACCGCTGCGAGATCCGTGGCGATTCGTCGACGTTCACCTTGACCAGCTTGACCTGGCCGGCCAGGTCTCGGGCCAGTTGCTCGAGCGCCGGGCTGACCATCCGGCATGGCCCGCACCACGGTGCCCACAGGTCGACGATGACCGGAACCTTGGCCGCGTCCGCGACCTCGGCGAACGTCGTGTCGTCGGCATCGGCGATCCACGGCAGCGGCTGATGGCATTTGCCGCAGCGCGGCGTCCCGGCCGCCGCCGCGGGTACCCGGTTCACCTGGCCGCAGTGCTCGCACCGGACCTGCCCGCTGGTCATGGCTCCCATTATCCGCCTCAGCCGTCGAGGAGCGATATCAGGCGGGCCGGGGCGATGGCGCGGTAGGCGTCCTGGCACAGCTCAGCGATCTCGGCCCAGTCCGGGTCATGGTCCAGCCGGACGCCGATCCAGCCCCGGCCGCCTACATAGGGCGGCCGGAAGAACCGGCCAGATTCGGCGGCCGTGAGTTCGGCTTGCGCTCCGGGCAGGCCGGCGCACCACAGATGCGGGAATTCGTCCGCGTGATGGCCCTCGGCCCATAGCGTCACGAACGACTTCTTGCCGCTGACGAACCAGGTTGGCGCGCCATGACTCAGCCGCTCGGTCACCCCGGGCAGCGCCAGGCAGATGGCCCTGACCTGCTGCACCAGGTCGGCTGTCATCACGGTGAGTCTTCGCCGCGTGGACGGGTGCCGCGGGGGTGCCCGCGCAGCAGCGCGACGACTTCCCGGTTGAGCCCGAACTGTGGGCCACCGATCAGTTCCCACGCCCGGTCGATCCCGGCCAGGAAGTTCAGCGTCACCAGGATCGCAATGGCATTCACCGCGCCAGAGTCCGCGGGGTGGAGGCTGAGGTCGATGCCCTGGATGAACTGGAACACGAACGTGACAACGAGCCCGACCAGGAAGACCGCCTCACGCAAGGTACGCAACCGGGTCTGGTGCAGGCGGATCAGGGAGAGCAGCGCGGCCGCCACGAACAGGAGCCCGACGATCGCCACGGCCATCGAGGCTGGGCCGATCTTGTGCCCGGGAATCAGCGCGAGAAGCGATACGACCAGCGTGTTGAGGAACGCGGTGAGCGCCGCGGATGCCCGGATGCGGTGCACCTGCGTCCCTTCCTTGGCCTCGGCCAGGCGGTCCGCGGATACCGAGATAGCCACGAACAGCAGCCCGATGAGTGCGCCGGCCACGCTCGCACTGGCGATGAAGAAGTCATGGATGCTCTCGGGTACCACCTGGCGATTCTCGCACCACCGGCCGGGCTGGTTCGAAGGCGGCTGAGAACAGGTAGCTGGTGGCCAGGCTGCGGTAGGGCCGCCACTTCTCGGCGATGTCCAGGACCTCCTGCGGGCTGGGCCGGTGATCGAGCTGGTAGGCGGCCTGAACGGCCTTGCGCAGTGCAAGATCGCCCGGCAGCACGACGTCCTCCCGGCCCAGCGCGACGAGCAGGGCCCCCTGCACGGTCCACGGGCCTATCCCGGGGATCGTGGTGAGCTCGGCCAGGACCTCGTCATCGGGCTGGCCGCTGAGCACGTCCTCGTCCAGGCGGCCGTCCGAGAAGCGCCCGGCCAGGTCGCGCAGCGTGCTGATCTTCCGCCAGGACAGCCCGGCCGCGCGCAGCTCGGGCGGCGGCACGGCCAGCAGCTCGGCCGGGGTGGGGAGCCGGCCATCGAACCGGGCTTCGATCCGGCCCAGGATCCGGCGGGTCGCGGCGACCGACAGCTGCTGCCCGGCCACCTGGAACAGCAGGGCGCCGAACAGATCCATCGGTGGCAGCTGAGCCAGCCAGTCCCGCGGGTCGAAGTCGGGCCGCCCATCGATGAGCCGGGCCAGCACCGGGTCGGCGTGGCGGAGGTAGGAGCGCGCTTGGCGGAGCGAGCTGGCCCGGCCGGCATCCTCAGTCATTGGGTTCCCCTCCGGCTAGTGATCTCTGAGTTCGCTCAGCAAGTGCAGCAGCCCGGCACGCAGCGCCTCGAACTCCGCTGGGCTGGTCAGCGCCGCCCAGCGTTGTTCGACGCGCTCGGCGGCCGCATGCGTGACCGGGGGAACCGACGCGCCACGCTCGGTCAGGAACACCAGCTGGGAGCGGTGGTCGCGCGGGTTCGGCCGGCGCTCAACGTAGCCAGTTTCCTCGAGCTGGCTGACGGCCTGGGCCATCGACTGCTTGCGTACCCGGGCCAGCTCGGCGAGCCGGGAGACCGTGGTGCCTTCCGGTGGCACGAACGGGAACACGTTGGCGGCCGCCGGGCGGATGTCACCAAACCCGGCCTCGCGCAGCGCGGCATCGATGTCCTGGGCGTAGTGCTGGTACACCAGCCGGAGCAGGAGCCCGATCAGCGGGCGGTCCGGAAAGTCGGCTTCCATAGATAGACAGCCGCCTGTCTATTAGCTAGAGTGGACAGGTACCTGTCGATCTTAGGGGAAGGATCCTGCCATGACCACACCACCGGCCATCTACGGCGAGTTCGGCCAGGCCCTGGCGTTCGCCGAGCGGACGCTTTCCGCCACCCTGCGCGAACACCTGGCCCAGCGAGACACGGAGCCGGAGACCTGGTACGCCCTGCAACTGATCGCCACGCGCGGACCCGGACTCTCCCGTGTGGAGCTCAGCGACGTCCTGGCGGGCTCACCGAACCTGACCGCCGAGTCCACTCGCGCACTCCTGGCCCGGCTGGAGGCCGAGGGGCTGATCCGCGGTGGGGCCCGCGTCGATCTGACCGCCGACGGCCAGGCCCTGCACCGCAGCCTGCGCGAGTACATCGGCGGCCCGACCGCCCGGCTGCTCGGCCAGTTCGACATCCACGACATCGAGACGACCGTCCGCACGCTGCAGGCCGTGACCAAGCGGGCTGCCGGGGAGCCGGCCGAGTAGCCTGGCGTTAAGACGAACCCGCGAAAGAGGACGGGGGCTGATGGTCGTCCAGGTCGGCCGACGCGAATCATTCAACGCCGCGCATCAGCTGTGTGACCCGGACCTGTCGGACGAGGAGAACCGGCGCCTGTTCGGCAAATGTGCCAACCTGCACGGGCACAACTACGTGCTGGAGGTCGTCGTGGCCGGCGAGGTCGACCAGGCCAGCGGCTACGTGTTCGACCTGAAATCGCTCGCGGACGTCATCGGCCGGCAGGTCCTCCGCGACGTGGATCACCGCAACCTGAACACCGACGTCCCGTGGCTCAAGGGCTGCGTGCCCACGGCGGAAAACCTGGCCCAGGCGTTCTGGGAACGGCTGCGCCCGGAACTGCCCGACGGCCTGCTGCGCTCGGTCCGGGTCTGGGAGACCGACAAGAACTGGGCCGAATTCGGTGCCCAGGCCTGAGGCTCCAGCCCAGCCAGGCCCGGAGTTGCGCCGCCGGTACACGGCGGCGGACGTGGGCGTGTTCACTCCCGGCGAGGCGCGCCGGTTCGTCCCGGGGGGAAACGGTGACCCGCACGACGATGTGGACCTGGCCTGGGAGCTGTTGTACCGGCTGGAACCGGGGCTCTATGACCGGCTGGCCACCGCCGAGCGGCTGCACCCGGGGGTCATCGGCTGGCTGCCCCGGGACGTGGGCCGGATCGCCGAGGTCGGCGCCGGTTCGGGCCGGCTGACGATGGAGCTCGCCGGGCGTGGCCGCCGCATCGTGGCGGTGGAGCCCGCGCTGCCGTTGCGCCGGGTCCTGCGCCAGAAGCTCGCGTCCGCCGGGCACGCGGACCGGGTTGAGGTGATCCCCGGCTTCTTCGACGAGCTGCCGCTGCCCGATGACTCGGCCGACCTGGTCGTCACCTGCTCCGCGTTCACCCCGGCACCGGAGCACGGCGGGGAGGCCGGCCTGGCCGAGATGGAGCGGGTCGGCCGGCCGGCCGGGCTGGTCGTCATCATCTGGCCGAATCACCTGGACTGGCTGGCCGCGCGTGGTTACCGGCATGTCAGCTTCCCTGGGCCGATGTCGGTGCATTTCGGCAGCCCGCACGAGGCGGTGGAACTGGCCGAGATCTTCTACCCGCGCGCGGCCGCCGAGATCCGGCGCCGCGGCTCGGCCGAGGTCCCGTTCGAGGTGCTGGACATCAACCCGCCGCGCGACCTGGCCTTCCGGGTGCTGCCCGGATGAAGATCGCGATCATGGCGCCGCTGGTCACGGCCATCAGGGAGCCACAGCGCGGCGGCTCGCAGGCGTTCGTCTCCGACCTGGCCCGCGGCCTGGCCGGGCGCGGGCACGACGTGCACGTCTACGCGGCCGCTGGATCAGAGATCCCGGGAGTCGCGGTGATCGACACCGGGATTGATCCCAGCGCGCTGGCGGCCACGCTCTACCGGGCGCCCGGGCCGGCCGCGGGCGCACCGGGGCAGGGCGCACCGGGGGAGGGCGCACCGGGGGAGGGCGCACCGGGGGAGGGCGCACTGCCAGTTTCGAGCACCCGGGGGGAGGGCGGGCCGGATGCGGCCGCCGCCGCCGAGTCCGCGTTCCGCACCGTGTACAGGGCCGTCCAGGCGACCCGCTACGACGTGGTGCACAACCACGCGTTCGACGCGCCAGCCGTCCGTCATGCGGCGGCGCTGCACGCACCGGTGGTGCACACCCTGCACCTGCCCCCGGACACACACGTGTCGGCGGCGCTGCGCAGCGCGGTGCGGGGCGGCTGCCCGCCGGCCGTGGCCGTGGTGTCGGCATTCCAGGCCAGCGCCTGGCGCCGGGTCGTGCCCGTGGATGCGATCCTGCCGCCGTACCCGCCGACCGGCGCAATCCCATGGTCGGCCGGGCCAGGGCAGGGCGCGCTGTTCGCGGGCCGGCACTCGCCGGAGAAGGGCACCGCCGAGGCGATCGACATCGCCCGCGCGGCCGGAGTGCCGATCGACGTCTACGGGGACGTCTACGATCCTGGGTACAGCCGGGCGCAGATCGGCCCGCGGCGACACTGGCCCGGGGTGACCGTGCGCCCGGGAGTGCCCCGGACCGTGCTGTGGCAGGCTATGGCCCGGGCGGCCGTGGTGTTGTTCCCGGCCCGCTGGGACGAGCCCTTCGGGATGGCCGCCGCCGAGGCGCAGGCGTGCGGGACCCCGGTGATCGCGTTCCAGCGCGGCGGGCTCAGTGAGGTGATCATGGATGGGGTGACGGGGTTCCTGGTGCCGCCGGACGACCTGGACGCGGCGGCCGGAGCGGTGGCGAAGGCGGCCGGGCTGTCCCGGCCGGCCTGCCGCGAGCACGCCGTGGGCCACCTGGACCTGAACCTGACCCTGGACGCACACGAGCGTATCTACCGGCGGGTCGCGGATGGGTGAGAACAGCTGGCTGGCCGGGCGGCGGGCCGTGGTCACCGGGGCCAGCCGCGGGATCGGGGCAGCCACCGCGGCGGCCGTCGCGGCGGCGGGCGCGCACGTGGTGCTGGCCGCCCGGGACGCGCGGGCGCTCGATGGCGTGG
>Ga0335072_10012790_pt1 | contig 11976 bp, 12 predicted proteins | sample Lox_Sample_21_FD_206725 | JGI IMG/M metagenome (GOLD analysis project Ga0335072, IMG submission 206725) | Soil microbial communities from Loxahatchee National Wildlife Refuge, Florida, United States - Lox_Sample_2.1 | ecosystem: Environmental > Terrestrial > Soil > Wetlands | place: USA...
CCGCAGGCGTGTCACAGCTGGCCAAGGCCGACGACAGGATCCGCCAGCTACAAGACCAGCTGGCTGCGGCTCAGCACAGCCAGCCTCCGTCGCCCACGCACGAGCTCCTCGTCGGGTCGCTCATCGCGCTCGCGGTCATGGCCGCCGTGTCGGCGATCCTGGGCTGGCTGATGGCCGGGCATGCGCTGCGTCCGCTGCGGACGATCACCGCGACCGCGCGCCGGATCTCTGAAGACAACCTTCATGAGCGGCTGGACTTTGCCGGCCCGCGCGATGAACTCAAGGACCTGGCCGACACCTTCGATGGCCTGCTCGAGCGGCTGGAGGCGGCGTTCGCGGCCCAACGCCGGTTCGTGGCCAACGCATCGCATGAGCTGCGGACGCCACTGGCCACGATGCGCGCTGCACTGGACGTGGCCATGGCCAAGCCCGACCCGCCGCCACCTCAGACTGCCGCGCTGGCCGGTCGGCTGCGCGCTGAGCTGAACCGCGTCGACGAACTGCTCGAGGGCCTGCTCGTTCTCGCGCGGGCGCAGCATGGCGCGCTTGAAGCCCGCGAGTTCCTCGTCCTCGACGACGCGGTAGCCGCTTCGGTGGCCGCCAGGGCGCCCGCGATTGCCGAGGCCTGCCTGGAGCTGCGCCAGGCGGCCGCCTCAGGCGCAACGATCGCGGGCAGCCAGGCGCTGCTGCGGCGGATGATCGACAACGTGGTCGACAACGCAATCGTGCACAACCAGCGAACAGGCTGGATCACCGTCGGGACTTGGCTCGGCTCTGGCACGGCCCGGATTGTCATCGAGAACGGCGGCCCGGTACTTGATCAGGGACAGGTCGACCAGCTGGCGCAGCCGTTCAAGCGGCTCGGCGCCGACCGGATCTCCGCTGAGCACGGGTCTGGACTCGGGCTCTCGATTGTCGCGGCCATTGTCGCGGCGCATGGCGGCAAGCTGGACCTGCAGGCCAGGCCGGGGGGTGGACTGCGGGTGACGATCGAGCTGCCCTTGGCCGGACGGCCTGTCCCGGCTGATCTCGCGGGGGTACCCGGATGAGAATCCTGGTTGTCGAAGATTCCAGGTCCCTGGCGGATGTACTGGTCGAAGGCTTGCGGGACCAGGGCATGGCGGTGGATGCGGCTCACGACGGCCTCACCGCGGCGGCAAAGCTCGACGTCAACGCGTATGACGTCGTCGTCCTCGATCGCGACCTGCCCGGTATCCATGGCGATGTCCTGTGCCAGATGATCACCGACCGGGACGACCGGGTGATGGTGCTCATGCTCACCGCGGCGGGAACGCCCGGTGACCGGGTCGCCGGCCTGAGCCAGGGCGCAGATGACTACCTGGCAAAACCGTTCCACTTCCCGGAACTGGTGCTACGGATCCGTGCGCTGGCCCGCCGCCAGCCCGCCGCCCGTGGCCGGGTCCTGCGCGCGCTAGGCATCGAACTCGACCCGCTGCGGCATATGGCGGCCAGGGACGGGCGCCAGCTTGACCTGTCGGTCAAGGAGTTCGGCGTGCTTGAGGCCCTGCTTCGGGCCAGCCCGGCGTTCCTGCGTGCCGAGGACCTGCTGGAGCAGGTGTGGGACGAGTACGCCGACCCGTTTACCAATACGGTGACGGTCACGATCGGCCGCCTGCGCCGCAAGTTGGGCGACCCGCCCGTCATCTCGACAACCCCGGGGGTGGGCTACCGCATCGCGGACTCGTCCGGGCAGGCCGGCTGAGCCCGGCCCGAGCCCGTTCGCTGGCCGGACGCGGTGGCGTCATATCGGGCACCACGGGTATCGGTCTGCCTGCTGGCGCGCCGCGACTAGACTGACTGGCAGACCCCTCGCACGGCGTTCATCCCGCCAACCCCCCCAGGGCCGGAAGGCAGCAAGGGTACGCGGGCTCTGTCGGGTGTGCGAGGGGTCCTTTTTACCGTCCTGGTGAGGGAATCCCGGCGAGAATGAGGTCATGACAGGCGACGCCCCAAGACCCTCCGCTGGCACAGCCGGCGAGCCAGGTAGCCGGCAAGCCGGCCCTCCTGGTGCGCCGCTGGCGCTGTACCGCAGATACCGCCCGGCCACGTTCGCCGAGGTGAAAGGTCAGGATCACGTCACCGAGCCGCTCCGGCAAGCGCTGCGTAGCGGCCGGGTGCACCATGCCTACCTGTTCAGCGGGCCGCGCGGCTGCGGCAAGACGTCCAGCGCCCGGATCCTCGCCCGCTCGCTCAACTGCGAGCAGGGACCGACGCCCGATCCGTGCGGCGTCTGCGCCTCGTGCGTGGCGCTGGCCCCCGCCGGGCCCGGCAGCATCGACGTGATCGAGATCGACGCCGCGTCGCACGGCGGCGTGGACGATGCCAGGGACCTCAGGGAACGCGCCTTTTACGCGCCAGTCTCCGGCCGCTTCAAGATCTACATCATCGACGAAGCACACATGGTGACCAGGGAGGGCTTCAACGCGCTGCTCAAGCTAGTCGAGGAGCCGCCACCGCACCTGAAGTTCGTCTTCGCCACCACCGAGCCGGAGAAGGTCATCGCGACTATCAGGTCGCGGACGCACCACTACCCGTTCCGGCTGGTCCCGCCCGCGGTGCTGCGCGAGCACCTGGAGCAGATCCTTGCCGCCGAGCAGGTGCGCTGCGAGCCGTCGGTGCTCCCGATCGTGGTCAGGGCCGGGGCAGGCTCGGTGCGGGACGCCCTGTCGGTGCTCGACCAGCTGATCGCCGGGTCGGATTCCGGCGGCCTGCGCTACGACCGCGCTGTCGCGCTGCTCGGCTATACCGACGACCGGTTGCTGGACGAGGTCGTCGGCGCCTTCTCCGCCGGTGACGGCGCGGCGGTGTTCCACGCCGTCGACCACGTGGTCGAGGCCGGTCACGACACTCGTCGCTTCGCCGCCGACCTGCTCGACCGGCTGCGCGACCTGATCGTGCTCTCGGCGGTGCCTGACGCTGCGTCGACAGGCCTGATCGAGGCCCCGGCTGACCGGCTGGAGCAGATGAGCGCCCAGGCGGCCGATTTCGGCCAGGCCGGCCTGACCAGGGCCGCCGAGATCGTCAGTGCCGGACTGCTGGAGATGCGCGGCGCGACATCACCCCGGCTGCTGCTTGAACTGATGTGTGCCCAGGTGCTGCTGTCAACTGGTACTGATAATGCCGGGCTAGCGGAGCGACTTGACCGGCTGGAGCGCAGGCTCGACTCCGGACCGCAGCCCTCGGCGGCCCGACTGGAACAAACCCGCGCTGCTCAGCGGCCAGAGGTGCCAGCGGTCGCTGAGCAGCGCGGCGCTGAGCGGCCAGCGCAGGCTCGCGCCGCCGAGCGCCCGCCGGCTAGCCGCCCTGGCCGGTTGGCAGCTCCCGATGCGGCGAGCCCGGCGGCAGGCGAGCCTGCCAGCGAAGTCCCGGCTCCATCCGGCGCACCGGCTCCATCCGGCCCGCCGGCCTCGGCCGATGCGATCCGGGCGCGCTGGCCCGACATCCTGGCGGCGGTCCAGAACAGGCGAAAGGTTGCCTGGATTCAGCTGAGCAACGCCAGCGTGGAGTCGTTCGCCGACGGTGTGCTGACACTGGCGTTCGCAAAGGCAGGAACCGCGCGGGGCTTCGAGACCGGCGGTTACGACCAGGACCTGAGCCACGTGCTGGCCGTGATGTTCGGGAAGTCGCCGCAGATCAAGACGACCGTGCTCGCAGGCGGTGGGCTTGCCGGCAGCGAGCCCGCTAGCGGCGGACTAACCGGCGGCGGGCCGGCTGGCGGCTCGGGTGGGGACCGGGCGGGTGGGGTGGGGACAGCGGCAGGAACGGTCTCATCCTCCTCGCGGCCGCCGGATCAGGCCGAGCAGCGAGGGAGTGACCGAGGTGATCACCGGGATGACACCCGGGGCGAGCGGCCTGGTGCTGGCGGGGCGAGCCAGTCCCGCACCGCCAGCCGGGCGCGGGCGTCAGCAAGCAAGCAGCAGGACTATCCGCCGAGTCAGGCATCAGCCGCAGCGGGCGGCGATCCGCAGCCCTCAGACCTTCCCGCACCGGACATGCTGACCGGCACCGACCTGATCGAGCGCGAACTCGGCGGCCGGATAATCCAGGAGCTCGACGGATCCTGATCGGCTGTATCCGATCTAGTTGGCTCGTCTGAGCGGGACGCGCCATCGTGGCCGGCCGCTACGTGCCGCGCCGGAGCGAAGGCCGTAGGCTCGGATTATCTAGCCAGTCGGACTTGGGAGGTCGCGTGGAGCCAGGTGGGCAGCTGGATATGCAGCAACTCCTTGCGGCGGCCGCAGCCATGCAGAGCCAGCTCATGAGTGCTCAGCAAGAGCTTGCCGAGGCCGAGATTGAAGGGACCGCCGGCGGAGGGCTGGTCCGGGCTACCGTCAACGGCCAGGGCGAGCTGGTTGATCTCTCGATCGACGCGGCCGCCATCGATGCGGCCGACCCGCAGGAGTCCGCGCAAACCATCTCTGACCTGGTGCTGGCGGCTTACCGGGATGCCTGCCGGGCGGTTGATGACCTGCAGCAGGAAACGATGGCGCCGTTCGCGGCGGGTTTCGGTGCTGGCGAAGGAGGAGGCCAGGGCCTGGGTGGATTGCCGGATCTAAGCGGCCTGCCCGGCTTTCCTGGCGCCTCTGGCGGAGCAGGGCAGTCCGGACTGGCAGCCGAACCTGAGTCGCCGGCCGAAGACCCGCCTTCCAGCGAGCGCTAGGCGGGCCCGCGGTGTACGAGGGTGTTGTCCAGGACCTGATCGAGGAGCTCGGCCAGCTGCCGGGTGTCGGCCCGAAGGGCGCACAGCGAATCGCCTTTTACCTGCTGTCAGCCGATCCGGTGGACGTCAAGCGACTCGCGACTGTGCTGATCGAGGTCACCGAGCGGGTCAAGTTCTGCCGCGTGTGCTTCAACGTGGCCGAGGATGACGAGTGCCGCATCTGCAAGGATGCGCGCCGGGACCCGTCAGTGATCTGCGTCGTCGAGGAGCCGAAAGACGTCGCGGCGATCGAGAAAATCCGCGAGTTCCGCGGGCGCTATCACGTGCTGGGCGGAGCGATCAGCCCCATCGACGGCGTCGGGCCTGACGACCTGCGGATCAGGGAGCTGATGGCCAGGCTCGCGGACGGTGCGGTGACCGAGATCATCCTGGCCACCGACCCGAACCTGGAAGGGGAGGCGACCGCGACGTACCTGGCGCGGATGATCAAGCCGACCGGGCTACGGGTCACCAGGCCAGCAAGCGGGTTGCCGGTGGGCGGCGAACTTGAGTACGCCGACGAGGTAACCCTGGGCCGGGCATTCGAGGGACGGAGACAGCTAGATGTCTGACTGGCCGGACCGGTCAGCCGACGGGCGCCCTGTATCGGCGGGCGCCGTATCGGCTGGGGCTGCATTTGCTGGCGCAGGGGCAGTCCCAGGAGCAGGAGCAGGCGCAGGCGCTGCCGACCTCGCACCTGGTCAGCCGGCCGAGGACTGGCGGCCGCTGGCGGACCGGGTGGCCGGGAACGCACGTGACTTCCTCGATGGCCTCGCGGCGGTTGCGCGCGGGGAGGGCGCCGAGGAGACCGTCCCGCTGCTACTGCTCGAGACCGCGCAGGTGATGCTCGCGGGAGCCCAGCTCGGCGCCAGCAAAGACGTGATCCTGCCCAGCAACTGGGAGCCTGACGTCGGCGCTGACCCCGACGTCGACCTGGACGTGCTGCGTACGGGCCTGGCCGCGAGGCTTGTCGGCTTTGACGACTATGCAGAGATTTTCGATCCGTTCGCCGATACCCAGGCCACCCCGTTCCGGCTCTCTGATGATCTTGCGGCTGTGGCGGCCGACCTTGTGCACGGGCTCAAGCATTACGAGGCAGGACGAGTGGCCGAAGCGCTCTGGTGGTGGCAGTTTTCCTATGTCAACCACTGGGGCACGCACGGCGGTGCGGCGCTGCGCGCGCTGCACTCAGTGGTTGCGCACGCCAGGCTGGACGTAGCCGAGGAGCCGGCCGCGCGTTAGCAGGCGCTCCTCTCGATAGACTCAGGTTCCGGCCAGACGTGAGCCGGCCCCCTGCGGGAGGCCCGGTCGGACCTGGCGGTCAGCTACCCCGATACGGAGGAGCGCGCGCAGCCGTGGCCTTGGTCGTGCAGAAATACGGTGGATCGTCGGTCGCCGACGCGGACGGTATCAAGCGGGTAGCGCAGCGCATTGTCGCCGCCCGGAAGGCGGGGAACCGCGTCGTCGTCGTCGTGTCGGCCATGGGCGACACCACTGATGAGCTGCGGGACCTGGCGAATCAGGTGAGCCCGGCGCCACCGGGTCGCGAGCTGGACATGCTGCTCACGGCAGGTGAGCGGATCTCCATGGCGCTGCTGGCGATGGCAATCGCGAACCTCGGCCTGGAGGGCCGTTCCTTTACCGGGTCGCAGGCCGGCGTCATCACCGACTCCACCCACGGCAAGGCCAGGATCATCGACGTCACGCCAGGCCGGATCCAGGCGGCGCTCGACGATGGCGCGATCCCGATCGTGGCCGGGTTCCAGGGTGTCTCGCAGACCACGAAGGACATCACGACACTTGGCCGAGGTGCCTCCGACACCACCGCGGTGGCGCTCGCCGCCGCGCTCGGCGCGGATTACTGCGAGATCTTTACCGACGTCGATGGCATCTTTACCGCCGACCCGAGGATCGTGCGGACGGCGCGGCGGATTCCGCGCATCTCCTACGAGGAGATGCTCGAGATGGCGGCGTGCGGCGCCAAGGTGCTGATGCTGAGGTGCGTCGAGTACGCCCGCAGATATCAGATCCCCATTCACGTGCGCTCCTCATTCAGCAACAGGGAAGGCACCTGGGTCGCTGACGCAGGCGCGGTCAGGGAAGGCGAGGCGATGGAACAGGCGATCATCTCCGGCGTGGCACAGGACCGTGGCGAGGCGAAGATCACGGTTGTCGGCGTCCCGGACAAAGTCGGTGAGGCTGCGCGGATCTTCCGCGCGATCGCCGAGTCTGGCATCAACATCGACATGATCGTCCAGAACATCTCGGCAGCGGCCACTGGCCGGACAGACATCTCCTTCACGCTGCCTCGAGACGATGGTCACGCGGCGATGACCAGGCTCGGGCAGCTACAGGCCGAGGTTGGCTTCGACTCGCTGCTTTATGACGACCGGATCGGCAAGGTCTCAGTTATCGGCGCCGGCATGCGGTCGCACCCCGGTGTCAGCGCGACCTTCTTCGGCGCGCTAGCGGAGGCCGGCGTGAACATCGAGATGATCTCGACGTCCGAGATCAGGATCTCGGTCGTCGTCGACCAGAACGATGTGGACATCGCAGTGACGGCGGCGCACGAGGCATTCGATCTCAGCGACGGCGAGCACGCGATCGTCTACGGCGGGACCGGCCGGTGACCGCCGGCAGCGGTCGGCCCGTGCTGGCGATCGTCGGCGCGACCGGTGCCGTGGGCACCGTGATGCGCGACATCGTTACCGAGCGCGCCGACATCTGGGGTGAGGTCAGGCTGGTTGCCTCGGCTCGGTCAGCGGGCCGGATGCTGCCGGTGCGCGGTGCGGACGTGGAGGTGCGCGCGCTCACGCCCGAGGTCTTCGACGGCGTCGACCTCGCCATGTTCGACGTGCCAGACGAGGTCTCGGCGGAGTGGGCGCCGGTGGCTGCTGATCGCGGCGTCGTGGTGATCGACAAGTCGGGTGCATTCCGGATGGATCCGGATGTGCCGCTCGTGGTACCTGAAATTAATCCCGACGCGGCCTTCGACCGGCCTCGCGGGATCATCTCGGTGCCTAACTGCACGACGCTCTCACTCATCGTCGTGCTGGCCGCGCTGCACCGCGCTTTCGGCCTGCGCGAACTAGTTGCCGCCTCGTACCAGGCCGCGTCTGGGGCGGGCCAGGCGGGGACGGACGCGCTCTATGACCAGCTAGCCAAGGTTGGCGGGAACCGCGCGCTCGGCCAGCGGTCTGGAGACCTGCGGGCAGCGATCTCCGACGACGGGCCGTTTGGTGCCCCGCTCGCGCTCAACGTGGTGCCGTGGGCCGGCTCCGTCCGCGATGAAGGATGGTCGTCCGAGGAACTGAAGATCCGCAATGAGACTCGCAAGATTCTGGCCATGCCGGACCTCAGGGTCAGTGCGACCTGCGTGCGCGTGCCGGTGATTGTCGGGCACTCGCTGGCGCTGCACGCGGTATTTAGCCGCGAAGTGAGCCGCGAGGAGGCTCAGCGAGTGCTGGCCTCTTCGCCCGGCGTGATGCTGGTCGACGACCCGGCACGCGGCAGGTATCCGACCCCGGCTGATGTCGCCGGCCTGGATCCGACTTTGGTCGGGCGCGTCAGGCAGGACCAGGACAATCCGCGGGCCCTTGAGCTGTTCGTGTCCGGCGACAACCTGCGCAAGGGCGCGGCGCTCAATGCGGCCCAGATCGCGGAATTGCTGGCGCCGACGCTGGCGGCAAGCCCGGCTTCTTAGGCAAGGGGCGCACTCCGCGCTGCGGCATCGTCGGCGCCCGAAACGTCTAGGTTCGCGAGCTTGGTGTGCGACTTTTCACCTCCAACGTGACTTTTGATAACGACTTATCGGGATTAAAAGTCTCGACTGAGCGCTGTTCTGGGTGAAGAGTTCGGCACGGGATCAGGTTGGACGCTGATCGGCCCATCAGGCAGGCTTACCACTATGACTCGGGCATTCACGCTAGCGGAGGCCCGCGAGCTGATGCCCGCCTTGCTGGCTCGCGCCGACGAACTGATCGAGGTGCGTGCCAGCCTGGTCGAGGTTCAGGCGGCGCTGGCCAGCGGCGAGCCGTCCCCGCTCGGCGGGCTGCCTGAGGCGAAGGCATACCAGGCCCGGCTCAGTGAGCTGGTCGGCTGGTTCAGCGACGAGGGCCTCGAGCTCAAGGGCATCGCGCCGCTGTTGCTCGACTTCCCGTCTGAGCTGAACGGCGAGCCAGTGCTGCTCTGCTGGCTCGAGGGTGAGCGCGAGCTTGACTGGTACCACAAGTTGCCGCACGGCTTCGCGGGCCGTCGCCGGATCAGCTAACCGAGCGATCACCGCCAGATTCGGTCGGGTTCAGAAATCCGTTTGCCGGGAAGCCGGGAGCACAAGAGGATCTGGCTTGTGGAAGTCAGGCTTGCGCAGATTGACGACGCGGCCAGGATCGCGGAGATTCACGTCCTGGGCTGGCAAGGTGGTTACCGCGGCCTGATGCCGCAGGAGTATCTCGACAGCCTCGACCCCGCAGACCGACTCTCGCGGCGGATCCAGTGGCTGCGAGATGGTGACCGGACCCGTGGCGGGTGCCTAGTCGTGGCTGACGACGATGGCATGCTGGCCGGATTCGCTGATGTCGGCCAGTCTCGGGACGATGACGCCGAGCCGGGCAAGACCGGCGAGGTCAGGGCGATCTACCTGGCACCTGACTCCTGGGGGAAAGGCCTCGGGCGCGAGCTCATGGCTGCCGCGCTCGCGCATCTGGCGGGGCTCGGTTATGACGAGGTCACGCTCTGGGTACTAGACACGAACGCTCGGGCCATGCAGTTCTACCAGGCTGCCGGATTCCGGCCCGATGGCGCGATCAAGCTCGATGACAGCCACGGACTCTCGCTCCGCGAGGCCCGTTACCGCAGGTCGCTGGGCTGACCGACGGCGCCGGCAGGTGAGCGGGTGACAAGCTGACCGCTGATCAGCCGCATAACGCGCTTGCGCTCGCCCTGCTCGAGGCCGTCGATGAACAATTCGCCGTGCAGATGGTCGGTCTCGTGTTCTAGCGCCCTGGCAAATTCCCCGGTGCCCGTCACGACGACCGGCTCCTGCTGAAGGTTTACCCCGGCAGCCGTGACTATCGCTGATCTGTGCCGGAGCGCGCTGACGCCGGGAATCGACAAGCAGGCTTCGAGCCCGTAGTTATCTTCGCTGCGCTCGACGATCCGGGGATTGATCAGGTAGCCGAGCTGGCCGTCCACGCTGTAGGCGAACGCAGCCAGACTGGAGCCGATCTGGTTGGCGGCCAGTCCGGCCCGCCCTGGCTCCTGCACGGTGTCCAGCAGATCTTCGATGAGGCGGGCCAGGGCGTCGTCGAAACGCGTCACCGGGTCGCTCGGTGTCCTCAGCACCGGGTCACCCAGGTAACGGAGCGGCCGGACGCTCATGTCCCGCGCTCGCGCTGCTCGCTGTCGGCGGTCAGCTTCCCGAGCTGGTCAGCCACTAGCTGGTGCCAGGTGATCTCGGCGCGCACCCGCAGCCGGGCGTGCTCGGCCACCAGGTCGTCGGCGACGGTCTGGTCCGGCCAGGCGCGCTCGCGCTGATGGTCAAGCCGGCTCGCGTGCGCCGAGAGCACCCGGATCCTGTCCTCGACGTAGCCGCGGAGCGTGTCTTCGCTCAGGTCGTCACTCATTGCCAGGGCAAGGTCGACAGGATCGGGCTGAAGCCGGATTTCCTGGAGCGCCTCAGCACGCAGCACGCGCAGCTCGCGGTGACCCTCCGAGGTGATGCCGTACACGGTCCGCGCCGGGAACTGGCCGTCCTGCTCGGTCCGCAGCGCCTCGATCAGTCCCTCGGCTGCCAGCCGGTGCAACGCGCTGTACAGCGAGCCAGGCTGAACTTCGGACCACATCTCTGTCCGGTCGATGCGCGCATCCCGGCGCAGCTGGTGACCGTACATCGGACCGTGCTTAGCGAGCGCGCCGAGGATGAACAGGCGAGTCGGATTCACTCCCATAGTAAAACACGACTACTCAAATTTGATCAGCGTTCTTGCGCTCGATCACCTCAGAATCCTCGACTGAGAGGCGGAAGCCGACGCGGCATCGCGCCTTCTGTAACTCGGTACCCGGCACCTCGTCAGCACCCGCCGACCGAGTCAGGGCGCGCAGCTCCGCGCGCGCTGTCGCCAGCTCAGCTTCGCACCGCGTGATAGCGACGTCGGCACGGTTGGGTGTGTCTGCCAGGGACTCATCCCAGTCGGCCCAGCTGCGCGTGCCGGCTTTGAGGCCTTCGAGTAGCACCTCGAGCATGGCAACAGCAGACGCGGCCATTGCCACGTTTTCGCTTGCGCTCAGACCGGGGCTTTGTGAAGGCTCCACTGGCGGGCCTGATTCGGCCAGGTTGTCTCCGTCCACAGAGGTTGATTCGTAAATTCGACTCGCCGTGTTACGGAATCTTAGCCGGGTAGCCATTCCAGCCAGAAGATGCCTAGGCCGAGCGCCACGAACAGGGCGGCGACCAGCCAGAACCTGATGACGATCGTCGACTCTTTCCAGCCCACCAGTTCGAAGTGATGCTGCAGGGGAGCCATCCGGAAAACACGTCGTCCCGTCATTTTGAAAAAACTAACCTGAATGATGACTGAGAGCGTGATGATGACAAATAGGCCACCGAGTATCCCCAGCAGTAGCTGCGTCTCGGTGCACACCGCAAGCCCGGCGAGTACGCCACCGAGCGCGAGCGACCCGGTATCGCCCATGAATATCCGCGCTGGCGGTGCATTCCACCACAAGAAGCCAACGCATGCACCGAGTGCCGCGGCCGCTACGACCGCCAGATCCGTCGGGTCGCGGATGGGGTAGCACCGTGCGGTCACTGGCACGCCCGCACACGGATTGCGCGACTGCCAGTTCGCGATCAGTACGTACGCGGCGAGCACCAGGATTTCGGCACCAGTGGCCAGCCCGTCGAGCCCGTCGGTCAGGTTCACCATGTTGGACGAGCCCTGGATGAGGATCACGAGCCAGAGCGCGAACGGCAGCACCCCGATTGCGGGGCCGACATCGCGGAGGAATGAGATCGACGCGCTTGCCGGGGTCAGGTCATAGACGTTCGGATAATGCAGCACCTCCAGGGCGAACAGGACGCCGATTGCGGCCTGGCCGGCCAGTTTGGCCCGGCTGCGCAGGCCGAGGTTCGTCTGGTGGTAGATCTTCAGGAAATCGTCGATGAAGCCCACACATCCGAGCCCGGCCATCAGGCCGAGCACCAGCAGACCTGATGCGGACAGCGGGAATTCAGTGGCCGAGTGGGCGACGAAATA
>Ga0335072_10012791_pt1 | contig 11975 bp, 9 predicted proteins | sample Lox_Sample_21_FD_206725 | JGI IMG/M metagenome (GOLD analysis project Ga0335072, IMG submission 206725) | Soil microbial communities from Loxahatchee National Wildlife Refuge, Florida, United States - Lox_Sample_2.1 | ecosystem: Environmental > Terrestrial > Soil > Wetlands | place: USA: Florida...
ATCGGCCAGATCTTCCTCAACGACATCGACGACGCGATCGAGGACGTCAAGTGGATCAAGGAGCACGGGCTGCGCGGCGGCATCCTGCTGCCGAACATCCCGCCGGACGTCAAGTGGATCAAGCCGCTCAACCACCCCGACTATGACCGGCTGTGGGCGGTGTGCCAGGACCTCGAGGTCCCGATCAACGTGCACAGCGGCACCGGGAGCCCGACGTACGAGCCCGTGCCATCGTCCGCGCTGATCATGCTCACCGAGGTGGACCATTTCGGGAAGCGCCCGCTGTTCTTCCTGATGCTCTCCGGCGTCTTCGACCGCTTCCCGCGGCTGAAGTTCGTCATGACCGAGGGCGGCTGCGCGTGGATGCCGTCTCTGCTGGCGAGGCTGGACGGCATGCTCGAGGCTGTCCGCACCACCGGGCAGATCGGCGAGCTGCGCTTCAAGCCCGAGCACCGGCTGCCGAAGTCCGCGACGCAGTACTTCCAGCAGAACATCTGGCTTGGCGTCAGCTTCCCCAAGATCGCCGACGCCGAGGCGGCCCGCAACTCGCTCGGCTTCGACAAGTTCATGTGGGGCAGCGACTACCCGCATGACGAGGGCACCTTCCCCTACACGACGCTCGCGCTGCGGCAGGTCTTCCACGACTGGGCCGAGGCCGACCTGCGCAAGGTGCTGGCGGAGAACGCGGCCTGCGTCTACGGCTTCGACCTGGCCGCGCTCGCCGGGCCCGCGGCCAAGCTCGGCCCGACGGTGAGCGAGGTGGCCCAGCCGCTCACCGAGCTTCCGGAAAACCCGAACGAGGCCCTGCTGGCGAACATCGCCTGACCCGGTCCCGTGCGCCGAGGCCCGGCCGCCGGATACTGGCGGCCGGGCCTCTTGACGTTAGCGTCGCGGGTCACGGAGACGGTGCGATCGGAGGCGCCGAGGTCAGCGTCCCCGCCACACCGGGGTGCGGCGCTCGACGAAGGCGGTGGCGCCCTCCTTGGCGTCCTCGCTGGCGAACACCGACTCCTGCAGCTCGGCGTGCACATTGCGGACCTTGGCGAGCGGCTCGAAGGCGGCCATCCGGACGAGTTGCTTCGACGCCTGCACGCCCAGCGGCCCGTTCGCGGCGATCCGCCCGGCGAGCTCCACGGCCCGGTCCAGCACCTCGCTGGCCGGCGCGACCGCGTTGATGAGGCCGAGAGCGAGGGCTTCGGCCGGCCTAATGGGGTCTCCCGTCATCGTCATTTCGAGGGCCTTGGCCAGCGGGATCCGGCGCGCTAGGTATATGCCGCCGCCGGCCGCGAACAGGCCGCGCTTCACTTCGGGCAGCCCGAGTTGGGCGTCCTCCGCGACTACGGCGAGATCGCAGGCGAGCAGCAGCTCGAGCCCGCCGGCCAGTGCGGTCGCCTGGGCGGCGCAGATCACCGGTTTCGCGCAGCCACCGGAGCCGGACGTGAAGCGGCCGAACGCCGACAAGCCGCGGCCTTGCTCCTCGGACGGCGCGAACTCGCCCGCCGCGAACGCCCGCAGGTCCAGCCCGGCACAGAACGCCCGGTCCCCGGTCCCGGTCAGCACGACGGCACCGATCTCGGGGTCGGCGTCGGCTTCCGTTAGCGCGTCGCCGATGCCGAACATCACCGCGGCGTTCAGGGCGTTGCGGGCCGCTGGCCGGTTGATTCGGACGACGAGCACGCTGCCGCGCCGCTCGAGGACGACCTCAGGCTCCGGGGAGCCGCCAGATTCCTGGGATGACATCAACTTTCCTTTCGCTGCCTTCAGGCGGCCGAGCGCTCGAGAATGTGGATCGCACAGACCTGGCCGGTGCCGATCACGTAGGTCAGCCCTGGCCCCGTCAATCTGCCGCGGGCTGGCCTTGCCCCGCAGGTGGGTCGCGACCTCCCAGATGTCGGCGATCCCGGTTGCCGCGATCGGATGCCCCCTGGACTCCAGGCCCGCGGAGACGCTGACCGGCGCGCTGCCGTGCGGCCAGGGTGCGCCGGAGTGGAGAAGTCGGTCGCTCCCCCCTCCTCGCACAGCATGAGGTTGTCGTAGTGCACGAGCTCGGCGGTGGCGAAGCAGTCGTGCCGTTCCAGTAGATCGAGGTCGCCCGCGCCGAGTCCGGCGATCTCGTAGGCCTTCGCAGGGGCGAGACTTTGCGTCACGGTTCGCTCCCACGCATCCTCGCGAAAAGCCAATTTCCAGGCCGCGCAATTGAAACTTTGTTCTAGCAGTTCCATGTTGCTGTCAAGCGGCCCGGGCGCAGCCGGGCGATGCCCAGTCGGCCAGCACCGCGCGCAGTGCGCGCGCCGCCTTCCTCGGCCCGGGCTTCCAAGGCGGCGCTGAACCAGGAGGGCGGCGGACCAGTCATGGCGGCTCCAACGTTGCTAGCATCATAGAACGAGAATCTTATATCAGTCTGGCATCTCGATGACGACCTTGCCCACCGCGCGCCGTTCGCGTACCGCGCGCAGCGCATCGATCGCACGTGCCAGCGGGTACACCTGACCGACCGCGGGCTTGGCCTTGCCTTCGGCATACCACCGGAACAGCTGCGCCCAGTCTTGTGCATTCGACTCCGGGTCGGCGATCGCGGACGCCCCGTACGCGACGCCGATCAGGGAGATGTTCCGCAGGATCGTCTGGTTCAGCCGGACCACCGGTATCCCGCCGGCGAAGCCGATCATCAGGTAGCGCCCGCCCCAGGCCAGGCTGCGCAGCGCCGCGCGGATGTCCGCTCCGCCCACCGGATCGAAAAAGACATTGACCCCGAACGAACCGGTTGCTTCGCGCACCACGGCCGAGTAGTCCGCCGACCCGGTGTGATCGATGACGACGTCCGCGCCGAGGCGCCGCGCGAGGTCACATTTCTCGGGCCCGCCGACGATCGCGACCACGGTGCCGGCATTCGCTGCCCGGGCCACCTGAACCGCCGCCGAGCCGCAGCCCCCGGCGGCGCCGGTGATCGCCACCGTCTCGCCGGCGAGCAGCCCGCCCCGCCTGATCAGGCCGTGGTATGCCGTTCCATACGTGAGGTTGAAGGATGTCGCCTCGGCCCACGACATCGAGTCCGGCAGCCGGAACACCTGGGCCTGACCGGGGCGCGCGATCACCTCGGTGGCGAACGCCCCCAACCCCACCAGCGCGAGGACCCGGTCCCCGGGCGCGAACCCGGTTACCCCCGGGCCCAGTTCGACGACCTCGCCCGAACACTCGTTGCCGACCACGAACGGGGGTTCCGCCCGCGCCTGGTACTCCCCCCTGGTCACCAGCACGTCCGGGTAGTTCACCGAGGCCGCCCGGACCGCGATCCGGATCTCGCCGGCCTGCAGCGGGCGGTCCGGCAATTCCTCGATCCGCAGGCCGTCCTCGCCGGTCAGCGCCGTGCACACGACTCCCGTACTCACCCGTGGCCTCCGTCCGGTGAAATGAGCGATCCGGGGCCGGTCACGACCTCGCCGGACCGGAACTCGTCGCGCAGCAGTCGCTTGGCCAGCTTGCCGGTGGGCAGCCGCGGCAGTTCGTCCCGGAAGTCGACGCGCCGCGGCACTTTGTACCCGGCGAGGCGGCTGCGGGCGTAGCCGCGTAGTGCCTCGGCCAGTTCCGCGCTGGGCGCTACCCCGGGCACGAGTTGCACGACCGCCTGCACGAACTCGCCCATTTCCGGGTCGGGCAGGCCGAAGACCGCCACGTCGAGCACCTTGTCGTGCATGACGAGGGCGTTCTCGATCTCCGCCGGGTAGATGTTGACGCCGCCGGAGATGATCATGAAGTGCTGCCGGTCGGTGAGGTACAGGTAGCCGTCCTCGTCCAGGTAGCCGACGTCGCCGACCGTGGTCCAGTTCGGATGCTCCGGGTGGCGGCTCGAGCGCGTCTTCTCCGCGTCCCCGTGGTACTCAAAAGGCGCGACGGGCTGCTCGAAGTAGATCAGCCCCGGGGTACGCGCCGGGACCTTGCGGCCGTCCTCGTCGCAGATGTGCGGAATGCCGGTGACCGGTTTGCCGACCGATCCGGGGCGGGCCAGCCAGTCGCGCGCGCTGATGAACGTCAGCCCCCCGCCCTCGGTCATCGCGTAGTACTCATCGACGATCGGCCCGAGCCAGTGGATCATCTCGCGCTTGACATCCGCTGGGCACGGCGCTGCCGCGGTGACGACGCATTCCAGCGACGACAGGTCATACCGGTCGCGGACTTCCCGGTCCAGCTTCAGGATCCGGACCAGCATGGCCGGCACCACCTGGGCGTGGGTCACGCGCTCGCGCTCGACCACGGCCAGGAAACGCTCCGGGTCGAACTTCTCCATGATCACGAGCGTGCCGCCCAGTTCGTGCGCGCCCGCCGACCACACCAGCCCGGCCGAGTGATACAGCGGCGCCGGGCACAGGTAGACCGAATCGCCCCTCATCCGCAGGATCTTCTGCTCGAGGGCGCCGACGCCCGTGTGGTCGGGTGAGCTGAGATCCTTGCCTTTCAGCGGGCGCTTGATGCCCTTCGGCCGGCCGGTCGTGCCGGAGGAGTACACCATCGCCTCGCCTGCGGGCATCGCGGCCGTCTGCTCGGGTGACGCAGCGCGCAGCGCGTCCTCGTAGGACTCGAAGCCGTCCACGGTGCCGTCCCACATCAGCCGCACGCCGACCCGTGGCGCACCGTGGAGCGCGTCCGCGAGCACGTCGGCGAAGACGCGGGAGGCGATGAGTGCGACCGCTCCCGAGTCGGTCAGCTGGTAGCCGATCTCCCCGGCCGCGAGATGGCGGTTGACGGGCGTGATGTACAGGCCGGACCGGATCGCGGCCCAGTAGACCTCGTAGTACCGGATGTGGTTCTCCGACAGCAGGGCGAGCACGTCGCCGCGCCGCAGGCCCCGGGCGCGCAGGGCGTTCGCCAGCCGGACCGACCGCTCCTCAAGCTCCGCGTACGTCGTGCGGGCAGCCGAGCGGTCCATCACCACCGCGGCCTTGTCCGGCTGGGTGTCGCAGTACGTTCCCGGGTACCTCATCGGGGCTCCCTACTTCGGCTGCAGCCGCGCGCCACCGTCCAGGCGGATGACCTCGGCATTCATATAGCTGTTCGCGAGCAGCTCGACGGCGAGCGTCGCGAACTCCTCGGCGGCGCCAAGACGCCCGGGGAACAGCACGTCGCGCTTGAGCTCCTCCTTGAACGCGTCGGACGCCGGGCCCTCGCCGTAGATGGGGTGTCGATGAGTCCGGGTGCGATCGTGCAGACCCGCACGCCGATCGCCGACAGGTCGCGGGCGACGGGCAGGGTCATCGCGACGACGGCGCCCTTGGAGGCGGCGTACGCGGCCTGGCCGATGTGGCCGTCGAACGCGGCGAGCGACGCCGCATGAACTGGTGCGCATGTCCCTAGCTAGCCATCACCGAGGACCATCCCCACCTCGCGAAGGTTGTCCGCGACCTGGCAGCCAGGTACCAGCTGGTCGCGACGGCGGACTCCGTAGGCCCGGTCACGGGTTGCGGGAATCCCCGGCGTACTCGCGGCGCAGCAGGTACTTCGCGAGCTTTCCGGTTTCCGTGCGGGGAAGCTCGCCGCGGAAATCGATGCGGCGGGGCACCTTATAGCCGGCGAGATGCGACCGGATGAATGCCTTCAGCTCGCTTTCGGTGTCCGCGCCGGGCCGCACGCCATGCGCCAGTTGGACGACCGCCTGCACGAACTCCCCCATCTCGGGATCCGGCATGCCGAAAACCGCTACGTCCGCGACCTTTTCGTGCATAACGAGGCAATTCTCGATTTCGGCGGGATAAATATTGACGCCGCCGGAGATGATCATGAAGCTTCTGCGGTCGGTGAGATAGAGGTAGCCTTCGTCGTCGAGATAGCCGACATCCCCGATCGCCGTCCAGTTGTCGTGCAGCGGATGGCGGCTGTGGCGCGTTTTCTGCGTGTCACCGTGGTATTCGAACGGCGCCCGCGGTTGCTCGAAGTACACCGTCCCGGGCGTGCCGACCGGAAGCTCGGCGCCCAGTTCGTCGCAGACGTGCGGAATGCCGATGACCGGCTTGCCGACAGACCCGCGGTGAGCCAGCCACTGCTCCGGCGTGATCCAGGTGATCCCGCTGCCTTCCGTGCCGCCGTAGTACTCGTAGACGACCGGCCCTAGCCAGTCGATGAACCGCTCCTTCACCTCCGGCGGGCACGGCGCCGCCGCGTGCACCAGGGCCGCCAGGGAGGAAAGGTCGTACTTCAGCCTGCGCTCGTCCGGCAGCTTGAGAATCCGGACCAGCATCGTCGGCACGACCTGGGTATGTGAAACACGGTAGCGTTCGATCGCCGCCAGGAACTTCTCGGGATCGAATTTCCGCAGCAGGATTACCGTGCCGCCCAGGCTGTGCACGCCGGTAGACCAGAAAAGCGCAGCGGAGTGATAGAGCGGCGCGGGGTTCAGGTAGACCGAGGAGGCGTCCGCGCCCCGGGTGAGCTTCATCAGCGTCCCGTTGGCGACCGCGTCGTCGACCTCGACGTCGCGCAACGGGCGCTTGATGCCCTTGGGCCGGCCGGTGGTTCCCGAGGAATAGACCATCGCCTCGCCGCGTGGCTGCCGCGATGGCCGCTGCGCCGACGCGCCCGCGATGGCCGCCTCATACGAGTCGAAGCCATCGGCGGTCCCGTCGATCATGAGCGTCCGCACCGACGGGTCGATCCGTTGCAGGACCTGCTGTGCCAGGTCCGCCATCGCCCGGGTTGCGATGAAAACCCTGGAGTTCGAGTCGGTGACCTGATAGGCGACCTCTTCGGCGGCCAGGTGGGTGTTGACGGGTGTTATGTAAAGCCCGGCGCGAATCGCGGCCCAGTAAAGCTCGTAGTAGCGAACGTGATTTTCCGCGAGCACCGCGAACGAGTCACCCTTCACCAGCCCGAATTCGCCGAGCAGATTCGCCAGGCGGATTGAGCGGTCGTCGAGTTCGGCGTAGCTCACCCGCTCGTCTGTCTCGGCAGAGATGACCGCGGGCTTGTCCGGCGTGCTCTTCGCGAAGTCCCCAGGGTACGACATTGAACCCCTCATCCTGCCCGGTCTAGTTGCCGATCTTCAGCACTCGGCGCGCGTTCCCGGAGAGGAACTTGGGCCACACCTCGTCCTTGAACGGAACCTGCGGCATATCGGAGAAGATGCGCTCCAGGCTCAGTCCCATCGGGAAGTAGCCGCCGTAGATGACCTTGTCCGCGCCGCGCGTGTTGGCGTACTTGATGATCTCCTGCGGGTAGTGCCTGGGCGCGAACGCCGAGGTGGAGTAGTACAGGTTGGGCCACTTGAGCATGAGCTTCATGACCAGCTTCTCCCAGGGCTCGCAGCCGTGCCGGGTGATGAAGACCAGGTCGGGGAAGTCGTACATGACGGTGTCGATCCGGGAGACCTCCTGCGGCGCGAACTTCAGCCGTGGTCCGGGAATGCCGGCGCAGCAGAAGATCGGGATGTCCAGGTCGACGCAGGTCTGGTAGACCGGGTACATCTTCGCGTCGTCGATCGCCACCTGCGGGAACGTGCCGGCCGGGAAGACGGCGGTCGCCTTGATTCCGAACTCCTCGTACTCCCGCCGGAGTTTGCGCACGGTGCCGCTGACGTCGTTGGGGTCGTCGATGTTGCCGGCCGGGACGAACCGGTCGGGGTGCTGCTTCAGCGCCGCCCGGGACGTCTCGTCGGAGATGCCGACGACGCCGATCTCGATGCCGAACCGGTCCATCTCGTGCAGCGTGACCGAGACGGGGTCGGAGGTGGGCAGGTCCTTGGGCACGTTCTTGAACATGTACTCGGCGGGGAACTCCATCTCCTCGAGCGACCCACGGTCCTTGGTCTGCTTCCTGATGAAGTCGTACTGCCCGAACCCGTCGTGCGGAAAGCTGATCATCGTGTCGACGATCCCGATGCCGGACGGCATGCCCATGCTGGAACCTCTCGCCATCTCCCCATTACCTTGGCAACTATGGAACCGAGTTTCAGTTTCGTCAAGGGGAGAGCCTTATCTTTCGGCCAATCCTGACCCTTGTCAATCCTCAGAACTAGGTTCTAGTGTGAGTTTCATGAGCACGCCGCCGTTCCGGTTCTTCGACTGCGACAACCACTACTACGAGGCGCTGGACGCCTTCACCCGCCACCTGGAGCCTGGCTACGGCAAGCGGACAATGCAGTGGGCGCAGGTGGAGGGGAAGACGCGCCTGCTCGTCGCCGGCAAGATCAACCGCTTCATCCCGAACCCCACCTTCGACCCTGTCGCCAAGCCCGGCGCAATGGACGAGTACTTCCGCGGACGCAACCCGAAGAAGGCGTCGACACTGGAGCTGTTCGGGGAGCTTGAGCCCATCAGGGCGGAGTACCGGGACCGGGACGCCCGGCTGACGGTGATGGACCGGCAGGGGATGGAGGGCGCGATCTTCCTGCCCACGCTCGGCGTCGGCATGGAGCAGGCCCTGATCGGCGACGTGCCCGCGTTGACCGCCGCCTTCCGCGCCTTCAACCGGTGGCTGGACGAGGACTGGGGGTTCGCTTATTGCGAGCGGATCTTCGCGGCGCCATACATCACGCTCGTGGACGTCGACAACGCCGCACGCGAGCTGGAGTGGGCCCTGGCGCACGACGCCCGCTTCGTCGTCATGGTCCCCGGCCCGGTCATGACGTCGGCCGGAGGCCGGTCTCCCGCCGATCCGCTGTTCGACCCGTTCTGGGCCCGGGTGAACGAATCCGGGATCACGGTGCTCTATCACGGCGGCGAGACCCGCTACTCGCACTACCTGGCGGACTGGGGCGAATCCGGGAGCACCGAGGCCTTCCGGGCGGCCAGCTTCCGCAGCATCTCGTCGGCCAGCCCGGTGCAGGACACCATGGCCAGCATGCTCGCGCATCAGTTGTTCGCGAGGTTCCCGCGGCTGCGGGTGGCGTCGATCGAGACCGGCTCGGACTGGGCGTTCCACCTGTTCGAGAAGCTCGGCAAGTCCTTTGGCCAGACGCCGTTCCTGTATCCGGAGGACCCCCGGGAGACGTTCCGGCGGCACATCTGGGTCTCGCCCTTCTACGAGGACCAGCTCGGCGAGCTGCGCGACCTGGTCGGCGTGGATCACATCCTGATGGGCTCGGACTATCCGCACGTCGAAGGCCTCGCCGAGCCCCGGTCGTACCTCAAGGACCTGGAGAACTTCGGCTACTCGCCGCAGGAGTGCGAGCAGGTGATGCGCTCGAACGGCATCGCGCTGGCCCGGCGGCTGCCCGCCTGAGATTGTGGATCAGCGAGATGAGATTGCGGGTCCCACGCCGGACCGGTTCCTTAAGCTGCCCATCGCCAGGCACCGCATGTCACGGCGCAGTTCGTCCAGCTTCCGCTCCACGCGCTCGAGCGGGCGTCTAACAGCGCGATGCGTTCCCCGCTCATGAGGCCGTGAGTGGGGAAGTAGCCCTCGTCGGCCGCCTGGTACGCAGGCTGGATCGTGGGTCATCCAGCGGACCGCTACCTCGAAAGGGACGAAATAGGCAAACAAGTGTACATTTACCCCGATCGGCCTTCCGTCTCGTGATCGTGCCTCGCGTGCGATTAATATCGCAATTTTTGACCCAGATTCACGAAACTGGCACCCAGCATGGGATCAAATATTCTGTTTATCCTATCCGGTTTGCCCTTTTCAGTAGGGCTACATGGCTGTGCCGCCCCGCACCGATCAGCGACCGCTAACCGGGGCAGGCCCAGGACACGCTCGCCGATGACGTTCAGCTGGATCTCCAGCGTCCCGCCGCCGATCACCAGGGGCGGGAGCGATAGGTATCCCTGCGCCGCCTCCCCCGCCGGACCCCTGAGCGCGGCGTCCGCGCCCTGCCAGCCCAGCGCGGCGGCGTCCGCGCCCTGCCAGCCGAGCACCGCCGTGCGCAGGCTGGTGCTGTTCCAGGCGTGGGCGACCTTGAGGACGCTCGCCTCGGCCCCCGGCTGGAGCCCGGCGATCTGGCGCAGCAGCAGCCGCTGGCTCATGGCGGCGAACGCCAGCGCGCCCGCGGTGAGCACGCCGCACTCGGCGAGCACCTCGGCCGGGACCGGCTCGCCAAGCGCGGCGAGGTAGTCGGACGGCAGCTCGTGGCGCTGCCCCATACCGGTGGCGATGTTGACGCGCTCGTTGCCGAGCGTGGTGCGGGCAAGCCGCCAGCCGTCGCCCGGGTTGCCGACGAGCCGCGAGTCCGGGACGAACACGTCAGTGATGAAGACCTCGTTGAACATGTAGCCGCCGTTGGCCTCGCGCAGCGGGCGGATCTCGATCCCCGGGCTGCGCATGTCGACGAGGAAGTAGCTGATGCCCTTGTGCTTGCTCGCCTCGGGATCGGTGCGAGCGAGGCAGATGCCCCAGTCGGCTTCATGCGCCGACGACGTCCAGACTTTCTGCCCGTTGAGCAGCCAGCCGCCGTCCACCTTGACCGCCTGCGTACGCAGGGAGGCCAGGTCGGAACCCGCGCCCGGCTCGGAGAAGAGCTGGCACCAGAAGATGTGGCCGCGCAGGGTAGGCCCGACGAAGGCGTCCCGCTGTTCGTCCGTACCGTGCGCCAGGATCGTGGGCAGTGCCCACTCGCCGATGGTCGTCGACGGCTGGTCGAGGCCTGCCCGCCCGAACTCCTGGGTGATCACGACCTGAGCGGCCGGGCTGGCTTCGATGCCGTACGGGCGAGGATAGTGCGGCGCCGCCAGTCCACGCTCGGCGAGGAAGCTGCGCCGCTGATCGGGCGCCATCGGCGCGGCCTCGGCGAGCGTCTCCGACACCCAGGAGCGCAGCCCCTGGGGCTCGTCCGCCAGCCGCAGGTCGTGGTGACGGTCGGTGGCCCTGGCGAGTTCCGCCATCCGCCGCTGCCAGGTCCCGCGCGGGCCGAGCAGCGACTGGAGGCTCATCGCGCGCCGCCAGTACAGGTGGACGTCGTGTTCCCAGGTGTAGCCGATGCCGCCGAACAGCGTCACGGTCTCCAGGCCGAGGTCGACGGCTCCTGGCACCGCCAGCACAGCGGCGGCCGCCGCCGCCAGCGCGAACTGCCCGGGGTCCTGGTCGTGCGCGACGGCGGCGTCCCAGGCCGCGGCGGTGATGAGCTCGCTGCGGGCGAACAGCCGCGCGCATTTGTGCTTGATCGCCTGGAACGAGGCGATCGTGCGGCCGAACTGCTCGCGTACCTGGGTGTACGCCAGCCCGCTCTGCTGGCACCAGCGAGCGACCCCCGCCGCCTCGGCGGCGAACAGGGTGGCGGCCAGGTCACGGACCCGGTCGAGGTCGACGGCGAGGACTTGCTCGCCCGCGACGGGCAGTCCGTCGAGCCTGACCCGGCCCACGTCACGGGTCAGGTCCGCCGGTTCCGCGTGGGTGATGCTCGCCCGGTCTCGCTGGTCGCCGTCGAGGACGAACCAGAGAGTGCCGGTGTCCGTCTCGGCGCCCAGCACCAGGATCCGCGCGCTCGCCGCGCCGAGCACCGGCCCCGTCTCGCCGCTCACCCGCCACGAGTCGCCCGACCTTTCCGCACGCAGCCCGGCCGCCGTGACGGCGCTCGCCGCCGTCTCCCCCGCGACCAGTTCGGGCAGCAGCCGGCCGGCGAGCGCCGCGGGCGCGTGCTCGGCGATCAGCTGGCCGGCCAGCACGGTGGGCAGCAGCGGCCCGGGAAACAGCCCGAAGGCCGCCTGCTCGAGGACCACCGCGAGCTCCACCAGTCCGGCCCCGTCTCCGCCGGCCGATTCCGGCAGGTGGATGGCGTGCAGCCCCTGACTGACCAGCGCCTGCCATGACGGCTGCGGCTCCCCCGCGGCCAGCTCCGCGAAGGCGGCGCGCGTCGCGCCCACAGGAGCGTGCCGGGCCGTGAACCCTGCTACCGCCGCGGCGAGATCATGCTGGTCGCTGGTCAGGGCGATCGTCATCGCGCACCCCTTGTCGTCATCGTCGTCAGGCAATAATCAGAATTAGACTCTAATGTAAGATCGGAATCGTGAACAGTAGACGTCGACGCTGGTGCCTTGAGCGGTGATAATTCACCT
>Ga0335072_10012792_pt1 | contig 11975 bp, 10 predicted proteins | sample Lox_Sample_21_FD_206725 | JGI IMG/M metagenome (GOLD analysis project Ga0335072, IMG submission 206725) | Soil microbial communities from Loxahatchee National Wildlife Refuge, Florida, United States - Lox_Sample_2.1 | ecosystem: Environmental > Terrestrial > Soil > Wetlands | place: USA...
CTACCGCGATCTTCTCCCTCGTGGAAGGCATACTTTTGCGTCCGCTGCCCTTCAACCGTCCCGATCAGCTCGTCATTTTAGGCGATCATCTCGGCGATAACCCGGGCACTTCCGTCAATGCCCGCGAGATCGGAACGTACGCGAAAGCCTTGGAAGCTTTCTCGAACACGGGGGGCTACATCGATGCAAGCTACGAGGTTTCCGGCGGCGAAATTCCGGAACAAGTGAATGCCGCTCGCTTTACCGCGGGCGTTTTCCCCACGCTGGGTGTTTCTCCCATCCTCGGCCGCACGTTCACACAAAAGGAAGAAGATGGTCACGAGCCCGTCGCAGTTATCAGTTACGGATTGTGGCTGAGTCGCTATCACCGCGATCCTCACGTTATCGGCAACTCGATCGTCCTCAATCGCAAGGCGTACTCGATCATCGGCGTGATGCCGCGCAGTTTTGATTTTCCCCCAGAAGACGGGTACCTCGACCAGGCACAGCTCTGGGTGCCCATGAGCCTGACTGCCGACGAACTTTCGGACGAGCATGCCGGGTTCTGGGGATATCAGATGATCGCTCGCCTGAAAGATGGCGTGAGCTTTTCGCAGGCGGCACAAGATGCTGACCGCGTTGCGCGGCAGATCATGCGCAATCTTCCCACCGCTCAGTCAAGGATTCACCTCCGAGGTGATGTCACTCCGTTGCTCGAGTACGAGGTTTCAGACGCGCGGCCATTGCTCAGAACGCTGTTTCTGGCCGTCTCGGTTGTCCTGCTCATTGCCTGCGCCAATGTGGCTGGACTTCTGTTGGTGCGGGCTATCCGGCGGCGCAGCGAGTACGCCGTTCGGATTGCACTCGGCGCGCGAGCCGCTACTATTATTCGCCAATCCGTACTGGAAGGACTCCTGCTCGGAGTGACCGGGGGCATGGTTGGCTTAGCATTCGCTGCGGCCGCCATTCGCATCACCTTGCGTGTTCTGCCTGACTCTATGCCGCGCATCGACTCGATTTCGATGGACGCGACCGTTGCGGGATTTGCTCTCCTCCTCGCCCTCGTGACTGGCGCTCTTTGTAGCCTTGCACCCGCCTTCGCTGCGCTTAGAACTGATCCGATCGAAGGACTAAAAGAAGGAGCGCGAACCGGCCCTGGTACGTCAAGTCATACCTGGTTGCGTTCAGGACTCGTTGTATTGGAAATCGCTGTGTCGCTGATACTGCTGACGGCATCCGTTGGCCTGCTGCGTAGTTTCCAGAAGATGCGCGCCGTCGACCCAGGCTTCCGCGCCGACCACCTGCTGGTGGCCGGCTATCAGTTGCCTCTCAACCAATACCCCACCAATTCCTCTGCCGAAGCGTTTAGTCGCGAAGTCGTGACCCGACTCGCGAGTAAGCCAGGGATCGTAGCTGTAGGCATGATCAACGCCGCACCTGCAACCGGCAGGTACCCAATGACTGCATATACGATCGAGGGAAAATCCACCGACAGGTGGAAACCTGAGTTCGCGATATTCTCGGTCATCTTCGGTGACTACTTCCGTGCCATGCGTATTCCGCTACTGGAGGGGCGTTACTTCAACGCAGACGATCGCTCTCATTCTCAACCTGTTGTGATCGTGAATGAGTCCATGGCCAAACATTGCTGGCCGGGTGAGCGGGCTGTCGGCAAACGTATGCACGTTGGTGGTCCACCGATGAAACTACCGTGGGCAATGGTGGTTGGCGTTGTCGCTGATACAAAAATGAGTTCGCGCGATGAGCCGAGCAGAGATCAATGGTATACGCCCATGGAACAGGCTGATATTTTGTACTTCTCCGATAAGGCTGGAAAGCTCGCCGATTCCGCCGGTGGATTCATTACCCTCCGTTCCGCGCTTCCTCCTGAGCAGATGATTCATACTCTGCGGTCGACCGTTGCCGAAATTGATCCGCTGCTCGCGCTCGAGCAAGTGCAACCCATGACGGACGCGATCGCAAATGTGGAGGCGCCGAGACGGTTCAATACTGGCCTAATCTCCGCGTTTGCCCTAGCCGCTCTTCTGCTTGCCCTCACCGGGATTTACGCAGTGGTTGCTTTCTCTGCTTCGCTGCGCACACACGAGCTTGCCATTCGAATGGCGCTGGGTGCTCCGCGCACCCGCGTCGCGAAGCTGATTTTGTATTCGGCCGCAAGGCTAGCGCTTATCGGGTGCACTCTCGGTGTGTTGGGATCGCTCGGCGTGGCGCGAATTATTGGGTCTCTACTCTTCGAGGTCAGCGCGACTGACCCATTCATTTATCTGGCATCGGTCCTGATCATGATGGCTACGGCGATTCTGGCAGCGGCGCTTCCGGCAAGGCGTGTAGCCTCGTCGGACCCAATTGTCTCGCTGCGATCGGCTTAACTTGAAGATTTCGATGCGGGCTCTCCGGCGAGAGCTCTGATTGGTACAGATTTCAAGATCGCTCTAGAAAGGTTTGCGAGCGACGACTTCGCTGTCGCGGATGAAAAATTGCGCCGAGCAGGTTTCCGACCCGCAAATGACCGGAAGAAGTCCGCTGATCTGTTTGCGGGTGATCAGTCCAAGCATACCGCAGGCCGGACAGGAAAGCACAGCCCAATAAGGATCTTCCTTTTCGCCGACCTCGCCGGCATTTTCCAGCACAAAGACGGTACCTGGCTGCATCTGCTCCGGAATCCACTCATTCAGGATATCCAGCTCACCGACCATGTCTTCCTCCCTGTGCGTCCGACTGCGAATGCTCTCCTGTGAAGCCTTTTCTAACACGCTCACGGTAATCGGGCGAAGTTACCGAAGTATCCGATGTTTAGCCCATGAAGATGGGCACGATTCCTGATCCCGAAGCCGTAAGCGAAACATTTCCGGTATTTTAGGCACGATCGGCTGTGGATCAGCTAGAGAATTGATCGAGAGGGAGTGACTAAGGGAGTTCCCTCGGGGCGAGATCAACTTGCTTGCCGCCGCCAACGAAATGGACTATTTCCAAGCGGTCACCTTCGCTCAACTGCGCTTCGGCCCAGCGATCGCGGGGAACGATTTCACGGTTCAACTCAACCGCCACGCGGTCAGATTTCATGCCCAGTTGTTCGACCAGCGCCGCCAGGGTGAACGGGTTGGCGGACGTTTCGAACTCGCGCTGTTCTCCATTAATCTGGAATTTCATCGGCTGGATACGTTTGCGGCGCGGCTCCGCTGCGGCTGCTCAGGGCAGTCTGCGTCCGTGCCGCACAAAACTCATTCCGCCTTCCGCAATATGAATTTCCGCGTGGCGGTGCGGCCTTCATAGTTGGCTTGCACCAGGAGCGAAGCGTCCGGCAGCCCCATTTCGTCGACTTCGATCTTGATCTCGGCCGAGCCAACCGAATCGGCGACTGCCTGCGTGTAAAACGGCGCGGCGCCGGGCCGGGCAAAGCGAAATGTCAGACGAGCGCCAGGAGCCGCATTGCCGCCCTCGGTGACGCGCAATTGCATGGTCAGCTGGCTCTCGGAAAGAACCGAGTCGGCATTCAGCCACTGCACTTCAAGCTCTTTAACCGTAGCGAGGGTCTCGGCTTCGCCGCGGTCGAGCATGGAATCCAGCTTGCCTTCGCGGATCGCATCGAGTACGAGCCGGTGCTGCTCGCGCAACTGCTGTTCTTTTTGTGTATCACCAGACTGATTTTCACCGGACGTGCCATATGGCCGGGCCCGTTTGCCGATGCAGCGTCCGCGAACGAAAACTTGCGTCTGCAGAAGGTGCTCGCCTTCGCGGGCCTCGCTCTGCACGTGATAAATCGTGTCGCCGTGTTTTACGTCGGTATTGAAGCCAAAAATCATTTTGTAATCGGGTGATTTTATGATTTGAAAGTCGCCCGCTTTGCAAACTACGAAATCGCCGCTTACGAAATTGCAGGATCGGGCCGGAACCCATGCTGTTCCCTTGACACCTTCGCACCCAAGCCCATAACCTAGAATGTTTCCTTCGCCGCTTGGCGCGAATTATATATATCTCTGGCTATGCCCGACAATTACTTCGATCGCTACCTCCCGTTTTTTATCCATATTCTGCTGGCGGGCGGAATTGCGACGGCGATTGTCGTCCTGTCGCGGATTATCGGCCAGCGAAAACCCACCCGCGCCAAACTTTCGCCCTATGAATGCGGTATGACCCCGCAGGGCGACTCGCGCCAGCCCTTTTCTGTGAAGTTTTACCTGGTTGCCATGCTGTTCATTCTGTTCGACGTGGAAGCCGTGTTCATTTATCCCTGGGCCATCATTCTGCGGGATTTGAAACGCTTCGGCCTTTGGGAGATGCTGGTATACATCGGCATCTTTCTGGTCGGCTTCTTCTACGCCTGGAAAAAGGGCGTTCTGGACTGGGGTGAGACCGGGCGGGGGAAAGCCTGATGACCTGGGCTCCTGCCGTGACTGATCTCGAGCAGTTGAAGAATCATCCTGCGGTGGCGCGGCTGCTGGCCTGGAATTCGGCGGCTGTACAGGAGGCAAAGTTCGATCGCGACGAGATGACGATTTACCTCGAACGCAGCGCCATCCGCGAGGCCTGTGCGTTGCTGAAAGAAGATCCTCCCTGTCCCTTCAACTTTCTTTCGGACATCACCTGCGTGGATTGGCTGCCCAGCGAACCTCGGTTTGAAGTTATCTATCACCTACTCTCGATCCCGAAAAAAGAGCGCGTGCGGCTGAAGGTCCGGCTGGAAAGCGTCAGCCCGGTGATTGAATCGGTCACTTCCGTGTGGCCGGGCGCGAATTACTTCGAGCGGGAAGTCTATGACCTGTTTGGGGTTCGTTTCGCCGGGCATCCTTACCTGCGTCGCATTCTGATGCCGGAGGACTGGGAAGGTTATCCGCTGCGCAAAGACTATCCGGTGGAAGGTTATCGCTGATGGCGCACATGACCCCCACGCCGGTTCTGGAGCCCGGGCAGGATCGTACGATGATCCTGAACATGGGCCCCCAGCATCCGTCGACCCACGGCGTGCTGCGCGTGCTGCTGGAAATCGATGGCGAGACTGTCGTTCGACTGATGCCGGACATCGGTTATCTGCATACTGGAATCGAAAAGACCTGCGAGGCGAAGTTCTATCAGCAGGTGGTTCCGCTCACCGACCGCATCGATTATCTCTGCCCCATGACCAACAATCTGTGCTACGTGCTGGCAGTCGAAAAGCTGCTGGGGCTGGAGATTCCGCCGAAGGCGCAGTGGCTGCGCGTGCTGCTGAATGAATTGACGCGCATCAATTCGCATCTGGTGTGGCTGGGCACGCACGCCATGGACATCGGCGCATTGACCGTGTTCCTGTACTGCTTTCGCGAGCGCGAAGAAGTTCTGCGCATGTTTGAAATGGTCAGCGGTCAGCGCATGATGACTTCTTATTTCCGCGTGGGAGGCATTGCGCTGGAACCGCCGCTCGGATTTTTCGATCGCGTGCGCGACTTCGCCGGATATTTTCCCGAGAAAGTGGATGAATACGAAAATCTGCTGACGGGGAATCCGATCTGGGGAATGCGGACCAAGGGTGTGGCCAGAATTACGGCGGAAGATGCCTTGGCCCTGGGAGCAAGCGGCCCGACCTTGCGCGGCAGCGGAGTGGATTTCGATCTGCGGCGCGACATGCCGTATTCAAGCTACGATAAGTTTCAGTTCAAAGTGCCGGTTTCCCAGGAAGGCGACGTCTTCGCGCGATATATATGCCGCGTGCAGGAACTGCGCGAGTCGATTGGAATCGTTCGCCAGGCCCTCGATGGCATGCCGGAAGGGCCGATCAAGGCCGACGCGCCGCAGGTCGTACTGCCGGACCGCGAAAAAATGAAGACGCAGATGGAATCGCTCATCTATCACTTTAAAATCATCACCGAGGGATTCGCGGTTCCGGCGGGCGAAGTGTACCAGGCGGTGGAATCGCCACGCGGCGAGATGGGCTATTACGTGGTCAGCGATGGAACTGCTAAACCATACCGCGTGCACATGCGGGCGGCGTGCCTGGCGAATCTACAGACACTGCCAACGATGTGTGAGGGTCGGCTGCTAGCAGATGTCGTGGCGGCCATCGGAAGCATCGATATCGTGCTGGGGGAAATCGACCGGTAGGGATTTTGTAATCTGGTAATTTTGTATTTTGGACACCCGCGGTGGCATGGCTGGATTTTGAATTACGAAACTACCCGATTACAAAATTACAAAATGCGTTTTTCTGACGAATTCGAAGCCCGCTTCGCCGAGATGGTCACGCACTATCCGACCAGACGTTCGGCGCTCGTTCCGACGTTGCTTTATGCTCAGGACGAAACTGGATATTTGTCGGACGACGTGATCGCAGAAATCGCCTCGCGCCTCGATTTGACTGAACTCGACGTGCGCAATGTGATCAGCTATTACTCGATGCTGACCACCAAGCCCCGCGGTAAATTCAACGTGCAGGTGTGCACGAACATCAGCTGCATGGTGCGGGGAGCAGAGGAGGTTTTCGATCATTGCAAGAAAAGACTGGGCATCGGCCACAAAGGCACGACGGCCGATGGACTGTTTTCCCTGGAAGAGGTCGAGTGCATCGGGGCGTGCAGCTGGGCTCCCGCGGCCCAAATAAATTATGAGTTTCATGAGAACTTGTCGCCAGAAAAGATGGATAAGGTTCTGGACGAGTACAAGAAAAAGGGAACGCAATAGAATTTTGTAATTTGGTAATCGGGTAATTGAGTAGTTGAAAATCTGCGTATCCGGACTTCGATTACACAATCACAAAATTACTCACTCTCCGTGGCTGACTTGGTTTCCCATCCCGACGAGGTGAAAGTCGTCTCCCGGCGATTCGGCCAGGGTGCGACCAATATTGAGCGCTACGTCGAACTCGACGGCTACAAGGCCGTGCAGAAGGCGCTCGCGATGGAACCGGATGCCATCATTAACGAGGTGAAGAATTCCGGCTTGCGCGGACGAGGCGGCGCTGGATTCTCGACTGGCATGAAGTGGTCGTTTGTGCCCAAGCAGTCGGCTAAGCCGAAGTATGTTCTGTGCAACGGCGACGAGAGCGAGCCCGGAACTTGCAAAGACCGGCTGATTTTCGAGCACGACCCGCATGCGGTGATAGAAGGCGTGATCATCGGCGGCTTGGCCGTTGGCGCAAAGAGCGGTTACATCTACATCCGCGGCGAATATCGATATCTGTCGATCATCATGCAGAAAGCGATCCGCGATGCCTATGCCAAGGGGTTTCTTGGCAAAAATGTTTTCGGCAGCGGACGCGACTTCGATGTGTACTGGCATGGTGGCGCGGGAGCTTATGAAGTTGGTGAAGAATCGGCGCTCATGGAGTCGCTGGAAGGCAAACGCGGCATTCCGCGCATCCGGCCTCCGTTTCCTGCCGTCGTGGGACTTTGGGGTGGACCGACGGTCATCAATAATGCCGAGACTCTGGCCAGCGTTCCGCACATTATTCTGGGAGGCGCGGAGTGGTATGCGAAAATCGGAACTCCAAAAAACGGTGGCACTCGGCTGTTCTGCCTGAGTGGGAATCTAGTGAAGCCGGGTGTCTACGAATTGCCGATGGGCTATAACTTAAAGAAAATGATTTACGACGTCGGCGGCGGCATCCCGAATGGGCGCAGCTTGAAAGCTGTTGTGCCCGGCGGGTCCTCGACGCCGTGCCTCACGCCAGACGAAATTGATGTCGCGATGGATTTCGATTCCGTGGCAAAAGCCGGATCCATGCTTGGTTCCGGCGGCGTGGTCGTACTCGATGACGCGCAGTGCATCGTGAAATTCGCGCTGCGGACGATGAAGTTTTATCAGCACGAAAGCTGCGGATGGTGCATTCCCTGCCGTGAAGGAACGGACTGGCTGAAGAAAACCCTCATTCGTTTCCACGCGGGCGGCGGATTGAAGAAGGACATCGACAACATGCAGTACTTGTCGGAAAACATGCTGGGACGGACTTTTTGTCCGCTCGGCGATGCGGCGGCAATGCCGACTATCGCATTCGTGAAAAAGTTTCGCAAAGAATTTGAAGATCACTTGGAAGGCAGACCGTGCCCGTTTGAGAAAGAAGGCGTGGTCGAACAGCTTCCAGTTTTGGCGTAGCGTCGGCATCTTGCCGGCCAGAACGCGGGCGAAGCCCGTAGCATTGCGATCGACCAGCGAAGAAGCGAGGGCAGAGTTACCCTCACAAAAGCCGGCGGGACACCGGCGCCACATATGGCTGATGTAAATCTCACAGTCGACGGCAAGAAGGTCACCGCTGCTGCGGGCACTCTGCTCATTGAAGCCTGCAAGCGCGTGGGCATCGAAGTGCCTTCATTCTGCTACTACCCGAATCTTTCCTTGCAGGGCGCTTGCCGCATGTGCCTAGTGAAGATCGAAAAGATGCCCAAGCTGCAGACGGCGTGCACAACGGTGGTCGCCGAAGGCATGATCGTCACCACAGAAAGCCCCGAAGTTAAGCAGGCGCGCAAATCGATGCTGGAAATGCTGCTTGGCAATCATCCTCTGGACTGCCCGGTTTGCGATGCCGGCGGGGAGTGCGAACTGCAGGATATGACTTTTAGCTATGGTGCTGCCGAGTCGAAGTTCATCGAGATGAAAAATCACCGCGATGAGCAGCAATGGTCGCCGGTGGTTTACTTCGACCGTCCACGTTGCATTTTGTGTTACCGCTGCGTGCGCGTGTGCGGCGAAGGCATGGATGTGTGGGCTTTGGGCGTGCAGAACCGCGGAGTCAGTTCCATTATTGCGCCGAATAAAGAAGATCATCTCGAGTGCGAAGAATGCGGCATGTGCATCGATATCTGTCCGGTGGGCGCGCTCACCTCCGGTGCTTACCGATATAAGACCCGGCCCTGGGAAATGAAGCACGTGGGCACAGTCTGCGCGCACTGTGGCGACGGCTGCAAAACGACGCTTGGCGTGCGGCGCTCTGATACGGGCATGGAGATCGTTCGCGGCGACAACCGCGACAAGAGCGGAACGAACGGAGATTTTCTCTGCATCAAGGGACGGTACGCATTCGACTTTGCCAGTTCCGACGCACGTCTGACGCAGCCATTGATTCGTAGAAACGGGAAATTGACTCCATCGACCTGGGAAGAAGCCTTCGATGTGGTTGGAAAGAAATTTGCCGAAATCGTCAAGAAGGATGGAGGTTCGGCGATTGGAGTGATTGGCTCGAATCGGACAACGAACGAAGAGAGTTATCTCCTCTCGAAATTCGCTCGCACGGTTCTGAAGACCAACAACATTGATCATCACCGCACCGCCGACTTCCCTGCCCTGGCTGCGGCGTTGCACGGCAAGCCACAGGGAACGGCGAGCATGGCGCATGTTTTCACCGCGCCAGCGATTCTGCTGATTGGGAACGATCCGACGGAGCAGCATCCGTTATTGGCCTGGCAGATTCGCAACAATGTTCGTCTGCATCGCGCGAAGCTCTACCTCATCAATAGTTCCGAATCGATCAAATTGCGGAGGCAGGCGACGGAATTTCTGCAGATTCCAGCCGGATCGGAAGCCAAGCTCGCCAGCTTTCTCGCGGGAAACGACGCGGTGCTGGATTCGCTGATCAGCCCTCCCGGAGGCAAAGAAGTCTGGACTGGAATTCGCGATAAGCTGCGCGGGGAAGCGAACCTTGCCATTATTTTCGGATCTGAAATTCGCGGCGCAGCCGTCGCCGATCTGGTGAAATTCGGTTCCGGCCTTGCGGGTGCGAAGTTTGTCGCACTGAGCGATTATTCGAATTCGCGTGGCGGGGCCGACATGGGACTCTATCCTGACTTGCTCCCGGGCTATCACCCGATTGCCCCTGCTGGCAGTCATTTTCATGAGGAATGGACCGAGATTCCACAAGCCGCCGGCTTGGATTTGCCGGGCATGATCGATGCGGCAAAATCCGGCAAGTTGAAGGCACTTTACGTCGTCGGATCGAATCCGGTTGGACGATTCAACATCGATCCGTTCGTATTTGCGAAGAACTTCGTCGTGGTGCAGGACATGTTTCTGACCGAAACCGCCGAGATGGCTGATGTCGTGCTTCCGGCGGCGAATGCATATGAAAAATCCGGAACCATGACGAATACCTGCGGCGACGTGCAATTAGTAAAGAAAGCTGGCGACGTCTCCGGACTCAAGAGTGATTTCGAGATGATTGTCCGCATCGCCGATGCAATGGGACACGACGTTCACAAACTGGTCCCGTTTGGCCGGGGCGAGTCCGCGGATATGGGTCAATCGCGGGGCGCGGAATCTGGCGAGGCCGATCGCCACGCGGTTTGGCTGGAAACGCATGGGCTTGAGCCAAAGTTGAGCCCATTCGATCCGATCGCGATCCTCGACGAAATTCAGCGACTGGTTCCGGGCTACGATGTCTCGCGCGCGAATCTGGTGGGAGGAAACAGCGAGCATACGTCTCTTGAGAGTGCGGGCGCGAGCGCGCCGCATAAATCCGAATTGATCGTCGCAGCGAAAGATACTCTTTTCACATCTGGTACGCTGGGCCGCTACTCGCGGGTATTGAAGTCGGTCATTGAGAGTCACGAAATCAAACCCGCCGAGATTGCGGCGGATTAACCTTTAGAAATAGCAACCGATCAAAGAAGGAATAGGAACGGGCGCTTTGCCGATCTGGCTCTTCATCGTCGTCTCCGTCATCAAGTCAGCAATCCTTTTGTTCGTGCTGCTTACGTCGGTCGCATACACCGTCTGGCTCGAACGAAAAGTCGTCGGCCACATGCAGAATCGCTGGGGACCGACGCGGGTAGGTCCGTTTGGCCTGCTCCAACCGGCGGCCGACGGAATCAAGTTTCTGTTCAAAGAAGACCTGACTCCGCCGCACGTCTACAAGCCGCTGTATATCGCGGCACCGATGATCGCGGTAATTTTCGCCCTGACTTCGATTGCGGTGATTCCGTTCGGCAACTCGGTCGTGATTCACGGGTATACGATTCCACTGCAAGTTACCGACGTGAACGTCGGGCTGCTGCTGATCCTCGGTGTGACATCGATCGGTGTGTACGGGGTGGCGCTTGCCGGGTGGTCGTCGAACAACAAATATTCTCTGCTCGGAGGATTGCGGGCCAGCGCGCAGATGGTGAGCTACGAAATCTCTCTCGGCTTGTCGCTGGTCGGCGTACTAATCATGTCGGGGAGTTTCAGTTTGCGCCATATTGTCGAGGCGCAGCAAGGACATTTCTGGGGATTCATTCCGCGCTGGAACATTTTCCACGGGCAGATCGTCGGATTCTTTTGTTACCTGATTGCGGCCTACGCCGAGACGAACCGCATCCCCTTTGATCTGCCGGAAGCCGAAACTGAGCTGGTTGCCGGCTATCACACCGAATACAGCGCGATGAAGTTCGCCATGTTCTTCATGGCCGAGTACGCAAACATGATCACCGTGGCCTGCGTGGCCACGCTGCTGTTCCTCGGAGGATGGAATGGTCCGATTTTTGGTCCATATCCGCTACAGGTGATCTTGCCGGTAATCTACTTTGTCGCCAAAGTTTTCGTGTTTCTCTTTATTTATATCTGGGTACGCGGCACCTTACCGCGTTTCCGTTACGATCAACTGATGGCGTTTGGCTGGAAGTTTCTGCTGCCTGTGGCGATCTGTAATTTGATTGCCACCGCGGTTGCGGTGGCGTGGTAAAGGATAGTTCTCAGTTCTCAGTGCTTTCGGGTGCTGCAGTCGAGAATCAGCCTGGGCACTTTTGGCTGAGAACTGACAACTGAGAACCGCTTCATGAGCATTCATCTCATCATGTTTTTGTTCTTCGGCGTGGTGGCTGTGGCAGGCGCGATCAACCTGCTGGCGCAGTCGCATCCGATCAACTCCGCGCTTTCGCTGATCGCGGTGATGGCTGCCCTCGCAGGCGAGTTCTTGTTGCTTGGCGCTGAATTCGTTGCCGCGATCCAGGTGATCGTCTACGCCGGAGCCATCATGGTTCTGTTTGTGTTCGTCATCATGCTCTTGAACGCGGGCGCCGAAGAGCGTACCAAGGGAAGCC
>Ga0335072_10012793_pt1 | contig 11974 bp, 10 predicted proteins | sample Lox_Sample_21_FD_206725 | JGI IMG/M metagenome (GOLD analysis project Ga0335072, IMG submission 206725) | Soil microbial communities from Loxahatchee National Wildlife Refuge, Florida, United States - Lox_Sample_2.1 | ecosystem: Environmental > Terrestrial > Soil > Wetlands | place: USA...
TATGTCGAGTGCGACCCGGACGGGCCCGCTAGCGAGGACTACACGCTCGCCGAAGCGGTCCAGGGCAAACTGACCGGGAGCATGATCCTCGGCATCTCTCCCGAGCAGGCCTCATGCGCACGCGAGATCTACCAGGACACCATCAGCGCCGGTTACGACGCCCACGCGGCCGTGATCGAAGTCTGCGCGGCCATCACGGAAGCTGCCCTCCTCAACGACACCGGCGGTGACGGGACCAGCGTCGGGCTCTTCCAGATGGAAGACGACAAGGGAACGGCCACCGAACGCGAGAGCGTCCCTTATGAGACGAACTGGTTCCTCGCCACGATGAGCGCCGCGTACCCGGACGGCAGCTGGGAATGGTCGGCTGTCGGGGATGTGGACCAGGCAGTCGAGATCTCCGCCTTCCCGGACCGTTACCAGCCGAACGCCGACGACGCGCAAACCATCGTTAACGCCATCATCGCCTTGCAGTCCGGCTACGGCGACCCCTCCTAGCAATCGTCTCGGCGGCGGCCGGAGTGCCACGGCCGGAAGGTCAGGGAGCCTGCCGCTCCAGCTCTCCCAGCGCGTCCCGCAGTGCCTCGTCCACCTCGGCCGGGGCGTAGCCGCGGAACTTCTTGGCGAACCGGGCCGCGCGGACGTCGGCCGCGGTTACCGGGACGGCCGCCGCGGGCGCACGGCCGAGCGTCCCTTCGATCCGGGCCACCAGCTCATCAACCTGCCGCCGGTCGTAACCGCGCATTGCCATGTGAAAGGAGTACACGGCCCGATTTCTACCAGTCATCAGCCGCCGGGGACACCCCGTCGGCCATCGCGGCGATAAGTCCGCAGAAAGTGCGGCGCAAGCCGCCGACGTCATGATCGATCCCGGCAACACGCGCGCCAGCACGGGGTGACGCGATCGCAGACCGGGCGCCTGGCGCTGCCCGGCTACCTGGGCAGGAAGGTCGATGAGGTCGGTAGTGTTCCTCGCCGCCGGGCGGCGCTTTCTCGTGGTGTCGGTGACGCTCACCGCCCTGGCCGCTGGCCTGGCTACTGGATGCAGCAGCGTGCGCAAGGCCATCGACAACGTCAACAACAGCGCCGCCTCCTACAACGATCTGCAGGGGTTCATCAGGGACCAGCTGACCACCAAGTTCAGCCGCCATGTCCGCTCGGTGTCCTGCACCCCTCACGTCCAGCAGGTCCTGCCGGGCGACAGCGCCAATCTCACCTGCGTGGTCGTGTTCACCGACGGCACTTCCTACACCACTCCCGCGACGATCACGGACCCGTCGAACGACCCAGACATCGCGACCGAGTCATTCAGCTTCGGTGACCCGCCGCCCATCGACATCACGACCGCGCCGCTGCCCAGCCCCACGGTCGCCCTCCCCGCGACGAGCCCGCGATCACTGCTCGTCGCGAACAACCTGGCCCCGGTGGTCAGCAAGCTCGTCGCCCGGTTTGGCCGCGGGGACCTGATCGTGCAGATGGCGATCTACCCCGGCGAGCTCGAGGCGGTCATAGCCGGCAACGACGGTGAGGCGCGGGAAGTCAGCGCCACGTCCACCGGGGCACTGACCGTCGGCTCCCTGACGTCCTTCAACGGCTCGCGCAACGGCATCGACTTCTCCCAGCTCGTCCCAGCCGTGATCCAGCGGCTCACCGGGCTGATCACCGCCCAGGGCAAGGTGCCACTGGCCAGCATCAGCCGCTTCGTGCTCACGAACTCGCTGCCCGGCGATAACGCCGGCTGGACCATCTACCTGATCTCGGGCAGCACCCGGTTCCAGGCTCTCGTACTTGGCAGTGACCCCCGGGTCATCACGGCCACGGGCGAGCACGACCTCAGCTAAGGGATGCTCCAGGGCATCAGGGCCTCCCGAAGTTATTGACCTGGGAGCCCGGCCCAAACTGGACGCCGGCCCCCTTGACCTGGACGCCCAGGTCCGGGTCCGTGACCTGTGCGTTGCCGTCCTTGTCCACGCGTACGGTGCGGCCGTTAGCGAACTCCACGGTGACGCTCTGGGGGCCTTCCGCGTCAGCAGGGAACGTGATCGACTGCACCTCGCCATTGCCCATCACGATGATCGCCTTCGTCATCCGCGCGGTACCGCTCATTCTGGTTCCTTTCCACCCGCTGGCGTCTACTCGGTAATCTTGTAGGTTGTTCGTCCTGGTAGTGGGTTGTATCACCGGAAGCTGAGCACGTCGAGGGACAGGCGTGCACGCGGGCCGGGCTGAGCGGCTTCACGGTGTGCGGTAGTTTGCGTGGGTGAGCGGTAACCGTGTGCTGGTGGAGCGCTTCATCGAGAGCCTGGAGGCCAGGGACTGGGATGCCTGGGCTGGGCTGCTGGACCCGGCTGTGGTCTATGAGATCCCTCAGTCGCGGGAGCGCATCCGGGGGCGTGATCGCTACCTGCGTTTCAACCAGGAGTATCCTGGTGACTGGCACCTGCGCCGGAAGGTCGTGATAGCTGATGAGCATCACGGGGTGGCGTGGTTCGAGTGGCAGCTGGGGGACCAGCGCGATGATGCGATGGCGTTCTTCGAGTTCGCTGGCGGGGTGATCACCCGCGTGACGGACTTCTGGCCAGAGCCATACGAGCCGCCGTCCGGCCGAGAGCATCTGGTCGAGCGCTGGTGACCAGCGCTTTAGGGCTAGCGTCTGCCCGAGGTCCGCGATTATGCCCGCTACGCAGGGAGGCCGAGCCGGAGCTGTCGGGGCACAGGAGAGCGACGAGGCACCGGGGGGACGAGAAGCGGCCCTACTGTGGAGGCGTGATCGACGAGCTGATCGCCCGCATGACGGCCCTGCTTGAGTCACTGGAGGCTGCCGGTGATAAGCGGCGGTACTTCCATGCGACGTACCTGCGCACCACGATCGCGGTAGCGGAGGAAATCGGGCTGGGCCGATTCGCCGACGCCGACTGGGTGGAGCGGTGGGACGTGGCGTTCGCCGGCCTGTACCTGGACGCCCTGGAAGGGGACATGGCAAACCGGGTGCCCTCGGGACCCTGGGCAGTCGCCTTCAGCGCTCCCGTCGCCCTGCCCCCGCTCCGGCACGTGCTGCTCGGCATGAACGCGCACATCAACTACGACTTGCCGCAGGCCCTGCTGGCGGTCATCAGCGACGAGCAGTTCGGCGATCCGGCCCTGCTGGCCCGCCGGGAGGCCGACCACCGGGCGATTGATGACGTGCTCGCCTCCCGGGTCGCGGCCGAGGACGCCGAGCTGACTAGGCTGTCTGGCCCGGCGCCCCTGCTTGACCGGCTGCTGCGACCGGCCAACCGGCTCGGCACACGGCGATTCTTGCGTGAGGCCCGCGAGAAGGTGTGGGCTAACGCGGCCGTCCTGAGCGAGGCGCGCGGGCAGGGCCCGGGCGCTTACTCGTCGGTCCTGGCTCAGCTCGAGGAGCTGGCCACGGCCAAGGTCGCGGCGCTGCAGGCCCCTGGGCAGGTTCTGCTCAGGCTGGCCGCCACCGGCTTCGGTGTCCGGCTGCCCTCCGCGCGCTGAGCCCTTACCTGGCGATCGAGAGGCTGTACTGCTCGGTCAGGCTTTCCCTGGCCGGGGTGGCGGAGTCGGTCACGGTGATGGTGACCTTGTGAGTGCCCTGGACCAGCGGCCTGCCGCTGATCACGCCCGTCTTGCTGTCGAGCCGCAGTCCGCACGGCAGAACGCCGCCGGTCACGTGCCAGGAGTACGGCTGGGTTCCCCCGACGGCCGCGAGGGCAACGGAGTACGGGACGCCGAGCCTTCCCCCCGGCAGCCCGGTGGTGATAAGGGTCAGCCCCGCCGGTGGCGGCACGGCCACCGCCGGGGTGGTGAAGGACTGCTGCGCGCCGTCGCTCGTGACCGTGAACGTGCCGTCCGACTCGTCGGAGTACGTGGAGGTGGTGTCGAGCCTGAAGTAGTACGTGGTCGAGGGGGACAATCCGGCCAGGGCGGCCTGCGCCAGCTGGGTGGTGTCGCTGCTCCCGGCGTCGGTGACGGTGGTGAAACTGCCATAGGCCGGGGTGGTGCCGTACTCGAACTGGTAGGTCGCGTCCAGGCCGCCCGGCGTGACCACGCCGTTGAGCGTGGCCGCTGTGGCGGAAACGCCACTGGCTGGGGCCGTGGTCCCCGGCGCGCACTGCGGCGACGCCGCGCTCGCGTCGACCTCCTGGCCGTCAAGGATCCAGCTCATCGTCGGGAAGATGACCGGATTGAACGTCACGCTGAATGTGCTCGGGTAGGACCCGGGGACGAAGTCCGTCGGCTGGCCCTGCTCCGGGCTCAGGGGAAACACCTGGTTGTCATCACCGACGGGAAGGCTGTAGCTCGTCCCGGCCTCGTTCGTGTACCCGAAGAACGCGGTGACGAGCCCGTTGGAGGAGACGACAACGCAGTCAAGCGAAGGCACCGGGCCAGTCGCCGTCGCGTCCGCGGGGACGGCGATCGCGAGGCCGCACAGTAGGCACCCGCCGAACCCGGCTGCCATCGCGGCCCGCAGCCGCCCGCGTCGCCCTGCCACCATGAAGCTCATGAAGTCTCCCGCTCACCCAAGTCAGTCGCCCCTCGTGCCGGCCACCCGGCACGACTGAGACGATAGGGGCCGGGTGCGGGAACCTCAGGGGGTCCTGGAAACCTCAGGGGCGCGGGGAGGAAACCTCAGGGTCCGCGCAGCCCGCCGCGTTCGGCTCCGAAAGTGCGATCGTGACCTCCCGGCGGCGCTCGTTACTACGAAACGTAGTAACATGTCAAGCGTGAACGGGACAGTCCCCACGACGATCATCGTCGCCGGTCTCGCGCTCGCCGCATACGCGCTGCTGATGACCGCCCTGAACCGGCCGATGGGCGATGTCCTGCTCATCGCGCTAGGCGTCCTTGAGGTCTTGCTGCTTGTCGAGGTCGGCCTGGTCGTGGCCAGGCTCATCGGCGGCCCGCGCCCGGGAGACCTGGCCACGCTCATCGGCTACCTGTGCGCGACCCCGATCGTCCCCATCGCCGCCGCGTTCTGGGGCCTGGTGGAACGGTCCCGCTGGGGTTCGGCCGTCGCCGCCGTGGCTGGGCTGGTCGCCGCCATCTTGATGGTCCGCCTGCACCAGGTCTGGCCGGTCATTCATGTCTGAGCCGGCGATCTCGCCCGATCCCGTGAAGGCACCGCGCCCGCCGCGGGAGTCGACAAGAACCGGTCCCGGCCGACTGCTGGTCGCCATCTACGCGCTCTTCGCGCTGTCGGCCTCCGCGCGGGCCGCGGTGCAGATCGCGACGAAGTTCGGCCACGCCCCGGTCGCCTACCTGCTGTCGGCCCTCGCGGGCGTGGTCTACATCCTGGCCACGGCCACCCTGGCCTCCGGCAGCAAGACGGCCCGCAGGATCGCCGTCTTTTCCTGCTCCTTCGAGCTGGCCGGCGTCCTGGCCGTCGGTACCTGGAGCCTCCTGGACCCGGCCACCTTCCCCGACGCCACCGTGTGGTCAGGCTACGGCTCCGGCTACGGCTACGTACCGCTCGTCCTGCCCGTCTTCGGACTGCTCTGGCTGCGCCACTGGGCCAGGCGAGGACGGGGGAACGACGCCCAGGCGGCCGCGACCAGCGAAGGCCGCGACGAGGCGGCCAGCCCGGTCCCGCCTAGTGCTCCGGCGTCGCACTGAATCCGAGCTTGTTCATGATGATCCGGCCGTGACTCTCCACGGGCTGGATCATTATGCAGAACGGCGACGAAGCCTCGGACGAAGTACGCCCGCGCGGGCGCGACCGGCTCGGCGTGCCGCCGCGGCGACAACGGCCTTCCGCTTAGCACCCAGGCACGATCAATGAGGAACGCCAGGGTAAGGACGGTTGCGGTGCCGAGGGCGACGCCCCCCACCGTGTCGGTGAAGTAATGCCAGCGCAGGCCGATGACTCCCACCGCCACCAGTGCCGTGACCCCGCACGCGACGACCACGAGCGCGGCGCGGGCCAGGCGGGCCGGGGCCCGCCTGGCCGGGTCATGGAGCAGGACCCCAAGCACCGTGGCCAGGGTCATGGCCGACGCGGTGTGGCCGCTGGGGAAGGACAACTGGCCCAGATGCGTCCGGTCGACGACGTGCTTGAGCACGGTGTCGTCAAGGAACGCGGTCACCGGGACGGCGGTCACCGCGAGGACCGCGCCATTCAGCCGCCGGGCGATCAGGCAGCCGGCCGCTATGGCCGCGCTGACCGCGATGAGCGGGATGGTCGACCCGGGCAGCGCCAGCCAGGGCAGGACGTCCTGGTGACCGCGGAAGCCGGCGACCATGGCCGCGTCGACGACGGAATCGAGCCCGTCCGGCCGGGCCTGCTCCCTGAGCAGGAGACCCAGGGCGACCAGGACGATCACGCACGTCGCGAGCACGGGCCAGGCCCGGGTTCGCCGGGGGTCACTCAGCAATGGCCTGCCGCGATGGCGCATCGTTCCTCCCGGCGCCTAGGTTAACCCGGCCCGGGCCGGAGCGCGCCCGCCGCCCTACCGGCCCGTTTCGGCCGGTGCTGAGGCTGTATCGTCGGGCGCGGCCTCGGTCCGGCCGCCCCGGCTGGTGAAGAAGTGCTCCCCGCGGGCCGTGGCCCGGACGACCAGGGCGACCACCACGCACACCACGAGCCCCGCGACCGCGACCCAGGCGATGGTGCTTCCCTGGGTCTTCAGCCCGTAGGCGAAGATGACCAGGTTGAACAGGCCGCCGACTAGGGGCAGCAGGCCAGCGGTCAGCAGCGTGCGGCCCTTGCCCGCCAGTAGCTCGCGGCGGGAGAACCAGACGCAGCACAGCGCGATCACGCAGTACATGGCCAGGTAAAGCAAGCCGGACGCGCTGATGATGTAGCCGATGGCCTTGCTGGCCGAGGTGTTAAGCAGGTAAGGGATCAGGGCCAGCGGGGGGATCGCGCCGAGGATGATGATTGACCACCACGGCGTGCGGTGCTCGGAGTGGATGTAACCGAAGATCTTCGGGATCAGCCGGTCACGGGCCATCGCGTACAGGATCCGGCTCGGCTCGGTCATCTGCATCTGGCTGGTACCGATCACCGCCACCAGGACGGCGAGCGGGAGCACTCGTCCCCAGAAGCCGGGCACCAGAACCTGCCCGGCGTAGGCCAGCACGTCCGCGCCGTTCTTGACCAGGTTGGGCTGGCTGGCCACGCCCTGGAACACCACGATCAGGAAGGTGTACCAGATGGTGAGGAAGGCGGTGCCGAGGATGGCCGCCCGGCCCGGGTTAACCCGGGCGTTCGTCGACTCCTCGCCGAGCACCAGCGGCGCCTCCCAGCCGGCGTAGAGGAAGCCGCAGACCACGGCCGCCTCGGCCAGGCCCTTGAAGCCGCCGATCCCCCCGCCGATCGTGAAGTAGGACCAGGACGGGCCGTGAGCTCCGGTCCCGGGACTGGACAGCTCATGGACTAGGGCCAGGATGACAAACGATATGACCGCACCGTATTCGATGACGATGAACGCGGTCTGGACCCACAGGGAGGGCTTAATGCCGCGGATGGAGAGCCAGACCAGGACGGCCATGATGACCGCGGCCACCAGCCAGGTCACGATGTCAGGGAACGTCCTGCTGGGGAAGAGCACGAAGAGGAAGTAGGCCCCGGCTAGCGTGATGTTCCCGATGTTGGCCACCGTGGAGGCCACGACCGACAACATGCCGGTCGCCACTCCGGCCGTCGGCCCGACGGCCCGGCCCACCCACACATACGGCGCGCCGGCACTGGGCTTCCACTTGTTCATCTGCGCGTACCCGAAGGCGACGAACAGCATCGCCACGCCCACCACGAGCACGGCTAGTGGCGAGGCCAGCCCCGTGAAGCCGAGCAGCAGCGCGAGCGTGAACGCCACGCTCGACGACGGCGCCACCGTGGCGACCGATGCCACGAAATCACCACCGAGGCTGATCGCCCCGGACCTGAGGCCGGGCCCGGCATCGCCGTGGGATGTCGCCCCGGAGCCTGGGCCGTTGTTAGCCGCCTCTGTCATGGCCACCTCTCCACTTGGGAGGGATCAGGCATCCGCCGTACCCCAACCGCACCAAAGTGCGGTGAGCGTAACATCAGGCCGTGATCCATGTCACGCTACACAGTGTTCATATTTCGATAGAAATATGAACACCGTGTCAGATCGCTGGCCGCGTGACCTAGCTCATGGGGCCCTGGTGTGGCAGGTTGTATCCGTTGACGAGGACCTGGGGGATGACCGGCTGCCCGGCCTCCCGCCAGGAGAGGGTGACGTCCCTGGTCTCGCCGGGGAGCAGCCACAGGTAGTTCTCGCTGTAGAGGGTGGGCAGGATCCGCTGTCCGGTGCGGCGGTCCCGCAGGGAGACAACGACCATGGCGGCAACCGCGCTCCCCTCGTTGCGCAAGGTCACGGTGAGCTGGTTCCTGGCGCTGGTGTCGCGCGTCGTGGCGGAGACGGTCACCTGGGGCAGCTGGTTGAGTGCCTGCAGGTCCTCGGCGTCGCGGTACCGCCAGTACACGTTCTCCGAGAGCAGCGTGCCGTGCTCGCCGGTCATCCGGAGCCGGAGAAGATGCGGCGATGGCAACTCGGCGCCGAAACCGACGGTGAACAGCGACGCGGCCGAGGAAGGGCCGGCCGTGACGGACTGGCTCTGTGGTGCCGCGAGGGCGTTTCCTGACAGCCCGTAGAGCTCGGCGGTGACCGTCGCCCCGGTCAGTGGCTGGGCCGTGTGGTTGACCGCCATCACCTGCCAGTCGGTCAGGCTGGCCTGAACATGGAGGGCCTCGCAGCCCTTGCGCGCGCCGTAATAGGTCCCGTTGACGTCGAGGTCATAGTCGTAGGTCTGCCAGACGGTGCTGTGGTGGGCCGGGTTGGACATCCACAGCATGAGGCCGCTGGCGTCGTTCCACAGGTTCGTGTTCCACGCCTCGAACATGGCCCGGATGTTCTCGTAGTTGACGAACTGCGCCTTGACGCAGAAGTCCTCGAGGCTGGTCGCCGCGCCCAGCCGGGTCTCGATGGCGGTCTGATAGGTATCCACCTGCTGATTGCCCTGGGTGCACCAGTCGTGCAGGAACCACGGCCCCCCGTCGAGAACCGTCTTGACGTCGGTCCAGGTGGTCCCGTCGCCGGAGACCTGGATGGCGTAGCCGAGCGCGTCGGCTTGTTCCCAGACGATGACGACCTGGTCGAAGGTGACGGTGGAGCCGAGGTCGACCTGGATCCACTGGTTGTCCTCGTAGGCGGAGGACCAGCGGGTGTCGGGGTTGCCGTCGACGGCGTTGCCGGGCTCGTCGCCGCTGTTGTCGATGGAGGACGCCGTGGCCGTCTTGCCCAGGGCCAGGTCCGTGCCGGGAGAGGCACTGTCGAAGGCGGACAGGCTCCACATCGACACGCCCCATCCGGTTATTCGCTGGTAACACTGGATCCGCAGGTAGCGAGCGTGCTGCGGCGAGAAGCTCTCGGTCTGGGTGGCCCGGTCGGTCGCCGCGTCGATGTCGATCGGCAGGTCGGAGTCCGGATCTGGCGTCGCGCCGATCAGTCCCCGCATGCTCTCGGCGACCGAGACGGTGGGCAGGCCGATCTCGGTGTGGAACCCGAAGTCGCCGCCGCCCCCCACGCCGGAGAAGTACTCGGTGGGCTCAACCCAGTTGTAGGGCCCGCCGCTCGTGCTGCCGTTGGACGCGGAGTCGGAGTGGTACAGGACACCGGGAGCGGCCTGGGCCACGGCCTGGCTCAGCCCGGCGTCGATCGCGGCCGGCGGGTAGCTCTCGTTGGCGCCGCACCACACCACGATGGACGGGTGGATCCGGTAGCGGACCACCGTGTCCTGCGCCTGGGCGATGAAGACGTCGGTATTCGCCTGGTCGGGGAATAGCCCGTCGCCCTCCCAGAACTCGGTCCAGACCAGGATCCCGTTCTCGTCGCAGCCGCTGTAGAACTCCTCCCTCGTGCTACAGCCGCCCCAGTTGCGGATCATCGTGAAGTTCATGTCGCGGTGCATGCTCATGACGTCGCCCATGCGATCGGGCAGCATGCGGCGCAGGAGCTCATCCCAGCCCCAGTTGCCGCCCCGGCAGAAGACCGGGACGCCGTTAACCTTCAGTTGCAGCGGGCCGGCATTGCTCACCGACTTGACGTCGGTCCAGGTGGTCCCGTCGTCGGAGACCTGGATGACGTAGTTAAGCGCGTAAGCCTGTTCCCAGACGATGACGACCTGGTCGAAGGTGACGGTGGAGCCGAGGTCGACCTGGATCCACTGGTTGTCCTCGTAGGCGGAGGACCAGCGGGTGTCGGGGTCGCCGTCGACCGCGTTGCCGGGCTCGTCGCCGCTGTTGTCGATAGAGGACGCGGTCGCCGTCTTGCCCAGGGCCAGGTCAGTGCCGGGCGAGCTGCTGTTGAACACCGACAGCGTCCACATCGAGTCGCCCCACTGGGTTGCCCGCTGCCCGCACTGGATGCGCAGGTAACGGGCGTCCTGAACGGGGAAGCTCTCGGTCTGGGTGCCGCGGTCGGTCGCGCCGTTAATCGTGATCGAGGGCAGCTCGTAGTCCACCTGGCGCAGGCCGAAACGCCGCGTCCGGCGGTCGCTTTCCGTGCCGCCCACGCTCACCGTCATGACGAGGTCATGCAGCGCCGGCTCGCCGTAGCCATTAGCCCACCACAGGCGGGGGTTGCTGACCCGCAGCGACGGGAAGTCCGCAGGCGAGAACGTCACCTCGCTGCTGCCGCCGCCGGGAACGGAGACCGTCGTGGCCACGCGGACATCACCGAACGTCGCGCTCACCGTGACGGCCTGGGTCACGCTGCTGGCGTTGCTGACCGGGACGACGACGGTGACCTCGGCCACGCTGGTGTCGGGCAAGTTCGGCAGCGAGGTGTCCACGCGCGGGTCGCCCAGCAGGACCGGCCCGGTTGAGCGGAGCCGTACATGGTTCCAGATGCCCGATACCCGGTCCCGCACGGCCGGCATCCAGTCCCAGCCAGATACGGAAATATAGCTCGGGAAGTCGAGGTAGACCTCGCTCGAGTTGACGAAGGAGGACCCGTCTGGCCCCTTGTCGCCCGGGTTGCCCGGATGGGGCATCGGGGTGATCTGCACGGCCAGCACCTGCTCGCCGTGGGCCAGGACGCTGGTGACGTCGAAGGCCCCGCGGGCGAAGGGATGGGTGAGCTCGCCTACTGACGTGCCGTTGAGCCAGATCTCGGCCTGGTGGTTGATGCCGTCGAACTCCAGCCAGACGTGCCGTCCGGCGCTGGTAGCGAGCCCCTCTGGCAGCCGGAAGGCCCGCCGGTACCACCAGGAGTGCCGGGACAGGGCCTCCGGGACGTGCAGGTTGTTGAAGCCCTCGACCGGGTCGGGGAAATGCCCTTGCTCAACCAGGCTCGCCAGGACGGTACCGGGAACGGTGGCACCCACCCAGCCGGCGGTGTCGGCCGAGCCCGTTGACAGGGTGGCGCCGTCGGTGCTCGCTGACCACGCGTCGAGGGTCATCGCCCAGCCGGACTCGATGGGCACCGTGCCGTCGGCGGCCACGGTCAGCGCGGGCGGTGGCGGCGGGGCCTGGGCTCCCCAGTTGCTCCACCCGGTCGCGGGCGGGCGGGGAACGTCACTGGTGCCGTAGACCTGGAACCCGTTGACCTGAAGGGGAGACCCATTCGACTGCTCGGTCGCCGTCATGCGCACCCAGCGCGCGGTCACCGGCTGGGCCAGGGTCACCGGCACGATACCGCCGGCTCCCGAAGTGGTCTGATAGACCGTGGTCCAGGTGGTGCCGTCAGTCGAGGCGTCGAGCTGGAACGCGGTCGCGCAACTCGACATGACCTCCCAGCCGGTTGTGTTGCTGTACGGATTGCCGCCCGAGGCCGGGACCCACTCCGGATCGGAGATCGTCGCCTCGAAGACCAGCACGACCGACTCGACGCGGCAGGGCGCCTGGAGGTCGACCGTGATCCACTGCGGGTCTGGCCCGCCCGCCCGCCAGCCAGTGCCGGCCACCCCGGGTACCGCGAGCCGGTCGACGGCGAACTCGGCGGGC
>Ga0335072_10012794_pt1 | contig 11974 bp, 13 predicted proteins | sample Lox_Sample_21_FD_206725 | JGI IMG/M metagenome (GOLD analysis project Ga0335072, IMG submission 206725) | Soil microbial communities from Loxahatchee National Wildlife Refuge, Florida, United States - Lox_Sample_2.1 | ecosystem: Environmental > Terrestrial > Soil > Wetlands | place: USA...
TGGATGATCGGAGACAGAGCCTTTTGGCTTCGCGAGCACAAAGGTGCCGAGGCCATTACTCGCATCGCCAAGATTGCGACTGTCATCCGACCATAGGACTCGTGAGTGGTTAATGAGATGACTCAGGCACTCGATGGGACTAAAACTCGAGAACAATATTAATTATGCTGCTTCGGGAGAGGTATAGACGTCTATGGGTTCTTTGGTTAATCTAGATTCGTGTTGCATTGTCTAGTCTGTTTGGATGAGTTATGGTATTATTTTCTAGCGGAAAAGGGGGAGTTAAGGAACAATTTCAATTCAATAGAGGGATGCGGGTACTACCTGTTTGTGTATTCTAGGCTCGTGAGTCGGATTCAGATACCATAGTGAAGATGCATATTTCAGTCAATATATTAAACTGTCAACGCCGCTGGCTATTTTGGGAGATCGAGATTACATGCTGCAACTTTTTTATACCTAAGAAATCACATGCGAGGTAGAATATGAGTGAATATAATCATATGGAAGTGAATTGCCTTTTCTTTTCTTCAAACTGAATTGGTGACGCATACTAAAGACACTTTCCACGTTCACAGCAATAAAAACCTCTCGACAAGCATGAAAGGAAGCACTTACTTTGGTACCACCCGTAAGTGAACAGTGTAAACATTCCCCATACTTAAAAATAGTGCTATTCTTGCCATTTCAAATGTTTTCCTCCATCGCTCGAAGTTGATCGCCTTCACAAGCAACTTCAACATCTTCTTCCACCACCGGTTCCTCATGTTCAATAACCTGAGGGTTTGAGGACAACAATGTTTCGTTTGTTTGGATCCTTGTGATCAATTCCATCCATATCCTGATAATCAGCTTCATGGAAAAAGCAGTAGTACGCTTTCAAGTGGAAAGGAGTTATGGTCGTCGCCTCGTGTAAAACATGTACTTCGTCGTCCAAACTTGCAACCAGAATACACGTCGCATAATATTGGCCATGTAATTCCAATTGTTGTAAATCAACCTTCTTTGCACCGTTGACATGTGTCAAGGCTCTCATATGGTCAGTTACCATCTTAGCAGCCCCACGGTATCCACAGTCGATACATCTTGATCCTTCCATTACGCTAATTCCTTGTACTGCATCTCTTGCGGAGTTTACGACCAACTGCTTTAAGAAATTCTCCGCAGATACGACATCAATGGGTTCAAGAGCTCGTTGGTAAAATGTAGTTCCAGGTGATTCATTTACTTCAGGATGGTTTCGTCTAACAGGTTCGGCCAAGTGTTGAGACAATTCGTGTTTGGAGCTTCCAGTCGAAGGGACTATAGTTCTATGACTTCTGGATATGATGACTCTGGCTTTGGGGTTGTGGATATTGTTGATGTAAGAGCGCGAGATGCTTGACAAAGTCAGCTTTACACGTCAAAAAGAGTTACAATGACAATCTCCCTGCCCCCGAATCGGCGTGAAGATGCTGAAAGAAGATGATTCTTCATCAATTTCTTGACAACCTCTACCATCTTTCCTTTCTGAACATTAGAAAATTTCAAAACAGGAAGAAGCACTTGCGTGGCTTTCAGCAATGTACAGACAAATACTCCTCCGGTGTCCCCTACAGTTCGTTCAATGGTCAATTCGTCTATTAGCTCATTGGCTATTGCGAGATGTAAAAGGAAAATACGCCCACTGCTGGTAGTAACCGTAGCCGAAGGTTGGTGGACCTCTCTTCTGTGGTTGTCTAACTGCGCTGTTTTTGTGTCAAAGACGGTCGGCGGATTTTTGGGAGATTGGATGCAGGAGTATTTCCGTTTCGCTGGTGGTCGAGATTCAGCATTGGTATCTGCCGTCAACGGCCGCTTCTGTTGGTCCGGCATACTGCTCTTCCCTCGAAGGTAGAAAGATTTAGACGTGGGTTGGTTGACCGGAGGGGATGACTTCAAGTCTTCGTCTGGATCGATCGAGATATAATTTCCGTGCACTGATCCCAAATGCACTTTTCGAGCGGTTCTGGGTTTTTGGCTGTGACTTTGATTGTGACTATCGTTTGGAGGCTGAAATCTGTTCGGCTTTGCATCTCAGTGCTGTTTTCTTTGCCAACGTTGCATCCTCTGTGCGTTTTCCAGATGAGTGGCCGTAGACGGATGGCCGCTGCACTCTATAGCATGACACTTGAAAGACTCGATTCACCGCCGTCACAAAGGGGAAGCAACATCACTGTGGCACGAGGTGGAATAGATACCATATATATTGCAACCCAACTACCAATAATGGCTAAACATACTCCGGGCTCCGGATTCCAATTCTCAACCGACCCTCGCCATCGACATTCGAGGAACAAAGCGAAAACCTAATCGTACGACATCGGACTACCATGCCTCGCAACAGTACTCAATCTGCTCCCAATCGAGCTTCCACTAAGCCTGTTTTCAAGTTGGACATTCCGGTTGTTCATCATTTCATGTTCAAAATCCGAGTCTTCGGATTCGTTGTCCAGATCGCCTTCCTCGTTTATCATTGAATCAGAACCAGGATAAGATCGAATTTTGACGCGAATACACTCGTACATCGGACGTTTCTGCCATTAGCGGTTGGGAAAAGAGTAGGCATCAGGAGGACGGAGAAAGGAATAAGAGTGGTGATGGAAATTGGGGGCGAATTACATTGAATCCAGTGTGAATCTTCCAGTAAGGATTCCACTCACTCTTCGACACAAACCCAATATCATTATCTCCAGCAACGACATAACACAAAACTTCTGCCAACAATTTAAAGAATTGCGCTTGATGGGTGGGTTTCCGCATTCTGAACGGTCTTGAGTGTTCGATCGTGATTTTTGGATGAGAAAACCCCGGACGGATTTCCGGTTCATAATCTGCTCCGTGTTCGACAATGTCCCTCAAATAGGAATTGGGAAAGGTGGCGTGGAAGATGTAAAATGTTGCATGACGTGCGTGCAGGAGAAAAGCCTAGCCACGGAATTAGTTTTGGAATTCGGTCAACGGTGGGCGAGGGAAGAGAGAGTGGGTACCTCCTGGTGTCCTTGCAAATTGCCTCGATATTGTTTTCGATGACATACTTGTCCCAATAATTCAGCATAGATTTGGGCAGCATGCATATAGTTCGCTGTTTCCGAATCGCGGTAGCGTGATTTCTTTCGTTTGGCCTACGAATCAGACCAGCTGAGGAATGGGAAAGAAGCACAGAATAAGGTTAAGGTACCTCGATGCAGAAGATTGGGTAAATTGGAGATGCTGACTTTTCGGGATAGAACGATATTCCGCCATCAGATTTGGCAGTCACGTTTGATTTTCCAACGGTGATGCTCATCGTTTGTTCCGTTCTGTATGCGAATCAGCAAGGACTTATCGTATGGGATTATACACAACACCGAGTCGACTTGGATCCTCGAACCAGGCTTTTTGACCAAGATGTTTTGCCAAGGAGAAGTAGGTGGCTCTGAGGAAGTTATTTGCGAAGGATGCAGTATGGTGCTCTGGTTTTGCGGAACGGTTCGACTCTGTTGAATGCGGTGAATCCTCCCCGATCGACATGTGATCAAGGAGGACTTGTTGGTTTTGCTCAGGCGTGCGACATACGGCTGCATCTGGAAGTGTGAACTGTTGATCGGGGGTGGTGAACATGGGAGTATTCGTCGAAGTCGATACCGGAGTTCGTCTTTCTTCATCTCGTGCTAAGATCTGAGATAAATCGTGGAAACTCGATTCAAATCGAATTAGTTTTGGACGGTCATCAGAGTCGAATTTGTATACGGGTGTGAGCTCATTTCCGTCATTGACGCCAGCAAGTTCAGAAGAGATCGTCTCGATTTCTAGAATTAGCCTCGAAAGCGATTCGGAAACGCACCGTTCTTCAGCTCAGAAGACATCATAAGTCCATCGAATGTGAACTCAGTACACTCATTCTTCTTGTACTGTGCATGCAGATAGTTGAGAACTCTTTGATTCCACGAGCTCGCAGCAGTTGGAATTCGTGGATCGGATTCGACTTGTTTTTCTGTTGTTGCCATTCCGTTTCTTGATTTATTCGTGAAATAGGGTCCTGCACGGATACGAATGTTGGAACTACAAGGGAAAAGTTAGCTCGGCAGCTCAGATGACACGAGACTCGGAGGAGAAGAGGAAGGGAGGCTGACCTGGGGGTCTTTCGTGTCACAGCTGAGGTCGTCCGTGTTCTTGGTGGAATGACGCTGATACCTCCGTATGACTCGCGATAGTCAAGACCAACCTCTTGAAGATGATGATAAGGAAGCTTGTAAGCCCTAGAGGTTGATGTCTGCAGTGGCATTATGGCATATTTAGGTTGGAGAGGAATGAGGTGAAAACACTTTGCACACAAATGAGGAGCCCAAGAGCGTGGCTTATGTAACACAAATGCTTGGCTATCATTGGCTAGTCGCAAGCCAAAATTAATAGCTGTCAGTCGTTGAACTTCAACGACTGAACTCATTTTTTCGACTTTCTGGCTTATAGCTCCACAACCATCCGTCCGATTGCAATGGCTGGTTTTGATCTCCTCAAATACAGGGTCAGTCACTTCTATGACTCACGTTTCGCTTACAAAACCCATTTGGAAGGGTTTCAATTTTCAGGTTTTGGAGGCTCGCTTTTCACTTTTCGACGCTGAAATGATTTCGTCAATCCACTCTGATCCCGGGAACCTTTGACACCAATTTAACACTAAAGACCTTTGGCAAGAATTTTCAGTAGTCTGTATCTTGGCTGATTTTTGCACGTATCCTGATAGTAGGCTTTCGTGTACACATCTGAGAAGTCGGTCAGGAATTTGCCATACGTATTTTCAATTCTGTTATCCCTCTCATTTGACGAAGCTGCTAAGGGAGAATTTCATTTGCGGAAAACTTTTGGCACTGCAACAGAAGTTAATTTCCGCTCTTCGGATTGCTTATCTCTTAGCCTTAGAATAATCACGAGATCGTCACAATTGGCCTGTGAAAAACCTTCGCCATCGACAATCATCTGACAAAAGTCATCTCTAAACAAGCATTCATCATCTTGAGTCTCTAGCCTTTGTGGGATTATGCATCAAACCTCTAACTCCAGTAATCAGTGCAAGAGGAACGATATCGTTTCCATTCTCACATGGCGTTACCTGTATGTTCCAGTTGAACTAATCCTTGGTGGTTGAACGTCTATCGAGTCGACTCAAATACGGTCCAGAAATAAGTTCTCTTCTTTCATGACTGTGGAATTAATGAGTAGTTGTACGTGTATTGCCACGAATCGTTCATTGCAAACATATTCTATCCGTATTGCACGGTGAAAGTTCTCAAGTTGTTGCATCCTATTCGGTACCGTACCCATATGTGTCTCCCGTGTCCGTAACGGTCCTAACGCAGCGAGCTAATGGTAGGAATTGGAACAGATTTTTCACGTCGTGGAGGACTGGCCACATGTGGTTTCCACTAGACTCCAGTGTTACAACAGTATAAATATTGATGGAGAAAGTAGCGCGGCAGATGAAACGGAAGAACGAGTTCTCTATTCTCATTCACTTCGTCAACACACGGACGTCTACCTTCAGATCTGGAAGCAACGGCTACAATTCGGTTGAACTTGTTCTCCGGATACACGATACCCAACATTTACTTCACTTGACTGTACATTGGATCATGAATCATCTCACAAGTGCAAAACGGGAATTTTACATTTAGGTTACGAAGCACTCTGGTGTTTATTCCCAACGGTGGACATAAATTGTCTCTCGTTCACCTCGGCGAGTCACAGCAAAGCTTCTACTCCGATTGGTGAATTCGGAAAGTGTTCAGATTGTGTTCTATTGCTCTGTTTGTCCTTCTCGCTTTTCATGTCATTATTCAAATTGAATTTACCTGGTATTGGCACCACCATCTGACGCCAAAACGATGCTGGCTGTCTAGTATAGTAATCAGACGTTGTCACTAATTTCAATCCGACAATCTCGGATGGTTTACATGATGTCAGTTGACACGGCTATTCAGGAACATAAGATGGGAATCAAGGATGACTGTATCAGCTAGCAAGTAGTTCGACCATCCTTTGCAGGAAACTATTGCTCTGTTTCGTATTCTACAGATGGCACAAAAGTCTCATAAGTCACTCTCTCGACGATTCCCAAAATATAGAAATTCGATCAAGTCAGATTCTTTCGTTTATTTTCCGAAATAAGGTATCAGCTTCCACCCATTCCACTAATGCCTAGGGCTGCGGGAAATGCTATAAACCGAAGGTCTGAAGGTCTAGGTATACAAATTGTCGGATTACAATGTCTGGTAGAAGATGGCAGTTCAACTGCACGTTGCGGCAGGAAAATTGTCTTCTGATCTTGGCATCTATGTTCGAGTAACATTGTTTGCAACATACACGAGGTGTGTATGGAAAGAGTATTGTATTCAGCAGTTGGAAGCGTTGTCCGCATCAATGAGATGGAAGGCACCTATTATGCTATTCACTAGTGGTCTGCCAAGTTCAAGCACAATAGCGAATTGGAATGTGATACGAAGAGATTATTCCCGACATCATTGTACGTTCATCAGATTTGAATGAAAAGCTGATTTTCAGTCTGGCGGACACAGGGTCCTGATAAACCGGGCCAATCGACATTTATGTTATTGTTGTTAGGCTGTCTGGTCTGACGAGTCTCAAATTACCCTCTGATTATATCAACCAATATGCCCTCCCGTCATCTCCTTGCGGGTGTTTTCGCTTCTGTCATCGGTCCACTGCCACCCACAACGTTCTCGAAAATGGATGAGGCGACTCCATACGTTGAAAGCTGTCTTGGAAAAACGAAGCTTATATTTATCCTGTCGACGATCTCGACAATTCGTCGTACGATTTCCGAAGGCTTCACATCTTCACTTGCCGAAGGAGATGTGTTTTGTGGTGTCGTCCGAAAGGGCAGAATTGAACACAATCAATCAGAGAAATTAGGAGGATGGGACTGTACTACTATTTTGATCTCTTTCACTCAATTCTCTTTTACCTTTACACGGACAGAATTTGTTTCTTAGCGAATCCTGAAAGCTCTCATCTGTCTTCGATACCAGCGACGAGCGACGCTGAAGGCATTTATACTATTGCACATGGATGATAACTTTTTTGCTTAGGGAAAGCCTTTCACAGAGCAACAGAGAATAGCGGTTCTTTTGTCATCATTATCATTTGCATTCAAGAATTACAATCCGAATTCCCGTTTTCCTCAATTCCAAAGTCTCCAATCCCCGCAACTCGTTACTTTTGAATAGTAATTAAGATTCTTGTTAACTTGCATACTCCAAACTTGTGAGCCAGTCTATACAGCAGAGCCAATACATCCATGATCCAAGACAACTCGCTTCCGTCCACAATAATTCTAGTTTTCGGATCCAGTAGGGGGCTCCGAATCGTAATGTTTATCCTTGAAACCCTTGCATTGCTTATCAACCCAATCTACAATCGACTGATGATTGAAGTGAACAACAGAATATCGCTCTCCCTCTGGTCCTTTAGGTTGCCATGCGGTAATGAAATGGATGAGCAGTTGACTTTTCAGAAAGATAACATCGCCGGGTTGGATGGGAAATTTTATCTTTAATTCTGGAATGACGAATTCTCCGCCGGTGAACGAACCAAATACAGTGATTGCAGCGTAGCCGTGCTTGTCATCAGATCCATCCCTGTGTCCTTCTGTTTGGAGGTTGAAGAGAAACGCGCGACAACTCCATGGTTCCCATTTACATCCGATGCCTGACCACTCTGCCGCTGGGAAATATCGACACAAAAGTGCGTACAGATCTAGAGAACGGTACCAAGCGAAAACATTTAGAACACAAAGCAGAACTGAAAGCTCAGTTGTCAATAAGCTCAATGAATTCATGAGTTTGACGGATTCTACATAGCTCCAGCTGGAGCGAACGCAGGACAAGGTGACGACAGGATCCTCGTGTTCATGTCCTCGCGCGTGCCATGTGCCAAGGTGTATCGAGCCGAAGATTTTCTCCCAGAATGCGTAATAACCACTTTTGCTGTGACGGGCGGCATCGTCTACTTCAAGGCTCCTGTGTTGGGCGTATTCTGTGACAAATGCTTTGATAGAAGCGTGTGATTCTTCGACCGTCTGTGCAGCGATGTGCTTTGGGAAATATGCCACGATTAGTTCAAAATGGGCATCCCTGGCGATGTAGCCGTGTGGTACCAACCTCGCCGTCGCTGCTAACTCTTCTTCAAGTTCATCTTCCAAGTGAGGGGATGTTTTGGAAAGCTTAGCGATTTCAACTCGTGCGTGAAAGTCGAACTGTTCTTCCTCGAATTCTGCCAAATGTTCGTTGACATTTTTCGCTGAGGCCAGCAGATCCTCAGAGTGTTGGAAGTGGGGTCTCTTGGCAGTTGTGTTCTCGTCCCGGTTATTCGGATTCATTCTTTTCAAACGTCGTGCAGTAGGTCGTGATCGAAGTACAGTAGGCACAAAAGCAGTCACGTTGATCTGATCATGATCAGATCTTTCTCCGGAAAGATCGCTGTACAATGGAAAATATCCATCAAGCTACAATCGAAGAGATACAGCAGGACATAAAGCAGTTTGTCCAACTAGCACTTGAAAAATACCGTGGTCGATTACCTTTGTCTCAACTCCCTCAGTTGGCACAACATCTCATTCAAGCCATTTCTCAAGAAGTGATGCGAAAATTTCCGAACGCGACTGCAGCCCCTGACGGCGCATCAACGCAAGGGCAATTGGCTGTTCACCTCCAATCAGCTCCCAAACAAGTCGAATCCACTCCTTGTAGCGACGCCCAATCCTCAGAAGCTGATGCGTCAGCGGTTGGACTTCGAAGATCCATGAGGCATCGAGCTGAGCAGACTACATCTGCCGCGATGTCAACTGCAACAAGCCAGATCGCGAGTTGTGGCAGCAACGAGACAAACGCTGTGGCAGCTGGAGCGCCATCCACAGCACAGAAAACCAAGACCCCCAAACCGGCCGCAAAGAAAAGTCAAGCAGCAAAAGCCCAGGAACTGGCAGGGAAACCCAAGCCAGACGTTGTGCGAGTATTCCCCAAAATGGACCCGACAGACTCTCGGCTTGTGCAACTGCGGCAGACTTCCAGATTCGCGAAACCATTTTCTGAGTGCTTAGCAATGTGCTTAGCCATAGAGAATGAAGTGTTTACCTCCCGATGCAAAGCCGACAATGGAAATCATTTTCTGCCACTCCTCGACATGTCCAAAATTGAATGTGCGGTCAACACATTGTCGATATTTCTATGCGACAGGGTCAATGAATGGAATGAGCAATTGAATACTTCTCTTGGTGATCCGGAAATGCTGTTAGCCAGCTCTTGGAACGAGTTCCTGGTGGCAGAGTCGGACAGTGCCTCTGCCCAATTCCGGGCGACAGTCCAAAGCATTGCATTTGCGATTGAAGCGGAAAAATTCGTTGAGAGGTACCTTCAACGTTCTTTCACGGCTAACCTTGTAGAGGATCCCGCAATTCAGGATGGCACGAGCTCTATAAAAAGCTTCCAGCCTTGACGAAAGCAAAGTTCAGGCAATCCCTCAACATCGGCAATACCAGCGCATCTCAGACACAGGAAAGGTTCCATCGTCCTTTCAGGAACAAAGTGGCCAAAGCGTTTCGTTGGCTCGCAGTCAAACGAACGCTCGGATGGCCTGCCATATGTCTCGCAGATCTATTCTCACCATGCTGGTTCGACCGTTACCGAACACCGGATACCGTCTGGGACGATCAGATCTTGCTTCAGCTGACACGACATTCAGAACAGCTCAAAAGATTATGGCTTCCCACGTTAATTCAAGGACTCCGTTGTGAATTCATTCCAGATGACGACGACAAAAGTTTTTTCTCTTGGTTGGTCGAATTCCGCACCGATGCCACCCAGTCCTTGCATCTCGTCCAAGCTCTGGGGGTAATCGCTGCTCAGGTGTACAAGAAACTACCCAGTGATTCCGTTCCGCTCAATACCCTTCTTCAAAGCAGTTACGTTGCCGCGGTAATCATGTCCCAGGTGAATCCCAACGGTTGGACTCAACTTGCGGACCAAATCCTTCTTGATCTAGCTCCAAATTTTCATGCACATCTCTTACCTGTTTCGTCGAAGTCAGAGTCACATACGTTGGCGGAAAAACTAGACTATATGGCTGCGAAATTGATTCCCTTGGAATTCTCGGTGGTGGTTCAGTTGAGTTGTCTCCGGCCATACTGCCCCAAGAGAAATTTCAACAGCAAAGATGAAGTTTACCATGGCACGTATCTGAAAGGCGTCAATGCCGGAACTGAGGTCCTTTCTCCAGCCTTTCATGTCTGATCGCAGGAAAATACTATGGAATATTCCTTTCCTAACGAGAAGATGGAAGGAAGAATATCATGCCCAACGTGCAGATCCAAACGGGGCGTCAAACAGGAATTGCAAGCCACGGCTTTCCCTGCTGTTCTTCAAGTCAAATTACAGGACAACTATGCCAGAAACTTCCGGGAAGTTGCACAAGTGATTCGATGTCTCGGTCGAAAGTGGCAGCTTCTGGCGACACTGCAATTGCCGTCAGATGGCATCACCGCCACCGACGTTGGTTCTTGCGTCTTCATCGATGATACTGTTTATTGCACTGGGGATGGCAAAATGAGAGAATCAAAAGCCGAAGAGACTTTAACAATGGATGATACCACTTCACAGTACGTTGATAGAGCTTTCTATATTGTAATTGATGGTTAGACTTTTCCCGCTTCTCTGTCCGGAATTGTCCGATTCGGCTGCTTAAAAATTTTCGCATTCGACAATCATCTGACAACAATCATCTCTAGAGCCGTCAGCCGCAAACTGGATCCCAACAGACGGTGATATTTCATCCTAATGGCGATGCTTGAAAAGTTACACTCTCTTATTCCACGACTGTCGTCAGGATATTGTCATTGGCGCTCTAAGTTCAAGTGGAACCAGCACGAGCCTACGAGGGCCATCCATTTATTCTCAGACTGCGGTACCAGCATCTTCCATTCCAACTAACCTTTACTAATGTTGGAATGTCCATGGAGTCAACCCTTTTCACCTTTCTGAAGGCTTCCGCCTCGTCATTATTGCATCGATGTCTCGTTTACTGTTCGCATTCTATTATCCAGTCGTTTCGTTCTGTCGTCTTGCCGTCTATTATTCCGTTTATCGCTTCATCTTTATCACCTGCTACCTTACCGTCTATCTTTCTATGGTTTGCCATTTAGTACCGATTATCTTTTGTCATGCGTCGTCTTCATATTATCGTCTTCTCGTCTTCCTCTTATCGTTTTGTCATCTTTCTGTCACCGTTTTGTTGATTTCATGTTACCGTTTCGTGGAATTGTTTCGAAGGTCTCAGCGTATCAGGCATGGGATGGAGGTCATTGTTCGGGGTATTTTGCATGAAGTGATTGTTGCATCGCTGCGTTCCGTGAGATTTGTTCTTCGGAGTCGCCATTTGGCTTTTCTTTTCTTCCTTTCTTTCGTTGGCAGCAGATTGCTAGGATATATCACGTGTTCTGGCCACACGAGCGCGAGGACCCAGTCGCGCGGACCGTTTTACGATTTTCATGCAAATATAAAATCTAAATGCGTGGGTGTATGCAGGTTACTATGCATGGTCCCTAATTAATTACAATGTCTGTGCGTCATTCAAGCCGGGCTCAAGCGGGAGGCCAATTGCTGTAAATTCAATTCCATTACGCAAGCTCAGAGTTACAAGCGGGACTGTGAAACGTGAGGTAAAGTCAAGTTACTTTTTGCAACTGCTCGCATAACAACTTACTTGAAGTGTTGGCAATTCTGTCTGTTCATCACGTGTGGACTCAAAACGGGATTATGAAAAATGTTGCGGGACTTCGATTTTCATTACGCAATGTGCCGATCGACGCGGGTGGTTACGGCATGAATTGGGAGATACCCGCATATGCGGAGAGGAGCAGAGCTTGTTTGAAGGGGAGGGTCTTTTATGGCCATATATACTTAGA
>Ga0335072_10012795_pt1 | contig 11974 bp, 10 predicted proteins | sample Lox_Sample_21_FD_206725 | JGI IMG/M metagenome (GOLD analysis project Ga0335072, IMG submission 206725) | Soil microbial communities from Loxahatchee National Wildlife Refuge, Florida, United States - Lox_Sample_2.1 | ecosystem: Environmental > Terrestrial > Soil > Wetlands | place: USA...
AACGCCAAACTCTATCCGGCGATCCTACGTCCTCACTCCACGGTCGTAGTGTATGGCACGGCGGCGAGTGAGGCCGCTGTACCGGGACACTGGCTACTAATCAACAGCGTTGCTCTGCGTTTCTTTCTGGTGTATGAGCTCTCGGCCGCGGACCGTGCGGCGGGCATTGACGAGCTGACGGAGTTGCTCGAGCGCGGACGTCTCATTCACGCCGTCGCCCGCCGTCTGCAGCTGCAGGATGTCGCCGGGGCGCATGAGCTAATTGAGCGCGGAGAAGTCATGGGCAACGTCGTTGTGGAGATCCCGTGACACCGCACCCGCGGCACTCTTTTCGATGGCCGAAGCCTTCACCGCTTGTCGCAATAGCTCGATACCTCGGAATGATCCAGGGTCCCGCTTTCATACTTTCCGCGGAAATAGTACGTCACCCCGAGCTTCGCGACGTGTGCTCTTTCGTCGTCCGTCAGCTTGGCGTACAGGGCCTGCAGGCGCGGACAATAGCGCGCGCGCACGAAGGAGACCTCCCTCGGAGTGCTTGCGATGCGCTTGGCTTCGAAGAATGGCATGAACAGCAGGACGTAAGTGCCGGAAATGCTCGTAGTGCCATTCGCGTTCGTTGAGGCCATCGTAGGCGACGGGCTGATCCGCTGCAGTTCGTACCACACCTGATCACTGTCTTGCACCAGATATTCGGTGCCGGGCGCCGCACCTGTGAAGCGGTCACCCATCAGTTGCGAGTTGGCATCGGCGTAGCCGGCCTTGCTGGCCGAGATGAAGGTCCGGTGGCAACCCCGTCGGTCGGCCGCGGAGAAGGAGTAGCGGCCCGCGGCGTCCGTGGTCCGGGTCACCCTGCGGGCTATTACTTCGCCCTCGATCTGCATCGCGGGAAGTTTCGTGCATACGAGAGTGACACCCGCTCCAGCGATAGGCTCATGGGTACTCCAGTCCAGTACCTGGCCACTGCTCGAGGCGGCCTCACCGAGACATCCCCCGCACGCGAGGGCGGCCAAGAGAATTGCATGTCGGACAGCACGCATTTCATCGCTCCCGCACCGCGTCGAGCGCGATGGTGAGACGTGGCGAAGGCTCAGGAGTCGGATTGTGCCGTGTCAGAAGTATGACGGCAAGAGTACGAGCCACCCGCCGTTCTTCAACAACACCGCATCAGTTGCCATCTGATCGCTTCCGCACAGCACCGGGCGCAGAAGGGGTAGCGACACTGAGGATCTTCTCGATCCCCTTCAGGGGGATGCTCGAGCGACCAAGGCGACTCCGGAAGTAGCGCTCGAGAGGGCCATCCGTGAAATACACATAGCACCCCTTCATTCCACGAGTCATCAGAGTACGATAAGTATTTTTGATGATCAGCTCGGCTCTTCGCGCCGCCCCCTCAGGGTCGGTTTCCAATAGACGCTTATATCCACTCAGCGATTTATCCTGCTTGGATCGCATCTCGGGCCGAGCGACTACGCGATTATCTCGGAAGACAAGGTCGGGTCCCACGATCACCCCTATGTAATCTACCTCCAGACCCTGGCAGGTATGAATACAGCCGATTTCGTTTGCGGACTCCGGCGCCACCATCCATAAGCCGCCGTCTTTCGTCAGGTTCCAGCGCATCGCGAAATGATGTTCGGGAATTAGAACGTCTTCAGCCGCAGGATTTTTCTTACTTCGCCAATCCCAGCAGTACCCAGCCACCATACGCGCTCTGTTGCGAACCTTATTTCGCTCCATTATTTCGCGGCGCAGCTGCTCGGGCGAGCCGAATACTCGAAAATCAAATTCCGTGGCGTCCAGCTTGCTGTTGGCGGTTGGACGGATTCCCAGGGCGTCATCAAGCCACGCCAGATACCCGTCCGAGCCATTACACCGGAACTGCGATGTCAGGGTAAGCGTAGTGACAGTCGCGTCAGCCTGCCGCGCAAACCGCTCAATCTCAGCTTTCTCCCCGATGTCCTTGAGAGTGACGCGCTGATCCTCGTCGAGAAAGAAAACTGAACACTTTGCTGAGCCAATGAGCTCCTGGATCTGGTTAGTGCCGAGATTGCTGTAAATTCCCGACTTCTCGTTTAGACGGTGCGCCTCGTCCACAATCAGCGCGTCGAAGGAATTGGCGTGCGTATCCGTAAACGACCCAGATCCGGTGAACAGGTTTGAGATCTGAGACTTCCGATGCGTGCCGGCCAATACGCTCTCGAATACCGCACGCGGAGCAGCGTTCTTGGTGACGTATTTCGCCACCAGACGGCGTCCGGTTAATGCCACGAGGAGATTGACAGCGACGACCGACTTCCCTGTCCCCGGGCCGCCCTCGACGATAACCACCTGCTTCGATTGCGCGCTTGCTGCGTTAGCCAGCGATAGCGCTGTCTCGTAAACCACCTTCTGGTCGTCAACCAGAACAAACTCGGGTCTGCCGGCGAGCATCCCGGTGAGACTCTCAACCAGGCTCTTGGACGGGCGGATTCGGCCATTCTCGACCCGGTAGAGCATCGATCGGCCATCGCCGTAACGGACGTGTTGCTTGATGAACTGGCGCAGCTTTTCCCGTTCCGCCTCGCCCTTCAGAAAGAGCGGCGCGAGGGCGACATAGTGCTCATAGAAGTTATCCGTAAGCACACCGTCGTCGACGTAGTTATGCAAGTACGCACAGGGCTGAAGGGTGATGTCGTCCTCGTAGACAGCTTCGTTGAAATTCTTGAGAAGCGATGCATACGACCAGGCCTGGTAGGACGGGTGGCTTACTTGGCACTCACCGTGAGAGAACCGGGTAGTCACCACAGCATCGCGGTCCGTTTTGCGGGCACTTTGCCACTGCTTAAGCTCAATGATGATCAGCTGTTCGGCACCCTGGCTGTCCAGTCCCGACAGAATGAAATCGATTCGCTTCGCCGTCTGCGGAATTCCGTATTCGATGGCAACGCCGCAGTCTCCGGGAATACCCTGGTCGTTGAGGACCTTTGCGAGGGCCACGAGGGACTCCTTCCAGGAAAGCACTTCCGAGATTGCCACGGTTCTGCCGGTGCGGACTCTGAAGGCCTGAAGAATGATGTCCTCGATGTCCTTTGCGAATGCATCTTTCAAGAATCCCGTCTTGTCATTCTGATAGATGATCACGGCGTGCGCTCAGAGGTCCGTGTACTTCTTACTGGTGCCGCGCGCCTTATGCACGGGATATTTCTTGGCATTGACTGCCATCTTGTCGAAGGCGGCGGCGGCCAGGTCAATGTCGAGCCTGTCCGCTAGGCGGATGAGATACAGCAGTACGTCTGCAAGCTCTTCGCGAACCTTGGTACGGGTCTCAGCCGGAAGCGCAGCGGAGTCGACGTCCGGAAGCCACTGGAAGTGCTCGAGAAGCTCAGCCGCCTCGACACTAAGCGCAATTGCGAGGTTCTTCGGAAAATGGAACTGATCCCAGTCACGTTCCGCCGCGAATAGGCGCAACGCATCTCGCAGTTCCGCAAGAGAGGGTTTGGAAGCTCCCTTCGCATGTCCTCCACCCGAGTCTGGCGCGCGCCGTCGTTGCGTCATAAGCATTGCCCTGCCGAGTTCTCGACCGAATTGTCGCACATCGCTTTCGACCCCCAAAGGCGGCCCAGCTAGGCTACCGCCGCAGCGAATGTCGCAAACAGATCGCCCGGTAGCGGCTGCTCTAGTCGCCAGGTGATTGCCATCGGCTGTTCGGACTCGTGCTTCATGTAGTTCGCTGGCCCCAAAAAATAGAACGCTCGGTCATCGCTTCGCTCACGGGCAAAGAGCATGATGTGCGATCCGGCAGTCGCATGATTCTGGTATCGGCTGCCGGTTTCACTGTCAGCCCGTGTTGTAGACTGGCTTTCCCAGTGAATGAGCTCGGTACTGATGGCGTAATCGCGATAGCGGGTGGTCGGTGAGAACTGCCCGGTCGTCTTGTCCAACGTGAATGCAAGGAGATCGGAACGGGCATCTGCAGCCCAGTAGACGCCTGTCTGCCAAGGAGCCACCTTGGCACCTCCTCCAATTCCGAAGCCTGCGAGTATTTCGACTCGCGTGTATCGCGCATGGACCATGAGCGGGACTGACGGGTCTGTCGACACTGGTACTGCTACGTGCTCGATCCTGTTGGCAAGGATCTCGAGAAGCTCGAGCAGCTCTAAACGCACCCGGTTATGGCTCCAGAGTACGGTGGCGCCCTCGGCAAGAGATGCCGTCTTGGGCATCGACCCACCGACCAGCGAGCCTACCAGCATCCGCAGCAGGCGCTGCTCCGATCCAGGAAGTTGCTGCGGCTCCGGCGCCTGCTCGGATTGCAAGAGGCGCTGATAGACCGCCAACCGTAGCCGATCGTCGACATGGAGCAGCCGCCCGCAGGCACGCCTCAGCGCTGCCTCGTGCGGGCCACCCATGCGCTCTACGAGGCCCGCGTCCTCGCGAAGATCCGACCAGCTTTTACCGCCACCATAGATGTCCTCGAGCTCGAGCCCGGTTTCCTCAAGGTACTGGGCCAGACTGCAACCCGCTGTTTGACCCGACAGCCGTCGCAGCGCGTCCACACGTTCGGTCCATCGAGAAGGCACCGCAGTGCGGATATTTCCGAGCACGATCTCCGTGGCTACGCGATCGAGCTCCATGTGACAGCCCGCAGGTAGGAACGGAAAGCCCGTCTCAATCTGCTGTATTAGCGTCTTACGCGTCCCTCCCAGCAGTGCCTGAAAGCGCCGGTCAAACCGAAACTCTCCGCGATGGTGTCCGACGAAGTCGAGCACGGTACAGGTGGACTTCCCGACGCTGCGTCGCAGGCCGCGCCCCAGCTGCTGCAGGAATAGTGTCGGACTATCCGTTGGGCGTAACATGAGCAAGGTGTCGACCGCGGGCACGTCGACGCCTTCGTTGTAGAGATCAACCGAAAATATTACGTTTACGCGTCGCGATGCTAGATCGCTCAAAGCGGCACGGCGTTCGGACTCAGGGCTATCGGACCAGATCGCCGTCGAGGCGATGCCGGCGTGGCGAAAAATTCGCGCCATGAAGCGCGCGTGGTCAATACTGACGCAAAAGCCGAGGGCCCTCATCCGGCCGAGGTCATCGACGCGTTTCTCGAGCTCCTGGAGAACGAATCGTGCCCAAATGTCGCTCGCGGTAAAGAGATTCGATAGCCCCTGGGCGTCATAACCGCGACCGCGCCGCCATGGGACCGCCCGCAGATCCGTACTGTCGTGAATACCATAGTAAACAAAGGGCACAAGACGCTGCTGGCTGATTGCATCCCAAAGACGCAGCTCCGCGGCTATGCGGCCCCCGAACCAATCGAGAATCGGTAATCCATCGCTCCTCTCCGGGGTTGCGGTGAGCCCGAGGAGTTCAACCGGTCGGACGTGATCCAGGAGCGTCCGATAAGAATGGGCTGCTGCATGATGAAATTCGTCGACGATGACGACATCGAAGTGCGCCGGATCGAGATGCGTGAGCCCGGTGGCGTTGAGACTCTGAATAGATGCGAATACGTGCTCGAATCGTTCGGGGCGAGAACCGCTCACCCAAAGCTCTCCGAATGACGGATCGCGAAGCGCCTGCCGGAATGTCGCGCAGCTCTGAAGCAGGATCTCTTCGCGATGTGCGACAAATAGCAACCTTGATCGGGCCAGGGCTTCCCGCAGCGCTGCGTAGTCCAGCGCAGCCATGACGGTCTTTCCCGTTCCCGTCGCCGCGACCAGCAAATTGCGGTGGTGGCCTCGTTGCCGGGAAAGCGTAATAAGCTCGAGCAGCCGCTCCTGAAATGGCTCCGGGCGCAGCTCGGTTGGTGAAAGAACAATGGTCGCCTGGGCATCGGCCCCCTGCTCAGCACGGGCGCGGAACTCTTCTCTGTCATAAGGCCGCAATTCCGAGTTGTTCCAGTAACCTTCGAAAACTGCAGCCATCTTATCGACCACATCTCGATTCCGAGCAGCCGAGACGCGGATGTTCCATTCGAGCCCGCTGACCTGAGCCGAATGAGTCAGATTGGATGATCCGATATAGGCCGTGGAGAATCCTGATTGCCTGTGCAGCAGCCATGCCTTCGCATGCAGCCGGGTTCCGCTGGTGTCGTACGAGACTCGGATATCGGCACCGCAATCCTTGAGCTCATCAAGAGCGCGCGACTCGGTCGTTCCCGTGTAAGTCGAGGTAAGAATTCTCAGCGGCCGCCCGGAGTCACAGTGGTCGTGCAGGGCCGACATTAGCGGAGCGATTCCGCTCCGACGAATGAAGGCGATCACAACGTCTATTCGGTCTGCCGACCGAATCTCCGTAAGAATTTGATGTCCGACCCGGGGCTCCCCAGGCGAGTTTGTGAGTAACGTCGTATCGAGAAGCGGAATCAGTGGCGCGTCGAGAGGCTCGGCTCGTCCGTCCGGCAAGCGTCTGCCAATGCTGCGCAACAGTTCAGGAAGGTCTGAGGGCCGGTCCGTCGCGAGGTCGCGGCTATCCGGAAGAAGCTCAATTACTGTATTGACAAGGTGACGCGCGAGATCAACTGCCACTTTGGGGCGGCTATCCTCATCGACTGCCGCCACCGCACGCTCGACCACGCGAGCGATATGCATTGCAATGCGATCTGCAGCTTCTGCGGCCCTTAACTCGGCTCGAACTGCGACCAGGCGATCTCCGAGGCGGATAAGCTGGGCTTCCAATGCCTCCGTAATGACGACTTCGTACAGTCCCCGGCCTAATGCGGACATTGCGCCTTACCAACGGGATGAGACGTTGAGCTCTGCGAAAGAGCTGACCCCGTTTTTCCGCCGAAGGCATCCCACGCGAGCGAGGCAGGCAGAGCCGAGTAACTGCCGCCGCCGACAATAAAACTGTCCGGGCTGTGAAGCTTGAAGGGAAAGGGCTCACCGGGCTGCAGCGCCCGAAATTCCCGCGAGCCGCTGGGCTGCCAGAAGTTCACTTCGTCGGCATGCAGCCGACTTACGAATTCAAACCGGTCCTTATCCGTGACTCCCACCCAGATTTTGATTTTGTTCCTCCTTTTGTAGGCTGGCAGAAGGATAACCGATCAATGCAGAGCTGTCGTGCCCGCGTCAATCCGAGTCAGGCGCGCGTCGGTAGGCGCTCCGTACTCTCACCTCGACGTAGGACGCGCTGGATTTCCAGATCTGCGGGAACATCGCAAGACACTGTTTCCCCGCATGCCGTGCCGACGGGTAGGGGATACCGTGTGCACCGACCGCGGCCGCGATCCGACCGAACACCTGCGAGTTTGACGGCAGGTCGAATTGCACCGGAGGGCGCGCCAGTCGAGCGCGAGAACTTGGCGTTGCAATGCTCCCGCAGATCGCACCAAAAGCGGCGGAGAGCGCATTCCGAGTCGACGCGACAATCGGCGGATATGGTCGGGTAAAGAAGATCTTCGGGGGACCGTGGCAAATGGCTGAAGGGAGCGCAATTCGCTGATGTCGATTACGAGTTCGAGCTAACCACGCAACACGACATGTGTAAAGGAAGCTGGGGCGCGCAGAGCCAATTCCGCTCCGGTAAGCCCGTGCGGTCCGACGTCTGTATTGCTTCCGAACCGTTCTCGGATGGCTGTCGGATAATCCTCGGCGATGTAGAGGGCTGGGGAATTACGGGAATGCGGCCGGGTTGAGACTTCCACCGATATTGAATCGACCACCGTTACCCTCGTCCGAATCGCCTCGATCAGCTCTTTGCTAAATTGCTGGCGCGCGAGCTCTAGTACAAAGAACAGGACGCTCTGTAATTCGTCGAGCTTTCTTGCAGAAGCCAACCACTGCCGCAAGGAGAGCTGTGAGAATTGCTCAAGGAGCACCAGCGAAGGCAGGTCGCCTTCGCCAGAACACGGCACACTTACGGGACACCTAGGCTCGATACATTCCCGGCAGGGGTTTACGCGTCGGGCACAGGCCGATGCTTCTCCCGATTTCTCCTGGTACTATATTACCGAGAATTCTCGTTCAAGCATAGAGAGGAGAATATGGCCGAGCATTCCGTGACTCTCTCGTCGGATGGCTTGGGTGATCTGCTGGGTGGCAGCACGGCGGAGAAGCGTTCGCTGGCCAAGTGGTACGCGGCTGCCAAGCTTGCACTCGCACGCAATCGCCCTCTGACCACGGCGACCACTCCCCCTCCCGAACGCCACCACGCCGCGGAACTCGCGACCGCCGAGCTTGACGCCCTGAATAGCGTCGGCGCCTTCAAGGACGATGTGGTCGTCGGCGCCGATAACGATCCACTCATCGGCAGCCAAGCGCAATACATGGCGCTGCTCGAGGAAAGCCTGTCGGCCGCTGAGGCTGCCAAGCTCCTGCGCGTGGACGTGAGCCGAGTGCGCCAGAGGCTGCGGGAGCGATCCCTCTTTGGCCTGGAATACGAGGGGAGCTGGCGCCTGCCGCGCTTTCAGTTTGAGCGCCGGCTCGTCATCCCGGGTCTCGCGCAAGTCCTGAAGGCGCTCCCGTCGGACCTCTTCCCATTGGACGTGGTCGATTGGTTCCTCCTACCGGATCCGGAGCTGCAGTCCGACAGCGATGCGTCTCCTCTGAGTCCTCGGGAATGGCTGTTGTCCGGCCGAGCGATCGAGACCGTCGCGAGGCTCGCGCGTGACCTGACACGCGCCTGAACCTGGTGAGTAAGTTCCCGGAGCCGCCTGCTGTCCAGGCGCTACGTCAGATTGCGGCCGAGACCCTCGATCTGCCCGCCGGCACGCCCTTGGCGCGCATCTACTTCTCCGCCGGTCCGTATCCTTCGCATTGGAACCGATTCCGTCACGTCGGCCCCACCGCGGCGCGCTGGGACCATCATCTACCAAACTCGAGCGATGAGCCGACGGAGCAAGACCGAGCCGTGCTGTACTGCGCGCCCCAGGTGGACACCTGCGCGGCGGAAGTCTTCCAGGCGACCCGTCGGATTGACCGGATCCGCAATGCGCCGGCCCTCGCGGTCTTTGCCCTGCAAGCGCCGGTAACCTTGCTCGACTTGCGCGGAGCTTTCGCCACCAGGATCGGCGCTTCCACCGCAATTCATTCCGGGCCGCGCGCCCGTGCGCGCGCCTGGGCACGGCAGTTGTACGAAGCCTATCCAAATGTTCAAGGCTTCCAATACGGGTCATCGATGAACGGACACTCACCCGCGATCGTGCTCAATGAGCGCGCGCGGGGAGCGCTGCCCAAGGAACCGCAATTTCACCGCGCCCTCAACGACGACATGCTGGTCGATGTGCTCCAACAGATCGCCCTGCGCCTGTCGTACGGGCTGCGGTAGTCCGTCACCTGCAACGTAGGGTCATACATGATGTGTCTGAGCGAGCCGCGGGCATTCCACGCGGTCGCGCCATCGGGGTCGACAGGCCCGCGACCGGCCGTCCTCGAGCACTCGATACAGTCATGGCCGGCGTGCGCAATACCAGTTCAATACTCGTAGCGCGCGCAGCGTGTTCCAGCGGCTGGGCCGGCCCTCGCCCGCATCCATCTCGACCGGCATCCTACCGGAATAGCGGGTGTCGAGCGGCCACCGGCCCTGATCGTCGCGCTTCGACACGACGAGATCGATCGCCTCGCCCAGGCGCTCGTCAGGCGCCACGCCGGCCCGTCGCAGGTATTCGAGCCCCCGCAGCACATCGTACTGCCACCATGTTGGGAAGGCGAAACGCGTCCACGACGTCCCGCCCTTGCGGTCGCCTTGGATGACCTCACCCGTTGACAATCGCCGGCACAGACGGCGCTCGAGAAGATATTCCTGGCCGCGCACGCGCGCCACGGTCACTTCCGGGCCACCGCCACCGGCCTGCTCGTACTCGAGCAGGGCCTCGAGCACACAGATGGTCGTGTTGAACGAAGATCGCGTAGAGGTCTTGGGTGCATCGCAATTCCAGCCGCCATCGGCGAGCTGCTCGCCGCGCAGCCGCTCGATCAGTCCGCTTACATCCTGACGGAAATAAGCGCCCGCCGCCGCCACTTGACCGTTGATGCAGGGCTCGACCTCGCCGGCGAAGAAGAAGTTGGTATCCGCCTCTGGGGGACCGCAGCCTTTCCAGGTCACGACCTCGCGCACGAGGCCCACTGCGCGCCGTGCGCCGTCGCTTGCGGGGTCGAGTCCCATCTCGCGCAGGAGCGTCAGGACGTGCATCGTGGAGTCCCAGCCACGATTCCACGCCGCGCCGCCCCACGTGCCATCGCTGGCTTGCAGCGCCAGCAGCTCGGCGCCCGCGCCTTCAGTGGCAACCCGCTCACGCTCTCGGGCAATCTCCTCTTTCGTTGCACCCGTCAGGTCGCGCATGACCTGCCACCGGATAGACGGGTCGGAATCGAGAAGCCACTCGACGACGGAGCTGTCCGACCTCATGTCAAACTCGCATTCCGCCTGAACAGATCCATGGCTCGTGCCCCGTCCAGAGGACGCACCCGTTCGATATCACGAGCACGGCTGAAATACGTAAAACCCGCTTGACGACCGTATACCTGGTAAACACTCCACTGTTTGCCGTCGCGGCCTTCACGCTGCGGCTTTGAACGTGTCGTCGAGGCGGGTGTAGCTGTACTCCATGCCATCGGTCATGCCCGTGGAGACGGCGTCATCACGCGCTTCCTTCGACGCGAACTTCAGATTGCAGACGAGTGTCGTGACGCCGTTCTGCTCACTGAGCTCAAGTGACACGATGCAGGGATCGCCAACCGGCATGGCGAAGTCCATATCGCCCTGATCGTAATATTGTTCGTGAACTATCTTCGATGGGACGATGACTTCGGTGAACGTGCCGGAGAAACCGAACTGCTTGCCGTCTTCGCGACTTCTCCACCGCCACTTGTATTTACCGCCGACGCGGACATCCATGTCGCGCACCGGCATATCCCAGCCGTCATAACCCTGCCATTTCTGCAGGAGTTCGGGCTTGGTATGCGCGTCCCACACCAATTGGCGGGGCGCATTGAACGTACGCGTGACGCGAACTTCGCGATCGCTCGGCAATGTAACTTCTGCGGGCTTTGGCATTGTCTTCTCCTTGGTGTTTCATCGTGATTGCGCGCCGACATGTCCGCGCTATTTTTTTGTTCGTTCGCGCCTGGATGGTTTGGTTTGCAGCGCCTCGAGCAACGCATCGAGGCGCTGATAGTTCTGTTCGAAGATCTCGCGGTAACGCTCGATCCAATCCACGGCTTCCTCCAATCGCTTCGGTTCCAGTTTGCGTGGACGCCGTTGTGCATCGACGTCCATCGAGATGAGGCCGGCGCGCTCGAGCACTTTCAGATGTTTGGAAATGGCTGGCTGGCTCATCTCGAACGGCTCGGCGAGTTCCGTCACTGTGGCCTCCCCCGTCGCCAGCCGCGCCAGGATGGCGCGGCGAGTAGGGTCGGCCAGAGCAGCGAAGGTCAGGTCGAGGTGTTCCGATGATTGCATAACCATCTCGTTCTATAACGTAGTGGTAATATACAAAGGTGAGACATGCCAGTCAAGGCCTTGAGGTCGTATTTCCAAGGTACGCGCCGACAGCCTAAGGCGCGCACGATCCAGCCGGGCTCCCTAGCTGCTGCCGGGCTGGTCGGTGCGTTGCACCTGCGCAGAGCGTGGCGATCTTTACGGGCTAGAGGCTCACCTTGACGGCGCTAAGACCCGTCAGGGTTAAATTAGCCGGGTACTGCAACGACTTTTCCGCTTTTTCGGGGCCGTGGCATGATCCGAGATCCCCGTAAGTCCTTGACGATAGGGATGGTGCCGGCTATCTGATTTGAACAGATGACCAACGGTTTACAAAACCGCTGCTCTACCACTGAGCTAAGCCGGCGCCGAGAACTGCGAGCCGTTAATTGTACCGGTCCCGGCGACCTCAGAGCACCGAAGGATCGGTGGCCTTTTTGGGCTCCGACGCTACGCAGGGCACAGGCCCGCCCCCGCCCGGCTTGCATCGCGGCAGATTCGGGATTCCGCTGGAAAGGGATGCCGGGGAAGCGGCCTTTGGAGCTGGCATGGACGGCGAACCCTGCGATCCCTTCTGCGG
>Ga0335072_10012797_pt1 | contig 11972 bp, 10 predicted proteins | sample Lox_Sample_21_FD_206725 | JGI IMG/M metagenome (GOLD analysis project Ga0335072, IMG submission 206725) | Soil microbial communities from Loxahatchee National Wildlife Refuge, Florida, United States - Lox_Sample_2.1 | ecosystem: Environmental > Terrestrial > Soil > Wetlands | place: USA...
TGCTCAGGTCATGGCGGCATTGGAGGATGTCTTCCACAAGACGATGCCCAGTCAGATGGGTTTCGACTACATGGGTATGTCGTACCAGGAGCAAAAGGCTGCACAGGGAGTGTCACCCGCCGTCATTTTTGCACTGGCCTTCTTCGTCGTCTTTCTCATTATGGCGGCGCAGTATGAGAGCTGGACGCTGCCTTTCAGCGTGCTGCTGGGCGTACCTATCGCGGTGTTCGGGGCTTTCTTCGCGCTTTACTTCCGCCACCTCGAAAATAATGTGTACGCCCAGATCGGCCTGGTCATGCTGATCGGTCTGTCGGCCAAGAATGCCATCCTTATCGTGGAGTTTGCCAAGCTCGAGTACGACAGCGGCAAGCCGCTCATCGAAGCGTCCCTCACCGGCGCCAGGTTGAGACTGCGACCCATCCTGATGACGGCGTTCGCCTTCATCCTTGGCTGTGTGCCGCTGTATGTCGCAACGGGCGCAGGCGCTATCTCGCGCCAGGTTCTGGGAACGGCTGTTATAGGCGGCATGCTCGCGTCCACAGTCATCGCGATTTTCTTTGTTCCGGTTTTCTTCGATGTGGTGGAGCGGTTCGGTGAGCTCTTCAAAAAGAAGGAGACGCCGGCGACAACGGCCGTTCCGGCAGTGGGTGGCACACCACCGAAAGGGACCTCAACATGATCAGGATGAGAACACTGACAGCGGCCCTGCTGATTCTCTTGCCCTGTGCGTGCAAAGTGGGACCCAACTACAGGCGCCCGGTTCTGGCGGTGCCCGACCAGTTTCGTAGTGCTCCCGATCTCTCCGGACAGCAACCTGTCCAGGCCTTCGGCGACATGAAATGGTGGGCGGTTCTACAGGATGACGTGCTGCAGGGCCTGATCAAGGAAGCCTTGGCCAACAATTACGACATGCGCGTGGCGGCCGCTCGCATTATGGAAGCAAAAGCTTCTCTGGGAATCACGCGTGCCGACCAGTTCCCAACTCTCAATGGAAGCTTCGGAGTGCAGAATCAACGGTCTGTGCCGTTTTACTCCGGCGCGCCAACCATCGATACAGCCGCATTGCAGTTTTCCTACATTGTTGACTTCTGGGGACAATATAGACGAGCCACCGAGGCCGCCAGAGCAACGCTGCTGGCGACGCGGTACGCTCAGGACGTCGTCCGTACAACCCTGGTGGCAGGAGTGGCAAGCGCCTATTTCCAATTGCGTGCCTTCGATTCGCAACTCCAGTTTTCAAAGCAAATGCTGGACACAGACAATGAAATCCTGCGAATTAACACCATTAAATTCAAAGGTGGAGAAAGCGCGATTACAGATGTGTTGCAGGCGCAACTTCTGGTCGAACAGGCAAAAGCGCAGATCATTTCTCTGAATCAAACAATCGAGCAAACTGAAAACCAAATCAGTATTCTTCTGGGCAGAAACCCGGGACCGATCGCTCGCGGTCTCAGTCTGACGGAGCAGCCACACGCGCCTCAGGTTCCTGTCGGTCTCCCATCGGCAATTCTGGAGCGCCGCCCGGATGTGCGGCAGGCCGAACAAGCGCTAGTCGCCTCGAATGCCAATGTCGGCGTGGCGAAGGCCGCCTTTTTCCCGCAGATCCCTTTGACGGGTACCTTTGGCGCGCAGAGCACATCGCTGACAAGCTTTCTTCAAGGGCCAGCCACTTTCTGGGCGGTGGGCGGTGAGATCGCGCAACCCCTTTTTCAGGGAGGCAGGATCACAAGTAATTACCGCCTTGCATGGGCACAGCGCGACGAAGCTGAATTACTATACAAGCAAACCGTACAGCAGGCTTTCGGAGATGTAGCCAATAGTCTTGTTGGTTACAACCAATCCAGGCTGTATCGCATGCAGTTACAGGAGCAAACCGCCACATACAAGGAAACTGCGCGTTTGGCCGATGTGCGGTTCCTTGGGGGATACACGGCCTTCCTTGAAGTGCTGGTGACTCAGCAGCAGTACTTCACCTCTGAACTCAGCCTGGATCAGGCATGGCTTACCGAGCTGCAAAATTACGTCCAACTCTATCAGGCTCTCGGTGGCGGTTGGCAGCAATAGCCTGAGAGTTTAAGCAGCACGACTCGCATGGGGAATCCGATCGTGCTGCATGTCGCTGACAAATGCCAGGCAATAAACTGTCCTCCAGAGGACTGAACGGCTACAATCATCATGAAAAATCTAATGAACTTTCCGCTGCTCGTTTTCGTGCTCTCTTTCTTCGTGCTGTGGCTCTCAGTGCGGATTGGTATTTTCTTTCGCGGGAGACGGGCAAGTTTCGACGAGCACGAACGCGAAGATTTCGGCGTGATTCTAGCCGCTACTCTGACGTTGCTCGGTCTCATCATTGGATTCAGCTTTTCGATGGCTATCAGCCGGTACGATCAGCGCAAGAATTATGAGGAGGATGAGGCCAACGCGATTGGCACCGAGTATCTCCGGGCAGACCTGTTGCCTGCCGCCGATGCAGCGAAAGTGAAAAGCCTGCTGACCGACTATCTTGATCAGCGTGTCTTGTTCTATAAAACCCGCTTTGTAAGCCAGCTTGCGCCAATCAATTCAAATACAGCCCGACTGCAGGCAGAGTTGTGGTCAGCAGTCCAGGCTCCCGCCGCTACACAGCCGACACCCATCATCGCCCTGGCTGTTTCAGGCATGAACGATGTATTGAACTCGCAGGGGTATACGCAGGCCGCCTGGTGGAACCGTATCCCGGTTGCGGCATGGGGTTTGATGGCAATGATCGCGATCTGTTCCAACCTGTTGGTGGGCTATGGTGCGCATCACGTAAAAGAGCATTCCATACTGCTTCTTGTTCTGCCACTCATTGTGTCCATCTCGTTCCTTCTCATCGCAGACATCGACAGCCCGCGTGGCGGCATTATTCGGGTCCGCCCAAACAACCTGACCAGCCTCTCTCAGTCATTGCACAGGCCGTAGCCGAAAAAAGGCACGCCGTCTCGTCTCCTTTTTACAATTGCTGATAGTTCGAATTTTGAATCATTACACCTAAGTGCTTACTCACCCCGTCCACCTGTATGGTTGCGACATGGTTGACGCCGCTGGGCAGCTTGTCAAATTGCACAGTGATGTTCACGGCATCACTAGGATCGCTCAGATAGCTGGCAACTTTCACGCTCTGAAGCGCTTTCGCCTGCCGGTTAAACGTCAGCGTCATCGAATCGTTGGGTTTCAGGTAGCTCTTGATTACGAGATTAATCATGCCTTCGCCGCCGCCGGATTGCAGCGAGACATTGCCTTGCTGGTAGGCCTGCTGCAGCGCCTGTGGGTCGGGCGATGCATATTGTTTCGCCAGTTCCGCGAGCTGCTGGCCGTATTCCTGATACTCCTCCTTTTTCTTCTGCACAATATGCTGCTTGAGTCGACCGCCACTCGGAGGGGCAGCTGCCGGGGAAGCACCCAACTCGGTCTTCTGCTGCTTGCCGTCGGGACCAATACGGACCTGAAATGTTTGGGTCTTCTTGACTTCTCCCTTTAAGCTTATGGTTTGCTGTTCCTGCCAGGTGTAATGAGCAAGCGCTTGCTTGTTCGCCGCAGAAGCCTGCTTGATCTCTTGCAGCTTTTCCTGGAGTTGCGGGTTTTGCGCCTTCGCCTGTGAAGCGGAAAACGCCAATAGCCAGATAGCGGACGTCGACAGCGCTATCGAAGACAGCTTCCCCAACCGATTGTTCATTCGTTTCTCCTCATGCTTTCCAAGCGGTTCTTCTTTTGCCCCGTTCACGCTTGTCATCGAGACAGGCTCCTCACATTGATTGGTCCTGGCACTGGGAGAATACCTGCCGCAGTCCGCCCCGGCTACTAGGAAAATTCCTAGTCCTTCAGAAGCGCCTTATGCGCATCATCTTGTTGTCTGATCCTTGGAGAATACGGCCGTCTTGCCAATCTCAAGAAGCTCCTCCTCATCGAGACGCTCAAAAATGTCAATCAGTCCTGCAATCAGTCCAGTCCATCCGGTCTGGTGACTGGCGCCAAGGCCAGCGCCAGTATCCCCATGAAAATATTCGAAGAACTGGACATAATTTTTCCAATAAGGATCTGTCTGAAATTTCTCCATCCTTCCATAAACAGGACGATGACCGGATTCATCCCGAAGAAAAATCCGTGTCAATCGAGCCACAATATCCCGAGCGACTTCGAACAGGTTCATCCATTTGCCTGAGCCAGTTGGACATTCGATCTTGAAGGTGTCGCCGTAATAACCGTAGAAGGAAAGCAGGGCGCGAACCAGCAGCCCGTTCACAGGTGCCCACACAGGCCCACGCCAGTTGGAATTACCGCCAAACATGCCACTGTCCGATTCACCCGGCAGGTACGCTACGCGGAACTCGTTGCCCTCGACACGAAAGGTATACGGATGGTCTGCGTGGCAGCGCGAAAGTGCGCGAATTCCATAAGGGCTCAGGAACTCGTTCTCATCGAGCATTCGCGAAAGCACTCTGCGCAGCCGTTCCGGCGTCAGCAGCGCAATGATTCCGCGTTCGTTTGCACCCAACTGGTGCGGGCCAATGGGATGAATACTTTCTCTAAGTTCAGGCATGCTCGCGAGGCGGTCTATTGCCACGGCTAACACCCTCGGCACTCGCTCCCGTTGCCACGGTTCTATGACGGTCGTAGCACATAAAGGCAGGAGGCCGACCATGGAGCGCACTTTGAGCCGCTTGGCGCTTCCGTCGGGAAGGCACAAGACATCGTAGTAAAAGCCATCTTCCTCGTCCCACATGCCGTCGGCGCCGGTCCCGTTCAAGGCATGGGCGATCCAAAGGAAATGGTCGAGGAACTTGATCGCCATATCTTCGTACGTGGAATCATGGGCGGCGAGTTCGACGGCAATTTCCAGCATGTTCTGGCAAAAGAGCGAGACCCATGCGGTGCCGTCAGCCTGCTCAAGATGCCCTCCCGTGGGGAGTGGAGCACTTCGATCGAAGATGCCGATGTTGTCGAGACCAAGAAAACCACCGGAAAAGAGGTTCTTACCGGAACGATCCTGGCGGTTAACCCACCAGGTGAAGTTCAGCAGCAGCTTCGCGAATGACCTCTTGAGAAATTCCAGATCTTCCTGGCCGTGCAAGGCCTGCTGTGTTCGATACACAAAGATAGTGGCCCAGGCATGTACCGGCGGGTTGACGTCGCTGAAGTTCCATTCATAGGCGGGAATCTGACCGGTCGGATGGAGATAGTAATTCTGAAGCATGAGTTCGAGCTGTTCCTTGGCAAAATCCACGTCCACCATAGAGAGCGCAATCGCGTGAAAGGCTAAATCCCACGCGGCGTACCAGGGGAACTCCCATTTGTCGGGCATCGAGATGATGTGGTTGTTCACCATGTGGAACCATTCGCGGTTCCTCACCGGCCCGCTCGAGTGCATCAGGTCCACTCCATGCTCCTTGAGCCACTTGCTCATATTTAAGTTGAAGTACTGTTTGGACCACATCATTCCGGCCAGCGCCTGACGTATGACGCGGGTTTCGTCCTCGCCCACTTTGTCGGGAACAAGAGCGCGGTAGAACTCATCCGCTTCGCTTTGGCGAGCCCGCATAATTTCGGCGAAGCTCTGAAAGGGATTGTCCATGGCAGCAGGAGCCAAGTCACTTAGTCGAAGACGAAGCGTGACGGTATCCCCCGCGCCGACTGCAATTCTGTAGTGAGCTGCAGCTTTTGTGCCGATTCGCTCGGGGTTTACCGCCGCCAGTTTTTCGTTTACTACACACTCGTTGATGCCGTCCTTGACATAGGGCGATGCGTTGCGAGTTCGAAAAATCCGTTCGTTATTCGTCTCGTTTTCTGTGAACAACAATGGGACATCCCCTTCGCAATAGAGGTGGCGATCACCAAGAAGAGCATGCGACGCAGCAATAACACGAGCACCTTGCCTGCCTGTGATTTCTCGTAAAGCGGGCTTTGCCATCATTGGCGACCAGGTCCAGGTGTTGCGAAACCAGAGAGTTGGCAGAACGTGCAGCGTGGCTGGCTCGGACCCGCGATTACACACGCTGATCTGTACCAGGATGTCCTCTGGTGTTTGCTTAGCGTATTCGACAAAAACATCGAAATAACGGTCCTCGTTGAAGACGCCTGTATCGAGTAACTCGTACTCCAGCGCCTGGCGGCCGCGATGGCGGTTGGTCTCGATGAGATCCACATATGGGTACGCCGTCTGCGGATACTTATAGAGGTACTTCATGTAAGAGTGCGTCGGCGTGCTGTCCAGGTAGAAGTAGTACTCCTTGACGTCTTCGCCGTGATTGCCTTCGCTGTTCGTCAGCCCGAAGAGGCGCTCTTTTAGAATCGGGTCTTTGCCGTTCCAGAGAGCCAGCGCAAAACAGAGAATCTGGTGATCGTCGGAAATGCCCGCCAGACCATCCTCACCCCAGCGATAGGCACGCGACCGCGCCTGATCGTGCGTGAAGTAATTCCAGGCGTTCCCGTCCTCGCTGTAATCTTCACGCACGGTCCCCCATTGCCGTTCGCTCAGATAGGGACCCCACTTCTTCCACGCGTTTTCCTTCGTGCGGGCTTCTTCCAGTCGGCGCTGTTCCTTCATCGATCCCTCCATCGGCGCTTGCCCAATACAGGACGGCCCTATTCGCGCGGACAAGGCAGCAGCCATTATTCCCCGATCCTGCCCGGGATATCAACTACGGCGAGCGAACACCATTCATCATTTTCGACAGCGGCTTCGGATTGGAGCCTAACCATGTTCCCCAGTAGCCGACAGTGTAAGGGTGGCGTGAATGTGAGACTGTTTCACTGCTCGCAGCTCCACAACCGTTCCCACAGATCGAGCCTGGATTTCAGAGGATCTGTGCCGACAATTCCGGAAAGCGCTTCATGTCGATGCACCGATGTTCGTCGCTCAAGCCTGCTTTCCCGCGGAGAACATCCAAGTTTCCCCATAGGGGAGTGACTGTCTATTCCGCACAGGTGCGATGACGCTGACCGTCATTTTCTGGCCGCGCGCAAAAACGGATATGTCAACTATCTGGATAGACTTTTCTTGACGTCGCAGATACTGCTATTTAGCTGCGGGCAGTCGCGTCCACGACGAATCAGGATCGTACGCTGCGATCGCCTTTGCCGTCTCCGCCGTGGAGTCGCCCAGGTCTTTTTGATAGACCGTCCCGCGTCGGCTTACAAGAAAGGTCATCACGCCGCTCGCGCCATATTCAGCCGGATACGCCAGGATCGCGAAGCCGCCTGTCATTTTGCCGTCGACGACGTATTCCCTGGCTCCGCCGTGCGCGTGCGGGCCCTGGGCCTTCAGGATGCGGAAGTAATACCCGTGGTAGGGATGGTGTGTGCCCTGCTCATAGCCCGCGGCCTCGGCGTCCGCAACCAGCGGACCTGCCGGACTCTGCGGCTCGCCTTCGGCCACCTGCCAGTAAAGGCCGTTCTGTTTCCCGGGCTCGCTCCGGAACCTCTGCGCATAAACTCCCGGATCATTCCCGTCGTGACCTACTGCCGCGTATTCCGTTTGCGCCTGACGAAGCGCCTGGCAAACCTTGATGGCTGCGAGTTCGTTGGAGCCAATCCGCCGATAGAGCAGCTCCTTCGCGCCATCGGCGGAATCGAACTCCCATGTCCCATCGCTTTTCACCAGCGGGATAGGCAGCGGCCACTCGTTGTTGCCGACCACCAATGTCTTCTTTCCGGTTCCGGCGGAAACCAGACGGTGGTGAGCGTCGTAGAGCTCCACAAAATGGGCGCGGTCGTTCTTGTCCTGCGTCTCATCGCCGGAAGAAATGAGGCTGGCGGCTTCCGGTCCTAAGATCTGATTGAGCGCCGCGGTGTCGTTGTTTCTGTTTGCGGCCATCAGCGCGTCAACGGCCTGCTGCGCAGTCTCAAATGTTTTCTGCGCTCCTTCCTGCGCACGCAAGGAAACCGGCGTTAGCAAGGTGACAGCGGCCAGCAGGAAGAACACCACCGCTGACGCGACCCCGGATTTGTGTGAGCGTAGGGCGTTGTTCACTTCCGGTGTCCTCCTCCCTTTTGCTGCGAGGCGACACTGGCCTTGCCGCGATTGATGGCAGCGCGATCGGCTGAGGGATTATTGCCCCCCCCAAAAGCGCTGGTGCGGCCTCCTGAACTTGCATTACTCGGACCCTTCGAATACCCCGCATTCGGATTTGGCTTGAACTGCGGGGCTGGCCGCTGAGTCGGCTGTGGAACTGGCCGCGTCGTAGGCTGTGGTGTCGGTCGTGCAATGGGTTGCGTCGCCGGACGTTGTGCTGGCTGCCTCGGTGGATTTCCCGCGTTATTTGGCGGCCGCTGATAAGTCGGTTGTGGAGCAGGGCGATTTGCCGGTAGCGGGGTAGGACGATTATTTGTTGGCGGACGGTTGCTGGGGTTGCCGCCGTAGTTCGGAGGGCGATAATTTGGCCGATCATGCCAGTTATTCGGCGGACGCGCGTAGACCGGGCGATTGTAGACCGGAGGCCGATAGTGATAGGAGGGGTAACGCGGGTGATAGCGGTTATTGACCAGCCAAACGTTGTGATGAACAATGACCGTGCGATGGCCCCAGTTCCAGCCCCATCCGCCCCATCCCCAGGGATAGCTGTTGTTGCTGATCCACGCGCCCAGGGCGATGCCCGCGCCGAAACTCAGCAACGAAGCGGTCACCACCGCCGCCGTGCTCGGTGGCTGATAGATGACCTGAGGATTGTACTGCGGCACATAGACAACCTGCGGGCTGGCCGGCTGGATCACGACCACCTGCGTACTGCCCTGATTCTGCACGTTTACCGTCTGATACTGGTTGCTCTCTAGCGCGCCGGATGCATACGCCTGCTGCCGGAGTCGCTGCACCGAATCCATAACCATACCCTGGTTCGCAGCGAACGCCTGCCCGATCGCGGCATAGCTGTCGATATTCTGCGCCATCATGTCCAGGACTTGCGGGAAATTCACCAGCGCAATGAAGGCGGGATCAAAACCCTGCGCTTGCGCTGCATCTGTGCGCGCCTGTCCGCTCAGGCCCGAATTTTGATGGAGCCAGTTGTCAGCGTCCAAGATCTGTTGCGGATCAGTCGATGCCGCACAGATTTGCGCCAGCAGCGCATCCGGGTAAAGAGCGACCGGCGCAAGCAATTGGTCCAGTTGATCGGGCGTAGGCAAGGCGCCCTGCGCATGTGCCTCACTCGCCGGGAGGATGGCGCCCCAGAAACAGAGGGCGCCAATTAACGTCGAGGCAATCAACTTTTGAAATCGCATCGGACTAACATCGTACCGCGAATGACTCTTAGTTGGTCAATATCTCAATTGGTGCAAATCTATAGCGCCGCATCGACAGTGTTCAGCAGGCAGAAACTGGCACTGCGGCTGCTCACCTTGGAGCGAGCATTGTGGATACCGCGATTTGCGTTAAACCCGCCCAGCTTTGGCAGGACAATTGCTCTTGGGGGATTCATTGCATCGCAGCCATTTCGTGCGGACTGGGAGCGAGGGTCGGGATCGCGATACAGCAACATGCAACTTGTCCTGCCAAAAAATCTAGCGCGCTAAAAGCTGCGCAAGAGAAAATCTCTGGCGCTTGCCAGTACCTTCTCTTCCGCCACGCGATCAGGCAGTATGCGAGCGATTTCGATTGCTCCGAGCATCGTTGAAAAAATCGCAAAGAAAGCGCGTTCTTTGTCCGCAATTCGCCGGCCAGGCATGAACGGCAACATTTGGCTTTTGTAATTTATTAGCTCCCCAAGGATCTGGCCCTTCATCTCCTTATCAGCCCGCGCCAACTCGGGCGCAAGGGCTGCCAAAGGGCACCCGTGCTCGGGATGATCACAGTGTTCCGGACTTAGATAGGCCTTCACAATCGCCTTCCATGCCGGCCCAGAGTGCGACTGTTCTCCGGCATGCATCAAGGAATCAGCTATTTCTTGGAAAGCCTCGCGAAGCGATTCCACAAGCAGATCATCCTTGCTTCCGAAATGCTTGTAAAAACCTCCGTGAGTCAGGCCGGTATCGCGCATGACGGCTGAAACCGCTGCGCCATTTAAACCTTCGGCGCGAATGCGCCGCGAGGCGTCCTTCACAATCTTCTGATGGGTTTCCGCTTTATGTTCGGGCCGGTAACGCATGGTTGATTATAGGATGCTCGGGATCATCTCACGATGCCACCGGCCGCGACGGGCTTGAAGAAAGTCGAATCTATTGGATTATAGACATCATCCTATGCGTTAGAAGGAGGACTTTCAATGTCTCATCCAATTTTTGTTACAGGCGCAGCTGGCGGTACGCAAGGCTCGACTGGACGCCTGGTCGCGAATCTTCTCATGGAACAAGGCATTCCTGTTCGCGCCTTGGTTCATAAGCTCGATGACAGATCCGAAGAACTCCGACAACAAGGTGCAGAAATCGTCGAGGGCGATCTTCTCGATCCAACCTCAGTCCGGGCGGCAATGAAAGAAGTGAAGCGCGCTTACTTCACATACCCCGTGGCCGATGGGCTGCTTGAGGCAGTCACCATCTTTGCTGCGACGGCTCGCGATGCGGGCCTGGAACTGGTGGTGAACAATTCTCAGTTCCAGGGCACGCCCGACGATTCCGCGTTTCGGGATCTCAAACGCGCTCCCTCTTTCCGGAATTTGCAGCATCGGCTGGCCGATCGTATCTTTGACTGGGCGCAGATCGGCGCCGTTCATCTTCAGACGCCTCCCTATTACGAAAATGTACGCGCGCTTGTCAGCCGGAGCGTGGCCGAGCAAAATGCCGCCTTCCTGCCGTGGGGCGATGACAAGATCGTCATTCCGCTCGCCGGTGCGGAAGACGTGGCCCGAGTCGCGGCAACTCTTTTGGCTAACTCCAACGCGCCCTCCGAAAAGGTATACCCGCTGGTTAGCGAAACTCTAACAGTGCGGCAGATTTTCGAAACCCTTGGTAAAGCTATCGGGCGGCCGATTCGCTATGTGCCAATCACAGACGAGCAGTGGGTGGATGCAGCGAAGGAGCGAATCAATCCCCACGCACTCGATCATCTTACGCATCTTTGGCAATACTTCCGGAATAGTAAGGAGCCCCGTCAAGCCACCAATGCTATTCGTGAGGTCACGGGACGGAATCCACAGACGCTGGAAGAGTTCTTCCGAGCAAATGGCAAATCTATCGGCGCCGCGGTTCAATGAAGCAACCTTTCGGCCACGTTCGAAGAAAATCTGAGACTATAGGATGACGTATATCATCCCATTAAAAAAACGGAGGTCCCCATGTCGCCCGAAACCCTCTTCCGAATCCATCTCGTTCTGGGCTACGTCGCCTGGCTGCTGTGCTTCGGTGCATACGTCTGGCCCACGCTCAAGACGATGGACCGCGTCGACGCGCATCGCGCCATCGCCACCTTGCACAGCTTTCGTTTTTTCGGACTGGTCTTCATCCTTCCCGGCGTCGTCGGCAATCTGCCGGCAGGTTTCGCCACATTCGCCGCCTATGGCGACTTCGCGACCGGGCTGCTGGCGCTGCTGGCGTTGCTCGCCGTGAGGATTCGTCCACTTTTCTGGCTGTTCGTCGCCGCTTTCAATCTCGTGGGCACACTCGACATCATCGGCGACTATTACCATGCCATCCACTTCGGGGTTGATGTGAATCCCGGTGAGTTTGGCACCACCTACGCGATCCCGATCATCTACGTGCCGCTCTTGATGATTACCCACGCCTTTGCGTTTTATCTGCTGCTGCATCCGCAGAACCGGAAAGCGGTGGCCTAGGGCACACGCTATTTCGGCAGAAAATCGTCAAGCAACGCCGTCAGCGCTTGTGGCGCTTGCGTCGGCATGAAATGGCCGGCGTCGTCGAGCAGTTCGAAGCGCGCACCGGGAATTTTCTTGGCAAGTTCGGCGGTGCCGGCATGCGGCCGCACCGTGTCGTGCCGGCCGGCAACCACCATGGTCGGACAGCGGATGTGCGGCAGCATGTGCAGCATGTTGGTGCGGGCAAGACAGCGAAAACCGAGACCGAAC
>Ga0335072_10012798_pt1 | contig 11971 bp, 10 predicted proteins | sample Lox_Sample_21_FD_206725 | JGI IMG/M metagenome (GOLD analysis project Ga0335072, IMG submission 206725) | Soil microbial communities from Loxahatchee National Wildlife Refuge, Florida, United States - Lox_Sample_2.1 | ecosystem: Environmental > Terrestrial > Soil > Wetlands | place: USA...
TCTGCTAGACACTATACTGCTGATCACGCGGTGGTGTGCGTGAGCGGGGAAGAGTTGGGTTCCTGAAGATGAAGGACCATGTTGCACTGTTGCTATTTTACAATGATAGCCTCTGTAAATGTTCACTCGCGCCTCTTTCTCACTCTACAGTTGTCTCTTCTAGAAACATTGAGCATCAAGGCTGTGTGGCTACCACCTTTTTGACATCTTTTCGTGGCTAACCACTTTCGCCTTGTGGCTCGACGGGAAGTAACTTTGGATTTACAGGTCCGGAACAGGCATACTATCGACTTTTCCCCTACTCTCCTTTGCCATTGAGATACCTGTTGAGCACCTTTTCAAGACAGTAGCCTTCCCTATTGCTTCTCCTTTCTCCTCATCGCTGTAAATGACATGACCAAGAAAACTTGGCCATAGGCCAAAGACCGAACAGTGTCAGGCTCGCTTCCGTCTCCCAGTAGCTCGTGCAATGCGTTTCAGACGTGTCAGTCGCAGTATTATCCTAGGGGCTTTTGGCGGCTTGATCCGTAGCTGAATGCGGCGTCCATCAGGTTTGACTTGGCGCTCTTCATGGAGCTGATTGAGGTCATTGTCTGTGGACGCTGGAGAACAGGACACCGTGGAGTTGGGGCGGAAGTTCTGTCAAAGAGACCGGCAGTGGGTTCGGCGTTGCAATCGTCTATCTCTGGGACCGAGATGGAAGGTGACCGTGAGCGTAAGTAGTCGGAGAAAAGGGTGTCACTGTCCACATATGTGTCGGTCGACGACCCTATAAAGGGCACGGACTGAGAGACACTAATCCCTTACAACACGTAGCAGTCCAACACCGAATTTTGATTCCTCGTGGTCTTCTTATTGTGCTTCCCGTTATCTCGAATGTTATCTTTCTCTTGGAGGGCCCCTCTCTTATAGCCGTTGGATTTGGCTCGAGCTTCCAGGTCATCAGCCATGGCTTTTCGTTCCGCCATGATGGTCGAAGGCGGCCGTTAGAAGAGGGAGAAGGAGGGAGAAGAAGGGAGGAGAAGCGGGAAAGCACACGTTGCTGATTAAACCGCAGGCATGATGGGGCGGGCTTCCACGCCCTCAAGTATCTGTCAGAATCCACAAGGGCGAGACGAAGCGGTTGCGCAGGAGGGAGCCCAAAATAGCGTAAAGGGAGTCCATTTTGGGACCCATCGATCGAGGGTGAACGTGCACACGAGCCATGAGGCGCTCACCCTTCGCTCACCCTACTCGCAAGGTGCGAGTGTTTAAAGCGGCATGGTGTGGGTGAGCGGGAAGGTGAGCTCGGCGCGGGATTTTATCTCTTGTGCTGCCAAGCATCTCACTCCTACGTACATTCTCCGGTTGTTCGTTATCCACGTTGCAAACCCTTGAGCAAAGCGTATCAGCGCAGTCCTATTCGGATCCAGTCGTAAGGTCAATTTCTCTATTTGAATGCAGCGTCAAGCTCAAAGGATCAACAAGGGCTTTGTTAGGTCCCTCCGCTCGACATAATGGCAATGTCTATCGAGGAGGCAATATAGTTGAGAGATCGCTTTACGATGAGCATATGCCAATCCTGCGATTATGGCGTCCTTACCTCCAGGTTCCCAGCGCCTCAGCGGGGAACATACCAGACCGTCTCCCCAGCAAAATGTCGAAAGCGCGAATGAATCACAAACCGGGAGCTCTCCTGCCCCTGAATTGCAACGAACATCCCCACGTCAAGGTCATAAGAAGCTCGTCTTTTCAGACCCTGTGGCTTTCCGCTACCTTGAGGAAGATCCAGCTACCACGGTGCTTGAACGCCGGCGAAGGTTGGAAGGTTATGAGCTCTATATAGTTGAGCAATGGGCATGCTCCCGTGTCCACCCAACATTCATGATTGCCACCTTTACTGGAGACCCCACACACTCGATACTCGTCGGGGTGCTGAGTATCCCAGTCGACGAAACTCAATGGTCAACACGTATGAAGGTCTATTTCAAAGCTGTCGCTCAATTCCATGCTCGCGAAAAGGAAACTCCCTTGGGTACGCTGATGGTCACAAATCTTAGCGGCTTTCCGTCCGCATTGACGGTAATCGCCGTACCAGATGGAGATGTGAAGAAACATCGAGAGGATTTCATTGTAAACGAGAACCTCAAACGTATGGGATGCTCAGGTCGCGCCGGCATGAACTTGCAATACCCACAGCCGAGTACGATTGCGAAGTTTCACCACTTGTACAAGACCAGCGACAGCGTGCCGCTGTACCCCTCTGTCATCGAACTCGTCAAGCTGTGCCAACTCGCATTGACAATTTATGGAAAGCTGCCGGGCGCTTACGCTGATGGCCTGCTATGCGATATCACAGAGAAGGCAGTCAACGATTGGTGGACAGACATCGGCACGTACATCTACAACATTGAGCCGACTGACGGTATACTTGGCCCGTCGACCGTCGCGGCGCTTCTTGGTCTTCTGATAGGAGCACATAACCGACTGAAGTCGGCTGGATTTGCCGTCGGTAAGGACATCTTTGACATCGGGTCAACGAAACGCGCTATCGGTGCTTTCCAGAAGACTCAAAAATTGGACGGCACCCGCCGACTTGATCGACAGACTCTTGTCAAACTTCACCAAACTACTGCTAAGAATGCCAGTGGAGAAGGATGGACTGTCCCCAAGGCTGTCAAATCAACTGTTGCGGAGGTAAGCGGCAAAGGAGGGGAGATGGTGATGGGTATCTTAGGTGCACGTGAGAAGGCCGGCATTGCCGACATTGAGACACTTGACATCGAGCGTCTATCGCAACTCGTTCACGGATCTAGGCTCAAATGGTTATGGCAAGGCAAGCCTTTGAAGTCTGGTGGAGGTGAGCTTTTTGGTGCCCCATCAGACGAATTGAATGGCAAGATATTCAGTACCGATGATCAGGGGGGCTTCATGTGGACAAGCAAACGTGACTCGGTGTACGACAACAAGATGCCACCACGCATGGATATTGCATACGATCAAGCTTCGCAAGCCGGGGAGGGAAGATCGGGCTTTGGGCGTCTCCGAGACGCAGTTGGACTTCGTTCTCACCATTCTAAGCATGGCAAAGAGGATTCACAGCAAGATGTCGGCGACGACCAAGAAACTCTAGGGAGAGCAGAATCCGTAAAGCAATCATCTACAAGGCCAGATCACGTGCTGAGGTCTCCCACGACAGAGAGTGTAAAACACCTGCTCCAGCGGCCGGATCACGTACTAATGCATATGGACAACCCTCCTTCAACCACGAAACCTCCCTTCGATATGGCTTTAGCGGAGACTGCTCCGAATGCGTCACAGATTAGTCTTCCAAGTACGCAATCCGATAACAGGAAGCCAGCGGCAAGCGTCGAACCTGCCCCAGTGGAGGCGGCCAAAAGGCCCGGAACACCACAAGGACATTTGGAAACGCCAATGGAAAAGATTGGCAGAGAAATTCGGGCGATGGAATTTCCCACAGAGTTCCGTTACAACGGGCCTCAGAGCACCTACCTCCGTCGATCACAGAGTGCAATTAAGCTTCTTGCACTTCCTGGTGATAACCCCCGAGCCAACAGAATACCACGATGTCTGTCTTTCAGCTCAATTGAAGACTCGCTCTTAGGTTTTGAAGATATCACTGCAACTGACGACGACTCGACTGCAAAATCGGCAAAGCCCTTGGCTGCACTCATGCAACAAGAAGCGAAAAAGGCCTTTTCATACAGGAAAGCGAGGAGAATCTTGTTCCTCGAGCAAACTTCGGTACCCTTCGTGGAAAGCGCAGTACACACAGTGGAGAATTTGGATCAGATGGCGCAACAGCACGTGGAGCAACTCAACGAACTCTACTACCAAAGGCTCGAAGAATATCAATCACTTCGCGCGACCTCCACAGAAGTTATCGGTGAGGAAAAGTCAACACTGGCAGAAGGTCTCAGAAAGGTCGAGGTATTGGGCCAGAAACTGGACTACGAAGTCAATGCTTTGCAATCACGAATCCAGGAAGTTGAGGACGGCTTGAATGAGTTTGATCGAAATGTGACAGATATCGAAGCTCGAGTGCGGGAGCTTACAGATGAGGACACCGGTAGAACGTCGTGGCTCTACCATCTCCTAACATTCTTTGGTAAATAACATACGCCAACACTGAAACGAATTTATGCTCCCCTTTACGAAGGGTTTGAGGATTTTAGCATGGCGTCCGGTGATCTAGGGATATCACATATGGGTATTGCTATCATGGTTGTTCAAATTGGATAGTTGTGGAAGGAGCTTTGAGTCCTGAACTCGGTAACTATCAGTTCGGATCAAGAACAAGATAGTTTATCAAACCATCAAGTAGAAGCCTTTGGCGCTGGACCCATCTAGTCCTCGCCATGCATTTCTAGCCTGCATTGTCTTCCAATTCCCACCATTTGCAATTCGCGTCTGCCAATGTGAAGCATTAGCCCTCAAACTTGGAGGAGCAGGCATACGACAAGCCGCTGAGCTATTGGTGAGCTGGCGTCTATCCAGAAACTGATGGTAGCAGTAACCACTACCGCATTGATCTTTGACCCTCGACCGTCCCCAGGTTTTATCTTCGCTTCTTTCCTTTCTCACATGCCAAACATGCCTCCACCTCCAGCCTGTCTCCCAGCTGCCTCTCCTTGCATCTTCTCGCTGACCTTGACGTTGACTTCGAAGAACTTTGCCACGCATCGATCCAGACAAACCGACTCTCCTTTGTTGAGATCGCCTTCGCGGTAGTCGGCAGGTATACACTTCTTCGTACATGACTGGTTTAATCTATGAATGAGATGAGCTTTGCTCGGTTTGAAAGGGGCCTGACCCTCGCATTCATACCGGTTGAACATGTCGGAGATCATCTCAACTTCTGTCTCTGCCGCGGCGATTTTTTCTGCAGACGAGAGCTGCGGCTTTCCGCCGAAAAGAAATGACATTGTTGGGGCTTATGGAGGTTGATAGTGTTTGACCTTCGAACGCGCGACTGGTAAAGAGCAAATGTCGTATTGCACCTCTGGCTTTTGATGTTCGTGCTCGTGTGATTTTCCACAAAATTTGATGAACGCAGGCCCTGGGCAGCTTCAAGCACCCCATACGCTAATTTTGAGCCTATGAGACGCATTTAGGCGCCAAGATGCGCTTCCCCGGGTAAGATGAGCTTGGAAGCTCCAGAGCTGTTCGGCTAAACTTCCGCACCCTGCTTTTGGCCAACAATTTTCCTCAGGTTTGCAAACTGCTGCTAGAGGTCTTCCTATGAGTCGGAGCAGATGCGATCTTTGTGGGAGTGGCGGACATGGCGATCACGCTTCCTTCCTATTGCCAAAAGGTACGTATGGGCTTTACGTTATGTCAATTGAGTTTTCAAGGAAGAGAAAAGAGAACCGCTGCGAGTGACGCTTGCACTGCAAGCAACTGATCACTACATACCTCATCAATGTCTGAATTGCTCACTGTACGACCATCATACAGCCGAGTCACCTCTTACGGTGCCTAGCAAGTCATTATACAGCCACCCTGTATTTTGACCTGGCGAACGGGCATTCAGCAGCATATGGAGACGACTAACATATCTTTGCAGCATATTCGCAACGGCAGGTCCAGCTTCACCTCCATCGTTCCTCCAGCGCCTCCCTCCGCAGCTACATGCGTCCTCTCTACGGCATACCACGAGCTTAACTGCAAAGCCAGGGCCTTTGAACCAAGATATCAGCAAAGACATTACAGGTCGCAAAAAGGAAATAGATGACGCAGATGTGGCTCCATACCCACAGTATACTCGAAACGAAGAACCACTTTCTTTTTCAGGTTTTGCAGAGAAATTCAAGTATCTAGAGCCAGGAGAGTCAGAAGAAACCGTACAAAACGAGGGCAACGGCTATCTAGTAGTCGAAGGTGGCGTTTATGTAGTCCCTTTGGGTGTGACTAACTGACTTCTGATAGGAAGAATTCACTCCGTCAGGACCAGTGGCTCTAAGCTTGTGTTCCTAGATATCACAAGAGGTGCTCATGAGAGACTTCAGATTGTGCTTAATGCCGGGCTTTTGCCCTCTGATGATGTAGCTTTCCGAAAAGCTCGCAAGCTGCTCCGGAGAGGAGATATAATCTGTAAGAAGGCCTAGTGAATATGCTCCCGTCGATTGAGCATTGTACTGAGCACAACCCTCGTTACCAATATTTCCTGGATTGTCCCAACAGTCTCGTTCTCTGCTGACCTAAGCTTTTAAGCTGTGACAGGACGTGCTCATCGAACAGCGTCTGGACAGCTGTCTCTAATGGCAGTCCAACTACCGCAACTCCTAGCTCCTTGCCTACACCACTTTCCCGTCGATGAGTATGGCCCTCGCTCGGGCGATCTAGAAGATGAGCAGACTCTCGATAAGCATGTGGAGCTTCTTACAAACAAAGATGCTGTTGCAACGCTGGTTCTGAGGTCGGAAATCATACAGAAGATGCGAGACTTTCTCAGATCTGAAGGTTTCATTGAAGTAGATACTCCGATTCTCGCTGGTTCAGCTGGAGGGGCATCCGCGCGACCTTTCGAGACTACAGCGACCGAGTTTACGAACCGCAAACTGTCGCTGAGAATTGCGCCTGAGCTCTGGCTCAAACGTCTGATAATTGGGGGAATGGAGAAGGTATTCGAGATTGGTCCTTGCTTCCGCAATGAAGGTAAGCTCTGCTTGAATAGACCAGCATCTCAATTGCATCCGCCAGTCCTACTTGGAAACCTGGATCTTGCAGAGCTGATGTTAGCCCTCAGGTCTTGACAGGACCCACAACCCTGAATTCACGACTTGTGAATTCTACTCGACCTACACCTCCATCCTGCAACTACGAAATATGTCCGAACGCCTTTTCCGATCCATTGCCACCCACGTATCCTTCTTGGGCGAGACTTGTACTGACGCTGGCTATAATGCTTCCACCATTACTCAACTTTTCCCAAACTTTGAGGACGAGCCCTTCCCGGAGATCGACTTCATTCCTGCTTTGAACTCTGCTCTGAAACTAGACCTCCCGAATCTAGCTTCGGACACGGCCAGAGCAGAGCTCTTGCGAATCTTCCAACGGAAATCAATTCCTCTGCCTGCCCAACCTACTGTCCCTCGTCTTCTCGACAAACTTTCCTCCCTCTACCTAGAGCCAGAATGCCAGGACTTTACGTTCATTATCAACCATCCTGAATGCATATCTCCTCTGAGCAAATCCTTCATTCACCCCACTGCACCCAACGCTCAGCCTGTTGCCGCACGTGCCGAACTCTTCGTTCAAGGTCGAGAGATAGTCAACTGTTACGAAGAGGAGAACTCGCCGTTTGAGCAACGCAGGAAGTTCAGGAAGCAGCAACAACATGCAATTGGTAATTCAGGGACTGTGGTGGATGACGAGGTAATGAGCATAGACGAGGAATACTTGCGAGCGTTGGAGTGGGGTTTACCACCTACTGGAGGCTGGGGTTGCGGAATCGATAGGCTGGTAATGCTATTTGCTGGCAAGGAGAGGATTGGGGATGTGTTGAGCTTTGGCAACTTAAGAGCTGTAACTAGAAGTGCTGAGAGGAGAGACAAAGGCGATTCAGAGGGTTAGAATTGTCATGTGTCTTTCGAAATAAAAAATGTCTGTGTTGACCAAGATTCATGAATACTGACTGCCTAGTCTTGAGATTCATTTGTAACGTAGCCTATCAACCATACAACGCTTCGGCTAAGTGAGAAGGTTATGACTAGTATGACTTGCAGAGCTCTGATAAAATGCTAACTATTGCCATGAATGAGACATTGAGCTGCGAGCATATGATATGTAGACGCCAGAGATAGACGGAGTTCATGCTTTAGTGCCCAAGATGAGCAATTTTAGCCCAAAGCAAAAGACTCCTAGCATGGTGAGGTGCCCGCCGGCCAAAAATCATGAAGAGAAGTTGTGGAGGGCCTGAGGGAGGAGTGCTAGAAGCTAACGTAAAGAGAATGCTCGAACTTGCTAAAATGCCAGAAGCACGAGAGAAAGGTGGTGGTAGCCAAAGGCTCCAACAAGGGAGAATCGGAAATCATCATTCGCCGCGAGTAGTTCCATCTGGAATCAATACTACGTTGAATGATACTTGTGTCAGCGCGTTGCATGTAAAGCTCGATGTCGGCGACATTCATGAGAGGTGTGGCATCACACTTGCGCGAGACGAAGCCAACCTCTCTTTCTGCCGCGTGCGCTCCGCCAATTCTTCAGGCGTCTCTTCAAATGTGCGCATGTCGATTTCTCGGATCGGTCCTTGGTCGGGCAACCTGTGCAGCTCGAAGCGGTAGATCTGCCGTTCTGGCTCGAGTAGCTCAGAGCCGACGGCTTGGTAGAGGCCGTCGTACCTGTAGCCTTGGGCAGGTCTGTACTTGTTTTTGTGGGGGAGTTTGTCGGATCGAATGAGACGGATGGGCTTTTCTGTTTCGATGGATGTCATTAGCATCCGGGTATGGTTGGTGGGGCCCTTGTCCTCCGGCTCGCCATTGTCGCAGTCGTCGATCCTGATAGCCGTTGCGGCACTACTGCATTTCTTCTTACGTGCCGTGCCAATGTACCAAACCACCGTGCCCTCATCGCGATCGGCATACCACCCACCACCGTTCTGCCCATCTCTACCCATTACCAAGGCTTGACATCCTTCCTCGACCGAATGACCCCATATTCCGGCGATTGAGGCTCCATGAACACCTTCACTCATCATGTGGACACGCTTCTTCCAGCGTTGTCCATTGACCAGATCTCCAGCGCCGAAATAGTTCGCGGACTTGTAGTAAGTCCACATTTTATCAAGGAGTGGTCTCGTCCTGAAATCGTCCTTGACTTCTCTGATCAGACCTCGATCCGGATGATTCACAAGGTCCCCTTTTGTCCACTTGCGCATGAGAAATTCCAGGTCTTCTTCGATCCAGGAAGGAACCTTCGTAGCAATACGGAGATCTTTGTTTTCTTCACATAGAAACTCTTTGAGCACCACGAGAACACGACTCGTCTGAAGTATTTCCTCACTGATGACGAAGCTCCATGTCTGCACTTCGGTGATCCAGGATCTGATCAATTCGAAAGTCGTATTATTACGGGGTCTGGGACCATGTGTCAGTTTGCTAAGGTATTTCGCAAGTCGATTTAGCTTCGTGACATTTGCAGGAGCATCGGAGTGCAGGCTTTGAGACGCGCGCTCCCTATTGGCACCATAAGTATCAGCGGCAGACCTGCTAAAAAAATCACGAAGACTTACACTAGTTCGCATTGCCGAACTTGCTTCGTGGCCCAGGCTCTAAATCTTGGTACTAACGGTCGACAGTCTGGTAATTCTCCCGGTCGATGAGGACAATGCCATGAAATCGAACACTGACAATCCTCTGGAGGACTGTAGTCGACGTCGGGACAAGGAGGTACTTCGTTAAGGCTCGACGCACGAGTCGGATATGGAGAGTCATCTGGACCTGCAAGAATGCCTCCTGTTCTGGAGAAAATGTTTGCGTTGGGGTCTCTTCTGAGGCATGGGCTTCTACTGCGGCTCCGTTGCTGATCAGAAGGAGTCTCATGTCGTCTGCCACTGCTTGCGTGCTGCAATCCTTGACCATTGGCTGTTCGATGCCCCTCATGTGAGCCTCGACTATACGAGGGAGTCCACGAGTGTGCTTCACTGTTCCTGAGTGATTGAAGGCGAGGGCGGTATCGTTCTGGACAGTATGACGACACAGGCGAGGGCCTTGAGTATCCGTCTGGGTAATTTGATGATGCACGCGAGATACCTGGGTATCTACTGCTTCCTTCTGAATGGTCCGAGTGGTAGAGAGAGAATCGGCGATTCGAGGATGAGTCTGAGATCTCACCTTCCTCTCGGTCTGATTGCATACTGGGATATGTGTCAGATCTCGGAGCCAAAGGGACCCAACCCACATCATCCATCCAGCTGTGAGACTTGGAATCCGGTTCGCGGTCTCCATGTCCAGACATTTCCGCATAACGACCGAAAGGCCAGGTGTGGAGGATGGATAACGAAATATTGAGTAAGGTGATCGGAATGTCAAAGTAAGAACAGTGTGAATTGGAGCGGAGAGTAGTCGAAATAGAGTACGACTCTGATCGTTTCCCAATTTCCACGTTGTCGAGGTCAGAGATCACCGTCGCTGAAGTAACAGATCAGCAAAATACTGACAAATCTCAGACTTTGTATAATCCCGAGACTTGACGACTTACTAGGATATTGTGAGTCTCAATTTCACGTCGGCTTGCCTTGGGAATGAGCTTGACTTCAAGATTGGTTCAAGGACGATTTCCTGAGAGAAGAATGGCGGGTGCAAATGCTAGTTGACTTTGTAGAAGCTGAAAAAGCCAAGTCGGCAAGGGCCGATGATAAGTGGCAGGGAGAGGTGTACCGATCCACATTCACAGCGGAGAGGTAGAATGAAGGTGGTGATGTGAAAAGTTGGAGGGCAGCGGGAGGGCGGACATGAGTCTACCCAGAGGAGAATAGGCGACACGATGTGAGTAGATGCTTTGAGTCGATGGGAAGGGGAATGTACATGGAATTGAGGCAAAATATAGACTGGTAGATGGAGTGAAGGAGATGAAGTGTGTGGCGAGATTCAATTGATAAGATTGCACCTTTTCGAAATTTGGGGACCAGATTGTTCGAATCAGGAAATCTGCTGAAGGGTATTCTAACGGATTGAGTCTCGCGGAGGATGGTTGGTCACCGACCAAAGAAAGGAATAATAGGAAATGAATCATTGATAGACTAATATTGAGGTAAATGTTCGTTGTGCTGAGAAGGAGAGGAGGCCATTTTGGTTCAACACAAGCTGAACCTAGGGCGGGGAGGACGTCTCGTGAAATCTCCTGTCATCAGAGTTCCGCCGAACAATTCGTCTCAGGCACTGAGAAACTTGTCCGGACAGCCTAGCATGATCTATGTAGCTTCTATCCAGAATTTTGAGACAGGAAATCTTAGCGGTCTTCAAAATTGCAGGTTGACAGACCATTATATCACTGAGGAAGGTGGCATCTGCCTTGGCCAGAATGATGGCCAAAGACGGGGAGGTACGAGGTGTTCGTGGGGGAGTCGGCGGGAAACCGTAAGGAAATCACGCAGGGTGTAAGACCAATGCCTGGGACCGCAAAGCGCCGAAGTTTCTGGGAAAGAATTGTTAAACAACTCACAGGTGGGAAGGAGATAGGAGAAGAAACATGAAAGACATACCTTGCTTGTCAGGCAAAGAAACAATCAGATGCACCGTGATAGATTGAAAGGAGTGCGTAAGATATTGGGATGAAAGCTACGAGGCAGCTGACAAAGTTTGCTACGAGATGGTGAAAGTCAGAAAAGAACATTCTTGCTGCTAGTCATCACTTGAGATGCGGAAGAAATCTCCGACGTAAACCCGCTTTCCCTATTTCGATTAGCGCAAACCAAAAACCCCAGGTCAAACTCCCATTCCTCGAGTTCTGCAGCCAGGATCGCCCGTATGTTGCGATGTGCCACAAGATATAGACTATGGCCTCGATCTTTTGGGCCTCCAGCAATCCTAAGTTCGCGATGGCGTGGAATAGAGAAACAATGCTGGATCCCTGTGGCACATCACGACCGCCGCGCTTTTGGGCTTGACATTTTGTCCGCAATCCTTATTCCTCCAACTGTCTTTGGGGGTCTTCTTGGCGTTGCGACGACTGCACTGGCAAACCTGTTGGAAACGGAGACCGATGGCCGAAAGCTCACCGCAATCTCTGGCCTGGTACTGGAAACACCATTTATTGACTTGCGGTCAATGCTGGTCGCGCTCTACCCTCAAAGGTTCTTGCCATATCGCTATTTGTACCCATTTTTGAGATCAACGTGGGATAGCAATGGTGCACTGCAGCAAGTGGCAGCTGCCAAGCCCACCAGACTACAAAAGATACTAATTCTGCAAGCTGGTAGCGATGAGATCGTCCCTGATGGGCAGGCGGAGTTATTGCGGCACGTCTGCGC
>Ga0335072_10012799_pt1 | contig 11971 bp, 8 predicted proteins | sample Lox_Sample_21_FD_206725 | JGI IMG/M metagenome (GOLD analysis project Ga0335072, IMG submission 206725) | Soil microbial communities from Loxahatchee National Wildlife Refuge, Florida, United States - Lox_Sample_2.1 | ecosystem: Environmental > Terrestrial > Soil > Wetlands | place: USA: Florida...
GTCACCGGCGGGCGGGCCGAGGTGGCGCCCAGGACCAGGTGGTCGACCAACCCGGGGTGGTCGGCCGCCAACTGGAGCGCGATCTTGCCTCCCATGGAGTAGCCCACGACGTCAGCGCGGGCGAGCCCGAGGGCGCCGAACAATCCGGCGACGTCACCGGCCATCTGCTCGATGCTGTAGTCACCGGTCGGCTTGTCACTCTGCCCGCCACCCCGTGGATCGACCACAACGACCTGGTGGCGCTGGGCGAGAAGCGGGACCACGGTGGAGAAGAGCCTGGTGTCGGCGCCCAGGCCCGGGATGAGGACGACCGGGGACCCTTCCCCGTGCACCTCGTAGAAGAGCGTGATGTCACCGACCCGGGCGTAGGCCACGGTCACCTCCGTGTTCGCAGGGTGCCTTCAGTCCCCGGATCGGGCCATGCCGGACCGTGCGGTGCCGGACCGTGCGGTGCCAGGACCGCGCCACACCGGGTCGCCCGGCATCAGTCCGATGCGGGGAGCGGCTTGGCGCCCTTCATGCCCAGGAGCTCGTCGCCCAGGCTGAGTGAACCCGGGCCGCCCTTGGTGCAGAGAATCTCGACGGCCTCGCCGGCATCGGTGTAGCGCTTGCCGACCGCGGTCCCGTTGTCGAACCCCTCACTCGGTGCACCGGACGCCTCAGCGGTGGCGTCGAGGGGTGCCATGGGGGCCCCGCCGCAGCGCAGGTCGATGGAGGAGTCGGCGGTCTTGACCACCACCACCTCGGTGCTGCAAACGGTGCTCTTCAGGCGCGCACCGGGCTTGACGTCGATCATCGTGCTCCTCGTCTCCTGTTCTCTTCCCACTGGGAGCGGGTGAAGTAACTCTGGTCCTCGCCCCAACCTCGGCGCCCGTCCCACGTCCAACGTACCAACGAGTCTCCACCATGCCCGCGCCAGTGGCGGCTGACCGCGTCCCCGGCGACGGACAGGTGCCGGTCGCGGTCGTCCACGGCCTCGATGCTGATGTGCACCGGCCACCCGGTCGCCGGGTCGAAGGACACGCGGCGCTCCCCGGCCAGGACGTGGCCGTATTCCCCGTCGCGGAGCAGGAACCCGCAGGGCACGGGCTCGACGGCGGGACCCGGCACGGCATAGACGAGCCAGGCGTCGCGAGGGCCGGCCGCCCCGAAGCAATAGCCGACGCCCCCGAAGGCGGGACGCGCCGAGCCGTCGGTGCGGGGCGTGGGCCGGCCGAGGGGCCGGGGCCCCCAGGAGCGGTCCCGGAACGAGAAGCAGTCGACGTGGATGGTCTCGCCGTGGAGCACCACGGTGCCGGTCACGTGACCGGGCTGGTCGAAGTGAGTGCCCTTGACGAAGGGGACCACACCGGCGGGATGCGGGTTCGGGGCCATCAGCCCGTCGAAGACGAGGTCGACCTCGAGCGCGCCGGGGTCGGCGTAGGTGACGCGATAGCGCATGGTCGGCTCGAGCACCCGGACCCGCACCCCGGTGGGCCACTCGAAGTCGCGCAGGTCCCGTGCGGCACGCGGCGGGAGCTCGAGGCCCGAGTACTCGGCCCGGTAGGCCAGCTCCCACGGGTAGGCCGCGGCGGCGTCCCACACCCAGGCGCCGCCGTTGCACAGGCGCGCGTTGGGACGGGCCTGGCAGTAGAGCCACCCGCCCATGGCGCGCTCGGGAACGTTCCACGAGAACCACGCCGTCTCGGTCTCCCACCACCGGTCGCTGAGCACCTCGTCATGGAAGTCGTCGTCGTGCGGTCCGAAGACCGGATAGGTGCGGTCGGCCCTGCGCTGCGCCAGGTCGACGCCGAAGTCGGTGGTGCTCACCGCAGATCGGGCCAGTGACGGTCGGCGAGCACGCCCATGGCCGGGCGCGCCAGCTCGGTCTCGCGCGCCACGCGTCGCCACAGGGCGCGCACGTAGTCCGCGTCGGTCACCTCGCCGCGTTCGACTGCTTCGGCCGCGCGCTCCCGGCCCTGGGCCAGGTCGGCCACGGGCTGGCCCAGCAGCTCGCTGAGGTCGGCGACCTCCTGCGCCTCGGCGTCGTCACCGTACATGTCGACCTGGGCCAGGTACTTGACGAGGCGCGCCACCCCCTTCGCCCGGGCCGCGGCGAGAGGGTCCGACGTGCGCGGCACGATGACCTCGCGGAGCTGCGCCAGCACCGCGTCGTACATCCAGTGCGAGCCGCGTGGGGCGCGGCGTACGAGAGGCGGCACCGGCTCGAAGACGGCGCCGGTGGCTGCCGCCAGGGCCTCCAGCCACAGCCGCCGGTGCAACACGGCATAGATGAACGCGTTGCCGGCGTCGCGGCCGGCGTGGTCGGACCCATGGTCGTCGCCCTCGGCGGGGCTGCCATCGGTGCGACCTCCCCGGTGACCCATCACCTGGATCTTCGCCTCGGCCAGGACGCGGTAGTACGTGACACGGCCTTCGTCGACGATGTTGCCCGTCAGTTCCTCGTACTCGCGCAGCCGGGCCGCCAGGTCGGTGAAGGGCTCCTGCGTCGCGCGCAGCGTGAGCCAGGCGATGTCGTCCATCGGGTCGCCCAGGTGCGCGAGCTCCCAGTCGACCACCGCGGTGACCTGCCCGCCGGCGTACATGAAGTTGCCCGGTCCGGTGTCGCCCTGGACGAGGACGACGGGCCCGTCATGGGTGGGAACGTGGCGGCGCAGCCAGCCCAGGGTGAAGACCAGGGCGGGGTCCACCGGGCCGCCGCGGCGGTCGAGCACATCCTGCATCTCGTCGATCTGGGCCACCGCCGCCTGGCGCACCGACTCCACCGGTGCCAAGGACCCGAGATCGAGAGCGGCCGGATTGAGGGAGTGGAGCGCGGCCAGGGCGGCCATGAACGCGCGCGCCGTGCTCTCCGCCTCGGCCGGATCGGCAATGCGCGAGAACCACGTCTCCCCCTCGACACGTTCGGACAGCATCGCCTGGCGGACCGGGTGCACACCGAGGACACGCGGCACCGGCACGGGGGTGCCCTGCAGCGCCACGTACACCGTCGCCTCGCGTTGGAGCGTCCACGGGTCCTTGGTCAGCTCGGGATCGCTGGGGTCGAAGCGCAAGAAGCATTCGGCGATGGAGCCGTCGGCCCGGGCGAAATCCACAAACCATGCTTCCTTGCGTCCCCCACCCGGGCGCCGCTGGGCGAGGATCAGGGGGCCCCCGGCGATCCGCTCGGCCCAGACGACGACGTCGTCTGGCAGCGAGACCGTGCGGGTGTGCTCAGTTGACAGTCCCGGACTCCTTCAAGCGGATGATGTCCTCCCACTCGTAGCCCATTTCGAGGAGGATCGCCTCGGTGTGCTCACCGTGCTCGGGGGCGCGCACCAGGTCCGGCGGTGTGTCGTCGAACTGCACCGGGTTGGCGACGAGGGTGAACGACGTCTGTCCGGGCCGCTCGATCTCGCACAGGTAGCCGTTGGCGACCGCCTGGGGGTCGTCGTGGAGCTCGATCGGCTCCTGGTACACCGCCCACACCCCGGTGGCGTCGGCGAGCGCTTCCTTCCACTCCTCGAGGGTCTTCGACGCGAACGCCTCGTCGAGCGCGGTGATGCAGGCCTCGTTGTTCTGCGCCCGGGTGACCGAGCTGTCGAAGCGGGGATCGTCGACCATGTCCGGACGGCCGATCCGACGGCACAGATCCTCCCAGTAGCGGTCGGACTCGAGCATCGTGAGGTTGAGGTAGCGATCGTCCTTCGTCTTGTAGACGCCGACAATCGGATTCGGGTTGGCCTTGCGGCTGCCGGTGATGGGCAGCTTGGGCATGCTGAAGATTTTGGCGGCGACGATATCGGGCTGGAGTGCCCACATGGCACACGAGAGCAGCGAGACGTCCACGTCGGACACCACGCCGTGACGCTCGCGCCGGAACAGGGCGGCCGAAATGGCGCCGGCGATCGTCATCCCGCCGGGGAGGTCCCCGTAGGCGGCGCGGGGGGTGATCGGGTAGTCCATGCTCGAGGGCGTGAGGCTCATGGCATGCCCGCCCCGGGCGAAGTAGGCCGCGGCGTCGTACCCGCCGCGCTCGCGCTCGGGACCGCGTTGGCCCATGCCGCTGCCCCGCACGTAGATGATGCGGGGGTTGCGCTCCCGCAGGTGCTCCACGTCGATCTTCAGCTTCCGGCGAGCCTCGGGGAGGAAGCTGGTGAGAAAGACGTCGGAGGTCTCGACCAACCGGTAGAGAAGCTCGAGGCCCTCTTCGGATCGGAGGTCGAGGCCGAGGCTGCGCTTGCCGCGGTTGGGCATCTCCATCATGAAATTGGGGATCTCGCCGCCGTCGCCGAAGAAGCCCGACGTCATCAGGCCGCGTTGGGGATCGCCCGAGACGGGATGCTCGATTTTGATCACGTCGGCGCCCCAGTCGGCGAGCACCGCGCCGGCGGCGGGCACGAAGGTCCACGACGCCACCTCGAGCACCCGCACCCCGGCCATCACGTCATCCACTGCAACCCCCTCGTTCGCCATGTCAGGTCGCCCATGTCATGGCACCTGGGGCGGGGCGGAGTCAATTCGTGCGCCGCCTCGTGCCGCGTCGGCGTCGTGGACCGGCAGGCCGATCGCCTTGACTTCGAGATACTCCTCGAATCCCACCTGGCCGTTCTCACGTCCGATCCCACTCTGCTTGTAGCCGCCGAAGGGTGTGTCGGGGTGGAACCAGTTGCCGCCGTTGACGCTGAGAGTGCCGGTGCGGATGCGGCGGGCCAGCCCCAGCTGACGCTCTTCGTCGGCCCCGCTGATCACCCCGCACAGTCCGTAGCGCGAGTTGTTGGCGATCCGGACGGCGTCGTCGTCGTCCTCGTAGGGGATCACACACAGGACGGGCCCGAAGATCTCGTCCTGCGCGATGGTGGCGTCGGGGTCGACGTCGGCGAACAGGGTGGGTTCGACGAAGAACCCCTTGTCGAACTGGGCGGGCCTGCCGCCCCCGAACACCAGGCGCGCCCCCTCCTCCTTCCCCTTGTCGATGTAGCCGAGGACGCGCTCGCGCTGGCGGGCGTTGACGACGGGGCCACAGATGTTGCCCTCGTCCTGGGGATCACCGTAGGGGATCTGCGAAAAGACGGCCTCGGCAATCGCCACGCCTTCGTCGTACGTGCGCCGCGGCAACAGCAGGCGGGTCGGGATGGCGCACCCCTGCCCGGCGTGGGAGCACACGGCGAAGACCGAGCCGGGGATGGTCTCGGCCAGGTCGGCGTCGTCGAGGACGATCCATGCCGACTTGCCGCCGAGCTCGAGGAACACCTTCTTCAGCGTGTCCGACGCGGCGGCCATGATGCGGCGGCCGGTCTGGGTCGATCCGGTGAACGTCACCATGTCGACCCGGGGATCGGTGGTGAGGACCTCGCCCACCTGGTGGTCCGACGGGGTGACGATGTTCACCACGCCGGGCGGGATGTCGGTCTCCTCCGCAATGAGCCGGCCCAGCATGATGCCCATCCACGGCGTGTCGGGCGCGGGCTTGAGCACGACGGTGTTGCCGGCGGCGAGGGCGGGGCCGAGCTTGGCGATGTTGAGGTAGAGCGGGAAGTTCCACGGGGTGATGGCGGCGACCACGCCGGCCGCCTCGCGCCTGATGAGCCGGCGGTGCCGGGCCCCCATGGCCTCGCGCTCGGGCAGGAACGTCTCGTAGGGGTAGGCGGTCGCCTGCTCGGCCCAGTGCGCGATGTCGGTCATGGGCTGCTGAACCTGCACGACGTGCGTGAGCATGACCGGACACCCCGTCTCCAGCACCAGCGCCGTGCGCAGCTCCTCCTCGTGGCGCGCCATGGCGCCGCCGAGCTGCTCGAGACAGTGGCCCCGGAAGGCGGCATCGGTGGACCACGAGGTCTCGTCGAAGGCCCGGCGGGCGGCGGCGACGGCGTCGCGCACGTCGTCGGGACCGGCGTCGTGCACCTGGCCCAGTACCTCTTCGGTGGCCGGGTTCACGTTGGCAAAGGTCTGTCCGGTGCGGGACTCGACCAGCGTGCCGTTGATCAGAAGGCGTGACTCAAACGCCGACCCTGCCATGAGTACCCCTTTCGGTGGCGGGTGAGGGTGGTCTCACACGATCCTCGTGGCGTGCTCGCCCCAGTAGCGCTCGCGCAGCACACCCTTGTAGAGCTTGCCGGTGGGCAGGCGGGGCAGCTCGTCCACGAAGTCGATGCTGCGCGGGCACTTGTAGTGCGCCAGCTGATTTCGGCAGAACGCGATGAGCTCGCGGCCGAGGGCGTGGTCGGCCGTCACGCCGGGTACGGGTTGTACCACCGCCTTGACCGCCTCCCCGAGGTCGTCGTCGGGGACGCCGATCACGGCGGCGTCCATCACCTTGGGGTGGGTGACGAGCACGTTCTCGGTCTCCTGGGGGTAGATGTTGACCCCACCGGAAATGATCATGTGTGCCTTGCGATCGGTGAGGTAGAGATAGCCGTCGGTGTCCAGGTAGCCCACGTCGCCCACGGTCGACGCCCGCCCGTCGGCCGAACGCGACCCGGCCGTCTTGTCGGGGTCGTTGAAGTACTCGAAGGAGGTCGCACCCCCGAACCACACCGTCCCCGGCGTGCCGGTCGGGCACGGCTGTCCCTCGTCGTCGAGGATTGCGATGTCGCCGAGCACGGCCCGCCCCACCGTGCCCGGGTGGGCCAGCCAGTCCTTGGAGGTCACGAAGGTGCAGCCGTTGCCCTCGGTGGCGGCGTAGTACTCGAGGAGTATGGGGCCGAGCCATTCGATCATCTGTTGCTTGACCGGCACCGGGCACGGCGCGGCGGCGTGCACGACGACCTCGAGCGATGACATGTCGGCGGCCTCGCGCACCTCGGCCGGGAGCTTGAGCAGGCGCGTGAACATCGTCGGGACCACCTGCGTGTGCGTGACCCGGTACCGGCGCACGAGGTCGAGGAACTGCGCGGCGTCGAAGTGCTCCATCACCACCGTCGTGGCGCCCATGCGCAGCGAAATGGCCACGCTCACCTGGGGAGCGGTGTGGTAGAGCGGGGCGGGCGAGAGGTAGACCATGCCCTCGCGGAAACGCCACAGCGCGGCGATGCTCGTCACGCCCGGCCCGTCCGAGCCCGGGGGCACGTCGGCCACCGGCCGCAGGATCCCCTTGGGCCGGCCGGTGGTGCCCGACGAGTACATCATGGGCGCGCCCAGCAGCTCGTCGGCGATGGGCCCGGTCGGGTAGTGCGCCACGGCGTCGTCGAACGACTCGAACGGGCCGTCGACCGCGCCGGGGGCGCCCGCCATGAGCCAGCGCTCGACGTGGGGGCAGCGCTCCGGCAGCTGCTGGGCCACCTCGGCCTGGGACGCCGACGTCACGACCAGGCGCGACTGCGAGTCGTTCACGATGTACGCGGCCTCGTCCACCGACAGGTACGAGTTGATGGGCGTGAAGAACAGCCCGGCCCGTTCCGCACCGCCCTCGGCCACCAGCAGGCGCGGATCGTTCTCCATGAAGAGCGCCATGTGGTCGCGCGCCTCGAGCCCGCTGTGGCGAACCAGGTGCGCCACCTGGTTCGCCGCCGCCTCGTACTGGGCGAAGGTGAGCGTCTCACCGGAGTCGGCCATCACAATGGCTGGTTTGTCGGGATTCGCCTCGGCATGTCGCGCCGTGTACATCAGCTCCCCTTCCTCGTGCGCCCGCGGGCGTCCAGGACGCCGTAGAGGGCCTCGGTCAGGCACGCCCCCATCAGCGGCATCGCCTGATTCTCCAGATGGTTGCGGACGAATGCCACGCCGAGCCCGTGGGCCGGATCGGCGAAGGCCACCTGCCCCCCGGCGCCCATGTGGCCGAAGGCCGCCGCGCTCGGGCCGTGCTGGGGCGGGAGGTCCCCGTGGAGCGCCGGGGGCTCGAGGCTGTAGCCGACGGCCCAGCGGGTGGGCACGGCCATCACCGCATCGCGCCCGCAGACCTCCTCGGTGCGGACCCGCTCGACCGATTCACGCGACACCAGCGCCTCACCGTGGGCCAGCGCGCCGTAGACACGGGCCAGGCCCCGGGCCGACGACGTCGCACCGATGGAGCCGAACTCGGCGCTCAGCACGGCGGGGGTGTTCATGAACCGGGCGAAGCGCGGCGTGCCGTGCTCGTCGGTGAAGAGGTTCCCCGCCGCGCCGGCGAGCACCGACCGGCCCGCCCGTGTCGCAGGGTCGATCGTCCGGGGCGACCCCGTGCTCTGCGTCCACTCCAGGACCGGCGCCACCTGAGCGTGCTCGGCCGCCGGTGTCCCGATGCGGCAGTCGGCGCCGAGCGGCACCGCCACTTCCTGGTGCAGGAAGGCCCCCAGACTGCGACCGCTCAGACGGCGGACGAGCTCGCCCACCAGCCAGCCGAAGGTCACACCGTGATAGCCGTGGCGGGTGCCCGGCTCCCACTCCGGCGCGCCCGAGGCGACGGCGGCAGCCAAGGTCACCGTGTCGCTCCAGCCTCTGCCGTCCCACGACAGCAGCTCGTCCGCGCCGGGCAGCGCGATCGCACCCGCCTGGTGGCTGAGGAGGTGGCGCACCAGGGTGTGCTCCTTGCCCGCGGCGCCGAACTCGGGCCAGTACTCGACCACCGGCGCACGGAGGTCCAGCAGGCCGCGGTCGTAGAGCAGGTGCGCGCACAGCGCGCTGAGTCCCTTGGTGGCCGACATGACCACCGCCTTGGTGTCCTCCTGCCACGGCCGGCCCGGGGCGGCGTCGCCCGCCCACACATCGACGATGCACTCGCCACCGAGATAGGCGGCAAAGGCCCCGCCGCCGTCGCCCAACCCGAACGACCTCGGCTTTCCCCCCACGTCGCGCGTGCCACCGGTACCGACAAGCTCGGCCACCCGTTCGAAACCGGGGGCGACGAAACCTTTCACCTCGCTCATGGTCGGTCCCTCACAACGCCCGCAACTCCCGCTCCACGTCGGGCCACCAGGCGCGGTCCCACCATGTGGCCCCGATGCGGTCACACAGCCCCCCGTAGCGAGCACCCACCTGGGCCGCCAGCTCGCCGGGGCTGCAGACGATGGCGAGGGTGTCGAGCATCTCGTCGTCGACCACCCGCGCCATGTCGTCCCAGCGGCCCTGCTTGGAGAGGTCGTAGAGCGTCCGTTGGAGCTCTCCCCACCCGTGCAGCTCCATGACGGGCAGGTACGCCGGTGTGGAGGCGTAGTAGGCCAGCGTGTTGCGCATGGCGTCCCGCGCCTTGTCCCGCTTCGCTTCGTTCTCGACCACCGCAACGAACCCCGGACAGGTGACCTGGATGTCGGCCCTCGTGCGTCCCGACTTCGCCAGACCGCGCTCGACCGCGGGCAGGGTGACCTCGCGCAGGTACCGCGGGCTCGAGAGCCCGTGGGTGATGACCCCGTCCGCCACCTCGCCCGCCACCTCGGTCATGACCGGCCCCACCGCGGCCAGGAAGACACCGGGCGGGCCGAAGGCGTGGGGCCGCGGCGCGAAGACCGGCGTCATGAGGGTGTGCGTGTAGAACTCGCCTTCGAAGTCGAGCGGCGCGCCGTCGTTCCACGACGCCCAAATGGCGCGCATCGCCAGCACGAACTCGCGCATTCGCCGCGCCGGGTGCGACCACGTGGAGCTGAAGCGCTTCTCGATGTGCCGCCGCACCTGTGACCCCATCCCGACCACCAGGCGGCCGCGGGAGTAGTCCTGGAGCTGGTTGGCCGTGTAGGCCAGGCTCATGGGGTTGCGGGCGAAGGCGACCACGATGCTCGTCCCGAGGAGGGGACGCTCGGTGTGCTCGGCGGCCAGGGTCAGCGTCAGGAAGGGGTCGTTCACCGTCTCGGCCGCCCACAGGCAGTCGATGCCGGACCGTTCGGCCTCGGTGGCCCGGGCCGCCACTCTGCCGAGGTTGTGACCCAGGCCGGTGTCGACCTTCACGGTGCCCCGGCGTTCTTGACCCGGCGTCGCACCGCGGCGGGCGTGGGCGCCGGACCACGCACCGCCGGCGTGTCGACCCCGAGCGTGAAGGGGATCCCGACCTGCACGAAGCGGCCGGCGGCGGGATGGCGGTGGTGCGCCAGGAGGCCCGTCGCGACCACGTGGGGATCATCGGGCACGACACTCGAGTGGACGCTGGCCGCGGCCGGCACGTGGTGGCTCTCCAGGAGCGCCAACGCGTCCGCCGTGGTCATCGGCTCCAGCGCGGCGGCGATGGCGGGCGACTCGAGCGCATCGACTCCGAGCGCCCTCAGCACCGAGGCTCGCTCGGTGGGCGTGACGGCGCACAGGACGAGCCAGCCGTCCCCGGTGCGATAGAGGCGGCACGAGGCCGAAGGTCCGGTGCACCCCTCCCCGACCTGGTCGGGCACCGAACCCCGGGCGCCCAGCTGCGCCACCTGCTCGGATTGGAACACCGTCGCGGTCATCATGAGCGAGGACTCGACCACCGAGCCCCCGCCTCCCCGGGCCCGGCCGAGCAGGGCGACGACGATCCCCGCCGCCAGGTGCAGTCCGGTGCCGTAGTCGTTGGCGGTGAAGTTGACCGGCCGCGGGTGCGTGCCTCCGCCCTGGGTCATCTCCATTCCGGTGGCAGCCTGGACGACATAGTCGAAGGTCGGTCGGCCGGCGAGGGGTCCGTCCACGCCGAACCCCTTGGCCCTGGCGTAGACGAGGGCCGGCGCGTGCCGGCGCAGCTCATCGGGGCCGAGACCGAGCTTCTCCCACACCCCGGCCTTCGCGTTCTCCACCACCACGTCGGCGGCGGCCACGACGTCGAGCAGGCGGGCCCGGTCGGCCGGCTGGCGCAGGTCGAGCACCAGGCCCCGCTTGGAACGGTTGGCGTCGACGTAGATGTTGGGCAGCACCGGCATGAGGGCGAAGGCACCTTCGCCGCCGGGAGGCTCGACCTTGACCACGTCGGCGCCCAGCTCCGCCAGCAGGCGCGCCGCCAGGGGCCCGGCCCAGAAGCTCGACAGGTCCACCACCCGATGGCCCCCAAGCGCGCCGCCCTCATGACCGTGCCGGCGCACGCGCCCGGGCGGTTCCCCGGAGGGCACGATGCGCAGCGGGGGTGCCACCAGGCGCAACGGGTGCGGTGCGGCCGTGTCGTGTTCGACGTCGGCCGTGACGCCGCTCCCGAGCGCCTGCGGATGCTCGAGCCACTCGGCCAGGGTGTTGCACTTGGCCACTGCGGCCGGCTGGTGCGCCAGGGCCTCCTCCCACTCGTCGGCCGTGCGCGAGCCGAAGGCGGCGATCAGCGCGTCCAGCCTGGCGCGGGACCACTCCTTGTCCGACAGCTTGGCCAGTCCTTCGGGGGTGGCGAAGTCGAGGCCGCCGTCGTCGATGCCGACCAGCCGGCACAGCTCGCGCCAGCGCTCGGTGCCGCTGAGGTTGACCATGACCGCACGCCCGTCCTTGGTGTCGAAGACGCGCAGGGTCGGCGAACGCGTCTGTCGCACCACCTTGGGCCGGTGGTTCTCCCGGTGGAAGATGGGCCCGGCATTGAGGAAGAGCAGGGCACCCAGCAGCGACGTCTCCACGTGCTGGCCGTAACCGGTCGACTCGCGCTTGACGAGCGCGGCACCGGCGCCGATGACGGCGAGGAGGGCCGCGGCCACACTCGCCATGGGGAACGGGAGCCACTGCGGGGTGTCTCCCGTGAAGAGGCCCTGCTGCGCGCCGGTTCGCCCGTGCACCAGCGGCTCCCATCCCGGCTCGTCGCGTGCGGGTCCCGCACTGCCATAGGCGCTGATCGAGCACGTCACGAGGCGGGGGTTGGTGCGCCGCGCGTCCGCCGGATCGAGCCCCAGACGCCCCAGCGCGCCCGGCCGCAGGTTCTCGATCAGGAGGTCGGCGCCCTCGACGAGCTCGAGTGCCGCCCTGTGACCCTCGGCGCGGCGCAGGTCGAGGGTGACGCTGCGCTTGCCCCGGTTCCAGGCCGCAAAGAGCGCCGGATCGGCCCGGTACGGGTCACCTCCGGGACGTTCGATCTTGGTGACCTCCGCTCCGTGGTCGGCGAACAGCGTGGCGGCGAACGGCGCGGCGACGTACTGGCCCAGCTCGAGCACCCTGATGC
>Ga0335072_10012801_pt1 | contig 11970 bp, 13 predicted proteins | sample Lox_Sample_21_FD_206725 | JGI IMG/M metagenome (GOLD analysis project Ga0335072, IMG submission 206725) | Soil microbial communities from Loxahatchee National Wildlife Refuge, Florida, United States - Lox_Sample_2.1 | ecosystem: Environmental > Terrestrial > Soil > Wetlands | place: USA...
GCGCAGACCCTGACAGCAAGCCAGCGGCGCCGGTCTTCAACCGAACGGTCGCGTTGAAAGACACGTGGGCAAAGGTAGAGAAAAAGCAAAGCGCGAAGAGCTGAAGTTATGAACGTTGTCGTTCAAATAATCAGGTTTGTAAGCTCTGAGACGCAAGGCTTGACCTACACAAACGTGTGTCATACAGTGGCGGTCAACTCAATTTCTTGGAGGGCGCAATGCTAGACGGGTTCAAGAAATTCATTCTTCGCGGCAATGTGGTAGATATGGCGGTTGGCGTGGTGATTGGTGCGGCATTCGCTGGGGTGGTTACCGGGTTGACAACGGCTTTTCTAAATCCGTTGATCAAGCTTGCCACCGGCGGCGGTGAAAAGTTTTCGACGCTGCAGTTCACAGTTCGTGGCGTTGCATTTCCGCTGGACAACTTCATCAATGCGGTTATTTCGTTCATTCTGATTGCCGCGGCGGTTTATTTCTTCGTCGTCTTACCGATCAATGCGCTGATCGCCCGCATGCATAGAGGCGAAAAACCCGCAGATCCGACGACCAAGAAATGTACGGAATGCCTAAGTGAGATTCCGATTGCAGCCCGGCGCTGTGCGCACTGTGGCCAACCACAGACTGTCACAGTGGCGGCGTAGGCATCAGATGCGCAGTACAACGCTTCTGCGTTCGGTGGCTGTAGCTGTTGCGATCTCAATCTGTATTCCGGCGCAAGCTCAGACGCAATCCAGTTCATCGGTTGGCAAATCCCCCCCAACTCATGCAAACGAGCACGACGCCGCTGCGGACCTCGACGCCGGTTCGGTCAGTCGTGGTGTCTACCGCAACAAAGCCTTCGGATTTTCGTGCAAAGTGCCTGAGCAATGGGTGCTGCGAACGGACGAGATGAACGCCCGCGACGATAGCCCAAGCTCGGTTCCAGCCAAAGGTGCTGGTTCGGCCCGGAGCGCGAAGGTTTTGCTGGCGGCGTTTTCGCGGCCTCCGGATGCACGCGGAGAAGATGTGAATGATTCCATTGTGATCGCGGCGGAGAGCGTCTCAGCGTATCCGGGCTTGACGGAAGCCGCACAATATTTCGGTCCACTGACGGAGGTGGCGAAATCACAGGATTTCATCGTGGACGACGACCCGTATGAGGTGGAGATTGAAAAGAAACTCCTGGTCCGAGGCGACTTCCACAAAGACGTGGGCACGCGGGTGATGCATCAGTCCACGCTTGCCTTCTTGTCGCACGGATACGCGGTTTCGATCACGGTCATCGGTGGGACGGATGATGAAGTGGAAGACCTAATCGACGGATTGGATTTTGCGACCGCGGAGAGTGCGCCAGCGAGGAAGTAGCCTCCAAGCCCGGCCTGTCCTAGCGTGAGATTGCGACTGGCTCGTTGATTGCAATCGCGATTTTGGGCGGATGCAACAGAGTGTTGTGGATGAGGCAGTGGTGAACGGCAGTTTCCACTCCGGCACGGTGCTGCGAACTGAGCTCGACTGGAGTTTCAATCTCAATGCGAAAGTTATCGACGCGGGCCGGATCTTTGGCTTTGTCTGCTGTGACGCGAACATGCGTGCCTTCGGTCGCCAGCTTGTGTTTGCGCAAATACTGCGCCGCATAAAAAGCGGCGCAAGCGCCGAGCGAAGCAAGCAATAATTCGGGCGGGGTCATTCCCTCGTCGTAGCCACCATTCTCTTGCGGTTGGTCACTGGCGATCACGTGCTGACGGGCGTGAATCTCAAACTGAACCGCCCCCAGATGCTCGACTGTAACTTCCATAAGTGCCTCCAGTCCAGAAATTTTCGGCCTGCCGAATAAGGTCCGCGCGTAAAACTTACGAGTCGGAGCCGCTTCGCTGGCAAGTTTCCAGGCGTTGAATGGCTCGCGCCGCAGCTCCTAGATAATCGGGTTTTGCTCCGATGGACCGCAAGGACTGAGATCACAACCGCAGTTTCCTTCGGTTGCGCGGTCCCCGGGCAGTAGAAGAGGGTGTTCCAGCGTCTTCAATTCTTATCCGGCAGTAAATCCAGCAGGCGTGAAGCTTTCGCACCGGTCAAAGTTCCATCTACTCAGGGTTTCCGATGGGCATGCACGTTGGTACCTGCCCCATGTGATTGGGATCACACCTTGAGAGAATTGGCAGTCGTAGCCTGATGACATGGGTACGGCAGATCTAGGTCGGATTTATGAGGCCAGTCTAAAAGCGAGTTCCGAACTGGATCGCGATTATTACCTTAATCCGAATCCGAGCACGACGGATCGCGCTGAGTACTACCGCCGAATGGAAGAACTGGGGAAGTTGCGGCAGCATTTCTATGCCGCGTTGGACAGCACTCCCCATCCTGATCACGGAAGCAACCTGGAAGTGACTTTTCAGGACAAGGCTACCGCTCAACGCGTGAGCGTCTGTCAGTCCAAGTTTGTGCACGATCTGAGGAACTCATTGCACATCGTTCTCGGCTATACCGACATCCTGCTAGAGCAACTCTCCGCGGACGAAACTGCGGTGAAGGAGTTGGAACTTATTCGTCTGGCGGGAAACCGCATGAGCGATTTGTTGAAGGCCTCAGAGACATAACTGAATAGTCGCCAGATTGGGACGTGGACCACGTAGTCGTCGGATCGAAAGTGGTTTTGATAGGGCTTTACGACTGTGGTTGCGCGTGTACGCGGAGAAAATATTGGGCGCCAATCGCGCCGAGAACGAGGCGCACAGGAAACGGGAAATTACGGCGGGACGGATCGTGCTGAAGGACCGGAGCAGAAAGGTGGTAGTACTTACCGCGAGTTTTGAGTTCGGCGTGGCCAGCGGCCAGAATGTTTTGCGCCCATTGAGATTTCGGGCCATAGGTGAGGGCGATGAGGAATCCATCCGACACGGGGAAGACGTTTACGGGGTTACGAAACCGGCGTCCGGACTTGCGCCCAACGTGAGTAAGGATGCCGAAGCCGGGCATCCAGCCGGCGAATAGTCCCGCGAAGCGGTTGGTGACGACAAGGTTGAAGGCCGCGACCCAGCGCGGGCGAAAGCGGAGCAGAAGCGGCGCTCCCGCGAAGCAGACAATGACGACGATCAGGATAATCGCCGTGTGCATAAGACGAGTTTACGCGGCCTGGGTGGGCGTAAGGGAGACGGGCGGGTCCTGGGTGCGGGTCCACGTATAGCGCATGCGATGGATGACCGTAATCGTGCTCAGAACTGCTATAACCCACAGCACCGGGGCCATGCGGTTGAACAGCGCGCCGAGAATGACAAGGACGAGGCGCTCGGGACGTTCCATAAATCCTACGCGGCAGGAGCCGATGAGCGATTCGGCGCGGGCACGCGTGTAGCTGACCATAATGGCGCTGATCATGACGAAGGCGGTGAGGACGACATAGAAGAAGCGTCCGCCGCGTGCGTAGAAGACGAGCAGACCGAGAAATTGCGAAGCGTCGGAGTAGCGGTCGACGACGGAATCAAAGAAAGCTCCGAAGCGGGTGACGCGGTTGGTGGCGCGCGCGACTTGTCCGTCCACCAGATCGAAGAAGCCGGAGAAGATGATGACCAATCCGGCATAGATGAACAGGCGCTTCTGATTGCCGGCGTTGGCGGAGCCGAACAGAATCGCGGCCCAGGTGTTAACCAGCAATCCCATGAACGTGAGAACGTTGGGATTAATGCGGGAAAGCGCGAGCCAGCGCACGATGGTGTCGAGCAGCTTGCCGCAGGCCCGGCCGAAGGCGGATGTCCAGCTCAGCGACATTATGCGCCAGCCTCTTTCCGGTCATCGGATTCCACCTCGTCGTGAATGGTGCTGAGCTTGAGGATCTCCAACTCGCGCTTGCCGTTAGGTGTGACGACGACGGCTTCGTCTCCAACTTTTTTGTTGAGTAGGGCGCGCCCGATGGGGCTCGTTGTGGAGATTTTGCCGGCGGCGACGTCTGATTCTTCGCTGGTGACCAGCTTGTATTCGACTTCTTCGTCCTTGGTGCTGTCGTAGACCTTGACGGTAGATCCCAAGCCAACTTTGTCGCGTGGGATGTTGTTCATGTTGACCATGGACAGGTCGGCCAGCCGCTTGCCGAGTTGCCGGACGCGCGCCTTGACGAACTCCTGCCGCTGCTTGGCCATGTGGTATTCGGCGTTCTCGCTGAGATCGCCAAGAGCAGCGGCCTTCTTGATTTCTTTCGGTAGCTCGTGAATCAGTTCGTGTTCGAGCGCGTCAATTTCTTCCTGCAACTTCCGTCTTATTTGATCTGTCATGGATTAAAACCGGATCACGGCAAGGCTTGGGACATTATAAACCTCACGGCGATGCTCTGCCCGGGAGTTAGGCGAACTTTGCATCTGGCAGGCCCATTTTGAAATCGAACGGGCATGTATAGCCTCCATCAATCGCAACTGCCATTTGTGGGAATGTCGCATGAGTTCTGGGGTCGGGATCATGGGCCGGTGGGCATCTCGTTCTTTCTGGTCATTGGCGAGCCGGGTCGAGGAACGCGGCTGCACAAGCACGACTATGACGAGATCGTTTATGTGATCGAAGGGCGATCGAAGTGGGTGGTTGGGGATCAGGAACGGGAGGCGGTCGCTGGAGACGTGCTGATTGTGCGAGCGGGCGAGCCGCATAAGTTCGTCAACAGTGGGGACGGGCCACTGCGGCAGTTTGACATTCATTTGAATCCGACGTTTGAGACGATGTGGCTGGAGTAATTTCCCACTTCTGGCAAGACCGGCCAGAAGTGGGGGCACCCAGGCTCAGGATGACAATGCCTGCTCCAGATCGGCGATCAAGTCATCCGCATCTTCGATTCCTACCGAATAACGAATCAATGCCTCGGGGATGCCGGCAGCGGCGCGTTCTTCTGGCGTCGATTCCACATGGCTGGTGGTCGCGGGAGGGCCTGCAACCGTTTCAACGGCTCCCAGATTGGCGGCAAGATTCGCGTATCGCAGGCGAGGCAGGAACTGCTTGACCGTGTCGAATCCGCCATGAAGGGCGAAGCTGAGGACGCCACCGAATCCGGACATTTGCCGGCGGGCGATCTCGTGGCCTTCGTGCGAGGGAAGGCCGGGATAGAACACTTTGGCCACGCGCGGATGCGCGCTGAGGAATTCTGCGATCTTCAAAGCGCTTTCGTTTTGTTGGCGAATGCGAAGATGAAGCGTCTTCATGCCCCGAAGGAGCAGATATGCCGACATGGGTTCGAGGCAGGCGCCGTTAATCTCGCGGAAATGGTAGATGCGGCTTACTGGATCTTTCGGGCCACAGGCGATGCCGCCGAGAGCGTCGGCATGGCCGCCAAGAAATTTGGTGGCGCTATGAATGACGAGATCGGCGCCGAGTTCGATGGGACGCTGATTGATAGGCGTGGCGAAAGTATTGTCGACGACGACGGTCGCTCCGTGACGATGAGCAGCTGCGGCGAGACGGGCGATATCGACGACTTTTATCGTGGGATTGGTGGGAGATTCGAGGTAAACGACTTTGCAGCCTCGGGCGATTTCGGCCTCGATAACCGCATGATCGGTCGTGTCGCAGAGAGTGACGTCGATCTGAAATCGCGGCAGGAATTCGATGAAGATTTTGTTCGTTCCGCCGTAAGTGTCTTTGACGGAGACGACGTGGTCTCCGGGCGAAAGCAGGGTGAATAGCGTGTTGCTAATCGCGGCCATGCCTGAGGAAAAACTGGTGGCGGCTTCAGCACCTTCGAGGTCACGGACTTTCTCTTCGAATGCCGCGACTGTCGGATTCGTGTTACGCCCGTAGATGTGGCCGGCTTTGCGTCCGAGGGCAACTTCGAGCCACTCTTCGACAGTTTCGTATCCGTAGGAGACGCTGAGGGAAACGGGAACTTGGGTGGCTCCAGCCCACCGCGGTCCGTCCTCACCGGCCCAGACGGAGCGGGTGCCGAGGCCGAGACGATTGTTGTTTTTGGGATCGGTCATGGAGGGTCCGCAAACATGATACAGGCCAACGACGTGCCGATGCGTCCATTACTCAAACCGCTCGAAGGGCGGCAAGCCTGTGACACTACTGTGCAAAGTTATGAGCCATGACCTCGGAGCCGCGCTGCTGCAACTTGGCGGCTTGCTCCTGGGCTTCCCCGATCTGAGCAGGGGACAATATTTTGGCGAGAGAATGAAGCAGATCGCGGCCGCGCGGGTCACCTGAGAGATCGGCGGCTTTAATCCATGCGTAGGCTGCCTCGGGATTCTTACCCGTGCCTCGACCTTGAGCGTACAGGTATCCAAGTTTGATCCGCGCGCCGGTGTGGCCCTGCGCGGCTGCTTTTTGAAACCAGGCGAAGGCCTCGCGATCGTTCTGGGTGACGCCCTCGCCCCTAAGGTAGAGATCGGCCAGATTGTTCTCTCCCAGAGGATTGCCGGCCTCTGCCGCCTTGCGATACCACTCAGCTGCGGTGGAAAGGCTGCGCGCACATCCGAGGCCTTGGTCGTACATATATCCCAGGTTGGTCTGAGCGCTACTGTCGGCGGCTTCCGCTCCCTTTCGGAACCAACGAAGTGCGTCCGAGTCGTCTTGCCGAACGCCCTTTCCTTCCAGGTAGAGGATTCCGAGATTGTAGTAAGCCCGGGCAAAGTGTTGGCTGGCAGCTGCATGCAGCCACTGGAGGGCAGCCCCATAGTTCACTGGCGTTCCCCAGCCGTTGATATACATGACTGCAAGATTCACTTGGGCGGGTGCGTATCCGCGCACAGCCGCACGTTCGAACCACTCCATGGCGTCCTTTTCGCTGTAATCAGGACCGATGACCAGGATGGAGGCGATGCCTAACTGATTCTGCTCAAAAGACTGGCCATTTTCAGCCATGCGGCGGACGGTGGACAGATCGCAGACCTGGGCACTGGAGTCTGTCTGGTGCGTGACGACAACCAGGCTGCATTGTTTGTTGGCGGATGTTTGAGCCAACGCGGTTAGATTGAGGCTAGCGACTACTAAACAAGCTGCGGCCACGGTTAGTAGAACCTGTTTTGCATTCATTGCATTCCTCCCGACTTGTTCGAAATGAGCCTAACTTGCCGTCGGAAGGAAAGAACCGCAATGCAAAGCAGGTCATTTCTTCGAAGGGCCTACCTCATTTGCGGGCTATCAGGATCTCATCGGATATCGCATAGATGACAAATGACTTATTCGAGCGTCCAAGGGAACTGGAGGGCGGTTCGCTGCGTAGGAACATGACAAGGGGCACGTCGGAAATGACTGGCCGAGTGGACTGTCTAAGATTGTGGAGCCGCAGATGACCAGAGGCATGTTCGATCGCGCACGTTTCGGTCCTTACGAAGTGGACTTGCAGACTCGCGAGCTGTGGAAATTCGGCACGCGACTCAAGCTCATAGGGCAGCCATTTGAAATCCTGACGATGCTGCTTCGCCGGTCGGGCGAGCTTGTCACGCGAGAGGAAATGCGCTCGCGGCTATGGCCGTCAGACACTTTTGTGGATTTCAACCATGGTCTGAACGCGGCCGTGAACAAACTGCGCGAGGCTCTGAGCGACTCTGCCGAGAGTCCCCGATATATCGAGACTCTTCCTCGGCGAGGATACCGATTTATCGCAGAAGTTGAGTGGCTGGATTTGAAGCCGGCTCACAAATCAGGACCGGAGAAAGAAAGCGTCCGTTTGAGCGTGGCAGACTCCGTTCCTGAGTTTGCGTCGGCTCCAGAATTGCATGCGCAATCCTTCTCCACTCAAATTGAAAGTGAATGGGTGCGTTATTTTGTCGGCGCAGGAGTGATGTTCACGCTGGTAATTATCTTTTGCCTGATCGTTGTCCTCCATGGCGGATTCCGCGTTCCTAAGGCTAGTGCCGAACACGCGGCATTGGAGCACACGAGACCACTATTAACGATCGCAGATACTTCCACGCCCGCCTTCTCGCCCGACGGTAACTCGGTGGCTTTTTTTCGAGAGCGCACAGTGACTGGCGAGGCCGGCATCTATGTGGTTTCGGTCGGTGGCGACCATCCTCTTCAGCTGACGACCGGAGACAGGGACTGTTGTCCGGTGTGGTCGCCCGATGGGCGCTCTATCGCATTCACCCGAGAGGTAGGTCACGTCTACTCGATTCACGTGGTGGCGGCCGATGGCAGCAGTGAGCAGAAACGGCAAGCCGGAGGGGTACTGGCAGGGCAATTGACGGCGTCCCCTATGCAGCGAATCGTTGCAGTCGCCGCCAAGGAATCGTGGCGAGATCGAGAGATTCCCACAGGCGGAATTGCTCCGGCCCGGCCCGGTATTGACTGGTCCCCAAACGGAGGCCTCATCGCATTCTCAGGAGCGGATGGGCTTTACGCGGTCTCACCAGATGGCTCGGCCCTCCATCGCATCACAACCGCGCCGCCGTTAACTCAGGATTGGGGGCCTGAGTTTTCACCGGATGGAAGCCAAATGTTGTTCGTTCAAGATCACCAGAGCGACTTGTCGAACGAAATTCTTTTGGTCTCAGTCGCGGGTGGAGAATGCAAGCATGTTTACTCCGAGCGGGGAAGAATCGCCTCGCCGCCAAAATGGTCGTATGACGGGCGGTCGGTGATCTTTTCTTCCAATCGAACAGGTCATCCAGCGCTATGGAGGATCGCGTTGGATTCTCCCAACAAAGCGGTCCAGGTCAGCGAGGCGGGCTCTCCGGCCTGGGATCCCGACGTTTCGCGCCGGGGCTATCGTCTCGCGTACGAGCACCTGCTGCGCAGTCTTAGTATCTGGCAAATGGATTTGTCGGTACCCGACAAGCCACTGTCTTTATTGATCTCTGGCACAAGCGACACCGACCAGGGGCCAGGCCCGCAATTTTCTCCCGATGGCCGGAAGGTCGCCTACATGTCGGACCGGTCGGGAACCATGGAAATCTGGGTTGCGAATCGCGACGGGAGCAATCCCTTCCAATTATCGGCAGTCGGAGGCGCAGGCACCCCGCGCTGGTCACCTGACAGCCAGTCTGTCGTTTTTGATGTGGCAACCGTGACCGGTCCTAAAATCGTTGTGATGGGCCTGCGTGGCGGCGCACCGCAAATCTTGGCGGACGGCGAGGTCCCAAGTTTCTCCCGGGATGGCAAGTGGGTTTACTTTGCTTCTGCTCGCACGAGAGATTGGCAGGTCTGGAAAGTGCCGGTGATTGGAGGTTCGGCAATCCAAGTCACGCATCAAGGTGGACACGCTGCGCTCGAATCGCTGGACGGCAAGTTTCTTTACTACGCAAAAAATCCGGGGCCGGAACCGGAAATCTGGCAAGTTCCGGCCGAGGGTGGAGAAGAGACTGCTTTGCCATTGGTCAGGCCGGGATCGTGGGCGAGCTGGCAGATCACGAAAAACGGAATCTTGTTTGTGGGGCCGTCACTCGGGCATCAGGCGGTGCTCAGCTTCTACGATTTCGCACGGGACAGAACGACCGAAGTCGCAGTGCTAAACCGCATTCCATTTTGGTTAGGCGCAACCCCGGACGGAAAATCGGTGGCCTTTGATCAGCCCGGTCAGGAACAGGATCAAGCGATGCTGGTCGACAACTTTCGTTAATGCCGCGCTGACTAGAATCCGCCGGGCACTGGCTTATGCTTGGAATTCTGATGCTTCGGGGAAGCGCAGCTTGCACTTGGCCAGAGTCAGGGTGAGCAACTCTTCCACCTTGCATTCGTCGCAATTGCGGGCCATGGCCAGTTCGCTCACCAACAGGTAGCGGGCGCGCTCCAGCATCTTTTTTTCGCGGAAGGAGAGCGGCTTGGCCTGATGCAGGGCGATCAGGTTCTTAAGCACGCCGGCGACTTCGAACAGCGATCCGGTGCGCATCCGGTCGGAATTTTCCTTGAAACGATCCTTCCAGTCCCCGCTGCTGCCGTTCTCGCTAAGTGATAGATAATCCAAGACTTTCTGGATTTCCCCGTTGCGGACGACGCGCCGCATGCCGACACTTCCGGCATTGTGGCAGGGCACCATGACTTTCAGGCTGCTGGCCTTGATGTGCAGCAGGTAGAAGCGCTCGATGGTAGCACCGATCGAACGGCTGCCGATCTGCTCGATAACTCCGACGCCATGATTGGGGTAGACAACCTTATCGCCGATGTGGAAATTCAAGTCCGTACCGCTCATAAAATTCACCCTAAGGTAGGAGGGTTAGTGGGGAGAACGTCATCTATCCTGTAAACATGGTACTCCCGAAATGGGAAGGAAGGCAAGCCGTGGGGCATGGGTGGTAGTTATTGGGGGTTGCCGATTTCACGTCCTCAAGATGCGGCTCGCCGTAGTCATCGCACAGGAGCCCAGAATAGATGATCCCGGTCACTGAACAATTGCAACGTGATATGTAGTCTGCTCTCGTAGTCGGACCGCAGTGGAACCAGCTGAACTTCTACGACGTAAACATCCGTAAGCCTCGCGCGAGGATCACATTCCCTTCATGGCAACGTCCAAACCAGCATGACGCTTCGCGACCTCATTCTCGACGTGATGCGCACCCTGTGGGCCCACAAATTGCGCGCGTTTCTGACAATGTTTGGCATTGCGTGGGGAATTGTGTCGATTGTGCTTATGGTGGCTGCCGGTGAAGGGCTGCGTAAGGGACAGGAAGAACAGGAGCGGACGCTGGGGAAAGACATCATGATCGTCTTCCACGGCCGCACCAGCTTGCAGGCAGGTGGGTTGCACGCAGGACGATTGGTCCATTGGGAAGATCCGGACCTGCCTGTGGTTCAGGCCGAGTCGCCCGACTGTCAATTTGCCATCCCCGAGCTTGAGCAGGAGACGGTGCGGGCTCATACCAGCTACAACAACGCTGCTTTTCTTGTGACCGGGTCCTATCCGGTGTTCGCTGAAATACGCAGTCTCGATGTCGGAGCGGGGCGATTTTACAACTGGAGCGACATGCGCGAGGGCAGGCGGGTCGCGTTCCTCGGATCGGACGCGGCTAAGCAACTGTTTCCCGGTCGAAACTCCGTCGGGGAGAACGTATATCTGGACGATTTTCCCTTCGTGGTGATCGGGGTGATGGCGAGCAAGAAACAGGATTCGTCGTATGACGGCTGGGACGTAAACAAGATCTTCATTCCGTTTTCCGCGATGCGCCGGGATTTCCCTGATAAGCCTCCTGGAACTCCCACTACATTTGATCAGTTGCTGGTTGTGCCTAGGTCTGTCGGGCAGCATCAGGCCTGCAAGCACGAAGTCCGCGTCGCGCTGGCCCGCATGCATAACTACGATCCGAATGACAAGGAAGCTTGCCCGATCTGGGACACGGTTCAGGAGGCGCAGGCCTTTAAAACTATGACGGATGGAATGAAGCTTTTCCTCGGTGCGGTTGGAGTTGTGACCTTGTTGCTGGGAGGCATTGGCGTGATGAACGTCATGCTGGTAGCGGTCCGTGAGCGAACTCGCGAAATTGGAGTGCGCAAGGCGATCGGGGCTCCAGCAGCTACGATTTTGCGTCAATTCTTCATTGAAGCTTTGATCATTGCAGCATTAAGTGGCGGTATTGGCATGGGGGTGGCGTTTGGATTGTGCGCGCTTGTAAATCTGCTGCCCATGCCCGATTTCTTTGCCGGCTTGATCCCGAGTTGGACATCGGGAATGGTGGCGACCGGGTTGTTAGGAACGATCGCTGTTGGAGCGGCGCTCTATCCGGCGCGGCGGGCTGCGTCCATCGATCCGATTGAGGCGCTGCGATACGAAGCGGGAGGATAGCCTCGGGTCGTGAGATCAGGCCGGGAACTTCGGATTATGCAGCTCGTAGGTCTTTATGCTTGTAGCCGTGATTGTCGAAGCCTGGGTCGCGCTTAAGCGCAACATGACCCGCAGCTTGCTCACCATGCTGGGCATAGTCTGGGGTATTGCGACGGTTACTCTTCTGATTGCGTACGGGAGCAGTTTTCGCAGCGTTCTGGTAAACGGATTCGACGCATTTGGAAAGGGCGCTGTGATTTGCTGGCCGCAACAGACCAGCGAGCAGCCCGGTGGGCAAAGAGCGGGGAAAAAGGTCGTCTTAGAGC
>Ga0335072_10012802_pt1 | contig 11969 bp, 11 predicted proteins | sample Lox_Sample_21_FD_206725 | JGI IMG/M metagenome (GOLD analysis project Ga0335072, IMG submission 206725) | Soil microbial communities from Loxahatchee National Wildlife Refuge, Florida, United States - Lox_Sample_2.1 | ecosystem: Environmental > Terrestrial > Soil > Wetlands | place: USA...
ACTTTCCGTCGCGCCGCCATGGCAGAAGCCAATCGCCCGACGACGTTTCAGCGACCTCTCCCGCATATTGTCCAGAGGGAACGGAAACCTCGACCGCCTGCGCCCGCGCCGAAGTGAACTTCGCTAGACCTGGACCCGAGACGAAGATAATGTCCCCCGAACTGACTTGCCGCCCTTCGTGACGAGCTTTCCCGTGATCGCAGCGATACGATTCAACTCCGCTGCCATCGGGATACACCGTGTAAATCTCAGGACCAGACTCCTCTCCCATCGGCTGACTTGCTTCGAACAGAACGCGCCCATCCTGCAGAACATCTGTCGGAAGAAAGTTCGCGGGGCCGTATGTGAGCGCGAGCGGCTTTCCGCCCTCAAGCGCGACGTTCTCAATTACGAATCGTCCCGCGACCTTCCGCGCATACACAACGCGATCCTCTGGAAGATAAAGAGGACGAATGCAATCTCCGCTTCCAGAAGTGACGCGTCGCGGTTCGCCATCGGACAGAGCAATCTCCCAGATCTGCCACGGATCCCCAGCCTTCGCCTTACCCGCGAAAAGCACTCGCTGTCCATCGAACGACACCGACGAATCGGCGGATGCGGCGAATCCCGGAACGAGCGGGCGACTTCCGCTTGCGTCTCGCAAGAAAACAATGGCGCCACCAGGGAAGCGCTCTTCTCCGCGCATCCATGCCAGCGGTTCATAGCGCTTCGCTTCCGTATATAGAAAGGAGGGTGAGTCAGGCCGCGATCCGGCATTCACGCTGGTTCTGGCCAGTCCAATCGTCAACAACAAAACCAGCCAGGCCACAATTCCCCAACGAAATTTGAAGCCGCCCGGCACTACGCTGCTCCTCCCATGGGGAGAAGTTGCGGAGAGAGACGCCTGGCCTCTTGTTGCAAGGTGAGATACGGCTGCAAGTCTTCCATCATGTTGCGGAATTCCGAGAAAGTCAGCGACTGGTTCCCATCGCTCAGCGCGTTTTCCGGGGAAGGATGCACTTCCACGATCAGCCCATCCGCGCCCACCACCGATGCCGCTCGCGCGAGCACGCCCACCAGGCAGCGCACGCCTGCGGCGTGGCTGGGGTCGACGATCACGGGAAGATGCGAAACCGTCTTCAGCACCGGCACGGCAGCAATGTCGAGCGTGTTGCGCGTCGCGGTCTCAAACGTCCGGATGCCCCGCTCGCACAGGATGACCTCTGGATTCCCCGCCATCGCAACAACTTGCGCCGATCGCAGGAGGTCTTCGAGCGTCGCCGTCATCCCTCGCTTGAGCAGCACGGGGCGCCCGCATTCCCCCAGCGCTTCGAGCAGCGCATAGTTCTCCATGCTGCGCGCACCCACCTGCATGATGTCGGCATACTCCGCGATTAACGAGACATCTTCCTCGCTCATCACCTCGGTGACGATCGCCAACCCGGTCGCCTCGCGAGCCTTCCTCAAGATCTTGAGACCCTCAACACCCAATCCCTGAAAGGCATATGGAGACGACCGAGGCTTGTAAGCTCCACCGCGCAGGATTCGGGCGCCTGCTTCTGCAACGGATTCCGCGGTTGACATCAACTGGCTTTCGGACTCGACTGCGCATGGTCCCGCCATGACCACAAAATCGTCGCCGCCGATCTCAATGTCCCGGACTCGCACCACGCTGCGCGATCGTTCGCTGGTCTTGGCGACCAGGTCGAAGCAGGAAAACTGGCCGTTCCATTTAGAATTCATTTCGCGGCGCCATTCTAGTAAGCGAGATATGCGCGAGCATTAATAGGAATCGATTAGACCCGCGAAAATGCAGGCGAAAAACGACTCGCGGCCCGTCGATCGTCGTATCTAAGTGGTTTGTATCGTGAGCGAAGCAAGGGACGCGTGATCGCAATCACGCTTGTGAGCGACGACGCTCACACATGACGGTTTTCAGGTAGAAATCGGGTTTCAAGCGCTATTGTGCAGGTCCACTGAAAAGGTTCTGACCTTCTTTGCGCTCTTTGCGGATGTTCTTCGCGACCTTTGCGTTAAAGATTTTGTCCCCAGCGGCAGAGGTCCGTGAGCGCAAAGGACGCGAAGAAAAGGCCGCATAGATCGCTAAGGAAGACGAAGAGACAGGACCGTCATCCGATCAATTCCGATCTAACGCGATCCGCGTTTTCGCCTTGCGCGACCACCGGATACAATAGCAACGATCAGCAAGCAACGATCGGCAAGAAACGACCGGCAAGAGAGGCCCAATGACCACGACTCACCATCCCCGCCCGCAAGTCGCCGCAGAAGTTCCAGCCGTACCGCTCACGACCGAGGGCTACAGCGTTCTCCACCAGATGCTGCGTTTCCGCCGACCTGCGTGGCGCGCGCTGCCTGACGCCGAGAAGTCCGCCATCGCGAAAGAAGCTTCCGACGCGCTCTCTGCCATGGAAAAGCATTCGCCCGGACAATCCGCCCTGTTTTCGCTCATCGGACACAAGGGCGACCTCATGCTGATCCACTTCCGCGAATCGTTCGCTGATCTCAACCGGGCCGAACTGCAGCTCGCCAGTCTGCGCCTCAGTGACTATCTCGAACCCACCACGTCCTATCTCTCGATCATCGAACTCGGTCTCTACGAGTCGACCGTCAAGATTTACAAAGAACTTACCGACCAGGGGATCGAGCCTCACTCTGACCAGTGGAAGGCCGAGATCGCCTGCAAGCTCGAGCGTCACAAAGAAGCCATGCGCCCGCGCCTATATCCTGAGATGCCTCCCCACCGCTACGCCTGCTTCTATCCCATGGATCGCCGTCGCGGTGAAGACAAGAACTGGTACATGCTCCCGATCGAAGAACGTGCCCGGCAGATGAATGAGCATGGACTTGTAGGCCGCCGTTATGCCGGGGAAGTCAAACAGATCATCACCGGTTCGATCGGCTTCGACGATTGGGAGTGGGGTGTCGATCTCTTCGCCGACGATCCCCTGGTCTTCAAGAAGCTGATCTACGAAATGAGATTCGACCAGGTCAGCGCCGTCTATGCACTGTTCGGCCAGTTCTATGTAGGAGTGCGCGTGCCGGCAGCGGACCTGGGAACATTGTTAGCCGGAGAATTGCCGATCAAGTAGAAGATGTGTTCGCAAGTGTATTCCTTTGCGTTCTCTGCGGCCTTTCTTTGCGCCCTTTGCGATAGGTTTTTGATTTAGGCATTGCTCTTTCTCAGTAGCAGGAGATCTCCATGTCCACTCTCGGCCTCATCGAATACAAAGATGCCAGCCCTGAAGTCCGCGCCGTCTACGACGACATCATGGCAACCCGCAAGACCGACTGGATCAATAATTTCTGGAAGGCCATCGCGCACGATCCCGCAACGCTCAGGCGTACATGGGAAGACATCAAGCAGATCATGGCTCCCGGTGCGCTCGACCCGCTGACCAAAGAAATGATCTACGTCGCCGTCAGCGTCACCAACCAGTGCAACTATTGCATCGCCTCTCACACTGTGTCAGCGCAAAAGAAAGGCATGACCAACGCCATGTTTCAGGAGCTGATGGCAGTCGTCGGCATGGCGAACGAAACCAACAAGCTGGTGACCGGATATCAAGTCGAGATTGACCAGCAATTCAAGAAGTGAATACTAAAGACCAGTACAGAGAATATGCGTCAGTCTCTTTTGAAGGGCCGTTTCTTTCGACGCGAGCCTGCCTTCTTGGGTGGCACGCTCTTGAACTCATGAGCCTTCAAATCTACGCGCCGGCCGCGAAAGCGAACCCCTTCAGCCTCAAGCCGTAGCCGCTGCTCAATGGCTGAGTCGCCGGTCAGCTTGATTTCCCCACCGGCGCCCAGCACGCGTTGCCAGGGCAACCCAAAGCCGCGCTGCAGCACCCGAGCGACGAGCCGCGCCGCACCGGGAAAGCCCGCCGCCCGCGCCACTCCGCCGTAGGTGGACACTTTCCCGAGCGGAATGGCCCGAATCGCCTGTTCAATTCGCAAGCGTGTCACGCCAGCCCGGTCTCGATTGATCGTTCCAGCGGACCCGCCCCTTCTTCGCTTCACGATCTGGCACACCCGAACAGGACTTCGAAGGTGCCCGGCCGTGTCCCGCGCCTTTCGCTGGACACGCGCCGGACTTCGATTCTAGGCAGCGGCCGTACGGAAGGATTCCAACGCATCGTATTCCGAGTCATATACGTCGAACACAGTCAGAAGCTTGGTGACCTGCAGCAAATCGCCGACACGCTTCGTCAGATTCGCCAGCTTGATTGCGCCTCCGGCATTGTGAGCCGTGGTGTGCAGCGCCACCAGCGTTCCCAACCCGCCTGAATCGATGTAGTTCACTTCGCGCAGGTTGAGCACGATCCGCTTTACGCCATCGGCAACTGCTTTCTTAACCTCGTCGCGCAGCAGTGCGGACTCTTCGCCAAACACAATCCGTCCATTGCACTCAAACGCCAGAATCCCGTCTACCGTTCTCTTTGTGAGTTTCAGTTGCATCTCTCTCTCTCCTTGGCGGCCGCCGTAAAGTGGCTCCCCGCGCCGCATCCGCACATAAATGTGTCGCACTAGCCTATCGCCTGCGAGACCGCTTGGCAAGCCCGACTCAGGCCGTTTTTAGTTGTCTTTGCCGAGTCTCTTTGCACTCTTTGCCTTTCAAGATCTTTGTTCCATCGCCCCGACAATGCTTCCTGCCCCTCACGTATAATCGTCTCTTCGACTCATGTCTTACACCGTCCTGGCTCGCAAATACCGTCCGCAGAAATTTTCCGAGGTCATCGGACAGGAGCACGTCACCCGCACGCTCCAGAACGCCATCGAGCAGGGACGCACCGCCCACGGCTACATCTTCAGTGGCCACCGCGGTATCGGCAAGACCACCGTCGCCCGTATCCTGGCCATGGCGCTCAACTGCCGCTCGCTACTCCCGAAAGAAGATCATCCCGTCCCCGAGCCCTGTGGCGTCTGCGAATCCTGCACCGAAATTCGTGCCGGCAATTCCGTGGACGTCATTGAAATCGACGCCGCCACCAACCGCGGCATCGACGAGATCCGTGAGTTGCGCGAGGCTGCTCGCTACCGTCCGGCGCGCGATCGATTCAAAATCTACATCCTCGACGAAGCGCACCAGATCACGGACGCCGCGTTCAACGCGCTGCTCAAGACGCTGGAGGAGCCGCCCGACCACATCGTCTTCATGCTCGCCACTACGCAGCCCGAGGACATTCCCCAAACCATCCGCTCGCGCTGCCAGCACTTCAGTTTCCGCGCGGTCAAGTTCGACGCCATCGTCGGCCAGCTCCGCGACCTGGTCACCCGCGAGAAAATCGAAGCCGACGACGATGCCCTTGCCTTGCTGGCTGAAGCGGGCGACGGCTCTATGCGCGATGCGCTATCGATCCTCGACCAGGCCATCGCATCTTCGAACGAGAAACTCACCGCCGATTCCGTCCGCAACTTAGTCGGCGCTGCGCCCGCGCACATTCTCGAACAGGTAATGCAGGCCGTCTCTGAAGGCAAGAGCGAAGAGATTCTCCGGCAGGTCGACCACCTCATCAGCGAAGGCCACAGTCCCACACACTTCGCGCGACAGATGGTTCGCTTCCTGCGCAATGCCACTGTCGCCAAAATCGCGGGGAAGGACTCGGCCCTGCTGCAGATTTCCAGCGAAGAACGTGAACGAGTCGCCCGCGTCGCGGAGCTATTCGGCGAAGAAGACCTTACACGCCACCTGCAAATCATGCTCCGCACTCACAACGAGCTGGGATACAAGCAGGAGCAGCGTTTCCATCTCGAACTCGGCCTGCTCAAAATGGCCCATGCGCAGAAGCTGATTCCGATTGAGCAGTTGTTGAGCGATGCGGCCGCAATTTCGGCACAAGGCACTCAGCGCCCCTCCGCGCGACCATCCATCGTTGGCGGAGCGTCCGCCGAAACGCGGCGCCCCGAACCAGCCGCAGCCCGTCCCAACTACGTTTCCCCGTTCGCCGCAGACTCCGCTCGCAAAGGCACTCCGCGACAGGAAGACTCCTCCGCTTCTACACCTGCGCCCGGTCCACGCATCGTGGCCGCAGCGAGCGCTCAGGAGCCGGTCATCATGGGCTCGGCCGCGCCTGCACCCATGCGCGACCCCGCGCCGCAACAAGATACCGATCGTAAAGACGTCGCCGGCTACGTCTCCGCCGGCGCGACCAAACCGCCCGTCCCCGAGCCGAAGCCGCAGCCAGAGTTGCAGGCGCCCGCGGAACCCCCTTCAGCCCCACAACCGCAAATTGAAAAATTGCAGGCCGCCGTCCTGCAAGCACTCACCGACGGCAACCAGCGCATCCTGGTCTCGATGCTCGAGTCCGGCGAATGGAGCATTCAGGGCAACGAGTTGGTCATCAAGGTCGCCGAATCGCAAACCGTGCTCGACATGTCGCTCGGCCCCGACGCGAAGCGCCTAGCCATCGCATCGGCCAGCGGAGTGCTGGGCCGAGCCATCAAGCTGAAAGTGGTTCCGGGCGCGACAGTCGCGCCGCAGGAAAATAAGCGTAACGGCGGATCCCCGCGTGCAACAGGCCCCGGTGGCCGTGGCCGCGCCGAGCAAGATCCAGTCGTGCAGCGTATGCGAGAAAAATTCGGTGCCGAAATTCGCACCGTGATCGACTACAGAGAAAAACGGTGATGGGTAGGTCGTGGGCGGCAAGACCTCGCCCAAGAACGTAAGAGCGGGATTATGAACCCAAGACCTAAGACCTAAGACCCAAACAACGAAAGGCAGCAGTCCATGGGTGGATTCAACCTGCAAGACCTGATGTCGAAAGCGAAGGCGCAGTACGAATCTCTGCAGAAAAAAATGCAGGAGACCGTCGTCGAAGCTACGTCCGGCGGGGGCACCGTCACCGCCAAAATGGACGGCCGCAAGCAACTGCTCAGCCTGCGCATCGATCCCGAAGCCGTGAAATCCGGCGATGTCGAAATGCTGCAGGATCTCGTCCTCGCCGCGGTGAACGAAGCCGCGCGCAAGGTCGACGCTCAAATGCAATCCACCGTCGGCGGCATGCTCGGCGGCATGGGCATTCCGGGACTCTAGGATCGGCCTCACAAATGTGAGGGAGGGCACGGCTTCAAGCCGCGCCGTTAGAAATCTGGAATCAATCGCGGCTTTAGCCGCTGGGGTGCCGCTATGAGAACGTCTTTCCGCTTTGCAACCGTGACCCTCGGAACGATCTGCCTGATCATGGTCGCTCTCTCCTCCGCTCAGAACTCCACCCCAACCCCCATAGAGCCTCCCGTGACCAACCACGCTACCGGACCATTCGACGTAAAGCTCACTCCTCAGAATGACAAATACGCCGGCCCGCCTCTCGGCCGCATGACCCTCGACAAACATTTCCACGGCGATCTTGAGGCCACTAGTGAAGGCCAAATGCTCTCCGTTACCACCGAAGTCAAAGGCTCAGCCGGATACGTCGCCATCGAGCGGGTCACCGGAACGCTCCAGGGACGCACAGGCAGTTTCGTGCTTCAGCACAGCGCCACCATGAATCGGAGCACGCCGCACCTCCTTATTACGGTTGTCCCGGACTCCGGTACCGGCCAACTCGAAGGAATCAACGGCAAAATGACGATCAACATCGCCGCCGACGGCAAGCACTCCTACGACTTCGAGTACACGCTCCCCAAGACCGATTGAGTTATGAGCGATCGGGTGATGAGTGGTTCAGAATGCGATTGAGAAATTGGGTAATTGTGTAATTTGGATCGAGCGATTCTTCGACCATTTAGAATAATCCAGACCGGTTTTCAATTACCCAATTACAAAATTACCCGATTACTCAATTCCCCATGAATCGATTCGCTGAACCCATGTCACGCCTGATCGACGAGCTGAAGAAGCTTCCCGGTGTTGGCGCGAAGAGCGCGCAGCGCCTGGCGTTTCACATCCTGCGATCGAGCGATGAAGACGCCGAAGCCCTGGCCGCCGCCGTGCGGGACGTGAAAGCTAACCTACGCCTCTGCTCGGTCTGCAACAACATTACCGACGTTGACCCGTGCGTCTACTGCACCAGCCCCACGCGCAATCAGCGGCTGGTCTGCGTCGTCGAAGAGCCCACCAACATTGCGGCGATCGAAAAGACGAAGCACTTCAACGGAGTCTTCCACGTCCTGCACGGAGCCATCTCGCCGCTGCATGGCATCGGCCCCGAGCAGCTCCGCATTTCGAACCTGATCGCCCGCGTCGACGCCGGCAACGTCGACGAAGTCATCGTTGCCACTAATCCCACTGTCGAAGGCGAAGCCACCGCGACCTATCTCTCGCAGCAACTCAAGCGCGCCGGCGTGAAAGTCACGCGCATCGCCATGGGCATCCCGGTCGGCAGCGACATCGAATACACCGACGAAATCACCATGCTGAAAGCGATGGAAGGCCGCAGGGACATGTAGTCAATTCGTAAAGACGTAACCTGTTGCGTTTCTGGCGGCGCCATGGCACTGTCGCGTATGCACAACTTCCTGTGCACCTTGTTGTGCAAGACTTTGCGGATTCTGTCTGCCCCACGCGAGAGTTCAACCCGTTAGGTTCTTCGAGTGTGATCGGTTAAGTATTGTTTATTCAATCAGATATAAAAATACACGCGACCTTCACTTCATCCTTATTTGTGGCCTGAAAGTTGCATCCTCGTCTCCGTCTGTCTCCTCGTTGTTTCTGATCTTTGACTGAAAAGTCGGCGATCTATGACTGGGCTGTGGCAGCGCATCCGGGCGACCGGACTGGTCCTAACCCAACCAGAAAAGCAGCCTCAGCGCCAGTCGCGCCGTGCGCGATGTAACCGCATCCACTCGACGCAGAAGAAGCCGGGCCAACCAGCCCGGTTTTCTTTTTGTTCAAAAGTGCCAATCCTTCCTCGGAATAAATCCGTAGCGCCCTCGGCCGGATCTCCCCGACGCGGTTGTCGTGGCTGTACCTGCAACTCAAGCCGCGGAACGGCGAAAGAATGCAGCCCATGGCGTAAGCCATGGGTAATTTAGAGAGATGGAAACAAAGCCCCGAAGAGGCGAAAGAAAAGGTAAGGGATGGATCAAACGGAACTGGGAACTTCCGGCTCCAGAAAGCCGTTCAACTCTTCCTCCGTCGCAGTGATGCCCTCTGGCAGCGTCCCGCGATTGTACTCGGCCATGCGATTCTTCCATTTGAGGAAGTCGGTGATGCTCTGCGGTTCAATGCGCACTTCCACGCGCCGCAAACTGGCGAGCAACAGATTCATCTCGTAGCGGAACCCGTGTGCAGTACGCAGATTCTTCGCGGAAGCCTGCACCGTCTCGACCCGTCCGTGCCGCAACTCGAGCAGTCCCCAACCGGCGGGCAATTCCTCAGGCTTCACCAAAGTCGGTGGAGTTAGATAAAACCGCTCGCTGCCTACTCCTTTTTCCGGTTTCTGTCGAAATGGCTTGGCTCGGTCCGCAAGAAAATCCGCGCGCGTGACCTTGCACTCGACGAGCACAGAATGATTGGCGCGCTTCCACCCAATCGCATCAGGCATCTCGCCACTGACGCAAGCCTGCTCCGACAGCACCACCCCGCAGCGATACCACCGCAGCCACCGCACCGCCCGTTCCACCAGTCGCGCGTGAGTCATAGACCTGATTTGTAATCGTCGAGCCCGGCTTGGCGAAAGTGCCTAGCAGACTTCATTCGCTTGCACATAGGGATCATCGAAGAATGTCGAAAGGTCAACGTCTTTGCAGCCCGCGTCACCACGATGCTCTTCTAGAACAGTTTCCAGCGCCTTCCGGTGAGGCTTCAACTTTTGAAGTGTCCGCTTTGTCTCAGTTTCGAGGTCGTAAGGAATTGAGGCGTCAACCGTTAAACTGAATTGCCAATCCTCTCTATCCATCACTGACTTGCTTTCATTGATCCTGTACTCAATGTACCGTTCCACTGGGTGTAGACCGCAGAGCCGAATCGCTCTCCTCTTCGCTACAATTCGCGCCTCCCGTTCGTGCGGTACATCCGGCCAGTTCCTCAGCCCGACTTCGTGGCGCACTTCGCTGGGCAGAAAATGGGTAAGTCTGCCAACTGCCCAAAGTTGATGCTTAAACCCATATTGAACGAAGTGCTGAAGTTCGTGCGAGAAGGTCATGACGAGTCCGACATCATGGGAGCATGTTGTGCCGTGGAGGTAGATTAAGTGATCAAAAGATCGTCTGCCAGACGGTACCCACAGGTCGGTGCCGAAGACCTTCTCCGCTAGACCCCGAGGCAGGTTCAAGTAGCCTCGGAATGTGTTTTTGTCGATGGATGTGTAGAAGCCGCGATTCTCGGGGCCAAGTCTCCACGGTGACTTTAACTCCGCCCAGTCGGAGTCGTCAAAGAAAGCTAGCAACTCGAGGTCAGGCAAGTCCGCCGCGAATTCGTCCCGCACGCCGCACGCAAGTGCTTTGCGTTGTGCCTGCACTCCTGGATCACAAGATTTCACTTCCACCGTCACCGCCATCGCTTGGGCTTACCTCCGTCAGCCAGCCTAGTCTTCGCAGGGCTTCCTACACCCGCAGAGCTCGCAAAATTCTTCATCGCCTTCACCACCACCGGCCTCCGCAACACGGTCTCCAGCAAATACCTCTCCGCCGCAATGGTCTGCGCCGTGGCACTCCCGGGCGCATATCCCTCAGCCTCGATCACCAGAGCTTCATTCTTCGCAAGCCCCGCGGCCTTCGGCACAAAGCCGTTCGTGCGCCGCCTGCGATCGTGTACCCGAGCGATGTTCTCGATCTTCACTCGCCGAATATGCCCGTCGTGCGCGGCATCGAAGGCATTCGCCAGCCGTAGAATCGCCGCCAGCCGGATGATCGTCCTCTGCTCGTCCGGCAGCAGATCGCGCAGAGCTTTGTGATTTCTCGTAGGCAGCGCTCCCGCGTGGAATCGCGCCACAATCGCCGCCCGCGCCATGTTCTCCGCCTTCCATCCCAGAGGCGTCCCGTGTTTCTTGATCAGCTCCAGCGATTCCTTGTGATGTCCCTTGTTGCCCTTCGATTTGCCAACGTCATGCAGCAGAGCCGCGACGTAAAGGCCAGCGCGCGCGTCCTCGCCTGCGCCATTCCTGATCTCCCCGGGCACGCCTAACAACCCGGCCAACACGAGGCCGTCATAGAGTTCGACTGCCAGTCGCGCCACTCGCTCTGAATGCGCGAAGTCAGGATCGAGCGCCTTCGCCCACAACTTCATGCGACGTGTGGCAATCTCCTGAATCTGCTTGCCTTGCGGAAGCCAGGCGCGCCACGCATTCCACCGCGATTCCGGACCCACAGTCCGCGACCGATACTCCTCCACTCTCTTGTCGCGCTCTTCCAGAATCCGCGAATGCCATAACCTCCGCGACGCTTCTTCGGGAAACACGTGACTCGCGAGGGCCGTCGCCCACAGTACATCCAGGTCATGGATATCGCCCAGCAGGTCCTGCATATGTTTTAGGTCGTTGCTCCACGCCTTGTGTTCCTCGGGCAGGAAGTTCTCGACGATGTAGCGAAAGCGCTTGATCCCAATCCGCAGCGTGTGCAGCGCAATCTGCGAGCGGTTACGCATGGCTCGGCTATGCAGTTCGCGCGCGGCGGTCCAGCGCTCCAGCGCCAGATGCTTGAACATCGCGCTCCCCGGACGAATGTGCGCAGCCCGCAGCGGCAGCGACTTGCTCCACTGCCTCCACTGCTTGCGATCAAATTCTTCAAGTGCCGCACGAGCCTCATGCTTCTGCTCCAACTCGTGCGCATTCAGAATTCGGAGGAGCGCGTGAGCGGGATCGAACGAGACGGGATCTTTGTCGCCATTCGGATCGAAAGGTGCCGCCGATGCCCCCTCGTCTCGGGTCCCTTCATACGCAACATCCACCTGCTCCGGACTCGCCATCGAAAAAGATTGCTGGCTTCCTTGCGCGTGCCCCGATTTCGCCGGCGAGACCGCCCGCCCCACTTCGAGCTTCTCAATCCACTCCATCATGATCTGGACGTCGCGCAGTGCGCCCAGCCGCTGGAAC
>Ga0335072_10012803_pt1 | contig 11969 bp, 6 predicted proteins | sample Lox_Sample_21_FD_206725 | JGI IMG/M metagenome (GOLD analysis project Ga0335072, IMG submission 206725) | Soil microbial communities from Loxahatchee National Wildlife Refuge, Florida, United States - Lox_Sample_2.1 | ecosystem: Environmental > Terrestrial > Soil > Wetlands | place: USA: Florida...
TGACGAAACTGACTTTGCTCATGACCGTGATGTCGTCCAGAGGATCGCCGGGCACGGCGACTAAGTCGGCGTATTTGCCGGGAGTGACAGTGCCGATTTCATCGTCGTGGCCGAGTAACTCGGCGGCATTGATGGTGGCCATCTGCAGCGTATAGGCGGGTGGAAGCCCGGCTTTGACCAGATAAATGAAGTCTTCCCAGTTCTGCCCGTGGGGATAGACGCCGGCATCGGTGCCATAGGCAAACTTCACTCCGCCTTTATAGGCACGGGTGACGGTTTTCATGATCTGGGGGCCGATCTCAAGAGCTTTCTTCGCGACGGTTGGCGGGTAAGCGCCTTTCGCTGCCTGCTGGGCCACATATTGCCCGGTGTAGACCGTGGGGCAGTAAAAGGTGCCGTGCTCTTTCATCAGCTGAATATCCTGATCGTCCATGAAGGTGCCGTGCTCGACGGAGTCGACACCGGCGATGACCGAGCGGCGGATGGCTTCCGCCCCGTGGGCGTGAACCGCGACCTTCATGCCATAGTCGTGTGCGGTTTCGACGATAGCGCGGATTTCGTCTTCGGTCATCTGCGGGCCGGAACCGTTGGTGCCCAGGTCCATGACGCCGCCCGAGGGCATAGCTTTGATGAGGTCGGCGCCCTCCTTATAGTGGAGGCGTACTACTTTGCGCGCCTCGTCAGCGCCGTTGAAGATCGACTGCAGAGGGCCGGGATCGCCCTGCAGATTCATGCTCAGCCCATTGGTGCGGTCGGCATGGCCGCCCGTGGTGCTGATGGCGGGGCCGGCGGTAAAGATGCGCGGGCCGATGACCGTGCCGGCGGCGATCTCCTGGCGCAGAGCGACGGTGTCGTAATCGGTGTCGCCGACGTTACGGACGGTGGTGAAACCGGCCATCAGGGTGCGGCGAGCGTAGAGGGTGGAGCGCAGGACAAGGTTAGCGAAGTTGACATGCGCCGCTTCGGCATAACTGTTCTTGCCGAACTGGTCGTCAAGATGGACGTGGTCGTCAATCAGTCCTGGGAGACAGGTGCCGGTTATTTCGATGACTGTGGCGCCAGCAGGAGTTTCGGCGCCAGGGTCGACTTTCTCGAACTTATCCCCGGAGACGACCACGGTCGTGGGGCCGAGCATTTTGCCGGCAGAGCTGTCAAAGAGCTTCGGGCAATGGATGACGGTGACAGCCGCAACTGGAGTCGACGCGTCCTGCGCCATCGCTGCTACCAGCGGCAGAGCCGCACTCAGAATAACCACACGCCAGCCATTTCGCATCAGATTCATAAGTCTCTCCAGTCAGTCACAAGGGCCGTGAGTCACCCGGGCTGCAGTAAGTTAGTCGGTGGTTTTTGCGGGCAGCAGGTTTGTGGCCTGCTTCAGCAAGCCGGCTTCGCGTTCGATGGCGGCAGCCGCGCGGGTAATCTGCTCGCCGGCTTCGGCCCACTGTTTCTGCTCGATTGCCTCGCGCACCCCGGGAATGGTTTTGACGCCGTAGCCGGTATAGAAGCCAGGAGCGTAAAGCAGGTGCTGGAACCAGGGCCGGTTGGGCAATCCGCGATCGTCGGTGAGCAGGCGCTCGCTGCGGATCAGGTCCGGGTTGAGGCCGGTGGGGGCGACGCCATCGGCCGCGGTAAAGGCGGCGTCGAAAGCTTTGGCGGCATCGGTCAGGTCGTCTGAGGCCTGCTCAAGCGGTGCAAAGTCGAGATACGGCGGCACCGGCTCGACCGGCGGCGGCACCATCTGCTTCTTCGGATCGTAGAGCGCCCGATAAACGCCTTCGGAAATCTCCAGATTGCGCTCCTTCGCCTCATCGCGCTTCTCCGCAGCCAGGGTTTTGAGCTGGGTCACGTAGAGATGGACAGTGTCGGCCTGGTCAGAGAACTGGAAGGGGAGCATATCGGCGTCGGCCATGCGCATCACCATGGTGCCCGCGGTCTGCGCCAGCGCGCGCTCATAACTGAAGTCGGTGTCCTGAAAGTGGGTATACCAGTAAAAGTCGTCGTAGATGGAATGATACTGTCCGCCAGCGTCCTCGCCGCCATAACCAAGATTGACGCTGGCGATGCCGAGGTGGTCAATGAACACGGTGTAGTCGGAGCCAGAGCCGAGAGCCGGCAGGCGCAGGTCGGCGCGTGAGCGAATTTCAGCGCGAGCCTGCGGCGTGGCGCGGGAAATGTCCACGAGGCGGACGCGCTTCCATACGGACATTTTGGTTTCCGGATCCTGGATATCCCTGGCGACATCGTTGACGAAGTTTTCCAGCGAGTGCGATCCCTCCGCACGAAAGTATCCGCGGCCGTTGCCGTCGGAGTTGAAGTAAGCCACAGCGTGTTCCTTCAGCTCAGCGGCATGCGTCTCAGCCCACTCGGTTGAGCCGAGCAGCGCGGGCTCCTCGCCATCCCAGAAGCAGTAAATGATGGTCCGTTCCGGTTTCCAGCCTTGTTTGAGGAGGGTGCTGAGCGAGCGAGCTTCTTCGAGTTCCGGGCTGGTGCCGGAAAGCGGATCTTCGGCGCCGTTGACCCAGGCGTCGTGGTGGTTGCCGCGAATGACCCACTGGTCAGGGTATTTCGCGCCGGGAATGCGCGCGATGACATCGTAGAGAGGCTTGCGATCCCAGTTGAAGCTGACTGCGAGATGCACCTTCGCGACGCTCGGTCCCGCGTGATACGTCAGGGGCAGGCCGCCGCGCCACGCTTCAGGGACAACTTCGCCGCCCAGCGCTTTGAGAAACGGCGTCGCATCGGCATAGGAAATGGGCAGCACCGGAATTTTGGTGATGGTCTTCACCTCGTCCAGCGGGATGAGCTTGACGCCCGGCACAGCGCCGACGCCCGGCGTCTGCGGATCGCCGGGATAGATGGGCATATCCATGACGCTGCCGCGCTGCACGCCATCCGGCGGCCGCGTGGGACCCAGCGGATAGGTGTCGCCCTGGAAGTATCCGTCTTCGCGAGGATCGGAGTAGATGATGCAGCCCACGGCGCCGTGTTCGGCAGCCACCTTGGGCTTGATGCCACGCCAGCTCATGCCATAGCGCGCGATCACGATGGCTCCTTTGACAGAGATGCCCATGCGATCGAGAACTTCATAGTCTTCGGGGCGGCCGTAGTTCACATAGACCAGAGGCGCGGTCACGTCGCCATCGCGGGAGTAGGCGTTGTAGGTGGGGAGCTGCTCGCTGGTCTGGCTGGAGGTGGGATCGCCGCTGACCGGAGGCTCCTGGAGCTTCGCTGTAAATGGATCGGGTCCGAGCAGCTCCAGCTGGCGGGATTTGGGCGTGGGGAAGAGCGCCGAAAAGGTTTCGATCTGAGCATCGAGGCCATAGGACTTCAACTGCGCCAGCAGCCACTCGGCGTTGTCCTTGTCGTAAGGAGAGCCGACATGATGGGGCCGCGCCGAGAGCCGGCGCATGTTCTCGCGAATCTGGTCGCGGTCCGGGAGTGCGCGGAACTTCTGTTCCCAGCTGACTTCGGTCGCGGAGTCTTCCGGCGTGTAGCCACGCAGGACGTGGCCCGCATCCACGGCATATGCGGTGAGAGCGAACAGACATAGGGCAGCGAGAGGCAGGCGCATACGATATGAACCTCACAACGGCGTTAATCAGGCTGCGGGTGGAAAATCGGAGGAACGAAGCAATTGCAACACTATAGCCTAATCTCCGGTTTTGCAGGGCGGGGCGCGGCGCGAACGCAATATTTCCGGCGCGCTGATTTGCGTCAATCCGGGGCGAGCCGCATCCTTGATATATGGTCGCTATGGACGCGCTGACCGCACCAATCGAGACAGGCCCGGCGGCCGAACACTTTCGCAACGGCCGATTCTTCAATCCGGGAGTTGGGGAGCGCGGCCCGCGCGATCTTCTGCGCTGGATATGGACGCGCAAACCCGGGCCATGGCGGCAATGGATCGATTCCACACCCGGGCCCAGGCCGCCCGCCAGGGTCGATGGCGCTACGCTGCGGGTCACCTTCGTCAATCATTCCACCATCCTGCTGCAGACCGAGCGTCTGAACATTCTGACGGATCCGGTCTGGTCGTATCGCGTCAGCCCGTTCAGCTTCGCGGGGCCGACTCGGCATCGAAATCCGGGGATACTTTTCGACGATCTGCCCGCGATCGACTGCCTGCTGATTAGTCACAATCACTATGACCATTTCGATGTTCCGACGCTGGAGCGGCTGGCGGCTAAGCACGAGCCGGCGGTGTTTTGCCCACTGGGCCTCGCGGGCAAGCTGCGCCGGATCGGATTCAGGGAAGTGGAGGAACTCGACTGGTGGCAGGCCCGGCCGTGGCGCGGCGTCAGCGTGCACTGCATGCCTGCGCAGCATTTCTCCGCGCGCTCGCCGTTCGACCGCAATCGCACGCTGTGGTGCGGGTGGATGATGGAGTGCCGGCACGGCAATATCTATTTCGCCGGCGATACCGGCTTCGGCGATCTGTTCGGCGCGATTCGCGAGCGATTTCCGGCCATCCGTTTGGCTCTGCTGCCGATAGGCGCGTATGAGCCGGAGTGGTTCATGGGACCGATTCACATATCGCCGGAGCAGGCCGTGGAGGCGCGCGCGATTCTCGACGCCCGGGTTGCGATTGGAATTCACTTCGGTACCTTCGCCCTTGCCGATGACGCCGAGACCGGGCCCGTGGAGCGGCTGCGGCGAGCGTTACAGGGGCGTGAAGATGCCGAACAATTCCGGCTGCTGGAGGAAGGCGAGGGGCGTCTCATCCCCTGATTCGCGCGTCTAATTGGGTATAATCGACCGCGAAACGTGGAAATTTTCTTCAATGTGATGTGGGTGGCGATAACGCTTGCCTTGTGCGCCGCCTGGCTGTCGCGCCTGCGACGCAACCGCACAGAATGTGTGCTGCCCACCATCGGTGTGCAGCTCATCGCACTGGCAGTGCTGGCGGCGATTCTGTTGCCGGTCATTTCCCTTACTGACGATCTGCAGGCAACCACGAATCCGGCCGAGACCGAACACATTGCGCGTCGCGTGGATCTGCAGCCCTCGCCCGAGCCGTCATTGCATCGTCTGCCGGTGGCACTGGCGCTGCTGGTGGCGCCGCCCGCTGAGCCGCCGATGGCGTTAACCGCATTTCTTTCCGCCGAGCAGCCGGCTTCGCCGGCGATCGTGGGATTTTTCCGCGCTCTTGCCACGCGGCCTCCTCCCGCCGCGTAAGCTGCGCTGTTCTTCTTCTCTCTCCCTGAGTTTTGTTCTCCCCTTGTAATTGCGACCCCCGGTGGGTGATCTGTGGATATGTACATATGAGTTTCCGCTTCCGCGGGCATGGAATGATTCTGGCTTTCTGCGTTGCCGCCGCGGCGGCGCAGGCACAAGCCCCGGCGCCCGGCCTTGGGTCCGCTCCCCTGACGCTGGCTCAGGTGCTGGACATCGCCCGCGTCAAAAACCCGTCGCTGCTTTCCGCCGAGCAGCACGTGGAGGCGACGAAGGCCGCGGAGATCACCGCGGGACTGCGGCAGAACCCGACCTTCACGCTCTCTGGAGCCAACGTTTCGCTGCCCGCGAACAATCCCAGCAGCCCTTATACCTACGTAGGGAACATCTCGCGGCTCTTCGAGCGTGGACAGAAGCGTCGCTGGCGGCTGGATGTGGCGCATTCGACAACCGACGTCACACGCAGCCAGTACAACGATCAGGTTCGGCAGACGGTGCTGCAGATTGAGGATGCCTTTACCAACATGCTGGCGGCGAAGGCGGCACTGCAGATTGCGCAGGGCAACCTCGACAGCTATCGAAAGACGGTGGATCTGAGCCAGACGCGCCTGAACGCCGGCGACATCAGCCGAACCGACTTCGAGCGGATCGACCTGCAGCTGGCGGAGTTCGAGTCGGATTACGACAACGCGAAGCTCGATCTGGTTCAGGCCAGCGATACGCTGCAGCTGCTGATGGGGATCGAAAAGCCGTCTGGGGCGTTCGACATCGCGGGCACGGTGCAGGCGCCGCCGCTGGCCGTGACCCTGGCGCAGGTAGAACAGGAGGCTTTGGCGGCGCGTCCGGATTACCTCGCCGCCCGCCAATCTGTAACTCTGGCGGATGCAAATGTGAAGCTGGCGGACGCAGGCGCGACCGTCGATCCGACTCTGGGCGCGGAATATGAGCGCGTGGGCGTCTACGACAGTGCGGGATTTCAGATCGCGATTCCGCTGCGCATCTTCGATCGCAATCAGGGTGAGAAGGAGCGCACCCGTTTCGAGGCGCAGTCGGCGCGTTTCGCTGAGATAGCCGCCCGCAATCAGGTGCTGAACGACGTCGATCAGGCGTGGGCGGCATACGATGCCGCGCTGGAGCTGGCAAAGCGCTACAACGGCCACTACAGCGACGAGGCGCAGCGGGTACGGGATAACCTCGAATTCAGCTATCGGCATGGCGGCGCGTCCCTGCTCGACTATCTCGATGCCCTGCGCGATTACCGGCAAATCAATCTGGATGCGCTCAGCGCCAACCAGCAGGTCTGGCTCAGCATTCACCAGCTCAGCTTCGCCGCAGCCACGGAGATCGTTCCATGAAACGGCAAACTCGTTTTCTTTTCGCCGGCGCCGCGCTGGTTCTGCTTGCGACGGCGGCCTGCCGTCGCGATGAAGCTCCTCCGCAAACTGCTACGCCGAAGGAACAGGTGGTCGAAACGGTGACGGCGCACAGGCAGCAGGTGGCGAGCCAGCTGGTTTTGCCGGCCCACATCATAGCCATACCCACCGATCTGGTGCACATCTACCCGCTTATCAGCGGGCGCGTGCTGTCGCTCACGATTCTTCCCGGCCAGGAAGTGCAGAAGGGCGAGAAGATCGGAACCCTGCAGAGCAGCGATGCGGCCCAGGCGCGATCGGATTTCGAGAAGGCCAAAATCGAGGCGGCCCGCGCCGATCTGCAACTGAACCGCGCCAAAGAGCTGCTGCAGCACGACGTGATGGCGCAGCGGGATTACGACGATCTGAAGGCGCTCGATGACTCCGATCACTCGGAACTGGAGCGCGCTCGCCAGCAGCTGCACCTGCTCGGATTCAGCGAAAACGACACTTCGGATATTGTGCCGATCACTGCGCCAATCTCCGGAGTGGTGCTGGATGTAGGCACCGGGCCCGGCGAGCTGCAGCGCTCGCTCGACAACGCGACCGCCATCGCGACGATCGCCAACATCGATTCCGTCTGGGTTGTCGGCGACCTGTATCCGCGCGATCAGGGCGCGATTCACGTCGGGGAGCCAGCCGACATCACGGTGAGCGGATACCCCGGCATGACGCTGCACGCGCCGATCGACAACATCTCGGATGCGGTCGATCCGGTGTCGCTCACGCTCAAGGTGCGCGTCGTGCTGCCCAATCCCGGGCATCGGCTGAAGCCGCAGATGTATGCCAACATGGCGGTGATCGGAAAGTCGCAGAGCGTCATCGTGGTTCCCGCCACCGCCGTCATCCAGAACGGACACGATGTCTTCGTGTTCGTGGAGAGTGCGCCCGGAAAGTACGACCGGCGCAATGTGACACTCGGCGAGACCCGCGCGGACAGCGATGACATCACCCAGGGGCTGAGCGACGGCGATCGGGTGGTCACAGCCGGAGCCGAGCTGCTGCGCGCCGAAGAGGCCCAGTAAATATGCAGTCGCTGATTCGCGTTCTTCTCCGCTACCGCAACGTCGTGCTCATCGTGTTTCTCGCGATGCTGGGAATCGGGGCCTACGCGTTTTTGCAGCTCGACATCGAAGCCTATCCCGATCCTTCTCCGCCCATGGTGGAGTTCATCACCCAGAACCCGTCCTGGTCCGCCGAGGAGATGGAGCAGCAGGTCACGATCCCCATGGAAACGGGCCTGTACGGCACGCCACAGCTCGATCAGATCCGGTCCATCAGCATCTTCGGCCTGAGCGACGTGAAAATGTATTTCGCCTTCGACAGCGATTACTTCACCGACCGCCAGGAAGCGCTCAACCGTCTGCAACAGGTCACCCTGCCCAACAACCTGCAGCCGCAGCTTTCGCCCGAGTCTCCCGTGGGAGAGATTTATCGCTACGAGCTCACCGGACCGGGCTATTCGCTGAACGAACTGAAGGCCACACAGGACTGGCTGGTGGTGCGCGAGATCAAGCAGGTACCCGGAATCATCGACGTGGCGACCTTCGGCGGGACCACGCGCCAGTATCAGGCTGAGGTAGACCCGAACAAACTGCTGACCTACGGCGTGACCATGACCCAGGTGGTGAACGCCATCCAGAACAGCAACGCCAATGCCGGCGGCAACTATCTCACCATTGGCAGCCAGAGCGTCAACGTGCGCGGCATCGGCCTGCTGCACTCGCTCGATGACATGCGGAACATCGTGGTGGCCGAGCACAATGGCGTCCCGGTCCTGCTGCGCGACGTGGCCGATGTTCGTGAAGGGCACCAGCCGCGCCTCGGCAAAGTCGGCGGCAACGTGGATGGGCAGCCGGATAACCCCGACATCGTCGAAGCTATCGTGCTGCTGCAGAAGGGCGCGAAATCGCTGCCCTCGCTGGCCGCGCTGCGGGAGAAGATCGACCGGCTGAACCACGGCAATCTGCTGCCCCCGGGCATGCACATTCGTACCATCTATGACCGCACCAAACTCATCCACATCACCACCACCACCGTGCGCCACATCGTGATCATGGGGCTGACGCTGGTGACGCTGGTGCTGCTCAGTATGCTGGGCGACTGGCGCATTACGTTGATTGCCGCAATCACCATTCCCTTCGCGGTGCTGTTTGCCTTCAGTCTGATGGTGCTTACCAATCAGTCGGCGAACCTGATCTCGATTGGCGCCATCGACTTTGGCATCCTCGTGGACGCGTCGATTGTTGTGCTCGAAAGCGTCTACCGCAAGGTCTCGCGGCGCATCGAGGGCGAAGAAATTTTCGACCTGATCCTCGCAGGAGTGGCGGATGCGGCCACCCCCGTCCTGTTTGCGACCCTCATCATTCTTGTCGCCTTCATTCCCCTCTTCACGATGCAGGGTGTGCCGGGAAAAATCTTTGCGCCCATGTCCGTGACCTACGGATTCGCGCTGACCGGCGCGCTGATCTTTGCCCTGATTTTTGCTCCGGTGCTGGCATCGCTCGCGGTTCCCAAAAACGTCAACGTCAGAGAAGCGAAGGAGACCTGGCTGAGCGCGTTCTTTCGCCGGCATTATGACCACGGGCTGAACCGCGCGCTGCGTTTCGGCAGGATCACGTGGGTGGTTGCGTTTCTGGCGCTGGGCTGCGCGGTTGTCATTTTTCATTTTGTCGGCGGAGAATTCATGCCGGCGCTGGAAGAAGGCAACCTGTGGATCCGCGCCGACATGCAGCAGGACATTTCCTTCCAGGCGTCGGAGAAGATGGCCGACGATATTCGCGCCACGCTGCGGGCCTACCCCGAGATTACCCAGGTCGTCTCACAGATGGGCCGTCCGGACGACGGCACCGACGTGAGCACCTTCAACAACATTGAATTTCTCGCCGACCTGAAGCCGGTGGGACAGTGGCGCTCGCAGTTCCACGGCAACAAGGATGAGCTGATCGCCGCCATCAGCCACAGCTTCGAGCAGTACCCCGGCGTGGACTTCAACTTCTCCCAGAACATCCAGGACAACGTCGAAGAGGCGATGTCCGGGGTCAAGGGCGAGAACTCGCTCAAGCTCTTCGGCAACGATTTTGAAGAGCTCACGCGCATCGCCGATCAGATTGCCGGAATCATGCAGAAGGTTCCCGGCATCACCGACGTGGGCGTCTTCGACGTGACCGGCCAGCCGAGCCTGCTGGTTTCCATCGACCGCATCAAGGCCGCGCGCTACGGCCTGCAGCCCCAGGATATCAACAACGTGGTGCAGGCCGCGGTAGGCGGAGCGCCGGTCACGCAGATCATCGACAACGATCGCCGCTTCGATTTTGCCTTGCGCTACGCACCGCAGTTCCGCAGCACGCCCGATGAAATTTCGCACATCCTGCTGCCCACGCCGGACGGGAATCAGGTGCAGCTCGGCATGGTGGCCAGCGTCTCGATTCGCAACGGCGCGTTCATGATTTACCACGAAGGCGGGCGCCGCTACATTCCCATTAAATTCAGCGTGCGCGGCCGCGACCTGGCGAGCGCGATCCAGGACCTGCAGGCGCGGCTGGCCGGCCAGGTGAAACTGCCCAGCGGCTACGAGTACACGTGGGCGGGCGAGTTCGACAGCCTGAAAAAGGAACAGCACCGGCTGGCGCTCATCATTCCCGTCAGTCTCGCGGTGATCCTCGTGCTGCTCTACGTGCAGTTCCGAACCTGGCGCGACGCGTTCATCGTGGTTGCCACGCTGCCGTTTGCGGCCATCGGGGGAATTTTGTCTCTGTTCCTGACGCGCACCGCGTTCAGCATTTCGGCCGCCGTGGGATTCACTTCGCTGACCGGTGTCGCCACCCTGGGCGCGGTCGTCTTTCTCTCCGGAATTCGCCGCGCGCAGCGTGAAGAGGGCTTGCAGCGCGGCCTGGAAAAGGGATGTCTCGACGAGATGCGGCCGGTGGTCATGGCCTGCATGGCGGCCGGCATCGGATTGCTTCCCGCCGCCGTGGCCACCAGCATCGGCGCCCAGGCGCAGCAGCCGCTGGCGCGCGTGGTGGTGGGCGGCATGATCACGACCGTCTTCTCGATTCTCTTCGTGATGCCGTTACTGGTCCGCCTCTTTACCTCGAAGCAGGATCTGGCGCGCGAATTGCGCAACAACAGCCACGAGGAGATGTGACGCTTAGGCCTCGCGCAGGATCGCGGGCAGCCGCTCCTCCCGGACATTGTCGTAGCATTGCAGAACCGTGAACCTCGCGATCGACGCCGGAATGCCCACAGCCGTGAAGCCGGGATGCCCGGTGGCCGGAAACGGGCCGCCGTGGTTCATCGCCGGGCTCACCGCCACGCCCGTTGGCATCTTGTCGTTGAGCAGCCGTCCCACTTTCCGCCGCAATACCGGACCGATCCGCGTATAGAGAGCATCGTCTGCGCCCGACGCCGCCGAATATACGCAACCGGTCAGTTGCCCTTCCAGGTGCTCCAGCGCTGTCACCAGATCACCCTCATCGGCCGCAACTACCGCCATCACCTCGTTGCCGAAAGCCTCCCGCTGCAGCTCATGCGCGGCAGTCGCAAACCTCTTTCCTGAAACCCGCAGCAGCGTGCTGGCGTATTTGTAGCCCGGTCCCGGCACATTCCTGCCTCCCGTCAAGAGCGTCGCGCCCGCTTTTTGCAATGCCTCGACAGATTCATGCAGTTGCTGCCGCGTCGTTCCTGACAGCAGCGCATGCGGCTCGCGGCTCTCGAAAGCAGTGGCCACTTCGCGCAAGAACGTCTCCGTCGCATCGCTGGCAATCAGAAAAGCCAGGTTAGGCCGCGTGCAAAACTGCCCCGATCCCAGCGTGCAGCTGTCCGCCAGCTCTCGCGCCCACCTCTGCGCGTTCTCCTTCATCCCCTCCGGCAAAAACACCACCGGATTCAAACTCGACATCTCCAGATAGATCGGCTTCCCGGCCGCATCCGCGGCGTGCTTCAGCTTCATTCCCGCACCTTTGCTCCCGGTAAACCCCACCGCGCCGATTCTGTGATCGCTCACCAGGCGTTCCCCGTTTTCGTGGTTGACCTTGTAGATCATCTGCACCGTTGCCGCCGGCAATCCCGACCCTCGCAGCGCCCTCGCCGCTGCTTCCGCCATTAGCTGCGATGTGTAGGCATGGAGGGGATGCGCCTTCGCAATCACGGGATTGCCCGCCGCGATGGCCGCCGCAAAATCGCCGCCGCTTACCCCGTTGAACGCGAAGGGAAAATTGTTCGGCCCAAAGACCACCACCGGCCCGATGGCCGCACAGCAGGAACGAATGTTCCGCTGGTGGTCGATCGTCAACCTCCTCCACGTCCCCTGGCGCGCCGCGGCTGCTGCCTGCCGCAGCTGGTCCGTGGTCCGCGGCAGCTCCACATCTTTCAGCCGCGGAGACA
>Ga0335072_10012804_pt1 | contig 11968 bp, 8 predicted proteins | sample Lox_Sample_21_FD_206725 | JGI IMG/M metagenome (GOLD analysis project Ga0335072, IMG submission 206725) | Soil microbial communities from Loxahatchee National Wildlife Refuge, Florida, United States - Lox_Sample_2.1 | ecosystem: Environmental > Terrestrial > Soil > Wetlands | place: USA: Florida...
TCCCGGCGGGACCGGCCGCGGAGGCCGCGGGCTGGTTTGCGGGGGAGCTCTCCGCGCTCGACGAGGTCGAGCTTCCGCTGCTGCGGGTGACCAGGAACCCGAAGCCGGCCAGCACCAGGACGCAGACAAGCGCCCAGCCCGTCGCCTGCAGGGACGGCATCCGCAGCCGTCGGCGCCCGGTGTCCGGCCGCGAGCCCGCAGGCCTGGCGGCCGTGGCCGCGCTCCTGGACCCCCTGGCACCGCGGCGGGGTCTGCGGCGGGCCGGGGTCGACGGGCCGCCCGCGGTCGCGGCGGGGGAAACTTCTTCAGGATTGCCCGAACGGACCGTGCCCTCCGCGTCCTCGGCTCCGGACCCCGCTCCGGGCGCGCCGGCGGGCTCCGTGGCGCCGGTCCGGCCGGACGTGGCCCGCGCGGCCGCCTCGGCCGCGATGGAGGCGCTGATCCGCGCCTCGAAGGAGGCCGGGAGGGCAGGGCTGCGCACCGACGCAAGGAACGAGGACACCTCGGACAGCTCAAGGTCCGAGTGCCCGTCGTCTGAATGCCCCTGGTCAGGAAGCCCGGCGTCGGGGCGCCCGTCGTCCGGATCTTCCCATTCCGGTGGCCACTGCCCGCTCATACGCCTCCTCCCTGCTCAGATGAGACGCCGTCGGCGAGCGGTTGGTTCCCATCGGGCCGATAATTGGCACGCAGATGCGACAGGTGCGGGAGCAGCCGTACCCGCCCGCGCGCGCACCGGCTCTTCACCGTGCCCTCGGAGACGCCGAGGATCACGGCGGCCTCGGCCACCGGGTAGCCGAGCATGTCGACCAGCACCAGCGCGGCCCGTTGGGGCGGCGGCAGCGCGCGCAGCGCGGTATCGACGTCGAGCCGGGTGTCGACGGCATCCGCCCGGCCCGGCTGCCCGCCGCCGCCGCCGGTATCGATTCTCGGCTCGGGCACGGCCAGCTCATCCGGGTCGCCCGACCAGCTGACGGAGCGCCGCGACGCCCGTCGGCGCAGCAGGTCAAGCGAGGCGTTGACCACGATCCGGTGCAGCCAGGTGGTGACGGCGGAATCGCCGCGGAAGTTCTCGGCCCGGCGGAAGGCCGAGATCATCGCCTCCTGGAGCGCGTCCGCGGCGTCGTCCGGGTCGCACACGATGCGGAGCGCGACCGCCCACAGCCGGTCCTTGTGGCGCAGGAACAGCGCCCCGAAGGCCTCCTGGTCCCCGGCCAGGTGGCGGCTGAGCAATTCGGCGTCGGACGCGCCGCCGACGGTCGTCGCGGCGCTCGGGCCGGACCCGAGCCGGGCGGGTCCGGATGTGCCTGTACCACCGTCCGAGGCCACGGCAGCCCGCTCCCGCCCCGCTAGCCCGCCGCCGAGACCGCGGTCCCGCGTATCACGACGTCGTAGATGAGGCCCTGGTAGATCTGCTGTCCCTTGGCCTGGGCGACGGCCTGGGCCGGCGGGTTCACCATCTTCGGCAGGCTGGTCAGCCAGATCAGCACGTACTGGCCGGTGTCGTTGGCGGCGGCGGAGCTCACGGTGAACGTGTGGTTGCCGCTGCCGGTCGCCTGGGGCGAGACCAGCTTGAACGAGGACAGCGCGCCGCTCGACGTCGCCGCCGACGGCCCGGCGTTGCCGAGGTAGATCCCGGCCGTGGTGCTGCCCGGCCCGAACAGCAACTTGACCTGGCTCAGCCGCACCTGCCGGCCCATGTTGATCAGCAGTCCGGTGCCCGGCTTGAGACCGCCGAACTTAGGCGACCCGAAGTAGTAGGAGGTGGCCCAGCCGGTCGTGCTGCTGCCGTCGATGGCGTCGCTCGCCAGCGTCGGGTCCTCGGTGTTGCCCGGCGGGGTCCCGTAGATGTTGAAGGTGCTGTCGTTGACCGGCGTAAGCACGGTTCCGGCCGCCGTGGCGGAGGCCTTGGCGGTGGCGGAGGATTTCGCGCGCGCGCCGGTGCCCGCGTTGGCACTGGGGTTGGACGGCGAGCGCAGGCCGACCGCCCACACGGTGACCGCGATAATCGCCAGCACGACCACGACCACGACCGTCAGCAGCGCCCGGCTCATCCCCCGGCGCGGGCTCCCCTGGTACGGGCCCGGCTGGTACCCGCGCCCGGCCGAGGGGTGCGTGGACTGCCTGCGCTCGGGGTAGGGCGCGGTGCCCTGCTGCCCTCCGGTCCCGCTCTGCCAGGTGTCGGAGTCGTTCGGGCCGGACGGATAGCCGCCGTAGCCGCGCTCGGTGTAGCCGGCCGGGGCCGGCGGCGCGGGCTCCGGAAGCGGGACGGGCGGCGCGACGCTGGCGATGGCGTCCGCGAACGCCGCCGGGGACTGAATCGGCGGTCCCTGCCTGGTGGTCCGCTGCAGCAGGGCGCGGACGATCACGCTGTCGATGGCGGAGGAAACGTCGGCCGAGACCTGCCGCGGCGTGCAGACCACGCCGTCGGAGACGGGGGCGGCGGGCAGCCGGGCCGGCTGTTCCCCCGGCCAGTAGCCGGTCAGCGCGGCGTAGAGCAGCCCGGCGAGGGCGATGGTGTCGGCGATGGCCGGATCGTGCCCGTCGGTGCCGGTCAGCCCGTCGCCTGCTAGCGCGGCGTCGATGCCGAGGCCGGTGATCTTGATGCCGCTTGACCGCGTCCAGCACAGCGCGTCCGGGGTCAGCCGCAGGTGCGCCTGCCCGACGGCGTGCGCGCCGGCCAGCGCGCGGGCCGCCTCGGAGATGAGCGAGCAGGCCCGGCCCGGATCGAGCGGGCCGTCGGTGAGCATGTCGGTCAGCGTCTCGCCGCTCACCCACTCGAGCACCACGTACGCCTGGCCGCCGCCGTCCTCAACGTCGAAGACCTGCGCCATCCTCGGGTCGGTGAGCCGACTGGCAGCGCGGGCGGCGGTCACCACCTGCGAAATTCGGGGGAAGCCGGACGCGAACGTCAGCACCGACACGGGACGCGCGAGCGTCTCGTCGATGGCCTTCCACATGGTCCAGCCGTTCCCGGCGGTGACCTGGTCCACGAGCCGATAGCGTCCGGCGAGTCGGGTACCTGGTTCAGAGGTGTACGTGCTCATACCTAAGCCAAGAGCGGGGCCGACTCTCGGCCTCCTTCCAGCCCCTGAATGTTCACGATCACCGCCTGGCTCGCGTTGGCGCGGACGCCGCGAGCCATCCCCATGTTAGACCCCACCGCCGTCGGCGACTGGCCGGAGACGAGGGACGCCCCTACCGTTATATGCGACTCCACCAAATATCTCACGGTCGTCCGCGAAGTATTCTGTTGAGTTGGCCTGTGTCCGATGTCTGTTCCGCAAAAAGTCATCCTCCCGCCATCTACCCGAACCGCCCCCCGACAGACCGCATTAGGGTGCGGAATTCCTCGATGCCGAGTAGCCGCGCGCAGAGCGCGTAGAGCAGCAGGGCGCCGCCGCCGCCGACCAGCGTGATCACGAAGCCGTAGAGCGGTCCCTGGTGCATGAACGACCCGACGACGGTGATGATCACGAAGATGAACGCGAGGCCCGGCAGCGTGGCGAGCACCATCCGGATCAGCGACCTGGTGATCCGCCACCCGTCCAGGCTGCCGACCCGGCGCAGCAGCAGCGGCCAGGCGATCAGCGCGCCGGTCAGCGACACCAGATCGTAGGCAAAGGCGAGGCCGATCACCGTCTGGGTGTAGGGCAGCGCGGTCACCGCGACCACGGCGCCGATCACGCCGACGAGGAGCATCACCATGCCGATGATGGCCGGCGTCCGGTTCTGGTGGAACGAGTAGAACACCCGGAGCTGGAGCTGGGTGAGCATGAACGGCACCAGGCCGAGCGAGAAGACGCCGAATACCTCGCCGATCTGCCGCGCCTGCGGGATGCTGGTGTGCCCGTGCGCGAACAGGAACTCGCACAGCGGCGCGCCCATCACCCCCAGGAAGACGGCGGCGGGCACCACGATGACCGAGGCGATCCGCACGCCCTTGGAGAAGTCGTCCCTGACGAGCGAGTACCGCCGGTCGCTGGCGTGCCCGCTCATCCGCGGCAGCAGCGCGCTGATGACCGAGATCCCGACGATCGCGTACGGGAGCTGGAAGAGCTGCCAGGCGTTCGAGTAGATCGTGTAATAGGCGGTGGTTCTGACGCCGTGAGACAGGGCCGTGTTGGTGGCGGCGTTCGCCGCCCGCTGCACGACCAGGTTGCCGAGCGCCTGGCTGGCGACGTACCCGAACATCCAGCCGGCCATCCGGCCGATCTCGCGGATTTCGTAGCGTCGCAGGTCCCAGCGCAGCCGCATCGAGAACCCGGCCCGGCGGAGCACGGGGAACAGGCAGATCGACTGGATCACGATGCCGAGCGTGGTGCCGATGGCGAGCAGGTGGACGGCGCCCGATGAGACGGTCAGCGGGTCGGTGTTGTTCTTGGCCACGATGTAGAACAGCCCGCCGACGATGATCACCACGACGTTGTTGATGACCGGCGTCCACATGTTGGCGCCGAACCGGCCCTTGGTGTTCAGGATCGCGCCGAGGAGCGAGTCCATGCCGTAGAAGAAGATCTGCGGTATGAAGAAGTACGCGAAGAGCACCTCGAGGTGGTGCGTGGCGGCGGACTCGGCATAGGCGGGCGACCCCGGCTTTCCGGTGATGCCCCCTGCGTAAAGATCGACCAGCGGCGCCGACAGCAGGGTGGCGGCCGCGGTCACGATCAGCAGCGAGACCACGCCGAGGGTGAAGATCCGCTCGGCGTACGCCTCGCCCCGGTCCGGGTCCTCCTTGGCCGCCCGGACCAGCAGCGGGACCACGACCGCGGTGAAGATGCCGCCGAGCATGAGGTAGTACACGGTGTTCGGCAGCGTGTTGGAGTTGTTGTAGGCGCCGGAGAGGTTGCCGGCCCCGAGGACGACCAGGAGCACGAACGTGCGCAGGAACCCGGTTCCCCGGGACGCGATCGTGCCGAACGCCATCGCCCTGCTCGACCGGGCCAGGTTCGGCGACGTGTCGTCGGCCGTTCGCTGGGGTCCGGTGGCCGGCGCCACGCCGACCGGGCGCTCGAGGATCCTGGTGCGGTTGTCCTGGTCGTCCCGCTGAGCCTGACGGTCGACGGGGGTGAAGCGCGGGGCGGCGGACGGCTCGTACCCGTACTCCTGCGGGACCGGCACCGGCTGGTACCCGGCCGGGGCGGGCGAGAAGAACGCGGTTGGCGGCGGGGCGGTCTCGCGCCGCCTGCCGTCGGCCTGCGCACGTCCCTCCCGGGGGGTGAAGCTCGGCCGCGGCTGCCCGCCGGGAGGTCCGCCCCGGGAGTCCGGGGTGAACGTCGGCTGGACCGGCGCGTCGCGCGAGGGCGCCTGCGGCTGCGTCGCGCGGGCGCCGGTCGGTGGCGCCGGGGCGGAGGGGCGCGCGGCCGGGGGCGGCGGGGCGGGTGAAAACTGCGGCCCGGTCGACGGACCGCCGCCGGGCTGGCGGGTCTCTGCCTGCGGCGGCCCTGGGTAGGGATGCTGCTGCGGGGCCGGCCGGGGGGTGAACCGAGGCTGCGCGGGCGGCGGCGGAGGAGGCGGCGGCTGCCGGGCGTCCGGGTAGGGCTCGTCCGGATACGGCTCGTCCGGATACGGCTCGCCCGAATACGGCTCGTCTGGGTACGGCGGGCCGGGGGGCCGTGTCGGCCTGCTCATCCGGTACCTCCCGCGTGCGCCCTGCTGTCAGTTTTTAGGCCGTCGTCGTCGTCGCCCGTCTCGTTCACGCTGACGCGCCGCCGCTTGCGGCGCAACCGCAGCACGGTGGCGAGCACGAGCACGCCGAGCGCCCCGAAAATGATCACCAGGATCAATCGCCCGAACCTGGTGACCTCCACGCTGAGCGGCTCCGACGCCCGCTCCCAGGTCAGCGGCGATCCATCCGTTGCCAGCAACTGTAGCTGCAATGTGGTGGTCCCGATGGTCGTGGAGTGGAGAACCAGCCGGACGCTGCCGGTCAAACCCGGATTCACCACCAGCGGGGCGGCGGGGGAAGTCACCGTCAGCGAGCTGCCGATCTCGGCCGAGGCCCCCACCCGGACCGCGATCGCCAGTCCGTGCCCGGGCAGGTAGAACTGGTCCAGGCCGTTCTGGACCGATGCCAGGGTGTCGCCCGAGGCCCCGGCGAGCACGATCTTCTTGACCGGGATGAGCACCACCGTGTTGCGCAGGTCGGTGATGTAGCTGGTGAGCTCGGTCAGCGCCAGCCAGCCGCCGGGCGAGCCGCGGCCGCGCCAGGCGGACGACTGGGTCACCGCGACGGCCGCCGCCAGCATGGTCAGGTAGGACTTGGGGGGATCGGAGAGGATGGCCTCGAACTGGGTCACGTCCGCGTCGAGGGTCTGCAGTTTGTCGACGTACGCGTCCGATGCCGACAGCTCCTGCCCGCTCACCCGCCGGCCCGGCAGTCGCTCGACCGGCAGCTTGGCGGTCGCGGTGGCGAGCGTGCCCAGATCGGCCACCCGCAGCCAGGGCGCGTTCTTCGTCAGCGACAGCAGCTCGGTCGCCTCGGCCGCCGACGGGTCCCAGCCGGCCGGCGGCGCGACCACCAGGGCGCGGGAGGGCGCGTTCGGTCCCTCGGCGACGATCATCGCGGTCTGCGCGAGGAAATCCTGGGCGGCGGCGAACTGGGCGCCGGCCGACGAGGTGGCCGAGGCGGAGCCGAGGATGGCGGTGATCCCCGAGTCCGCGAGCAGGACCGGCATGCTCGTCCCGGCCGTCGTCTCCGTCCGGGCGAGCGCGTTGTCGTAGGGCGGGGTGGAGGTGGGCAGCTCGTCGCTGTTAAGCACCACCGTGTTGATCCCGCCGGCCTGGGCGAGGCTGGTCAGCACGCCGGCGTCGGCGGTGCCGCCGGCCGGCCACGCCGCCGCCAGCGCCGTGCCGGTCCCGGTGCCGTCGGCGGTCGACCCGAACGTGCCCGGCAGGATCTGGCTCGCCACCGCGTCGCCGAGCTGGTAGGCGGAGGCCAGGTCGGCGTCGAGCCCGGCGTGGCTGAGCGCGGCCGCGTCCACGTCGGCGTAGGGGGTGAGGAAGGCGGGCTGGCCGGCCGTGCCCGCCAGCTCGGACAGCCAGCTCTTGGCGGCGGCGCTGCCCGGCATCGGGCTACGATCGGTGCACTCGGCGTTACCGCCGGTGTAGTAGTCACGGCTCATCACGGTCGCGTCGGAGAGCAGGGCCGGGTCGATCGCCCAGGTCAGGTCGTCGATCGAGGCCCACTGGAGGCCGGCCGTGAGCAGCGTCGACAGCCGGCCGTTGGCGGCGAAGCTGCCGTCCAGCGAGTTCGTCGCCAGCGTCTTCGGGCAGGCGCCCTGCTGCGGCGTGTCGATCAGCGGCCAGATCCAGCCGACCTTGAGCGGCGTGGCCGAGCCGGCGCCGGTCCAGTACGGCAGGAAGGTCCGGCTGGTTCCCTGGTAGCCGTTGGTGGCCGAGCTGGCCATGACCTGCAGCGGGTAATCGCCGAGACTCGGGGGTTCCCCGAAGGAGGTAAACGCCTGGGAGAGGTTGAAGGACACGGTCCAGTGCGCGGTCGCGCCATTGGGCAGCGCCGGGCCCAGCGTCGTGTCGCCGACGGTCTGCAGGGTGACGTCACCGTTCTGGAGCGAGACCGGTCCGCCGCTGGTGAAGGTATCCATCCCCGACCGGGTGAGGAACGTCAGCGGGTACCACTGGAGCTGCACCTGGATGCCGCGGAGAGTCGAGCCGGTATGGTTGGACAGCGTTCCGCTCACGGTGACGGTCGAGGTAGTCGATTTCGCCCACTGGGGGGTCACCCCGGTAATGGAGACGGCGAGCGAGTGCGAGGCAGCCCGGTCCGTTCGAGATGACGGAAGTTGAGCTTTCTGGACCGAGGCCTGCGCGGTCGCGGCGACCAGCACCACGCAGGACAGCGCGAGGAGCGCAGCGATCAGAGGGCGGACGACAGGGCGCACGCTTCGCATGTTATTGCCGTTCGCTGGAAAGGAATGGGCTAGCTACCCTCAATGTCCGTGTCAGAATCAACCTCCGTCGCCCAGAAGGCTACCTTGAGCGCCGACCAGCGAAAGGCCGCCGCAGCGTTGCTGCAGGCCAACACCTCACCGGTCGTGGTCGAGCTCGGCGAGCTGTTCGCCCGGGCCTCCCGCGAGCTGGCGCTCGTCGGCGGGCCGGTGCGGGACGTCTTCCTCGGCGGCCGCCCGTCGGACCTCGACCTGACCACCGACGCCGTGCCCGAGCGGGTGCTCGAGATCGTCCGGACCTGGGCCGACAAGACCTGGACGGTGGGCATCGAGTTCGGCACGATCGGGCTGCGCAAGCGCGACACGATCTTCGAGATCACCACCTACCGCAGCGAGGCGTACCGCGACGAGTCGCGCAAGCCCGACGTGAAGTACGGGACGTCCCTGGTGGCGGACCTGGAGCGGCGGGACTTCACGATCAACGCGATGGCCGCCCGGCTGCCCTCGTTCGAGCTCGTCGACCCCTTCGGCGGGCTCGCGGCGCTGGCCGAGCGGGTGATCAGGACGCCCGGGCGGCCCGAGGACTCGTTCTCCGACGACCCGCTGCGGATCCTGCGGGCGGCCCGGTTCGCCGCCCGGCTCGGGTTCGCGGTCGCGCCCGAGGTGCAGCAGGCGATGCGGGAGCAGGCGGCGCGGCTGTCGATCGTGTCGGTCGAGCGGATCACCGACGAGCTGACCAAGTTGATGCTCACCAGGGCACCCGAGGACGGGCTGGACCTGCTGGTCGCGACCGGGGTGGCCGAGATCGTGCTGCCGGAGCTGCCGGCCCTGCGGATGGAGGTCGACGAGCATCATCGGCACAAGGACGTTTACGCGCACTCGCTGACCGTGCTCCGCCAGGCGATCGACCTGGAGCCCCGGTACGGGCTCGGCCCCGACCTGGTGCTGCGGCTGGCGGCGATCCTGCACGACGTCGGGAAGCCGCGCACCCGGTCGCTGCTGCCGGGCGGGAAGGTGGCCTTCCACCACCACGAGGTGGTCGGGGCCAAGATGGCCCGCAAGCGGCTGACCGAGCTCCGGTTCCCGAAGGAGGTCATCGCCGACGTGTCCAAGCTGGTCGAGCTGCACCTGCGGTTCCACGGCTACGGGGACGGGGAGTGGACCGACTCGGCCGTCCGGCGGTACGTGCGCGACGCGGGTCCGCTGCTGACCCGGCTGCACGCGCTGACCCGGGCGGACTCCACCACCCGGAACGCGCGCAAGGCGGCCAGGCTGGCCGCCACCTACGACGCCCTCGAGGACCGGATCGAGGTGCTGCGGGAGGAGGAGGAGCTCGACAAGATCAGGCCGGAGCTCGACGGCGGCGAGATCATGCGGATCCTCGGGCTGACGCCGGGGCCGCTGGTCGGCAAGGCCTGGGACTTCATGCTCGAGCTGCGGCTGTCGGAGGGCGTGGTCGGCAAGGAGCGGGCTATCGAGGAACTGCTTGCGTGGGCCGAGCGGGAGGGGATTGTTCCGCCTCCCGACTAGCGGATCGCGCGAGCACCGGGTACACGGCCGCTGCGACCAGGTAGAGCACCCCGATGACCAGCACCACCAGGTAGGACTTGCCGTCGGCGGGCAGGAACGGCACCGCGATCGCGGGCCCGAATACGTAGGCCGCGTTGAAGATCATGTCGTAGAGCGAGAACACCCGGCCCATGTACTGGTCGTCCACCGTCTGCTGGACGGTCGTGTCCACGCAGATCTTCACGCACTGGGCAGACAGGCCGAGCGCGAAGCCGAGCACCAGATAGGCGTACTGGTTGAAGGTCGGGCCGAGGATGACCGTCACCAGGCCGCCGATGAGCAGCCAGAGGGTGATCCAGCTGTCCTTGCTGACCCGCTTGACGCCGGGCGGGGTGACGAAGGCGGCCAGCCCGAAGCCGACCGCGCTGGTGATGACCAGCAGCGTCACGTGGCCGAGGGCCTTGTTGCCGTTGCCGCCGTGGAAGAAGTAGTTGCGGTACAGCAGCAGCGCCTCGACCAGCAGGGTGCCGTAGAGGGCACGGTGCACGCCGACCACGCCGAGCGCGTAGGCTGCCTTCCGCCGCTGGTTGAGGTGCTTGAGGCCGTCCACCAGGCCGCGGGCGACGCCGCCGAGCTCGGCCGCCAGCCCGTTGGCCTTCGCCCGGGCCTTCTCGGCCTCGAGCGGGCCGAGCAGATCGGAGTCCATCCGGGTGCCGAGCAGCGCCGCGACCAGGTAGCAGGCGCCGCCGAACCAGAGCACGCAGGCGCTGCCGGTCAGGCCGCCGCCGGTGACGAAGTGAACGCCGAGGCCGACGACGCCGCCGACGAAGCCGAGGATCGTGCCCGCGGTCGGGACGACGGCGTTCGCCATCACCAGCTTGTCGTGGCGGACGACGCGGGGCGTGCCCGCCGAGACGGCGGACAGGAAGAACCGGTTCACCCCGAGCACGGCCAGGGCGCTGATGTAGAGCGGGATGCCGGTCTGACCGGACAGCACCACGAACCCGGCCACCGCCACCATCGCGGCCCGGATGAGCGCCCCGTAGACGATGATCTGCCGCCGTGACCAGCGGTCGATGAACACCCCCGCGAACGGGCCGATCAGCGAGTACGGCAGGTAGAGGACGGCGAACGCGTCGACCGCGGCGACCGGGTTGGGGAAGCTCTGGGCGCTGAAGAACGCGTAGGCGGCGAACCCGGCGTTGAACACGCCGTCCCCGGTCTGGCTGACCAGGCGGCTCGCGAGCAGCTTGCGGAAGTCCCGCTCGGCCAGCACCTCGCGCAGATCCGCGCGGAACGAGGACCGCCTGCCGCCTGCTCCCCCCGAAGTCACGGTCACACGTAATAGCTTAAAGCGGAGGGCCGGAGACCATAAGGTCCCGGCCCTCCAGTTGCGCCTTGACCCGGCGGAACGGCGTGCTAGCGCTCGACCTCGCCCGCGATGAACTGCTGCACCAGGTCGCGGCAGACGTCGTCGCCGAACTGCTCGGGCGGGGACTTCATGAAGTAGGAGCTGGCCGAGATGATCGGGCCGCCGATGCCGCGGTCCTTGGCGATCTTGGCGGCGCGGAGGGCGTCGATGATGACGCCGGCCGAGTTCGGCGAGTCCCAGACCTCGAGCTTGTACTCCAGCGAGAGCGGCACGTCGCCGAAGGACCGGCCCTCCAGGCGGACGTAGGCGAACTTGCGGTCGTCGAGCCACGGCACGTGGTCGGACGGGCCGATGTGCACGTCTGCCTTCGCCATCTCGTGCGGGATCTGCGAGGTGACCGCCTGGGTCTTGGAGATCTTCTTCGACTGGAGGCGCTTGCGCTCCAGCATGTTCATGAAGTCCATGTTGCCGCCGAAGTTGAGCTGGTAGGTGCGCAGCAGCTCGACCCCGCGGTCCTCGAACAGCTTGGCCAGCACGCGGTGCGTGATGGTGGCGCCGACCTGGGACTTGATGTCATCCCCGACGATCGGGACGCCGGCCTCGGTGAACTTGGCCGCCCACTCCGGGTTGGAGGCGATGAACACCGGCAGCGCGTTCACGAACGCGACCTTGGCGTCGATGGCGCACTGGGCGTAGAACTTGGCCGCGACTTCCGAGCCGACCGGCAGGTAGCAGACGAGCACGTCGGCCTGGACCTCGCGCAGGGCCGCGACGACGTCAGCCGGCTGCTCGTCGGACTCGGTGATGATCTCCCGGTAGTACTCGCCGAGGCCGTCAAACGTGTGGCCGCGCTGCACGGTGACGCCGGTCGGCGGCACGTCCGCGAACTTGATCGTGTTGTTCTCGCTGGCGAAGATCGCGTCGGAGAGGTCGATGCCAACCTTCTTGGCGTCCACGTCGAAGGCGGCGACCACCTCGACGTCCGCCACGTGATAGTCGCCGAACCGCACGTGCATAAGGCCCGGCACGCGGGCATCGTCAGCAGCGTCCTTGTAATACTCAAGGCCCTGGACGAGCGAGCTCGCGCAGTTGCCCACCCCCACGATGGCGACGCGCACTTTACTGGATGGCACAGCACCCATCAGGATGACTCCTTCTCGCTTCCGCGAACTGTCGTTCCACG
>Ga0335072_10012805_pt1 | contig 11967 bp, 10 predicted proteins | sample Lox_Sample_21_FD_206725 | JGI IMG/M metagenome (GOLD analysis project Ga0335072, IMG submission 206725) | Soil microbial communities from Loxahatchee National Wildlife Refuge, Florida, United States - Lox_Sample_2.1 | ecosystem: Environmental > Terrestrial > Soil > Wetlands | place: USA...
ATCTGCGCCGCCGGTGGACTCGGCGTCACCGCGATCATGGAGGCAGCATGAGCGACCGCTATCAGCAACTGGTGAACACCCCGATCGGCAAGATCGTCTCCAAGCAGATTGGCCTGCCGTCCCCGGTCAAGCTCGAACGCCACGAGCCCGGTCAACCCGTCGTCACCGGCCCCGTGCTGCTCGGGGCGGCGCCGAGCGGCCGGCTCTCGGGCTCGATCGCGCAAGTGCTCAAGGCAATCGACGCCGAGGTGCACACCCCACTCGAGCAGGACGTGCGCACGGCGGCGGCCGACGCCGGCATCGAGGCGCGCGTGTGGAACGCCGAGGCGGCCCCCGAGGACGAGACCTTCAAGGCGCTCGTGTTCGACGCCACCGGGATCGCCGACTCGACCCAGCTGCACGAGGCGTGGGCGTTCCTGCATCCCACGATCAGGCGGGTCCGGCGCTCGGGGCGGGTGCTCGTGCTCGGCACACCCCCGGACGACTGCCGCAACCCGCGCCAGGCGACCGCTCAGCAGGCCCTCGAGGGATTCGTGCGGTCGGCCGGCAAGGAGGTCCGTCGCGGCGCCACCGCGCAGCTCATCTACGTTGGAAAGAAGGCCGAGGACCAGATCGAGTCGACGCTGCGCTTCTACCTCTCGCCCAAGTCGGCCTACGTCTCCGGGCAGGTGGTCCGGATCGGCGCGAGTGCGCTGAGCGCCGAGGGCATCGACTGGGAGCGACCGCTGGCCGGCAAGTACGCCCTGGTCACTGGCGCGTCGCGCGGCATCGGCCGGGCGATCGCGAAGGTGCTCGCGCGTGACGGCGCGCACGTGATCGGCCTCGACGTGCCCGCGCTCGAGCACGAGCTCGAGCAGACGATCGGCGAGCTCGGCGGTTCGACGCTCGTGCTCGACATCACCGACGACGACGCACCGGCGAGGATCGTCGACCACCTCGTAGAGCGACACGGCGGGGTCGACGTCGTCGTCCACAACGCCGGCGTGACCCGCGACAAGACGCTCGGCCGGATGCGCGACGAGCAGTGGGACAAGGTCATCGCGATCAACCTGACCGCGCAGGAGCGGATCAACGAGGAGCTTCTCAAGCGCGAGGCGTTCCGCGAGAACGGGCGAATCGTCTGCGTCTCCTCGATGAGCGGGATCGCCGGCAACGCCGGCCAGACCAACTACGCGGCGTCGAAGGCCGGCGTGATCGGGATGGTGCACGCGATGGCGCGCGAGGTCGGCAAGCAACGGCTGACCATCAACGCGGTGGCCCCCGGTTTCATCGAGACCCAGATGACCGCCGCCATGCCGATCGCCACGCGCGAGGCGGGCCGGCGGATGAACAGCCTCGCGCAGGGCGGGCTGCCCGTCGACGTGGCCGAGACGATCGCGTGGTACGCCAGCCCGGGATCGGGCGGCGTCAACGGAACCGTCGTCCGTGTCTGCGGACAGAGCCTCGTAGGTGCGTAGATGCCCCCTCGCGAACTTTCGAACAGCCCCTCGATGCTGCCCCTGTTCGCGCGCGCGGGCGCGGCGATGATCCCGGGCGCCTCGTTGCTGCCCTTTGTAGGCGGTGGCGGCCGGGACGTGCCAGACACCGCGCTCCGGTTGACGGACGTGGCGATCGATCCCCATCGCCTGGCCGCGTATGACCGGGTGTGCGGGTTCTCGCTCAGCGACCTGCTACCGGCGACCTACCCGCACATGCTCGCCTTCCCGCTCCAGCTCTCGCTGATGACCGACCCGAGCTTCCCGTTCCCGGCCATCGGGCTAGTCCACATCCACAACCGGATCACCCAGCACCGCCCGATCCGCTCCTCGGAGAAGCTCCACGTCGAGGTATGGGCCACGCCGCTCCAGGACCATCCGCGCGGTCAGCAGTTCTCGCTGCGCTCGGAGGTGCGCGTGGGGGATGAGCTCGTGTGGGAGGAGGTCTCGACGAACCTGAAGCGCGGCCGCGCGTCGCAGGACGCGACGGCTCCCGGCAGCGAGCTCCCCAGCGCCGAGGAGCTACCGGCGACCGCCACGTGGAGGCTGCCGGGCGACCTCGGCCGCCGCTACGGCTCGGTCTCGGGCGACCTGAACCCGATCCACATGCATCCGCTGAGTGCCCGCCTGTTCGGCTTTCCGTCCGCCATCGCTCACGGAATGTGGACCAAGGCGCGCTGCCTGGCCGCGCTCGAGCCGCGCGTGCCCGACGCGTTCACGGTCGAGGTCGCGTTCAAGAAGCCGATCCTGCTCCCGGGCAAGGTCGAGTTCTGCGAGGAGGAGAGAGCGGAACGGCTCGCCTTCGGAGTTCGCGACCCGCGCAAGGGCAGCTCGCACCTCGACGGGCTCTTGTCCACCGACGACTAAGCGCCGCGGCCCCCCGGTCGATAACCGGGGGCAATGGCCGTTTCGCATCAGACGGTCCGCCTCGGCGCGGGCCGCCATCCCCAGCCGGGACACGTCGTGTGCGTCATGGAGCTCGCCTCGATGCTTGCCGGCGACCGCTTCGGCGATCGCCCGGCGTCTGTGTGTCCCGTCATCGGCTCGCTCCTGCGCACCTACAACGACAACATCGACGACTGCCGGCGCCAGGACCTGTACCGCTTCGCCGCCGACACGGTCGACACTCGGCGCGACTACCGCGTCCAGCGTCGACGCGCCGACGCCGCGCTCGGGTGGGCCGTTGCCCGCTACGGCCGGCGGGGCGGGACTCTCCTCGCGCCCCCCGATCCCGAGGGACCGCGTGACGAAATCGCCTACTACGTGGTGGGCGCGCTCGGCGCTCGCGGACGCTGGTCCGATGACGAGCACGCATCCATGATCGCCCTGCTCGAGGAACTGATCGAGATCGGCAGCCGAGCGCCGCTAGTCGGCTCGCTCGTCGGCGATCTGCTCGAACAGATCGCGCAGCCGGTCGAGCACCGCGGCGGCCACCACGAGTTCGTCCTGGCTGAAGCCCTCCAATGCGGCACGGAACCGCGGCTCGAACCGAGCGCGGCGCTCCTCGACGAGCTCCCGTCCGGTGTCGGTGAGCGAGGTCAGGACCACGCGCCGGTCGCGGTCGGAGCGCTGCCGCTCGACGAGCCCCGCGGCCGCCAGTCCTTCGAGCATCTCGGTGACGCTGGCGGGACTCAGATCGGCGGCACAGGCGAGGTCGCGAACGGACATCTCACTCTCGTCGCGCAGACAGAACAGCAGCCCGTACTGGGCGTCGGTGAGCTCGCCCGGTCGATGGGTCTCCCGCCCGCGCAGCCTTCGCACGGCGGCCATCGCGCGCTTGAACGCTCGCGCAACGTCATCGGGGGCGTCGCCCTGCTCGCCCTCGCCTACCACGTCGCCAAGCGCCGCTAGTCGATTCTGCGCCGCGGAGCTCATGCCGCCATCGCCTCCGCGAGCGCTTCGGTCGATGGCTCGGCCTGCGCTCGCTTAGCCGCCCGGGCGGCGCGCTCGGTGCGCCACAGGATGATGGCCGGCACGATCCCGAGTGCGGCCAGGATCGCCGAGGCCCAGAACGCGGTGCCATAGCCATGGGCAACGGCGCTCAGCGTGTGCGCGTGGGTGAGTGCGCGCGTGAGCACGACGGCCAGCACCGCGGTGCCGATCGAGCCGCCTACCCGCTGGAGCACGTTCAACTGCGGCGTCGCATTCGCCAGCTCGGAGCGGTCGAGTGAAGCGAACGCGGCCGCCATCGTCGGCATGAAGCCGAAGCCGATCCCGATGCCGCGAATGAACATCGCCGTTGACAGCCACAGGATCGAGGTGTGAGCGCCGATCAGTCCAAACGGGATCGTGGCCACCGCGCACAGCGTCACGCCGAACAGCGCCGGCACCCCGCCGCCGATGCGGTCGGTCAGCTTGCCGGCGAGCGGCATGGCCAGGGCGGCTCCCAGACCCTGAGGCGCCGTCAGCAGGCCGGTGTCCACGACGCTCTCGAAGCGGACGTCCTGCCAGTAGAGCGGCAGCAGGATCATTCCGCCGAACAGCGCGGCGGCGAGACAGAACATGGCGATCGAGGCCGAGGAGAACGTGGGCCGGCGGTACAGGCGCAGGTCCAGCAGCGGCTTGGGCACCCGCAGCGCATGCACCGCGAACAGTGCGACGAGCGCGATCCCGGCCAGGCACGGCACGATCACCTTGGTCGACCCGAAGCTCCCGGTGATGCCGACCTCGGCCAGACCGTAGGTGAACAGCGGCAGACCGGTGGCCATCAACAGGAGGCCGCGGACGTCGAGCCGGTCGACCTTCTCCCGCTTCACCGTGGGCAGCATCCGGAGCGCCGTGATGAACCCGATCACGCCGATCGGGACGTTCACGTAGAAGATCCAGCGCCAGCTCGTGTTCTGGATGATCAGTCCGCCCAGCGTGGGGCCGAGGACCGGGGCGAGCATGGCCGGGACCGCGATGACGCTCATCACCCGTCCCATCCGCTTCGGTCCGGCCGCCTCGGCCATGATCAGCTGCGCGACCGGGAGGATCATCCCGCCGCCGACGCCCTGGAGCACGCGGAACAAGATCAGCTCGCTCGAGGAGGTGGCCAGGCCGCACAGCGCCGAGCCGGCGGTGAACAGGACCAGCGAGAGCAGGTATACCTGCTTGGCGCCGAAGCGCCGGGCCGCCCAGCCGCTCACGGGGATGACCGCGGCGAGCGACAGCATGTACCCGGTCACCACCCACTGGATCTCGTCGATCGAAGCGTGAAGCTTGTGGGACAGGGTGGCGAGCGCCACGTTGACGATCGTGGTGTCGAGGATCGACATGATCGATCCGATCACAACGACGGCGCTGACGCGCCACACGTGGGCGCTGATGGTGTCCTGCTCGTCGGTCATGGAGATTCCTTGTCGAGGGTCACCGCATGTATCGGCAGATCCATTCGGTACCTAAAGATTAGGATCCGAACGATCCTGCGTCAAGGGCTGCCTCAAATCCCGCACCAGACCGGTAAACGCCGATCGCCCCCCGCCGTCTATCTTCAGGTGCAGTGACCACTTTTGCCGACCTCGGCCTTGCCCCGGACATTCTCGAAGCCGTTCACGACGTCGGCTACGAGTCGCCCAGCCCGATTCAGGAGGAGGCGATCCCGCCGCTGCTCAAGGGGCTCGACGTGATCGGCCAGGCACAGACCGGCTCGGGCAAGACCGCGGCGTTCGGATTGCCGATGCTCCAGTACGTCAATCCCGCCGACCACGAGGTGCAGGGCCTGGTGCTGACGCCGACGCGGGAGCTGTGCATACAGGTGACCCAGGCGCTGCGCGCCTACGGCCGGCGCAAGGGCGTGGACGTGGTGGCCGTGTTCGGCGGCGCGCCGATCCGCTCGCAGGCCGCGCAGCTGCGCGCCGGCGGGCACGTCGTGGTGGGGACCGTGGGCCGGATCAAGGACCTGATATCGCGTCACATGCTGCTGCTCCACGGAACCCGCTTCGTAGTGCTCGACGAGGCCGACGAGATGCTCGACCTCGGCTTCCTCGAGGACGTCGAGAAGATCCTCGCCCTCACTCCTTCGAGCCGCCAGACGGCGCTGTTCTCGGCCACCATGCCGCCGGAGATCAGGCGCCTGGCCGACCAGTACCTGTATGACCCGGTGACGGTGAAGGTGCAGGCCGCGACGCTGACCGTCGAGACCGTCGAGCAGTTCTATCTCGAGGTGCGTTCGCGGGAGAAGCCCGATGAGCTGGTCGAGGTGCTGCGGGCCGAGCATCCCGAGCAGGCGATCGTGTTCGTGCGCACCAAGGTCCGCACCGAGCAGCTGTATCGAACGCTGCGCGATCGCGGGATGAACGTCAAGGCGCTGCACGGGGACATGACCCAGGGCGCTCGCGACGGCGTGATGATCTCGTTCAAGGACGGCCGGCTCCCGCTGCTCGTCGCCACCGACGTGGCCGCTCGCGGACTCGACATCTCGGGTGTCTCGCACGTGATCAACTACGACATCCCGACCTCCCCGGACGTGTACGTGCACCGGATCGGCCGGACCGGACGGGTCGGCCGCAGCGGCCGGGCGATCACCTTCGTCGAGCCCCAGCAGCGTCGCGAGCTGCGCGCGATCGAGAACCACGCCGGCGTGACGCTGGCGCCCTGGGTCGAGGACGCTCACGTGGCGCCGACCGCCGTCACGGCCAAGCCGCGTCGTCACTCCAAGCCGCACGTGTCGGGTGACGGCGACGGCCCGGCGCGCAAGCTGATCGTCTCGATGGGGCGGGCGGCCGGACTCGAGCCGTCGGACATCATCCACGCGATCACCGCCGCCACCGGCCTGGACGGTGAGTCGGTCCGCAACGTGCGCGTGCTCGAGCGGTTCACGCTCCTCGAGGTCCCGGAGAAGGAAGCCGAGCGGGTGGTCGAGGAGGTCAGCGGGACCGAGGTGTGCGGCCAGCCGGTCAGGCTCGAGCCCGCCGCGAGCTAGCCCGATCGCCCCGGCGGCGCCGTAGCCGTCAGGTCTCTGTCAGCTCAACGTTTACACGCCGCGACTCGCGCGCGCGTCAAGTGTTCCTGGGATGGCACGCAAACCGGTCGTTAGGCCGGTAACCAACCAGCCCGGAGGTATGGATTTGCGTCTCAGATCGCTCGTCCGCCGGCGTCCCTCGGCGCCACTCATCGTCTCGTTCGCGGCCCTGTTCGTCGCCCTCGGTGGAGTCGGCTACGCTGCCACGCAGCTCCCGCCGAACAGCGTCGGGAACGCGCAGCTCCAGAACGGCAGCGTCGGCAACTGGAAGCTCAAGTCAAACGCCGTCGGCGCGCGCAAGATCATCAACGCGTCGGTCGGGGCCAAGGAGGTCACCCCGAGCCAGGTGCAGCTGAGGTTGGCGTCGGGCTGCTCGAGCGGCGCGATCAGCGCCGTGGCGCAGTCGGGGAACGTGACGTGCACGCCGACGCTGCCCAACGAGCTCGGGACAAGCGCGGCCGCGGTGACGCTCGCGCCCAGCGGAAGCACGGTGACGACCAAGGCCCTGAGCGGCGGCTCGTCCTATCTGGTGCTCGCCTATCCGCACGTGGTGATCAATGGCACGGCCGGCCAGCACGTCGAGGTCGACTGTGGCCTGTCGGTGCCGGCCCCAAGTGCGGCCAATGCCTTGACGACCTCGGTCAGCAGCACGCTCGCCGTCGACCTTGGGTCGAGCTCGCAGTCCGACGCCGGGACGATCCCGCTCGTCCTGCCGGTGGCCGCGGTTTCGGGCACCTCTGCTTCGAGCGGGCAGACGGCCGCCGTCGGCTGTACCTACACCGCCACGCCGAGCACGCCCGCGCCCACCGTAGCGGTGGACAGCACGCTCAACGCGATCCAGACCGCGTCCAACAGCTGAGCTTCCTTGAGGGGAAGGCGGCCGGCCCCGGGGGGCGGGGGCCGGCCGCGGCGGCGCGGTTGCCTCAGTACGCTGCCTGCATGTCAATCGCGAAAATGAACACCAGCCAAGGCACGATCACCCTCGAGCTGTTCGACGAGGACGCGCCCGAGACGGTCGCCAACTTCCGCAAGCTGGCCGCCGACAACTTCTACGACGGGATCATCTTCCACCGGGTGATCCCCGACTTCATGATCCAGGGCGGCTGCCCCGAGGGCACCGGGACAGGCGGTCCCGGCTACACGTTCAAGGACGAGATCAACCAGCACAAGGTGGTCCGCGGCGCGCTGGCCATGGCCAACGCCGGACCCAACACGAACGGATCGCAGTTCTTCATCGTCACCACCCAGAGCGCGCCCTGGCTCGACGGCAAGCACACCGTGTTCGGCCAGGTGACCGACGGGATGGATGCGGTCGACGCGATCGAGGGCACCCCGACCGGCGCCGGCGATCGCCCCGTCGATCCGCCCGTGATCGAGTCGATCGACCTCGAGGACGAGTAGCCAGAATTGTCGGCGGCGCCTCGCGGCGGCGCCTTAGCCCGAGTAGTTGTTGTACACGCTCGTGCCGAACACGGCGAGGCTGGTCGCACCCGCGTAGCCGAGCGTGTGCAGCCCGAACAGCTTCTCGATCGACGCGAGCAGCGAGAAGTGGTTGAAGTAATCGATCACGTCCGTGCTGTTCGCCTTGATGTAGGGCGAGATCAAGAGCAGGCCGACCTGACCGCCGCCGCCGGTCGGGGTGGTCTCGCCCCCGAGACCGGTCGTTGGCGTGGTGCTCGTCGTGGTGGACGTCGAGCCTGTAGTTGAGGTTGACCCCGTGGTCGACGTCGTGCCCGCCGTGCTCGTCGTCGTCGTGTCCGTCGTTGCCGTGGTCGTGGTCGTGTCCGTCGTGGTCGTGTCCGTCGTGGTGTCCGTCCCGGTCGTCGTCGTATCCGTGGCGGTCGTCGTCGTGCCGACCCCCATCGCCGCCGGTGGCACCGGCGGCGGCGCGGTCAGGTTGCGCAGGTTCGGATAGGACGACGGTCCACAGCACGCGCTCGAGTCGGCGTCGGCACCGGTCTGGGGAGCCTGGTCGAACGTGATCGCGATCAAGCCGTCGTCCTTGTAGGCGGCCGAGTGCTTGATCTCCGGGATCACCGACTTCAGGAAGCGATCGGCACCGGCTAGACCGGGGCGGTCGTGCGCCTTGCATGGCGCCTCGCTGCCGTCCTCGCACGGCGTCGGGACGATGTAGGAGAGCGACGGCGTCGTGTCCTCGCTCTTCAGATCGGTCGTGAGCTGTCCGAGCCCGACCTCGTGGCTCTTGCACGCGCCGTCACCGGTCAGCGAGCGGAAGTACACGAACGGGTTGCGCCACGCGAGGTACGTGCTGCTCGTGCGAGCGATCTGCGCCTCCTTGCTGCCGACCTTCGGCACCTTGCACGCGTTCGTCGAGGTCGTGCTCACCCCCTGGAAGTACGCCTTCCAGGTGTCGCCGGCGCTCGTGAGCTGCCCCGCCAGAGTCTTGGTGGCCGTGGGATAGATGCAGCCCGTGCCCAGGATCTGGCTGCGCGGACCCTTGCGGCCGGGTTTTATGCGGGAGAACGTCGGGCAGTCGGAGGCCGTCTGAGCGGTGGGACCCTGGCCGCTGATCAGCGCGATCTCATTGGCCAGCGGTGCTCCCGCCACCGCGTAATAGTTGTAGACCAGCTCCCCCTGCCGACGCAGCGCGCCGCCGATGTACCCGGCGCTCGCGCCGGTGGCGAAGGACTTGCTGAAGCCGCGGTCTGAGAGCACGATCAGGAACACGTGCTTGACGGGTGGAAGGCCCCCGTAACCGGTCGATGAAGTCGTCGTCCCGGTGTCGCTGCCGCCCGCCGAGGTCGGCGATGTGCTCGGTGAGGCGGATGCGTCTGCCACGGCCCCAGAGCCAGCCGCAGCACCGCCACCGCCGCCCGAACCACCACCACCGCCGGCGGACGCGTTCGAGCCGGCCGCGGGCGCCGTAACCACGCTTGGCGTCGAATGGCCCAGGCCGACCACGATCAACGGGGCGCTGGCAAGCGTGGCGACGCTGGTCCCGCCGACGAGCGAGCCGGCGATCACTCCGAAACCGAGCATCCCAATCACTGCGGCAGCCGCCGCACGAGGCCCGGGCATCGCGAACTGCAGACCGCGCCGGGCGGGGCGGCCGTCAAACGAATCGGCCACCGGGGTCCCGGGCGGCAGGGTCGGCTCGGGGTGGGCGGGACTCCTTTCAAAGACGGCACCGATCAGCCCCGCGACCTGCGCGGGAAGGGGTCCGCGCCGAGCTCCGCACTCGACGCAGTAGCGCTGATCGTGGGCCAACCGCGCCTCGCACTCCGCGCATCGGTCGGCGGCGGACGACGCGGTCGGAGCGGCGGTCTCGGTGCTCATCGGCGGCCGCTCAGTGTCGCCGCCATTACAGTGAAAGTTGTGAACATCTCATGTCCCAAGCCGCGGCCGGTCGGGTCACGGTCTCGCTCCTTCTTGGTCACACCTTGTTCACAACTCGGCCCCGACCGCGCCGGATACTTGGCGCGGGGAGTGCTGCGTCGCGCCCTTACTTAGAACACAGTAATACGGAGACCAGGCGTTGGCGACTAATCAGGAGAATCGCGAGGACGACTCGAGACCCGATGCGCCGACGCGCGAGCTGACCGCCGTCCCAGGGGCCGCCTCGGGCGACCGGTGCGGCAACTGTGGAGCACCCCTCGCGCACGACCAGCGCTACTGCGTCCAGTGCGGCGAGCGCCGCGGCGGATCGACCCTTCCGCAGGGTCAACCGGCGACCGAGGTGCGCTCGACCCGGGTCCGGTCAAGCCGCGCTGCGCGCCCGCCGCGAATGTCGTCCGGCGCGACGCTGGTGTCCGGGGTGGGCGTGCTGCTGCTGGCGATCGGGCTCGGCTTCCTCATCGGGCATGCCGGAAAGACCACCGCGACGCCAAAGAGTGCCGCCGCCCCCGAAGTGATCACGGTGCAGGGCGGCGGTGGCACAGGCACACAGGCAGCGACGACGGCGTCGACCCCGACGAGCACTCCCAAGCACGTCAACAGCGCCAGCCTCACCAAGAAGGCCCAGGCGAAGCTGAAGGCCACAACGGCGTCCAAGGCGGTCCAGCAGAAGGCCACCCAGGCGGCCGGCAAGGTGCTCGGCAACTCGAACAACCTGGCGCCGCCCACTTCGACCACCGGCAGCAAGTGCACCAACAGCCAAGCCGGGTGCCAGAACGGGAAGTTCACCGGGAACTTCTTCGGCGGCGGCTGAGAGGAGCTTGTCGATGCGACTACCCGGACGGGGAAAGCCCGAACAGCCTCAATCGGCCGCCTCGACCGCGTCGGCCAGCAGCGCCGCCCCTCCGACCGAGGCTCCGGCGGCCGGACCGACCGAGAGCCAGGTGATCGACCTCGAGCGACGGCGCGACGTCCTCAAGGCGCGCGTGGCCGAGCTGCAGTGGGACCTCGGCGGTCTGGCATATGAGATGGCGATTCGCGACCGGATCCGCGTCGATGTGCTGATCAAGCGCGCCGCCCTACTCCAGGACGCCGACTCGGAGCTCGGCGAGATCGAACGGATCCTGCACCTCGAGCACAGCGCCACAGCCGGGGTATGCACGTCGTGCGGAGCGCCGCATAGCACTGGAGCGTCGTTCTGCTGGCAGTGCGGCCAGCCGATCCTCCAGCAGGTCCCGAGCGACTCGATCTTCTCCTGATGAGCCGCCGGCTCCGGCGCTCCGTCTAGCCGAATCGCCCGGCTACGTAATCTCGCGTGCGCGGGTCTTTTGCCCCGCGGAAGATCGTCTCGGTATCGCCGTACTCGATCAGGGTTCCCGTCCGGTCCGCACCGGTCGAGTCGAGGCTGAAGAACGCGGTGCGGTCGGCGACGCGCGCCGCCTGCTGCATGTTGTGGGTGACGATCACGATCGTGAACCGGCTCTTGAGGTTGTGCATCAGGGCCTCGATGGCCGCCGTCGACACGGGATCGAGCGCGGACGCCGGCTCGTCGAGGAGCAGTACGTCGGGCTCGATCGCGATCGCCCGCGCGATGCACAAACGCTGCTGCTGACCACCGGACAGGCCGAGTGCACTGTCCTTCAGGCGATCCTTGACCTCCTCCCACAACGCGGCCTGGCGCAACGCCTCCTCCACCCGTTCGTCGAGTTGCCGCTTCATGCCGAGGTTGCGCGCCGCCCAGGCGACGTTGTCGTAGATCGACTTCGGGAACGGGTTGGGCTTCTGGAACACCATCCCGATCCGGCGGCGCACCTCGACCCGGTTGGCCCGGCCGCCGTACACGTCGTGGCCGTGATAGAGAACGTTCCCCTCGAGGCGAAACCCGGGGATCGAGTCGTTCATCCGGTTGAGGCTGCGGATGAAGGTCGACTTCCCGCACCCGGAAGGACCGATCACCGCGGTCACGAGGTGGCGGTAGATCTTCAGCGAGGTGCCTACGAGGGCACGCTTGCTCCCGTAGTACACCGCCATGTCCCGGATGTCGAACACCGCGGGGCGGGACTCGGTCGCCGAGCCGTTGACCTCGGGTCGGATGACCGGAAGCACCGGCTCGGTCCGCAGGCGGACGCGGCCGGCCGGCTGCTCGCCGCGGATGATCTGGCTCGCCGTCCGGCTGTCCCGGTCCCAGTCGGTCAT
>Ga0335072_10012806_pt1 | contig 11966 bp, 7 predicted proteins | sample Lox_Sample_21_FD_206725 | JGI IMG/M metagenome (GOLD analysis project Ga0335072, IMG submission 206725) | Soil microbial communities from Loxahatchee National Wildlife Refuge, Florida, United States - Lox_Sample_2.1 | ecosystem: Environmental > Terrestrial > Soil > Wetlands | place: USA: Florida...
CGTAGGCGTACCAGCCGACCCTGACCGTGTTCCCGAGATTGACGAGGTAGCTGCCGACCACCCCCAGCGCCAGCCCAAGGGCGATCACGACCACGATCCGCTGGGCTTTGCCCAGCCTGTCACTCCAGCGCACCCGCCAACCCTGCCAGGCCAGGAGCGGAATGGCAGCCAGCCGCAGTAAATGGCAGGTCAGCTGCACGACACCGCACCGGGCCGCCGGACCGCTCGTGGCTTCCAGCGCTACCGCTTCTTCCGCCGACCGAGCGTCCGCGGTGGACCCTGCGCTCGAGTTGCCCGGTTGGCCGCAACGCGCGTCCAGGCCGCCGAGGGGCTCTTTCATGACAGACCCGGGGAGGTGGCCACCGATGCGGCCGGCGAACCTGTGTCCAAGTCCCGCAGCAGTAGATGGATGAGCCGTTCTTCCATTACGGCCTGGCCGGACTCCCGCATGCTGGCAGCCAGCCGGTCATCCCAGGGGGAGTTGGCCGCGGCCCCCTTCAGCGCCTCTGATTGCCCATCGCCGACCGCGTCGAGATAATCGTCCGCACTCATCCGCCAGGGCAGCGCCCGGTATTGGCTGATGGCCGAGGCAACAACTCGGACGCCGGTCCAGTCGAAGTCGGCGCGCCAGCGCAGCACCCGAGCCCGGGCCAGGAGGCGGTGGCATGCAGCGGATGGGATGCCCTCAGTGCACGCGAGCGGCGCGCAGCGCGGCCCGAGTGCCGCCGCCGCGGCGCGGAGCACCGCTGGATTCTCGCATACCCATATCTCCCCAGCGTCGAGCGTGACCGGCATGGTGGTGAGCTGGTGCAAGGTGACCCGGAAGGGTATGCCAAGCGCCGCTGACTCGGTCAACCAGCTGCCCAGCGGGCTTCCGCTGGCTCGAACATTGAGTAGCAGGACCTGGCTAGCCAGGTCGTCCATGATGACACCGGACATTTCCCACAACGTGCGGCGTGCGGCGTGCGTCGTGGGCGGCTCCACCGCATGCCAGCGAGCCAGTGCGCGCAATACCACGGTGGGCAGCGGCGGTCCGGAGAGGGCCTTGGTATCGCCGGTGGCTTGCTCGGCGAGTGCGGGCAACGGCAGTTCGCTGGCAGGCAGTTGGTCCAGTACCGCGGCGGCCTGGGCCAGGGTCTGGTCCCGGCCGGACCGGAGCAGCCGGGTGATCGTGCCGTCGGCGGACAGCTCCGCCAGCCACGCTGTGAACCAGTCCTGATCGGCATGACGACAGGTCATAGCTGCCGTCCAGGCCGCTTCGCGGCGCAGTGTGAACTGGGCGCGCTCGGCCGCTCTATCCGGGATCGGGCCGGCCAGCGATTCGACCGCATCGCGCAGGTCCGCAGCGAGACCCGCCAACCGGAGGGCCGCTGCCACGGTCGGGAGCGGAACTGACAAGGAGGTTCCGTGTCCCGCTGGGCGGCCAAGCAGGCGGCTGATGGCCTGCCGCTGGGCCGGAGTCGCGCTGGTCAGCGTCACCACCCCGTCGAGTGGCGCACCCCGGGCGATCCGGGTGCGGACCCGGTCCACCAGCCAGCTCAGTTCGGGTCCGCCGAGGACCCGCCGAAGCCGCTCGACGGCTACCGCTGGTTCCCATTCCTGCCGCGGCGGCTGGCCAGCCCGTGGCGAGCAGCCGCCAGTTACCACAGGGCGGCCTCGCCTGGGCCGGGCCTGTTCCGAGCCTCACCGGCCGACTGCGCCGGCGTGCGGCCACTGAACTCGCGCTCGGTACGGCGGTGGGTTGCGCCATTCCACTCCCAGGTGGTGACGTGTACCGCGTCAATTCCGTCCCGGCGGACCAGTTGATGTGTGGCGATGCCGGGCACGCTGGCGTAGAAGCCCCACTCGCGCTCGCTGGTCATCACCACATCGAGGTCAAACGTGGCGAGCAGTCCCAGGCACTTGGCGCGCGCGTCGTCGTCCACACCCGCGAACGCTTCATCCAGGGACACCAGCCGTGGCGCGTCCTTATGGGCTGAGCGGTAGTGGGCGGATGCGGCAGCAAAGAGCGGCAGCGTCACGGTCAGCACCCGCTCACCACCGGATGCCGGCCCAGTGGCCGGCCGCCACCGGCCGTCCTGGAACCGCTCGATAGTGAACCGGTGCCAGGCCCGGTAGTCCAGCGCCAGCCGCAGTTGTTCCTGCCAGGTGCTGTCCTCGGACTTGGCTCGTTCCGCGTCGATCTGGGCTTGCAGGAACTCCCCGACCGCCGCCCGGTCAGCCGGGGACCAGAGTTCCGCATCCTGGCGCAGCAGCCGCCGCCGCGCCTCGGCCAGCCCGGGCGGCCCGTCCGGTGCCGGTTCCCAGCGCAGGCGCAGCCGCATGCCAGTGCTCGTCGGCCGCTCCGCCAGCTCGGCATTCATCGCCGCGACCTGGGCCTCGGCATCGCTGATCAGCTCCTGCAGGTGAGTGGCGACGTCGTTGACCAGGTGTTCCTCGATCAGCTCACGTTCCCGGGCGGTCAGCAGCCGCTCCCGGTAGGAGATCTCGTCACGGAGCAGGCCCATCAGCTCGCTGGGCGTGCGGTCCTTGGCCTGGTACTGGATGGTCACCACCACCCGCTCGTCCACCAGGCTGAGCGACGCATGATGGCCATGCCGGGACAGGGCCTCGGCCAGTTCGCTGTGCCGGCGTCCGATGTCGTCCTGCACGCGCCGCCACGCCTCGTCGCCGTCCTCCACGCCGCTGAGTTCCTGCTCCGCCAGGCGCGCCAGCCGTACGGCCGGTGCCGCGGGCTCGGCAGGCGCCGGCCCGTCCGGGGGGGCTGCCGGGCTGGGAACGTCCCTGCCCGGCATCGTGGCCTGCCCCGGTACGTCCAGCTCAGGCAGCGCCACGGACAGCAGCCCGGTCCATGCGAACCGCCAGAAAGCTGCCACCGCCCGGTCCCGGCGCTCCTCCTCTGCCGCCTGATTCTCCAGCAGCTTCTCCTCGCGTCCCTCCAGCTTGGCCCGGGCTTCCGAGAGCCCGCGAAGTTGGCTGTCAAGATGTTGCTCAGCCGTCTTGAGCTGATCGATCCGGGTTCTTGCATTGGCCAGCCGGTCCCGCAATTCGTCGGCGGTCGCGCCGATCGAGTCACGCAAAGCGGCTAGCCGGGTTGCGGCATCGCGTGCCGTCTCGGCCGCGGCGGCCGCGTCAGCCTGCGCTTGAGCCAGTTCCCGCTCGGCTCCGGCCAGCTCGTCCGCACACGTGACCTGCTTCGACAGCGCGGCCTCGTGCTGCCACAGCACGGCCACCAGCTTCCCCGCCGCCCTCGCATAACGCCGCAACGCGCCCGCCGCCCCGTGTAGCGCGGCCTCGTCCGACGGCACGCCCAGGTCGGCCGCGGCCTCGTTGCGATGCTCAGCTGCTTCGGCGGCGGCGCGTTCCGCCTCGGTCACCCGGTCCTGCTGCGCGGTCACCTTGCCCGCCGCCTGGCGCAGCGTGTCCCGGGCCCCGGCCGCCCGGCCATGCGCGTCACGGAGTTCCTGGTCACCTGGTGCCGCGGCGACCTCGTCAGCTAGCGTGGACAGCCTCGCGGCGACGGCGTCCACGGCGTCCTGGGCCAGAGTGAGCGCCCCGTTGGCGGTCTGGATCTCGACGGCCAGGGCGGCCAGCCGGCGTCGCCGAGCCTGCTCCCGCGCGCCTGCCCCGACGAATTCGGCCGAGGGCTTAGCCCAGTTTCCGTGCAACGGCCCGACCCGCCACCGCCCATCCGCGCTCACCCACGCCGGCCCGGGGTGGTCAGCGCCCAGCCCGATGGCGCCCAGGATGGCCTGAACGACGGCAGACGGCACCTGGCCGCCGATGGCCTGGGACTCGCCGGTGGCATAACGCAGCACGCCCGCGAGGCTGCCACCGGCCGCTGCAGCCGGCCCGCCGGGACGCAGACCCAGGTGCGCGTTCCCGGAGGGTGAGCCTGCCGCGACGATCACGTCATGGGTCCCGGGATCGAGTAGCTGCCCGTCCGGTGTCACCCAAGCGTCGAGCAGCCCGGAGGCTTCCAGAGCCGCCTCCAGCCCGGCCCGCTGCGATTCGTCGAGGGAACTGGCGAAGTCAGTGAGCTGCCACAGTGCTGCCCCGGGCCTGCTGTCGCGGACGCCCTCGGCCCTGGTGTACGGGACCGGTGGGCGTGCGGTCTCACCCGCCTCGAGCCGGTTCCGCTCAGACTCCAGGTCCGCCAGCACCTGGATGGCTTCCGTTAGGCGTCTCTCGGCCCCCGCTTTCTTGGCCGCCAGCGCTTGAGTGGCCGTGGCAGCAGCCGAGCGCAGCGCGGCGTCGGCCGGGTTCGGCCCGTCGAGGGTGGCAGCCCACCCAGACAGGCCCACCTCGTCCGGAAGTGGAAGCCGGAGTTCGCGGGCTCCGGCGGCATAGGCCCGCCAGGCCGCGGCCAGAGCTCCCGCGGCAGCGGTCACCGCGTCGTCCGCAGCCTGGCTGGCCTCGCTGGCGGAGTCCTGTTCAGCTTCGAGTTCAGCCAACCGGGTCTGGGCGGCGGTCAAGTGTGCCTGCTTCCCGGCCGCCGTCCGTGCCAGTCCCAGCACATACTCGACCGCCTGCTCCTGGCGTTGGGCCAGTGCAGTGAACCCCTGGTCGGCTGTGGTGATCAGCTCGCCGCTGATGCCGTCCGGCAGGCCCAGGAGCCCAGCAACTTCGTCGTGACCGGTGGCGATGCTGGCCTCCGCGGCTGCCTGCCGCGCTGCGCCAGCGACGTCACTAACCAACTGGCGGGTCTGGGTGGCCGCTGCGAGTGCTCGCTTCTGATTGGCGGCGCGACTGGTTCGGACGGCTTCGGCACCCGCTTCGCCCTTGGCCTCCCGGGCTGCGGTGGCGGCAGTTGCCCGGGCGTGGCGTTCGGCATGCTCAAGGCTGGCCAGCTCGGGGCGGCCAGCCAATTCCTCACGGATCGCGGTGAGCTCGGCCAGTTCCTCGCGGGCGGCGGTCCGCCGGCTGCCCGCCTCAGCCTCCGCGGCGCGCGCCGCCGTGATCTCGTCCCGGATACCGCTGAGGTCGCGGCCCACCTGCTCGTAGGCAGCCTGCGCGGTGCGCAGGGCGCGGCTCTGGCGCCGCGCCGCCACCCGGGCGTAGTGCTGGTAGCGCTGGCCGAACCTGGCCACATGGGCCAGCGTGTCCTTCAGCGCACCCAGCTCATCGCGCTGCTGCTCGAGGTCATGAAACGCGGCCGCGATGTCGGCGATCACCGACTGGTCGAGCGGGGTGAGCGCCTCGGACAGGGCGCGGGACAGCTTGCCTTCGTCGGGGCGCCGGGATAGCTGTGGCTGGCGTAGCTGGACGAGCAGGTCGACGAGTGAGGCGTAGCGGTCGGGGCCAAGGTGCAGCAGATGCTCGTCGAGGGTCCGCCGGTAGGACTCCGCCCGCTGAGTGACCAGGCCGTACTCGCCCACCGCCGCGGTCAGCCGGTCGCGGGTGAGCACAGTGCCGGCGGAGCCGATTAGGTACAGGTCCATCCCGATGCGCTGGGAGGTGGTGAAATACCAGCGGTCCGCGATGCCACGGCCGGTCACCGCTTTCATCCCGCAGCCGATGGTGAAATACGCGTGCTCACCGTCCTCGGTGCGGCGGCCGAACTCCAGCCAGGTGTAGCCGAGCCGCTCGTCATAGCGGCCGCCCAGCAGCAGGTTCCATTCCATCTTCTTCGCTCGGTCGCCGTCCGGCTCCAGCCGGGACGGCGACATGTCCGCGTCGAGAAGGAACGGCAGGGTGAGCGCGAGCACCTTGGACTTGCCGGTTCCGTTATTGCCGCGCAGCATGAGCCGTCCGTCGCGGAACCAGAATTCCTGGTAGTCGTAGTAGAAGAGGTCGACGAGCCCGGTCCGGAGTGGCTGCCAGCGTGAGCGGTTCGGTACCGGGAGGGGTTCGGAGGCCGTCCCAGGGTCGACCCAGGTCCGTTCTGTCACGCTGGGCTCCCGTTGATAGCAGGTTCGGTGTAGCCATACCGGGCCAGGGCGGGCAGCGGGACCGCGACCTCGCCGTCTCGCCGGATCAGGCGGAGGGCGGTCAGCCGGCGCAGCGCGCCTTCCGCCAGGTCGCGTTCGGCCCCGGGCTCGGTGGCGCCCTTGCGCCAATGCGTCTTGTGTTGCCGGGCCAGCGCGGCAATGTGCCGGTGCAGTTCCGGAACACCAACCGGCGTCCCGGGGTGCTCCCGCAGCGCGGCGGCCAGGTACTCGGCTACCAGCAGCGTCGCGTGCCCGTCCGTGCCCTCCTCAGGCATGCCCAAGTCGGTCGCGTCCCCGCTGGGATCCAGCAGCGCTATCCCCTCGGCCCGGACCTCAGGGACGAAGCCCGTGCCGTCGGCAAGCCGTCGCAGCAGAGGGCCGCGCTGGCTGGACAGGTAGGCCCGTTCTTCCTCGGTGAGATCGGCGTAGTAGAGCACTGGGTCGTCGAGCAGCCGGCGGACCAGGCGGTGCCGGATTTCCCGGTTCCGGGCCTCCTCGGTCTCTGGCCGGGCTTCGGCGATCAGCGCGCCCATCCGCCCGGATAGCGCGGGCTCGGTCACCATTGAAGCGCCGCGTTTGGCGACGAGCAGCGAAGCGAGGACCCGCCGGTTGACGTCGTAGAGGGCATCCCCGCTTCGGGCGATAAAGGCCTGCTCGTCGCCTGCTACCCGGGCCAGCACCCGGACATCGAGCAGTAGCCGTACTACCGCGACTAGGTCACGCCGTTCCTCCTGGGAGTCAAGCTCGAACGTGATCCCAGCCTCGCCCAGCACCGGGTCGGCAGCCAGGCTGACCACGCGTTCCGCCAGCCAGCCAAGGGTGACCTGGGCCTCCGCGCGCTCCAGCGCCGCCAGGGCCAGGCAGGTCAGCACGTACCGGCGGCGCCCGAATGGGACCTTCGCGATAGCGCCGCGGGTGGCGTCGGACAGGTCACCGGGGACCTTCTTCAGCCGGATCACGGCATGATCGGCTTGCAGGGTCCAGCCAGCCAGGCTGGCGAACCAGTCGCCCAGCCACGCGGCGTGCCGCCGGGATAGCGTGAAGGCCTGCTGGTCGGGTCCTTCCGGGGTGAGCAGCGGGTGCCGCAGCAGGGCCCGGACGCAGCGCCGTCGGTCCTCCTCGCGTTGCTGGTCGAGGACGTCGGGCAGGCTGGCCGGGCTCACCGGAGTGCTCCTTCGGCGGGGGCGGGGGCCGGGGCCGCTTGGCCCGGCTCGGTGGTATCACGGATGGTGATCTCGTGATCAGGCCCGCGCAGCACGCCATCCGGCGTGACGATCTGGGCGACCGTCCCGTCCGGCAGCGGGCGCAGCGTGATCTCGATGGTGCCGTCTGTGGTCCGGGTGCTGACGACCCCATCTGGACCGGCCGGCCCAGCCGATAGCGCGTCACCCAGGACGCGGAGGAACAGGGCGAACTCGTCACGGTCCAGTTCGCCAAGTTCGCTGAGCCGCGCCGGGCGGCCGGTGGCCAGCCGCCGCCTGGCGGCGTCCGCCTGCTCCCGCTCGGCCGTCACCTGCTCAGCGAGGCGGCTGCGTTCGGAGGACCGGTCCCTGATTCTGGCCGGCGCCCCCCGGCGCTCGTAGTGCCCGGTGCTGCGCAGCCGGGCTGAGATCAGCTGCGTGGGCCCCTCGAGCCAACTGCTTCCGGCGCTGCCGCCCTCTGGTGGCTCGCCCGGGAAGTGCCGGGACGGGGTGAGCCCGAACGCGGCGCGCCACAACCGGTGCGCGTCGTCCTCGCTGGGCGCCTGGGCGAACCAGCGCGCGAGGGTGCGGAAGTCAGCGCTCCGGTCGCTGCGCCCGGCCCGGCGCTCCTGCAGCACGCTGATCGTCGCCAGCAGGTCCGGGATCGCCTTGCGGGCCCGCTGCCGGAGCAGCGACGACTGGCTGGGGTGCGCGCCGTCGCCGCAGAACCAGGACCAGATGCCTGACCACCGGCTCTCCCACTCGCGGAGCTTTGCTGTCAGCGGATCAGCGGCCGTGGGGGAATCGTCACCGGGCGCCTCACCTGGGGCCACGTCTGCTGCCTCCCGCTGTGCCGCGATATGCAGCAGACTTTCGGCGCGCTCGGGATCGATCGACTGCAGCAAGGCTGCGATATCGGATGACTTGATCACCAGCTCGGACACGAACCGTTCCAGATAGGACAGCAGCCGGTCCTTGTACCCAAGGAAAGCTTCCTCGTCGACGTCTTGCAGATCGATGGTGCGCTGCAGACCGCTCATGAACGCGGTGGCGTTCGCCGCCAGGCTGTCCAGCCGCCCGGACAGTTCAAGCAACAGGCTGTGCACCACCGCTGGGTCCGGTGCAGCGGGCAGCCTGGCCAGCGCTCGCAGCCTCAGCCGGATGTCTTCCAGAGCCACGGCCTGCAGTTCGCCGCGCCGTGTTATCTCCTGCTCGTACACCTCAAGGGCTCGCTCGGCGGCCTCGCCCTCGCGGCTGAGCTGGTACAGGTAGCGAGTCCGGTAGAAGTCCTCCACCGTGGTCACCCGGCTGGTGTCCGGGGTGGCTCGCAGATTCCCCCAGTCCGCCAGCCTGGTCAGAGCCTCCTGTACCTCTTCCTGGCAGACCGGCGCCGGGCCACCACGGCGTAGCGCCTCGGTGACGTCCTCAGGCCGCAGGTGCACGACGAAACGCTGCTTGCTGACCCGGAAGACTCCCATCACGCGGCGATACAACTCGTGCAGCGGCGTGTTCAGGTGAGCAAACGGGCGCGGCGGAGATCCGTTCATGACGATTCCGTAGTATGCCGCGCCCTGCCGACAGTCTTGAGTCGAGCACGCCCGACGCAGCCGGAATATACGAAAGCCTGCCGAAGTGGCTATCCCTCGTCATGCGCCCTCGGCCCGGGCGTATCGATACGGAAGCCGTAGCCTTTTCAGTGATCCATTCGATCGGCCTTGAGGAGGTTGCCTGCCCGCGGGTACCGCGGAGACAAGGTCGTGACCCGGCAGGCTACCCCATCAACTGTCTAGCATCGCCAGCAGTCTGGGAGGTGGTTCCGGTGTCGGCAGTGAGCATCCGGGACCTTGCTGGCCGGGTGAAGCAGCGCTCAGGCTGCGGGCGGCCCGGCACGGCCGGTCGATGGAGGCTGAGATACGGGTCATCCTGACTGAGGCGGTCCGCCACCACCGCGATCGCAGTGAGTGAGATCCGGACGCGTCGACATTCTCGGTGCGCCGAATTCTGTGAGCTATGAGGATGCTACGTAGGGGGCCAATGATGGCCGAGATATGGCTCTGGATGATCCTGTGCCCATCGGTCGAGGATCTTGGCCAACGCTGCGGCCTGCCCGCCTCCTGCGGGCAGATTCCTCTTCAGCACGAATATAAGAACGACATCGCGCTCACCCGCGAAGTCGGCGACATTCTCGGTGACGACCGCCCGGCTCTCTGCCCGGGCGGTCGGTGCTACCTGGGCGTCCTCGGTGGCGCGGAGGCCGACCTCAGTGACGTGGACTGCGTCATGGCCGTATGTCTTACGTAGCATCGCTGCGGTGGCGGTGGGGAACATCTCGTCGATCAGAAAGGCACTCATGCCAGCAGCGCCTCGCGCTGCTGCGCCATGGTACGGCTCCGCTCAGCCATGGCTTGTCTCCGCTCGATCCGCTCCCGGACCTCGTCGGAGTGCTCCGCGGCGTAGTCGAGGGCGATCCTAATGAGCCGAGGATGCAGATCCGACTCGGCGCTGAGCAGGCTGATGCGCTGTTCCTCGCTGCCGTCGAGTTCCTGAAGGCGTGCGACCACTTCCCAGACGTCAGGTCCGCTGGCAAGGGCAGCGCGGCGGTCATGCGCAGGCCCTCGAAAGACGATTCCCGGGTTGTCAAGCTGGTCGACGCCTTCGACGATAAGCAGGTCCAGTAGGGCTGTCGCCGTCATGCCCTCACGGGCGGCGCGGGAAGCAAGCCGCGTCCGGGCGGCGTCACTGATGCGAAACGATGTGCTGGTAGCCATGGTGATCTCCTTCGTGATCCTAAGCATACCGCTTCGTAGTGCAAGTGCGCTACAGACTCCCACTTGAGTCAGTAACAAACCTTCAGTCAGAGGCCACGCCCTGCGAGTGGGGCGGTGGGTGTACTCACGCAAGATCTGTCCCAGCGGGCGCCGGGTAGCGCCAAGGGGCCGCGCAGACAGTCGGATGTGGCTGGGATAAATCGGTGCATCGCGGCTGAGGAGTGGTTGAGTGGCGACCACGACGCGCCTGAATCCACCGCTACTGCATTTCAGGAGGCAGTTGCGATCTTGTCTGCCAACGCCCTGTAAAACCGTCGGCTTGCCTACGTTGGTTCGAACCCAACACCTGCCACGACCTGCGGAAACGGCCCGTGAGCTGTGAATTCCCCGTCTCGCGGGCTGTTGCTTTCGGGGCGGCGAGGTCCCGCTGTGTCATGGAAGTCCGGCTGTTTCCAGCTGCGCACGGACATATAACGGACAGCGTCCGCGATCATGAACCGGCCTGGTGGGGCACCTGGGCGGATCGCCCGGGATCCTGGCACCCGGTGACGTGCGACAGTGATCATTTCGGCGTAACTGCGTGGGTCGCCATCCCTGGGCCATGCTGAAGCGGGATCGGCGCGGCAGTTTCCGGCCTAGGTGTTCTGCTCACGGACGTTGGTGAGGGCGACACGGCTGGATGATCTTGAATAGGTGAGGACCCTGGGCTCGCGTGCGGATTGTGGTGATCCACACCAAACTCGAGTAGTTCGGCGGTGTGCTAGGTCCGCCAGTCGGGGTGCGGTGGGAGTCTGTTTGCGGTTCGCTGCAGGGTCAGACAGGCTGGCCGGGGAGTTGGTGCCCGGCACTTGGGGCAGGAGGCGGGAAGTGGCACAGACGGCTGCTGGCAGCGACGGCAGCCCCGATCTACCACCAGAGGTACTGCAACGCGCGGCAGCGACGTTCGCGCTGCTGGCTTCTACGATGCGCTTTCACATCATGTGGCTGCTGGCCAGCGGAGAGTGCGACGTGGGGACGCTGGCCGAGCGAACCGGTGGTAGCTTGCCGGCGGTCAGCCAGCATCTGGCGAAACTGAAGCTGGCCGGGCTGGTGGCCTCACGGCGAGAAGGCCGGCGTCAGGTGTATCTGGTGGCGGACCCCCGCCTGGTTGGGCTGGTCCGCCAGATGACAGAGAGCCTGGGCGGTGAGCAGGCTGGCCCGGGGCGTGTCAGCGGTGCGGGTGCCTGAGCGGGTGCAGCTGGTGAGCGGCGGGGCGTGGCCGGGCAGGCCGCCGCGGCCGGTACCGGCACCGTCAGGCCACCGGGCTCTGGCCGGGTGTGCTGAGCTGCCGTTGCTCCAGGTGCTCAGGCAGCTGGAATCTTCTCCGCGGGGGCTGGCCGAAGACGATGCCCAGGAGCGGCTGGCCGCGTGCGGGGACAACGCCCTGGCCCGCGGCCAGCCGCCTGGCTGGGCCGCCCAGCTGTCCGGGGCGGCACGTGATCCGTTTGTCCTAGTGCTGCTGGGCCTGGATGCGGTGTCGGCGGCGATCGGCAACGGTTACAGTGCGGCGGTCATCACCGTGCTGGTCGCCCTCAGCTGCCTCCTGCGGTTCTGCCAGGAGCGCCGGGCCGGCCGGGCTGCCGCGGCCCTGCGTGACCTGGTGAGCGCCACCGCCACGGTGCGCAGGCGGGCCAGCGCGGCGGCCAGCCCGGTGGTGCGGGAAGTCCCGGTCGACCAGATCGTGCCCGGCGACATCGTGCAGCTCGCGCCGGGCGACATGGTCCCCGCCGACATGCGGCTGCTGCGGTCCGCCGGTCTGGCCATCAGCCAGGCTCCGCTGACCGGAGAGTCCACACCGGCCGCCAAACAGGCCAGCAGCCGGCGGCCACCGGGCCGTGCGCTGCTGGAGTGCCCGTGGCTGTGCTTTGCGGGCAGCAGCGTGATCAGCGGGTCCGGTACGGGGGTTGTCGTGGCTACCGGACCGCGCACTTACCTTGCTGCCGCGCAGCCCGGTACGCGGCTGTGGCTGCCGGAGACGTGTTTCGAGTTTGGCATGAAGAGGGTGTCCTGGACCCTCATCCGGTTCATGGGGATCAGCCTGGGTCTCA
>Ga0335072_10012807_pt1 | contig 11966 bp, 10 predicted proteins | sample Lox_Sample_21_FD_206725 | JGI IMG/M metagenome (GOLD analysis project Ga0335072, IMG submission 206725) | Soil microbial communities from Loxahatchee National Wildlife Refuge, Florida, United States - Lox_Sample_2.1 | ecosystem: Environmental > Terrestrial > Soil > Wetlands | place: USA...
AAGTGCTGGGATTGAGCGCGGTCATCTCCGGGCAGCCTTTTCAGGTCACGGCTGAGACCGCAGCGCCGTGCCACGTAAATTTCATCGAAAGGGAAGCGCTGCTCCAGCGGATCGAGAGGAGCGGAGAGCTTGGTTTGCGGGCCTCGCAGGCGCTCAGTCGCGAGTTTCAATCGGCTTTCCAGGACATTCACGACCTGATTCTGGCGCGCTCTTCAGCCGGCAAACTGGCCAAGCTGCTGCTTGCCGGCGCCAGCCGGGAAAGAACCGATTCCAGCGAAATTCGCATTCGTCCTACGCTGACCCATGAGGAAATGGCGCAAATGATCGGCGCGTCACGTGAAACCGTGACCCGCCTGCTGAGCGAACTGAAGAAAAAAGAGCTGATCCGCGTCGATGGGACGACCCTGGTGATCCAGAATCGTACCGCGCTCGAAGCCCTGGTCGCGTAGCACAACCGAGTTTGCTGGGGAGTGCGGCCGGGTTCTCCGTTACCGGCCGCACTCTTTTTCTAAAAGTGAAACCCCAGTTGGGCGGTCAGCGCTCGCGGGGTCACATAATGCGTTCCGCTGAATGTGGAAAGGAAGTTGTATAAGGCATATTTGTTGGTGATGTTGATGGCAGTCAGTTGGATGCTCCACTTATAACGTTCCCCGTGGAACAAATTATCGTGGCCAATGGAAAGATCAAACAGGCTACGGGATCCAACCCGGGGCGGATTGTGATCGTCGTCTTCTGTTCCGGGCGCGGGAATCTGGATCAATGTCGACCCATATTGCGAGGCGGGGCAGAGATTCGCGCCCAGGCTTGAACTAATGGGCGAAGTCGGCGTGGCGCGGACCGCTCCGCAGAACAGGCCGGCCTGGAACTGCTGATCCGGACTGATAATTGAGGTATCGACGACCGAATCGCTGCCCAGCGGGCCGTTGGCGCAGTTCCCACCTGCGCACGGGACAGGGCCGGCGACCAGACCGCTGTCATAACGCCAGTTGAAGCCCAGCCAAGGTCCGCGGCTCCAGGGTTGGTATTGGATGTGGGTGGTCTGGTTGAACTTTTCGTCATGGTCGATTCGAAACACGCCGCTGGGCGCCGAAGGCGCTGCCCCGGCTCCGCCAATCTGAGGCGCGAAAAATCTCGCGGCGACGCTCGAAAACACCATCAGCGCTGAAAACCCATGGAAGTTCGGCACGCTGACGCGACCGGCAACTCCGGGAATCTTGGAACGATCCCATTCGATCGGGAACGTAATCGGCGTGGCGCCCAGAACGCTGAAATCGTAGGCGTTATGGGTGTATTTCCAGATGTACTCTCCGGAAAATACCAGATAGCGGCCGAAAGCCTGTTGAATGCCGGCATGGAATTCGTTGCGCCAACCGGGGCTGAACGGAGTAATTCCCGGGCCGTTGCATAGAAGCAGCGGATTCAGTACCGGCGAGGCGCAACCCTCATCCGATAGAACCAGGTTTTCGTTAAATGGAGTCTCAAGCACACGGGCATAGGAAACGCGGAACACCGTGTTGGTCTTTTTCACGTTGTAGGCGATGCCGATTCTGGGCTCAGCTTCGCGATGAGTGGTCAGCGCGTTGTAGAAATCACCCCGGATGCCAAGATTCAGCGCCCACGCTCCCTTGGTGATGGAGTCTTCGAGGTACAGCGCCAGCTCTTTGACATCGGTGTGGCCATTGAAGGGAAACAGCGTGCCCCCGCGGGTGAGATCGAAGGGGGCCAAGGTGGCGCACGTTGTGCCTGGGATCGGGTTGCCATTCGCGGCAAGACAGTTCAGCGGGTTCCCGTTCACGTCCGTCAGTGACGCGAGGAAAGTCGGATCCACGATCCCAATGTGATCGTGCTCATCAAGAAAGGTCTGCTCGTAGGTTGCCCCGGCTTTCAGATTGTGGATGCCTTTGACGTAAGAAATGCTCGAACGCAGGCCGGCGTTGGTAAGGGTCCGATTCTGGGCGACGGTCTGCGCCTGCAGATCGGGCGCAAGGTCGGCGAAGGGATCGGCGCTGGGGTAGTAGTTATATTGATCGTGTCGAACGAAAGCGCCGAGCGTGAAAACCGAAGTCGAGCTGAGCAAGCGAGTCCACGAAGGCGCAATGTTGAAGGTCTTGATTTGCGAGCGCTGGTCGGCGGGGCCCACCGGGAGGCCGTTGGGGCCGAGTCCGCCGTTATTTACCACCAGACCTGACCACGCCGTGGCGTTCTGAGTGTCGAAGGAATTCGGCGTTTGAAACCAGGAGCGAGTGAATCCCAGGTTCAGGTGCAGCGAATCCCCGCTTGAGAGTTGATAGTCCACGCGGTCGAAGAGGTTTTGCTGATTTCCTTTGTCGTGCAGTACCAGGAACTCCGGTGGATCGAGAAATCGGCCGCTATTCATTCCGCTGAGAGAAATAAAGTTGCCCCATTTGGCATTGCCATAGGCAAGATTTCCGGACAGATTGGAAGTGCCAAACGAGCCATAAGAAGCCGTGATTTCGCCATGTGGTGTGGTTGACCCTTGTCCCGAACGCGTTGTCACGTTGATGACCACGCTGGTCTTGTCCCCATATTCAGCCGGGGGCGCCCCCGAAATCACTTCCATGGATTCGATGGAATCGAGCGGAATCTGGTTGGAGAAGACTTTGCTTTGCTGATCAGTGATGGGCTGTCCGTCGACGGAAAATGAGTTTTCCGCGTGGTCTCCCAGGCCGTGAAACAGGCCGTTGGAATCGGCGGCGATGCCCGGTGTGGCGAGAGTCACAAGCGAACTTACCGATGAAGATGTACTCTCCAGCGGGATTTTATCGAACAAGGCCTTGTCCACATCGGTGTGGAAGGTAGGATCATTTTCGACCAGGTCCTCGCCCGCTTCCACGGTCACAGTTTCGGCCGAGCCCTTGATCCGCAGCGTGACGGGAGCGTCGACCGGCACCACTGAGCGGACCTCAATGTCCCGCACATAGGGGGCGAACCCCTTGGCAGTAACGGTCATGTGATAGGGGTTGAAGGGAACGTTGCCGATGCTGAATTTTCCGCCGCTATCGGTGACGGTGGTTCGCAGGAAACCGCTTACGACGTTGTGAATCTCAACGGTCGCATTGGGAACGACCGCACCTGTGGGATCGCTGACGGTCCCGTTCACAAAGGTTGAGCTGTCGCTCTGCCCGTAGGAGGCGAGACTCAGCCCGAGAGACAAACCCAAGAAACAAATAATGCGAGACAACTTTACATACGAAGCCAGCATGATTCCTCCTGAGAATCGAAAAAATGATGAATGAGGACCTGGATTAAGCAGGTCCGGTTCGATTGGAGAGATCTAGACTGCTGGTGGTGGGCGGATGCGAAGGGAAAAAATGAAACCGGAAGACTTTACCGGGGCTTCGGGCAAAAGCTCCAGCACGGCGTGGGCAACCACCGGAATCGACTGAAAAATCGCGCTGCCCAGGACCCCGGCATGGGCCACCGAACAGATCGAACATTCATGGCTGGGTATTTTGGAGTCATCACTGTGAACGTGGACAGCCTGCGCGAAGCCGGCAAACGACACCAGCAAAACGCAGGCGAGCGCAAGCGCCTGCATGGCTCGACTTGCGTTCAGAATGTTGGCCGTTCGCCTCAAGTTGATGCCCCAAAGCCCAATTACATCATAAGTAGCGGCACGCCGAAGGTAACTGTGGTGATTCGGATGCATCTTAGCGGTTACCGAGTTGTTCCAAAGTTACAAACCAAATAATTCACGAAGGCGTTTTGTCTGGGCCCGGCTGACAGGTATCTCCGTCTGTTTCTTGTCATCCATCCGAAGTTGATAAGAACTCTTGAACCAGGGAACCACTTCTTTAATGCGGTTGATGTTGACCAGGTAGGAGCGGTGAGCCCGCCAGAACAGGCTCGAATCGAGGCTATCCAGCAGTTCTTCGAGGGTGCGGCAGTTGGATTGGCCCTCCATTCCGTTGGGTCCGCTGGTCACGACTGTGATGATGCCGTCTTCGATGGAGGCGAAACAAATGTCTTTTTGATTGGCCAGAAAAAGGCGGCCGGCGGCCTTGAGAAGGATTTTTGAGGTCTGCGGTTTCTGCGATTCCAACATGCGCACCAGAGTTTCAAGCTTGTCAGAGGCGGGCCGTGCCGTTCCCAGTTTTACTCTGGCCTTTTGCACCGACTGTGCAACCCGCTTCTTGTCGAAAGGCTTCAGCAGGTAATCCACCGCGTTGACCTCGAATGCCCTGACGGCATACTGGTCAAACGCGGTGGCAAAGACGATCTGGGGAAGCGCAACTTTGCGGTCAAGGAGTTTTTTGATGACGCCAAAACCATCCAAGCCGGGCATCTGAACATCCAGAAAAACCAAGTCAGGGTTATGTTCCCGGATCAGGTTGACGGCTTCGACGCCATTCTTTCCCTGGGCGACCACATCAATGTCGCCGACATTCTTCAGCAGGAACGCGAGTTCATCGCGCGCCAGTTGCTCGTCGTCAACAATGAGGGCGGAAAGAGACATATTTTCGTGCACGGCCCACTCAGTGCGGCTGCATGCTAGGCATGGCCATGCCGGGGGGAAGTTGCATCTTCTGCCATCCGGATGGCACCTCGAAGAGGCTGGGGCTCAATGCGCCGTCCTTGATGTTCTGCAGTTCGCCACCCCCCTTATCATCTTCCCACTTGATGGGAAAATCAATCTTGGGATCGAGCCATATGGTGCTGTGTTTGCCCTCATCGGACGTAGCCGCATATTTGATGGTATTTCGACCATTCACGGTATCAGCGCCGACTTTGTGGCACTCGCCGCCACGATGAGTGGCCATCTTCTCCCAGTCCGCACAGGCATTCTCCACATCGGCGGGACGAAAGAACTGATTCCAGCGCTGGCCTGGGCCCCTGCCCGCCGGAATTTCCATGTACATGTTGCGTTCCGACATCAGAACGTCCATCTTCTGGGCATCAAAATCAATGATCACCGCGCTGGCGCGGGCGTTTTTCTCTTCGACCCGCATTTTGCCTTTTGAGACATAAATTCTGGGCGGCGCGTTCCCCTCTTCCCCCTTTTGATGATTAACGATATCCGCAGAAAAATCCTCTTGCGCGAAAAGTGAGACGGAAAGCAATGACAAGGCGACGAGCATCAACATGCGCATGCACTTGCTCATGAATCAACCCCTCCTGGAATCGGATCGTGATCTGATGGCAACCGCACCAGCTTACTGGAAGGATAACAGAACCCCGCGATCAAACGGCCCGATTCAGCTGGACTGGACAAGGTTCGTAGCGGGCGATGGCGCGGCGAGCGATGCCCCGCAATTGGCGCAATAGGCATCTCCCGGCTGGACCATGTGCTGGCACTGCGGGCAACTGGGATTCAACTTGCAGTTGCACTGCGGGCAAAAATTGAACGCGGGCTGCACACTTTGCCCGCACTGGGGGCAGGAATGCGCAATCGGCTGGCGCAGGATGAAGTACAGGATAATTCCCAGGGCGTTAGGTACGAGAATGCACACTGCCATCCACAGGGCGCGGCTCATGCCACGGCGGGCTGCATCCCGGTATACGTAACCGATCAGGAGTAAGTAGCACGCTAGAACAAGGCCGACCAACAAGCCAAGAAGGGTCCTTGCCCAGGCTGGGGGCGCATCCGTTTGAGCCGCCAGGGCCACATTAAACACCAACTGCATTCCGAGAAAACCGATGCCGGCTGCGACCCAGGCCCAGGCGGGAATGAGATTGATCTCCGCCGTCAATCCGGTTGGCGCTTGATTTTTTATCCGCATGAATTCTCCCATCTTCGCTCAGGCTCGCCCGCGCCCGTGTTCATTGCTCAGGTATGTGCCGCGCACCAGAAGCAGCACGCTGACTAGAAGGGCCGGCACAAAGACGAACATGGCGAAGCCGGCCTGCCATAGCGGCTGCGATACTCCCATCCATTCACCCAACCAGCCGAAGATCCTCCACAAAATTGGGGTGGTCACACCTCCAGAGATTCCAACCACCAGGCAAGCCATGCACACAAACCACCAGCGTTCCCGCTCCCGCTGCATTCGCTGAGCTCGCATGCGGACCCGAGCCTGAGTCATTCCAACCAATGATGGCCGCGCCGCCACCGGCTCCGAGCGCAAAATGCGGATTGTCCGGCTTAAGGCATCGGCGAACTCCTGGCACGCTGCACACTCCTGCAAATGCGACCGTTGCTTTTGACCAAGCCCCTGAGCGCCGGAGTGGGCCATCCATTCGCGGACTTCCTGGTGAATATCACGCATCAGGCCTGCGCTCCTTTGAGCAGTGGCATGAGTAGATTCAGTGCGCGGTAGAGCCGCGATTTTATGGTGCCCAATGGCGCTCCCGTCACGGCAGAGATTTCTTCCAAGGTCATGCCTTCCTGAAAGCGCAACACCACTGCCTCGCGATACTCGGCTGGAATGCAGGCGAGGGCGGCGTTAATGAATCCGGCATGTTCGTGCCTCACCGATAATTCCAGCGGCGACGGGCGAACTTCGACGGGCTCCATCGGCCGCCGGTCCTCGTCGTCCAGCACTCCATCCAAACTGACCGGAGCCTTCTTTCGCATGGAATCGATCGTCAAATGCCGGGCAACGCTGAAAAGCCAGGTGCTGAATTCGTGCTTGCCGTCGAATTGGTGGCCGCGCTCGAGCACGCGGATCCAGGTCTCCTGGAAAAGGTCCTCCGCCAGTTCGCGGCGGCCGGTAAGTGAGATCAAATACCGGAGCAAGCGGTGCTGATATTGCTCAATCAGCCGATCGAGCAAATCGGGATCGCGGCGGCGGAGGCCGCGTGCGATGGCGCTGGCTTCAGACTCCATCCCAGTCACAAAATAATAAGCTGCGGCGTTCATGCTATCGGATATACGGGCCAGCGCCGAGAAAAGATGCAGGTCAATGCATTTCTGCTAAACCGCCCGCTAGCAGCAGCTTGCGCTGCGGCTAGACTTCAAGGGTTTTTCAGTGATAGCTCTCTTCGGCAGGTTTCAGGCGTTCGCGTTTTCAATCGCCATTGCCATTCCCATGCCACCGCTGACACAGAGGGTCGCGACTCCATGCTTGGCCCGACGGCGCAGCAACTCGTGAATCAGCGTGACGATGATGCGGGTCCCCGTGCAGCCAATCGGATGGCCGAGCGCAATCGCGCCGCCGTTGACGTTGAGTTTGTCGCGGTCAAAATGTAGTTCGCGGTCGCACGCGATGACCTGGGCGGCGAAAGCTTCGTTCAATTCGATGAGATCGAAATCAGACAATTTGAGATGGTACTTTTGTTGCATCTTGTGCAACGCGGGCACTGGCCCAATCCCCATGATGCGCGGATCAACTCCAGCTGAAGTGACCGCCGCGATTCGGGCGAGAGGTGCAAGCTTGTTCCTCTTTGCAAACTCTTCACTGGCGAGGACCACTGCCGCAGCGCCATCAGTGATTCCCGACGAATTGCCTGCCGTAATCGTCCCGCTCTTTGAGAACACCGGCGGTAGCTTGGCGAGCTTGTCGATGGTGGCGCCCGCAAAAGGATGCTCATCGCGGCTGAAGGTCTGCGGACCTTTCTTGCTCTCGAGCGTCACCGGGACGATCTCCTGGAGAAATCTGCCTGCGTCAATCGCGGCCGCAGCGCGGGTTTGCGAGCACAGGGCAAACTGATCCTGTTCCTCCCGTGAGATTTTGTATTGTTCGGCAAGAACCTCGGCGGTTTCGCCCATCACCATTTTCGCCATCGGGCAAAAAAATCCGTCGCGATACATGCCATCGACAAGTTCCTGATTACCCAACCGGTAGCCCCAGCGCGCGCCGTCAAGATAATAGGGCAGCCGCGACATGGATTCCGTGCCACCGGCGAGAACACATTCAAGATTGCCGGTCGCGACCTCCTGAAATCCGAGCGCAACCGATTTGATGCCGGAGGCGCAGGCCTTATTGACCGTGTATGCGACCACCTCCTGTGGCACTCCGCTGCGAATGGAAATCTGCCGCGCAGGATTCGGTCCTCCACCGGCCTGCCGAGCATTGCCGAAGATTGATTCTTCGATTTGTTCGGGCGCGATACCTGCCCGTTCCATGGCCGCTTTGGCCGCAACTACTCCCATATCGGCTGCGGTCATTCCAGCTAACGATCCGCCGAATTTTCCGATCGGCGTACGGACCGCCGAGAGAATAAAAACGCCGCGCAAATGACCTCCAGGAATGTTTTAGTCTAGCACCGGATTGGATGCTTCTCCGGCCTGGACGGACTCCGGGCACCGTCTCGATCCATGAGCACAGAGGGGATGGTCATCTCTGCGTACTCGGCAGTTGTTCCCTGCGTACTCTGCGACTTAGGACCTTGTGTTCACTGGACAAACCTTGAATCGCAGAGATCGCAGAGAACCGCCGCCGAATGCGCAGAGAACAGGGTCAACTCCGTCCTCGCGAAGCTTAGGCTAAACTGAATCTTCATGAATTACATCTACGGCATCAATTCTGTTGCCGAGGCGCTCAAAGCCCGCGGACGTGCGTTCGCCTGGGTTGGCGTTGCCAAGGAGCGCCACGACCTGCGCTTGCAGCGCATCGTGGAAGAATGCCGCAAACAGGGAATCGCTGTGCGTTTTGTGGGCCGCGATGAACTCGATCGCATGGCCGGAAATAATGCGCACCAGGGCGTGGTCGCAGTTACTTCCGCCAAACAATACAACGATCTTGAAGATGTGGTTGCCGCTAAGCGCGGCAAGTACTCGTTGATGGTGGTGCTCGATGGGGTTGAAGACCCGCATAATCTGGGAGCCATCTTGCGGACCGCCGATGCTGCCGGAGCCGACGGCGCCGTGATCCCCGAACGCCGGGCAGCAAGCGTGACGGCAATTGTCACCAAGGTTTCGGCGGGGGCGAGCGAACATTTGCCGATCGCCAAAGTCACCAATATCGCCCGCACACTGGAAGATCTGAAATCGCAAAATCTTTGGACGGTCGGCCTGGATGAGCGTGGCAAGCAAACCTACGACTCGCTCGACTACAACATGGATTGCGCCATTGTATTGGGCGCCGAGGGCAAGGGCTTGCACGATCTGGTGGCGAGAAAGTGCGATTTCCTGGTCTCGATTCCCATGCTCGGCAAGGTTTCATCGCTCAACGTTTCCGTGGCGGCCGGGGTAATGCTGTATGAAATCGTGCGCCAGCGGCGCAAGCAAACACAATGAGGTACCTCTGTGCCCTCTGTATGCTTTTTGGTTGTGCCCTTTCCGCGGTTGCGCTTGACCGCGAAGCGTTCACATTCACGAACTATGATCTAAAGGTTCGTATCGAACCGGAGCAGGAGCGCCTGGGCGTGCGCGGCAAGATAACGTTGCGCAATGATTCTTCCGCCCCGCAAAAAAATCTGGCGCTGCAAATTTCCTCCACCCTCACCTGGCGCTCGATTCAAATCGACGGCAAGGCGGTTCAGTTCGAAACTCATGAATATAACTCGGATATCGACCACACCGGCGCGCTCTCTGAAGCCATCGTCGCATTACCGGGCCCGATTGCGCCCGGGGGCACGATCGAGCTCGAAATCGGATATGAAGGTACGATTCCGCTCGACACAACCCGGTTGACACGCATCGGCGTTCCCGCCTCCAAGGCCAAGACCATCGATTGGGACCGGATCAGCCCATCATTTTCTGCGGTTCGTGGCATGGGCTACGTAACGTGGTACCCCGTGGCCGCCGAGGCTGCGAATCTAAGCGACGGGAATGCAGTCGCGGATACCGTCGGCCGGTGGATTGCACGGCAGGCTGAGACAAAAATGCAATTGTCTTTCGAATCGACCTCCGAGGCTCCCATCTATTTCAGCGGATCCAACGTTGGTGTTGAAGGTGCCGGGGATTCTTCGACTGGAGCAAGGTTCCATCTTGATCAACTCGGAGTGAGTGTGCCGGCATTCGTCTCAGCCAGTTACCTGACATTGCCGCGAAAAAATTCTGTCGAAGTCGGCTATTTTGCCGGCGAGGAAGAGAACGCAAAGGATTTTGCCGACGTTGCGGGACAAATATCTCCGGCTGTAACGCTTCCGGGTGGAGTCAGGGAGCTGAAGGTCCTCGGCCTGCCTGAGAAAGACGATGCCCCCTACGTGACCCAGGGCATGTTTCTTTTTCCCTTGGGAAACGAGGTTACGAACCAGGCCGAACTTGACATGGTTTATGCGATCGCGCGGCAGGAGGCGCCTTCACGCCGGGCCTGGATTCAGGAGGGCCTGGCGCGGTTCGCGCAGGCCGAGTTTATTGAGGACCACAGCGGCCTGCAAGCCGCCCTCGATTATTTGCAGAGTCACATGAGGGCCCTAACGGATTCGGCAAAAGACAGCGCCAAGGACGATACTGCTCGCGCTCTGATCAATGCACCCGACGATCTCTACCTGCAAGCCAAATCGATGTTCGTCTGGTGGATGCTCAAAGACATGTTGGGCAAACTTCCTCAGGATGCGCTGCTCCGTTACCGGTCGGTCGACGACAAAGACGCTTCCTATATGCCACGGCTGCTCACGGCCGGCAGCAAACGCGATCTCGAATGGTTTTTCAACGACTGGCTCTACCATGACCGTGGCCTGCCCGATTTCCGCATAACGTCAGTCTACCCACGGGCGCTCGACAACGGCCGGTACCTGGTGACCATCACGATTGAGAACACAGGCCGCGCCGGTGCGGAGGTGCCGGTGGTGCTGACGGTCGAAGGCGGCGAAGTTCGACAACGAGCGGAAGTTCGGGCACAATCGAAGCTTTCATTGCGGATTGAGGCCTCCTCGAAACCGCTACAGGTCGTGGTCAACGACGGCAGCGTGCCCGAAAGCGATATGAGCAACAACACATACAAGATTGATTCTTTTGAACCACAAAAAAGGTGAGGCTTGGCATACATACAATTTTTGGGCGCGGCTGAAACGGTTACCGGTTCCAAACACCTGATAAACAGCGGAAAGGATCGCTCCAGCACGGGTGGTTTTCAAGTCCTGATCGACTGCGGCATGTTTCAGGGACTGAAACAGTGGCGCGAGCGAAACTGGCAGCAGTTGCCGGTTCCGGCGCAGGAAATCGACGCGGTTGTGCTGACTCATGCACACCTGGACCACTGCGGATGGATTCCGCGGCTGGTGAAAGAGGGTTTTCGCGGCCCGATTTACGCCACGCAACCGACCATCGACCTTTGCGGCATCATTCTGCCCGATTCCGGCCATCTTCAGGAAGAAGACGCACGCTACTACAACAAGCACAAGAAATCCAAACACGACCCTGCGCTGCCGCTCTACACGCTACAGGAAGCTGAGAATGCTCTGCGATACTTTCGCGCTGCGCCCTATGAGCAGAAAACGGAGCTCTCTCCGGAAGTGTCCTTCCGCTTTGTCCACGCCGGCCACATTCTGGGTTCGGCGATGGTCGAGCTAACGATCAACGTAGATGGCAAAAGCCATCATCTTCTGTTCAGCGGAGATATTGGCCGCGTCTGTGAGCAGCAAAAAGCCCCTGGCAAAGTGTTGAGCTGCGGGCCTGAGCAAAACGAGTCCCCCGGTGTGCTGGTGATGGAATCAACCTACGGAAACCGGCAGCATCCCACCGATGACCCGCGCCCGCGCCTGGCGGAGGTGATTCGGGAGACGGTGAAGCGTGGCGGAACCGTGATTGTCCCGGCCTTTGCCGTTGAGCGCACACAAAAATTCGTTTTTATGCTGAAACATTTGATCGAGTCGGGACAGGTCCCGCGAATTCCGGTTTACTGCGATAGTCCCATGGCGATCAAGGCGGTGGAAATTTTTATCAGACATTCCGAAGAGTATAGTGACGATACCCGCGAACTCATCAAGCGCTACGGTTCACCGCTCACATGGCCCGGCTTTACTTTTTCTTCGACCCCCGAAGAATCGAAAAAGATTAACGGCTCCAAATACCCAAGCATTATTGTTTCTTCAAGCGGCATGGTGACGGGCGGGTGGATACAGCACCATCTCGCTCAGCGCTTGCCGGATCCCAGGAACACGGTCATATTTATCGGATT
>Ga0335072_10012809_pt1 | contig 11965 bp, 7 predicted proteins | sample Lox_Sample_21_FD_206725 | JGI IMG/M metagenome (GOLD analysis project Ga0335072, IMG submission 206725) | Soil microbial communities from Loxahatchee National Wildlife Refuge, Florida, United States - Lox_Sample_2.1 | ecosystem: Environmental > Terrestrial > Soil > Wetlands | place: USA: Florida...
GCCAGCCATCCAGAACCGACCGAGTGGCAACATTGTTCCATCCAGCATTTCCGCCAAAGGCGCGGCTAGCCCGCGGCAGCGCGTAGACATAATTGATCGCAAGCATGTGCTTCAAATCCCAGCTCGCTGGTCCATACTGCCACTGCCGGATGTTTTGGTAAAGCGGCCCGCCGCCGTTATAGCTATCGATGTAATCCATGGCACGGCCCCAGGTGTAGGCGCCGCCGAACTCCAGTCCGTTATGGAAGCGCCGCGTTACCTTTACCTGCAGCGCGTTATAGTTCGCCGTCAAGTCATAGTACTGCTGGCTGATGCCGTTGAATCCCGGATACGGGCGGAAGAAATTGTCCGGAAGCGTCGAACTCTTGGTGCAGTTCGCACCACTTACAGTAGAGCAATACTGATGATTTTGCAGGAACTCCGCGCCGTAGGGGACTTCGTTGATGGGCTTCGTTTCGCTCGCGTGCTTGGTGAAGGTTCCAACATACGCCACATCAAGAACCGTACTGAATGGCAGTTCTTGCTGCACGCCGAGGCTGGTTTCTTCAGCATAAGGAATATTGCCGTGTAACGGCAGTCCGTGGCCGATGCCGAAGGGCGCGTTCAGGTTACTCACACCCGATGAGGCATAGTAGTTCGGTGCCGACGAAGTGGCGCTCGAATAGTACTGCGTCACGCTGTTCGTAGTGGGCGCATTGTTCGTCAAGTCGCCCTCCTGGCCCGAGCGCGCCCGAACGTTATAGAACAAGCCGAAGTTGGCGCGAACTACCGTCCTCGGCACCACGTTCCATGCAAACCCGACACGCGGCGCTTGAAGAATCCCGTTACTGTAGGTCGTTCCCTGCGGATATCCAGGTGAATTCACATAGAGGATTCCGTTATTCAAATTCCCTGTGTTGGGGACCATCAAGCCGGCATACGCCAGTGGGTACGTGTTCGAAGTTGTGGGATCGATCGCCACCTGCTTTCCGGCGCTGTTGAATCCGTACTGATATAGAACTGGAGCGTTATTCACGTTGTACAACTCAGGCACGAAGTTGTTGCCCACTTTCAGCCTCTGCGCCATGGCCCAGGAGTTGCGAATGCCCATTTCAACGGTGAAGTTGCGGAACGCTTTCCAAGTGTCCTGGTAGTACCATTCCATCCGGTTTGTGCGCGGATCGTAGTTCACGAGCTGCGTAGTCTGGCTGTACTGGTTCAGCACGCCCGTGGCCGCATTGCTATAAAACCAGTTCGTGTCATTGGGATTGCTGCTATTGACGGAAAAATTGAAGGTCCCCACGCGGTTATGGTTCACCTGCAGATAGGCATCGGTTCCGGCGTCAATGCCCACAACAAAAGTGTGGTTGCCCCAAACCTTGGTCAGCTTGTCCGTGACGTTATACGACCGCACCTGGTCGGTCATGGGGAAACGCGAGTCCCAGCCATAATTCGCGGGATTCTGACCACCAAAAGAAGTCGCAGGGTAAAGGTTGAGCGGATTGACGCCCGAATACAGCGAGGGTAGATTGAATCCGCTGGAACTGAGGGTGACCTGCTGAAGATCTGACTTATTGTAGAGCTGAAGTTCCCGCCAGCCTGCAGTGCCGATGTTGAACTCGTTCACGAGTGTCGGCGTGAACGCGTAAACGATGTTGTAAACATAGTTCGGCTCGCCTAGCTGGTAGTTGACCTTGAGCAGCCAACTCATCGTGTTGGCCGGCGAAGAAAAGTCGTTGTCGTTGGCCACTGTCTGGTCGCCGCGGAAGAACATGTGCAGCTTTTCCGTCGGGACGTAATCGATGCGGAAAATCTCCTGGTTAACCGGCTTATCCGCCGACCAGTTGGTCTGGTAGTTGTAGTTGTTGTTGCTTACTGCCAGGTTGGTATAAGCGTTCTGCGGATACTTTGCCAGCGTGCTGTTGTACATCAACTGCAGCAGATAAAGCGTCTGCGAATTAATATAGGGTGCGGTCACAACGTTCCCAGGAAAGCAATCCGTAGTGGGGGTGCCGTTCGTCGGGCAGGTACCGCCCCCGGAATTCTTGCTCTTCCCCGGATAGGCGATGTTAACCAGATTGGCTGAGGTAAACGACGACACGCCCTGGTTGTACGTATGGGAAAAGTCGCCTTTCGCCTCATACTGGTTCGGGACCATGTAATTCTTCAATCCGTCTGGCGACTTAATCGGAGAATCTTCAATTGAAACGAAGAAGAACAGCTTGTTCCGGTTGGCGTTGAAGTGTCTCGGCCAGAAGATCGGCCCGCCGATCGTCCCGCCCGCAACGTTGTAACGGTACAGAGGGCGAGGCTTGTATGTCGAAGGCGTCAGACCATACTTGTCAAAGTAGGGATTGGCATTCAAGTCTTCGTTGCGGAAGTAATAGTAAACGCCTCCGTGGAACTGGCTCGTGCCGTTTTTCGTGACAAAACTGAATTGACCGCCCGCCTCTCCTCCATACTGAGCTTGATAGCTTCCCTCGTTGACCGTCACTTCCTTTACCGCGTCGAGGTTAATGGGGGTATCCATCGTGGCAAGGCCGCGTGTGTTGGCGGTCACGCCGTCAACCATGCTGGTGGAATACTCGTTATTCACGCCGTTCACGACAGGGGCGGTTGTGGTGCTTAGGCTGCCGGCGCCGTCGCTGTTTTCCACTACGCCCGGCATTACTTTGGTCATCGACATCACATCGCGCCCAATGGCCAGTAGATTGTCGATCTGTGTTGTATCCAGAACCGCGGAGCGCTCTGAACTTGTCGTCTGCAGCGCCGTTACATCCGCTTGAACCGTGACGGTCTGCGCCACTGTACCTACCTGCAGCACAAACGAGCCGGCGTCAAGATTCACTGATGCGAAAAGCACCAGGCCGACCTTGCGAAACTCCTTATACCCCGAAGCAGACACCACCGCTGTATAAGTACCCGGAGCGACGCTGGCAAAGTTGAAGTCGCCATTCCCATTCGTGCGTGTCGTAAAAACCAGAGCCCTGGTTTGTTCGTCGATCAATCTCACTTGCGCATTCGGTACAGCGCCATTGCTCTGGTCCATCACGTGCCCGCTGATTGATGCGCTTGAAGTCTGCGCCATCGCCGGAAGAGCGAATAGACCCAGCAACGCCACCACTGCTACTAGCCTCACGATTGCTTTCATTTGAATTGCCCTCGTTTCACTGTGTTTGTTGTCTCAACATCCCCTGGTCGATTGCTTAAGCAAAAACTCGCTGTTCGCCGGCTGCCTGATAGTCCGGAACTTATTCCATGGATGAGTCATGAGTCGGTGCGAATACGTATACATTGGCATTCGATTCGACCCCTCAACCCGCTCTCCTCCCGTTTCCTCGTCTCTGCGTGTCGATCTTGCGGCTTGCAAAAATCCCGCCTCCGGAACGCCAGCATCCCCGAAACTTCGCAAAGACCTCAGGGCTGATTTTTGCTCGTCGTAAACGATAACGCCGCACCATATAAACTTGTCAAGAGAAAAATCCGTGCGGACCAGAACTGATACTCGCAGCACCTTTTTGGGAACAAAAGGTCTATTGTGGTCCGCCATTTGCATATCCGGCGCCGGCGCTGGTTTCTCTCCGGCCAAACCACCAGCGCGGTCGGATCTCATGCGACAACCCATCCCGTCTTCGCGTATCCTCGCAGGCGGTGCTCCTCTCCCTTTCGAACGCGCTTCCTTTCATCGTGATTGGCGCCTACCTGGCGGCGGTGATGGTCATTGGTTATGCGGTTCGGCGGCACTCGGATACCGCTGCCAGGTTCCTTCATGCGCGCGCTTCCTTCCCGGCGCCAATCGCTGCGCTCGCCTTCTTTGCTGCAAACTGCGGTGCGCTTGAAATTGTTGGTATCTTCGCCACCAGCGCCAAGTACGGAGCGCTGGCTCTGCACTTCTATTGGATCGGTGCAATTCCGGCCATGATTGCTCTCTCTCTGCTTATGTTGCCCGTATATCTCCGCAGTGGAGCAATGACCGTTCCCGATTTCATCCGGCTTCGATACAACGACGCCACTCACATTCTTGCTTGTGTTCTTCTCTGCATCATGATGGTTCTGATCGCCGGCATAAGCCTCTACGCCATCTCGGCGGTGCTTCATCTCTTCTTCGGCTGGAGCTTTTCGGCGATCGCCACAATCGCCGCGTCGGTCGTGCTTTGCTATGCATTTACGGGAGGGCTCAGGGCAACCATTTACAACGAGATTCTTCAGCTCGGCCTCACCATCGCCGGCATCGCGCCCATGTCCCTGGCCGTCTATCGCTCCTTTCACGGAGTTCGCGGCATCATGCTCCAGTTCCCTCCGGCAAAAACACATATTTGGACGACTCTCCCGCTTTTGCAACCCAAAACCGCCACCATGGACGTTTTCGGTGTCGTTTTCGGCCTCGGCTTCGTCCTCAGTTTTGGCTACTGGTGCACTGATTTCATCCTCATTCAGCGCGCTCTTACAGCACGCACCTTCGATGCCGCTGTTCGCACTCCTCTGCTTGCCGCGATTCCAAAGCTGGTGTTTCCCTGGCTCGTCGTCTTTCCGGGGATGGCTGCCGCAACCTTCCTCCCAATCTCCTCGCACCGGCAGTTTGACTATGCCCTGCCGACTCTCATGCGCCACTATTACGGCTGGGCTCTTACTGGTTTGGGTGTCTCCGCCATTCTTGCCAGTCTCATGTCAGGACTGGCCGGAAACGTCACCGCTTTCTCCACGCTCCTGACCCACGACATCTATCGAACTCACTTGCGGCGCAACCAAACCGATGCTCATTATCTCCGCATCGGAAGATCCTTTACTGCGCTGGCCGCCGGCCTCAGTATTGCTACCGCCTACATTGTCCTGCTCTACAACAACCTCATGGACTACCTTCAGCTCATCTTCTCTATGTTCAATGCGCCCCTCTTTGCCGTCTTTCTTCTCGGCATGTTCACGGAGTGGGTTACTCCCACCGCGGGCTTTTGGGGAATAATATGTGGGGTGATTGCGGCATCTGCGCACCGCTTTGCTATTCATTGCGGCGCAATTACTTATGGCAGCCAGTTACTCGGAGATTTCTACGGTGCCATCGTCGGCTTTACTGTTGCTGCGGTTGTCGCTTGTATCGTAAGCCGGTTCACAATGCCCAAGACTCAATTGTCGCTGCGCAATATTACTTGGTCACGCCGCATCGCCCAAAACAGAAGAATCTCTCCGGTCACCTGGGCTCTCGTCGTGGCCATCCTCGCCACCTTCATGGCGTTTAATTTCATCTTTCGCTGACAGCCCTGCGCCGTGAACCTCTCGTCGAGGAACCATGTTTTTTCTTGACCGGTCCCGTTGAATTCCGCACCACCAGCGATGTCTCGACCTTGTATTGTGTTCCGTTTCTATGCGGGGAGTTAACCAGTAACTCCAAGGCATCCACAAACGTCTTTGCCAGTTCATTACGAGACAACCGCAATGTGGTCAGCGGGGGATAAACAATGTCGCTCAGCTCAATATCGTCAAAGCCCACAATGGATAGATCTTTGGGCACCGAGAGTCCTCGGTTATGAATGACGCGCAAAGCACCGATTGCAGTCAGATCATTTGCTGCAATGATCGCGGTCGGCCGGTCCGTCAGTCCCAGCAATTCCGCCATCGCGCTTTCTCCCCCGCTGACCCGATAGTTGCCAACACGCAAAAACTCCCCCTCCGAGGAAAGCCCCACTTTCCCCATAGCCAGCAGAAATGAGTGCAGGCGGTGGTCTGAGATCGTAGGCCCTGCCGATCCTCCGATGTATCCGATCTTCCGATGTCCAAGATCGTAAAGATGCTTCACCGCTCGCCGCATTCCGCTTGTGCTGTCCACGCAAACATCGCTCAGGCCTTTCCCAACCATCCGGCGATCCATCGTGACCAGCGGCACGCGGTTCTTCATCATCGCTTCAATCGGTACCGTCTCAATCTCCGAAGCCAGCAGTGCGATGCCTTCCACCTGGCTCACCAGCATCCGATGTATCGTCTTCTGCATGCGGGCCGACTGCGACTCCGTCGTGGCCACCAGCATGTTGTAATTCGTGTCCGCGAGTATCCCTTCAAAGCTCTGGATGAACTCCGGAAAAAACGGATTGGTGATGTCGGGAATAATCAACCCATACGTGTTGCTCCGACCGTATTTCAGCGTGGTCGCGCTCCCGTTGGGAATGAACTTCAGCTCGTCAATGACGCGCTGAACGCGCTCCGCGGTCGCCGGCCTTACCGAGCTTAACCCGTTGATCACGCGCGATACTGTCGCGCTTGAAACGCCGGCCAGCTTCGCAATGTCGCGCATGTCCATGATCGTGCAGAACCTGTCAGTCGATCGCGGCCCATTGTGATCCTTTGCCTCTGAGCCGGTGAATCTACATATATTACATGCAGACAACCCATTAACGTTGCAAATCCCCGGGCCTTTCGGGCTTTCCGGGTTGATCCAGAATCTGCGCCGTGGTGCCCGGCCCCAGGTCTTTCCAGTCCTGCAGCACCCACACCAGTTTCTTTTCTTTTGTAACCTCCAGCGCCTGGATAATGTTTGGCCGGTCCTCCCGTTTCACTCCACCTGTCGAACTGAAGATGACCGTATCGCCGTTCGCGAGTCGTTCGGCGGTCTGTAGATTGTGCAGCACAACATTGTCCGGCAGATCGGCTTGCTTGAATTCCCATACTGTTGTGCCTTCAGGGGACACTTCGCGCACCAGTTTGTCGTGCTCGTCGGTAATCAATGTGTTTCCGTTGTGCAACCGCGCAGCCGCCCACGGAGTGCGAATCTCATAGGTCCAGATCGGGTTGAAATGTTTGTCGTATTCGACAACCTTGTTCATTCTTAAAAGTGGAAGCAGGTAAGTGCCCTTGGCCGTCATCCGTACCCGCCGGAACTGTGGGTGTACGGTCTTTGGGTCGGTCAGGCTTTCGGCCGGTAGCGCGTGCTCCACTTCAACTTTGTTGGTCTTCTTATCGATGAGTATCAGCTTGGGAGGCAATCCATTTTGCACCATCAATACTTTATTGAGCCCGATTGGTTGGCAACTGTGAATCTCCGTGCCCGGCGGCGGATCGTAATGCCACACGACCTGTTTTTCCGGTGTCACCTCCTCGACGCTGAATTGCCGCGCAAAAAGTATGTGCCCGTTACTCAGCATCCAAACGTCGTCAATTTCGCCATGCGGCCCCGTGAAGTAATTCCAAACAACCTTGCCGCCGTCCACCAGAAGGATGTTGTTGTAGCCTTCTCCGGCGTAAAGCATCGGATGCTGCCCAATGCCTTTACCGGGCCAATCCCGCATATCCGTCGGCTCGGGCCAGGTCCGGTCAACCGGCTGCTCTCCGGGCCCAAGCGCCGGTACGTCGCTTGCCGTGAATCGGCTAAGGAGGGAAGTTAACGGTGCCTCTGCAGCCACCATCAGCAATGTCACAAATGCAATCGAAGTTAATACAATGCGCACGCGCATCCTCTCCTCCTTGCTCCCGATTGGCGCCGCTCGACCCCGCCTTAACAATTGGTAAGAGCTATCTTCCAGGTCCACTGATTCCGTCATCCGTCCCGCGCTCTACTTATACAGGATTGATCTTCAAGCACTCTTCTACCCGTGGCTGCTTACTCGCGTCAAGAAACCATAACAAGACTCATTGCATGATGCGATTCCATCGTCGCGTCCTGCCCAAATATCCACGGCTATGGGTGGTGTGCTAGGATGCTGACTGATGCGCATTCTCACCGCATTCGCACTGCTCTTCGTTGCAGCTTCTGCGCAGCCTCAAAATGGCGCCCATCCCGGACGAACCACCGCCCTTGCTCAGCGGCCATACATGGGCTGGAGTAGTTGGTCGTTTCTTCGTGGAAAGCCAACCGAGGAAAAAATCAAAGCGCAGGCCGACGCGCTTATTGCGGCTAGGCTCCCCGAGTTAGGCTACCGATACATCAATATCGATTCCGGCTGGGCCGATGGATATGACGAGCACGGTATTCCCAAGCCCAATCTCGCCGCGTTTCCCGATGGCATGGCGGGTATGGCCGCATACCTTCACAGCCGCGGCCTCCGATTTGGCCTTTATCTCGGTCCGGGAATCCGGCCCAGTCTCTATGACGCCAATCCGCTCATAGCAGGTACTCACGTTCACCTTCAGGAAATCACCGATAAGACCCAGCCCGGCTCTACCCTCCGTAACACCTACAAGATCGACTTCACCAAACCCGCGGCCCGCATCTACATCAATTCCATCGTCCAGCAATTCGCCCGTTGGAAGGTCGATTTCGTCAAGCTCGATTTCGTCGGTCCCGGCGGCGGCAATCTCCCCGCAGACAACCGCGAAGAAATCCGCCAATGGCACGCAGCCATTCTTCGCTCTGGCCGGCCCATCTGGCTTGAGCTCTCAAATTGGCTTTCCATCGATCAGGCTAATCTTTGGCGCGCCACCGCAAACGGCTGGCGCATCGAGAACGACATCGAGTGCTATGCCTGCCGGCGCAGTACTGACCCGGAAGTCAAAGACCACCTTACCGACTGGTCTAGTCGAGTCGCCCTTCGTTTTGACGATGTGCGCGAGTGGTACCCCTACGCCAAGCCCGGCGGATGGAACGACCTTGACTCCCTTGAACTCGGCAATGGAGAAAAAGATGGCATCACTCCTGCTGAGCGCCAGTCTATGTTTATTCTCTGGGCTATCTCCTGCGCCCCACTCTACCTCGGCACGGATCTCACGCAAATGGATCCCGCCGATCTCAAGCTCATCTCGAACCGCGATATCATCGCCGTCGATCAGCGCGGTATTCCAGCCGCTCCGCTCGACATACAGAGCCTCCGCAGCCGTCTCCGTCAGGCTTGGATGAATATTTACCCCGATGGCTCTGCGGTCCTCTCGCTCTTCAACCTCGGCCCAGATGCCGCTCCTGTCAAATTCGATTGGCGCGAAGTCGACGCCCTGCGCAATACGCACTTCGCCCAGCATCCTCCCAGACTCACTGACCTCATCACAGGCGAACAGACCGCACCTTCCGAACATGGAATCAACCTGACGCTGGCCTCTCACGCCTCGCGCATCTTCCGCCTCTCACCTCCAAAGTAGACCGGCTGCGCCTTTCCCGCCTCCTCGCTCGCAATCGCCCTTCACTCTTCAGACCGCTCTTTTCCATTCACTCTGCCGTCCGAAATCGAACAGTCCTTCACCGAAAGCGGTCAACTTCCTCAGCCACTCACCCGAGTTCGAACTCATTAACTCGTTTCTTTTCAATATCGATTGGCAACTCAACTTTGGCGACACACGTGCTTTCTGTTGGGCTGATGGATATCGCACGCCCAGATTTATTGCAGAAGAGGAAGCGCCGGTTGATGCTCTGGTCCGGTGTTGCGCTGGTGGTCGTTGCGGTCCTTGCGATCGTGATCTTCCGCCTCAAACCTGCTTCGCCCAACGTCGAACGGTCCACCATCTGGACCGATACGGTAAAGCGCGGCGACCTCACGATTCAGGTTCGCGCTTCAACCGGTGCACTGGTTCCGCGTGAAGACAGCATCCAGCTTATTCCCGCCCAAACCGACGCCACTGTGGTTCGCATTCGTGTGCTTCCCGGGGCAAAAGTCACGCCCGACACCATTCTCATGGATTTGTCCGATCCTGAGCTCGAGCAGCAGTTGCTGAATGCTGAGCTGGCCCTCAAAGCCGCTGAAGCCGACTACAAAAGCCTTCAGGCAACTCTGCAAAGCACCTTGATGGACAAAAAAGCCGCGGCTGCCCAGGTCAATGCCGACTACACCCAGGACCAGCTGCAGGCCCAGACGGACAAGGCGCTCTACGATCTCGGCGTAATCTCAGGGCTCGCCTACAACAAATCGAAAGATACGGCTGAGCAACTGGATACGCAGCACCAGATCAGCCGGCAACAGCTTGAAGTCAATCAGAAGGCGATTGAAGTTCAGCTTGCGTCGCAGCAAACAAAAATCGATCAGGCCAAGGCTCTGCTGGCCCTCTATCAAAAGCAGTCGGCCGCGCTTGAAGTCAGGGCTGGCATCAGCGGCGCGCTGGCCCCTCTTGCCACGCCGCTACAGGTCGGCCAGCACGTAACGGCTGGCACTTCTGTAGCCGAAGTAATCCAGCTCGACAAGCTCAAAGCCGCTTTGCAAATCGCCGAAACGCAGGCTCGCGACATTCAAATCGGCCAACCTGCCTCCATCGACACCCATAACGGCGTCATTCCCGGCCACGTCACCAGAATTGATCCCTCCGTAGTGAACGGAACGCGCACCGTTGACGTAACACTGGATGGGCCCTTGCCGCCCGGCGCCGTTCCTCAGCTCAGTGTCGACGGCACCATCGACCTTGCGCATCTCAAGGACGTGCTCTACGTAGGACGCCCCGCATTGGGCAACGAAAACTCGACGATGAGCCTGTTCCGGGTAGATGCAGACGGTAACTCGGCTACGCGCGTTCCGGTCAAGGTGGGGCGTGCGTCGGTCAACAACATTCAAATACTCGAGGGCTTGAATGTAGGCGACACAGTAATCCTTTCTGACATGTCGCGATGGGATGGAGTCGATCACATCCGTCTGGAATAAATCACAGCGCGGCGCACGTCACAGAAGTCCCGTTCATCGTTTTCAGAACAAATCGAATTCAGCGCGAGGAGAGAGAGAATGGCGACCAATGGCACACTGATTGATATCGAAGACCTGACCAAAGTCTTCTACACCGATGAAGTCGAGACGCATGCGCTTTCCGGCATTCACCTCAAGATCGAGCGCGGCGAGTATGTTGCCATGTCGGGTCCGTCGGGATGCGGCAAGTCGACGCTCCTCTCCATCCTCGGCCTGCTCGATACACCTTCTAGCGGCCGTTATTTGCTCAACGGCAATCCCGTTGAAAACCTGAACTTTGGCGAGCGCTCTCGCATCCGCAATCAGGAGATTGGCTTCATCTTTCAAAGCTTCAATCTCATCGGCGATCTCACGGTAGAAGAAAACGTTGAACTGCCTCTCACCTATCGCGCCGGAATGCCTTCTGCGGAACGCAAGCGTCGCGTAAAAGAGTCGCTGGAGCGCGTGAACATGGCGCACCGCATGAGACACTATCCCGCTCAGCTCTCCGGCGGTCAGCAACAACGCGTAGCCGTGGCCCGCGCCTTGGCCGGCTCTCCCTCGATCCTCCTCGCCGACGAGCCCACCGGCAACCTCGACTCGAAAAACGGAGAAGCCGTAATGCGCCTCTTGGCCGAGTTGCATCGCGAAGGATCCACCATCTGCATGGTCACTCACGATCCGCGCTTTGCCCGTCACGCAGCTCGCGAGGTTCACCTTTTCGACGGCAAAGTCGTTTCTGAAGAGGAGCAGAAAAAGCTCGAAGAAGAAGTGGAGGCATAATCCATGCTCCGCGACCTTCTTTATGCGCTGCGCCAGATGCGCAAATCACCGGGCTTCACGCTTACTGCCGTGTTCACGCTGGCGTTGGGAATTGCCGGCACCAGCACCATCTTCAGTTGGATCGACGCAACGCTCCTTGACTGGCTCACCTTCACATCTGTTTCAGTCGGGCTCTGCCTCGTCACCGTGGCCGCATGCTATCTGCCCGCACGTCGCGCAGCATCCATTCAACCCATGCAAGCGCTTAGAACCGAATAACTCCCAATTCCCCTCACGGAGAAGATACGCAATGACCACTGTATGGCACGATGTCCGATACGCGCTTCGCCAATTGCGCAAGTCACCAGGCTTTACGCTCACCGTGACGCTCACGCTGGCTCTTGGCATCGGCGCCAATACCGCCATCTTTACCTTGATTCACGGCATTCTTCTCCGTTCACTTCCCGTCTCCGACCCAACCCTGCTTTACCGGATCGGCGACAAGCCGCAATGCTGCATCGATGGCGGATTCCCTGAAGATGCCTCGACAACCGGTGACTTCTCCATCTTTTCCTTCGATCTCTACCAGTACCTCAAAAACTCCGCTCCGGAGTTCGAACAATTAGCCGCAGCCCAAGCCGGACAGGGCACATTGAGCGTGCGTCGCG
>Ga0335072_10012810_pt1 | contig 11964 bp, 6 predicted proteins | sample Lox_Sample_21_FD_206725 | JGI IMG/M metagenome (GOLD analysis project Ga0335072, IMG submission 206725) | Soil microbial communities from Loxahatchee National Wildlife Refuge, Florida, United States - Lox_Sample_2.1 | ecosystem: Environmental > Terrestrial > Soil > Wetlands | place: USA: Florida...
AGCTTGCCGAGTTCGGCTACTTCAACGTGAAGGTGATGGACGGTGGCTGGTACAAGTGGCTGGAACTGAAGTATCCGAGGACCAATTCCGCGAAGGACTCTTCGCCGGACCTCTCGCAGCTGACGGGTTCGCGCGCCAGCAGCGCCAAGGCAGTTTCCCGATAAACCTAGTTTGCAGGCGGATGTTCGACTTCAATTTTGGCGTAATTTAGGCGCAGCTGTTCCATAGGTGCGTCGGTGGATCCGTTTGTGCTGCCGCCACGAATTGAGATGATGGTTGCGTCGGTCAACTTGTAGCGAGCGGTGGCCTCGCCACCATTCGTAAGCACGATTTCGACTTCCCGGAAATGCTGGTGGCTGGTCATAGCGCCCAGCAGGCCTAAGGACGACATATCCCGGTCCTTGATGATGACAATCGGCGGGTGAACCGACTTGGCGTCTGTGGAAGTCGAACCGGCATTGGATTCTTTCGCGAGTTGGCTGATTTCTGACGCAGTCGGCAGAGTCACCTGGCGAAAGGGAATCCAGCCGAAATATGCGGGGTCGGTGGATTCGCCGGCCATTTGACGGCCGCTTGCAGTGACGACTCGCATGTAACCGTTGCCCTGGGCGTAAGCGGCGGCGGCTCCGGAGAGCGATAACAGTACGGCCGCGAGTGGCAAGATACTGCGACAGGTCGCCACACGCCCCCTTCGAAGCCTGCTTGGCAGGCCCCCTACAAAGCAGACGCGGCGATTTCGGTTTCCGTGCATCAGTTCCTCCGACGACTCAAGCTCCGGTGATTGTCCTACAGATCGAAGCGCGGGCCATTTTTTCGTGATTCGAGTGACGCGAGAAACGCACGAGGCGCCGGCCTCCATCCAGCAACGACTGGCGAATGCCGGGGGATTCAACAGATACGGCGAGCCGAATTTTCGCGTGGTGTGGGGAGGCTCGCGGCTGACGTGGATCGGCGGGCGTTGGGTCGACCGGGACTGCAACGGCAACATTGTCCGAGAAACGATCGAACTTCGGCGCGCGCCCAAATATATTCCGCTGGAGCGTTGGCACATCGAGCGCTGGGTGCCACCGGAGTTCTACGGCGCGCCCGAGCGATGGTATGCGGACACGGTAGAGATCGAAGACGGTATTCGCATTCCAGCGCTGGGGCCGTATCCTTCGCGCGGCGAGTACGAACATTGCTTCACGCTCGCGGACGCAAACGGTGAGTTTATGATGCTGGACGGAGAGGCCTGCGACTGGGTGGTGCGAGCCGTTGAATGGTCGCGGAGCCAGTCGCGAGAAGCCAGGCGGGCCGCGCTTGGCGCGCGCGAATCGCGCCGCGAACGCAATTTCAATCGCGCGGCCGACGAAATTCTGGAAGATACGTGGTGTAGGTCTTAAAACCGATGCACCATCTCGAAAGGATCCCCCTTTGCACACCGAAATGGCCACTGAAACAAGCTTGACCGGCGCCGACGTACCGCGGCCTCTTTCGCACTTCGGCAGCGGACGACGCGACGTTCTGGTCGAGACCCAGCCGAGAGGCGACACGGCGGCGACTGTTGCGATTGCGTCTATCTCCGACCAGGATTGGTATATCTCGAGGACGCACGGCGTCTATCACATCCCCGCGTGCGCCAAGGGCGAAGCGTATGCGCTGCTGCTGATCACGTCACGAGGCGATGTGATTGACCTAGGCGACAATCGCCGTCTGCCTTTCACGATTTCAGCGCGCGAAATCGCGGAAGACCTACTGCAGGATCTGCAGGATCACGGAATCTTCGTTTGTGCGGGCGCGCGGCCGACGACCGAAGAGCTTGCCGCTGCGACGGGGCGGCGCGACGCGTACTATCACCGGCTCATTGGCGAAGGAGACACGCTGTGGGCGCGAGGGCATTCGTTTCGAGAGATTTCGGATTTGCACCGGCGGGCAGCAATGGCTTTGGGCGTGGAACGCGAATGGGCGTATGTGCCGGTGAGGATGAGCGAGTGCCCAGCTTGCGGTGAGAAGGTAAAGACGGGCGTAGCCGTCTGCAAGCACTGCCATGCGATTCTCGACGCGGAAAAGGCCGCGCAACATGGTCTAGGAACGCGAGCTGCAGCCACCGTGGCGGATGCGAACAGCCAGGCGCCGGCAGCAGTCTCGGTTCAGGGAACGAAACTCGGGGACAACACCAAGACGTCCAGTCTCAAACCCTGAGCGATCATTCGCCGATCAGCGAGGGCGGAATTACAATCTTCCGCGAAAGGTTCTTGCGCATTGAGAGGGAAAGCAACGATGCGAACGACGCTTGAGGCAACGGATGTTGCGACGCGACCGACAGGGACGAGAGGTTTGCGAGACGGATTCAGTGGCGGTTGTAACCGGCGCCGAATATGGCGGCGGCTGGAGGCCTTCGGGCTCGCGTTCGCTGGCGCAGTGCTGATCGCGACAGCGGCCTCGCCGGCGAGCGCACAGGGCTCACGCAAAGACGACGTCGTTCTTGGACCGAGCGGGCATCCTGTGGCCGGGGCGACGATTACGGTGTGCCAGGCGACTGCAACGGGAACGCCATGTTCTCCACTGGCGACTATATATACCGACGCGACTTTGACGACGACGTCGCCGAATCCGTTTCAAAGCGACGGTATCGGCAACTATCATTTCTATGCGCCCGCCGGGCGCTATCTCTTACAAATCTCGAGCCCGCAGATCAACGGCACCGTTACATATCCTGACGTGATTCTTCCGGCAGACGTCTCGTCGACCGGCACGGGCAATAACATTTCGGCGTTCGGACTGACACTGGGCGGGAATCTATCGGTTGCAGGGAATGCCGCTGTGAGCGGGACACTGACGGCGACGAACTTCAATCCTGGCGCATTCACACCGTCGACGCTGCAGGTGAGTGGGAACGGTTGTTTTGGCGGTCCCCGACCGTACATCGATGTAACTTGCCCGGCTTACGGAGCGAGAGGGGACAGCGGGGCGATTACGACGACCGGAAGCATCACAGCCGGCAGCAATCAACTCACGGTGCCATCGGGCGCGATATGGAATGTGAACAACGGATTGGTGATCGCCGGAGCCGATCCAACCGGGAATCAACTGACGGCGCAAATCACGGCGATCAACGGCAACGTTCTGACGCTGAATGTAACTGCGGGGACGACTGTTTCGAGCGCCCAAGTTCGAGACGACGACACTTACTCGATTGCCGCTGCGATGAATGTGTCTTGCGCCTCGACTCTCGGCGCGAGCGGAGCGCACCCAACCGTCTACTTTCCTCCGGGGATTTACTTCGTAGCGCAGACACAGGGTTCGTCAACAACACCAGTACTGCCGTCCTGTTTTGGACAGCAGATGAGCGGCCCCGAATCGGGGAACGTGCTGATCGTCGCATCGAATAAAGGCACGAACCCGAGTCCGGCGCCGCTGCTGGCAGTTGGCAGCACCAGTGGGTACCGAAACCTAAGCTTCAGCGGATACAACGAAGCCCTACTGTTTTCGAGCGTTGCCAACGTCAACTTGAATGGCGTTGCAGCGTTGACCACATTCGCGACCGGACAGACCGACAACGCCGCAGTAATCATGAAGGGAACGTTTGAGGTGACGTGGAAAGGCGGTTTTATTTCGAGCAACCAGACCTCGGTCCCCAACTTCCTCTTTACGGACAACGGAGTCGGACAACCGACATATCTGCTCGACCTCGAGGACATTTCACTGGGGCCGGGAAGCGACGTCATTCAGGAGCGAGGGAATTGCGTTTCGCTGGCGGCGGCGTACACGTTTAAGAACATTGTGCGCGAGGGCGCCAACACCGATTTCCTGACGTTCAACCAGACCGGGTCGAATGGATGCCAGTACGACGGCTTGATCCTCGAACAGATTCAGGACGCGGACAACACGCTCACAACCCCCGCTCTGATTAACTTCGATCAACCAAACGGATTCCTGAATGGAGTGTCGATCCGTTACGCTCTCGCTGCGAGCGGAATTGCGATTCGGAACACGGCTTCATCGAGCCCGCCTACAAACGTTGAAATCAAGGGAGGGCTTGATTTTGCGAACGGCGTTGTCGACGGCTCCGGGAACCCCGCCGGGAAAAGCATCGTGGTCGACGAATTCAGCGGAGGAAGAGATCACATAAGTTCGACCTTGCAGGAGGCGCTCGCTGCTCCGTTCTCGAACTCTATACCGTCGATCGAAGACCGGTATTTCAAGAACGGCGCGGGATACTCAACCTTCGGATTGGACGGAAACTTCGGGGAGTTGTTCGGTGACGGGACGACGCCGGGGTACAGCGGGCAGATAATTCAAACGAGTCCGGAGACTTTGGACGTGGGGTTCGCAAAGCTTCTACCGCCGACCGGATTTACTGGAACAGCCACTACGGGAGGGTCGGTCGCAGCCAACACGTACTACGGATATCTCTATGCGTCGACGAGCGCCTCGTGCGGAGGCGGCGTGCAGTCGACCTTCGCTTACGCTCCTGCGGTGGTGGTGAGCGGATCGAACAACGCGATCAACTTTACGTGGACCGATCCTGCTGCGTCGCCGCTGAGCGGCTCAATCACCGGCTACTGCATCGCTATTTTTAGCAGCAGCATCGGGCCGGGGAATTATCTCATCAACGCAATCTACGTCTTTGGCGCCAACACGACGAGTTTTCTATATACCGGGCAAGCAGAGCCCACAACCTCGCCGGTTTATCCGACCGGGTCGTTCCAAGCGCAACACCGCTTCACGTCAAGCTCGCTGGGAGTGAACACGACGAGCCCGCAATACAACCTCGACGTGAACGGCAGCGCCGCCGTGAACTCATTGAACCAAGTGCAGAAGGCGGAGCGCTTCTCGGGCTCCGACGCCGCGGCAAAAATCAACGCGTGCCTCACTGCGGCGAGCACCACAAGCTCACTGTGCGACGCGCGGGGCTTGACGGGCAGCCTTACCGGCGCATCGCATATCCAGATTCCGGCAGGAACGGTGCTTCTTTGGGGCTCCGGTCAGCTTGCGATCAATGACACGACAAATAACGATGCTGTCGAGCTGATGGGCGATGGCAGCGCGCTTATCGGCTACCAGGAAAGCGGCGCCGGAACGATTCCGCGTCCCGACAGCGCCGGATTCGTCTCCTGCGTTCCGTCGGGCTGCACCGCCGTGAAGAATCCGAACGCCGCGACGCGAAATGTGGACTGGATTCATATCACGGGAATGAACCTTGAGGCGACCGGATCGGGGTCGAAGGTGATCGACCTGACGAGCGTCGGCCACGCGGACATCGAAAGCAACCGACTGATCATGGGCACAGGGGGATCCTCATACGGGGTTTTCGGCGACACTTCAACGGGCGGTTTTGACTCTACCAATACGCTGATCAAGCACAACGAGTTTGACCCGCAATTCCAGAACGATCGCTGCTTGCATCTGGCGGGCGTGTTCAACGTGATTGAAATGGAACAGAACACGTGCATTTTACCGGCGTCGAACACCGGGACGGTCTGCTTCGAGCTGGCCAAGGACTCGAGCGGCAATTATCCGAACAACGACGAATTCTACGGGAACGACTGCGAGGCTTCGTCGACGTCGTTCGGGCAGATCGGGTACAACATCATCAACGCGGACTCGGTCACAATTGGGCCGAATAATCGGTGCGAGAACGTGTACAGCTGTTTTCAGTTTCCGACGGATGGCAGTGCCGTGGGGATTCACATTCTCGATCCCTATATCTCGGTATCCGCGACCGAGGTCGTGAAACCGAACGAGCCTTCCACTTCTCAGGTGGCGATCGACAACAACGGACCGAACTGGCTACCTTCCATGCATTTCGGCATGAATGACCTCGCGGGACGCAATCTGCTCGGGAATGCCGGATTCGAGGGGTGGGCCAATTCCACGACGCTTTACTACTGGGGCGGGGTCGGCGGAACGAACATCAACCAGGCCGGCAGCGGTATCTACGCGCAGCAGTCGAGCGGGAGTTCACCGGCGGATTCGACGACGCAAGGAAGCTACAGCGTCAAGATCGGCGACAATGCCACCGCGGGCCTGGGCATCAACTCAGGCTGCATTCAAGTCGACGCAACGATGAACTATACGTTGGCGTTTCGCGTGGTTGCGAGTTCGACGAGCGTCAATTTTCGCCCGGGCTTCCGCTTTTATTCCGATCCGAACTGCACTGAAGCGGACAAGATCACGAGCGTCGCGACCAACGCGCGCGTGCTGACGCCGACGAACTACGCCGGCACGTCCGCACTGGCCGGCACGGGCCCGAACTGGCAAAGCTCGAACGCGTCGCTCACCTACAACAACGGCATCACGTGCAACTGCAATGTGACCGGCGCGGATTGGCAGGTGGCCGCGGCGAATTCGTGGACGCCGACGCGCAATTTCGCGGTAACGTTTCGCGTGCCTAACGCGTATGCGAGTTCGTCCACAGTCGCACAGTCAATGCGCGTCTTCATTCTGGAAAATACGGCGGCGAACCCGAACACGATCTTCGTCGACGATGCGGTGCTCAGCCAGGGCCCGGTGAGTCCGAGCGTTCCGATGGCCGCAGCGGTTCCGGACAGCGGAAACCCAACGATCTACGGGAATCTCGGAGTGAATGGCAGTCTAACGGTCGGCACGCTGCCCGCGACGCTGACCACAGGCACGCCGACGACAAACGATTGTGCCGCATTTGCGGGCACAAACGTGCAGGATTCGGGATCGCCGTGCCCTACGCAGTTTACGAAATTCGCGATGGGATTTCTTTCCGCCGGGCAGGCGCCGAGTTCGACGAACGCGGTCGACGTATCGCTCATCTATCTTCCGAATATTCAGTTCTCGCATGTCACGGTCGATGTTTCGACCACGGATTCGAGCGGCAGCGATTTCTATGGCTGGGCGATCACAGATCTCTCAGGCAACGTGAAATGCTCGATCACCGCGGTGAACCTGACTACGGGTGGAGCGAGCGATCAATCGTGCACGCAGGGAACCGTGACGTTGACGAGCGGCGCTTACGTATTTGCCTTTACGGGCAACGCTACAACTGCGAAGATTGCCTACAGCGGAACCGCACCGCTCGCCCTTTCGAGCGCCGTGTCGAGTTCGACCAGTTCCAGCGGCGCGATGACGTTTCCGATCTCCATTCCGTCCGCCGGAGTGACTTATAGCGGCTACGGTCTACCCGCGATTATCTTGCACTGAGCCACTGTCAAGAATCATCATGCGTCGCTCATCGCACGCGATTGCCGTGAATTCCTTTCGGAGGCACCTATGCCGGTTGTTCCCACTACAGCGTATTCGCAGGCCGAAGACGCGTTGGACCTGGCGCGCTCGCTAGTCAACGACGCAGCCGGCGCTGTTTTTACGGACACGTTGCTGATGCCGTTCCTGAATTCGGCATATCGTGGATTGCAGCGCGAGCTGGCTGAATGCGGTGTAAGCGTTCTCGCGGAGCAGCAGGATCTCGAACTCGACACGGACCCGACAAGCGGCGTGACGCCGACCGAAATCAGCGACGTCTCAAGCCCGCAACTTCCGACGGATTGCCTCGCGCCCCATATGCTCTGGGAACGAGCAACCGCGAACACGACGGACGTATTCGTGCCAATGGAGAAATTCACCAGCGGCGGCAGCATGTTGAATCTGCAGCCGAGTACGTATCTTCGGCTGTGGGAATGGCGCGAGGACAAAGTAAATCTGATAGGCGCTACGCAGTCGATCACGGTGCGGATTCGGTACGAGAAGGTACTCCCACTGCTGACACTAGGCACTGATCCAGTGCAGATTCGATCGGCCACTGATCCGCTCGCATTTGCCACGGCGGCGCTCGCAGCGCGCTCTCGCGGCGCACGCGCCCTCGCGCAGGACTTGCTCGGGACGGCTCAAATGTCTACGGAAAGTCTGATTGAGAGGTACGTGCGGCCGGAACAAGTCAAGGGACGACGGCGAATGCCCTACAGCTACCATCGCCGTGTGATCTATCTCTAAGAAGTCCGGTTACCGCTCGCTTCTGACGACGGCGAGTATCACGGGAACCCGCCCCCGCCATTCGGCTGCTGGATCACGTCGAGTATGACTTGCGGCATAGCGCGCGACGTGTTCAGGGAATTCCCATTCGAATCGAGAGCCTTGCCGGTAGCAATCATCGTCGTCGTCCCGACCGGCGTGGCCGGGCCCGTAATGCTGCTATTTCCATGGTGGCAGCCGATGAGAACAGCCGCAGCCATTCCGGCGATTGCAAGTATAGCTGGCACGCGCTCGCGGTTGGGCTCCCGCGCGCCTGCAGTGAGCCAACCGAAAAGCAATGCTGGCGCCATCGCAGAGGTCAGCCATAGCGCGAACGGGAAAGGTGAGCCGCCAGGGGGCGTCCCCGTTCCAGGCATAAGCATTGTCGGCGAGGGACCGTAAGATGTGCATCCGGTGCTTTGCGGCGGTACGGGTGCGACACTGATCACCGACGAAGTGACAAAAGTGATTTTGAAGGGGGCCGGGGTTCCAGCCGTAATTGCCACCTGGCACGGCGTGATCACGCACGAGGTATTTTCGGGCATGCTGGAGGACGTCGGACATACGAGTTGTACCGATTCGCCCTCCTGACCAAAAACGGCATCCGGCACGACCTGTCCATTAAATACAGCTGATCCACCTTGATAGATCGTGGTTTCTATCTGTTGACCACTCGCCAGTTGCAAACTGTAATCGTCTCCCGTTCCGGCAAGACCATGCGTCGCTGCGTCTGCGGCGTTGGAATCCGTAACGCTCAGCGTGGATGTGAGGGCGCCGGTTGTCTGTGGCGTGAAAGCAACGTTGATCTGGCAAGTTTGACTCGCGCCAAGAGTGGCGGTGCAGCCGTTGCTTTCCACAGTGAAGTTGCCGGGGGAGGCTGCGGGAATGAAGCCGACGGTCACTCCGCTAACGGTGTTAGCCGAGGTATTCGTAAGGGTGAAAGAGGCCTGCTGCGATGTTCCGCCGGAAGGGACGTTGCAAAAAGTGAACGGATTGCTGAGTTGCGGGCAGGGCATCGCGAAGACGGGCGGCACAGTAAGCGAGATCGCGCTTGGAGGGTCGCCAAGCTGCGGCAATTCGAGCAGCCGGGTCAGTCCCTGTTCGGACACGAACAGATCGCCTTTTGAATCGAAAGCGATGTCGCCAGGAGCATTCAGACCGCCTGCTGCGACACTAGTCTTGTTCGTCGTGGCGTCGACACGCAGGATTCGCCCGGCGTTCGCATCAGAAACGAACAGATTTCCGCGGCCATCGACGGCCAAGCCAGCGAGGCAGACCTCCTGATTTTTCGCCGCTACGACCGCGCCGTTTTCGACCGCAGGGCATGCTGCGGCGGACTTCGCGTTGGTGGGTACAAAGCCCGCGACAGTTGCGATGGCGTGAGTACTGGTCGTGACTGCGAAAAGTCCCCCTGTCTCAGGCGATGCCACGTAGACCTTCGTGCCGTCGAGCGTCACAGCGATACTGGCCGGAGACACTACCTGGGCCACTGTCTCGAGTCTGCCGCTGGACGCTACAAGCATGTCGACGGCCCCCGCGCCCTGATCTGCGATGTAAAGATTGCCTGCGCGATCGACGGCGATGCCCATTGGATCGGAGATCGTGACGTTTTGGCGGGGTCCCCATCGGCCAGCAACACTGCGAATGATTCCGGGCTCGCTGCTCGAGGGTCCCGCGACGCTCCGGATCGTGCTGTTCTGCGAGTCAGCGATGAAGAGCGTGCCGTCAGACGCCAGCGCGATTCCGCTCCGCTCGCTGAGAGAAGCGTCGGCGAGATTGAGCTGCGCAGAAATTGCCGGACCACCGTCGCCGCGAGAGCCTGGTTGGCCTAGGCCGGCAACCTCCGAGAGCGCCGTCGTCGCCGATCCCGCCGAACTCACCTGAACCATTGACGAGGATGGGAGGGCGAGGACGCGGTTCGGCTGAGCCGCGTTCGTCAGGTCGGTCCCAGCCTGCCCATCCACAGCCAGCGCCCGAACCGAGACCCCACTCGCGATCACGATCGCCTTTGTCGAAGTGAGCCGCGTCGGGCCGGCTGCCGCGGGCTCTGATTGCTCAGCTGCAAACGCAGACTCCGCCTCTCTGTGCGTCAGGCCCGACAAGATAAAAATCGCCACCGTTAGCGCACAGATGCCCGGCAATCGACGCACGAGTTCTCCTTTGACGGATGATATATCGACGCTTTGGATTCACATGCAGGCGTTCGGGTTGCGTCGCAAGCCGCCCATCATACCAGCGACCAGCGCACGATGACAGCGGTTCGTGGCAGCAAAACCGCATAGGCCAGCCGCCAACGACAACCCTCGATCCCCAGCGCGAACTTACTTACTTTTTCCAGGAGGAGCTATGGCACTTACATTTTCGCTTGTGGATACATGGGACGACGGAAAGCGCATCCACGTGGCAGGAACGGTTAGCGCGGCAGGGAATTATACGACCAGTGGCGACACGCTCGACCTCTCACAGTTTCCCATCGTTGCGGCTGCCCAAGCACCAATCCAAGGCACCGCATGGATGGATGGCCTTGCCGGCTACGATTACGTCTTCTATCCGGGTTCGGCGATGAACAACAGTAAAGTTAAAATCTTCCAGCAGGGAGCCAGCGCGGGGGCGTTCCCAGAGCTTGCATCAGGCGCTTACCCCTCAGCGATCACTTCCGACACAATCACGTTCTACGGAATCTTCCAGAAGCTTCAGTAGTCACGAGCCCGCACCGTTGCCCGTTGCTGAAGATTTGGGACGCTAAGTTTTCTCGCGACCGAGCCATCTATGAGCATCGAAACGTTTTCCCCGTTGCCCCTCAACGTCTTCGGCACATGGGTCACGCTGCTCGACCCTTCGGATGTGCCCGCCGGTATGTCGCCGAGCCTTGGCGACGTCGATTTCTTTCCGGGCGGAATACGCACCCGCCCCGGGCTCGTGTCGCAGTACGCGGCGCTTCCCAGCACTCCGCAGATCAACGGCCTGAAGACCTATATCACCACGAATCTCGTACAGCGCATGCTTGTCCTCGACTCTCTTGGCAATCTCTACGAAGAACTCACCCCAGGCTCCTTGTCTTTGATAGTGCCCGGCGCTGTGAAACCGAGCCTGTATCTCGCGTCAACCACGCAATTCGGCCGCGAGTATATGGCCTTCGGAGACGGCGCCATTGGTCAGGATCTGCCGCGCCAGTATGACGACTCGAACTTCGATCGAGTGAGTCAGGTTGGACCGGGCGAAGGGCCGTCGGTTGCCGATTCTGCGACGGGCGGCAGCATTTCACCCGGCGTGCATCAGGTTGCGGTTGTTTTCGTCACTCGGCAGGGGTATTGGACGGCGCCTTCACCGCCGGTCTCGTGGACAACTGCGGGCAACTGGAAAGCGAATCTCACGAACATTCCCACCGGCCCGTCGAACGTGGTGCAACGGCTGCTGGCGTTCACAGCCTCGGGCGGTGCGAACTTCTACAACGTTCCCGCGACGATGACGATCAACGACAACACAACCACGTCTCTCACGGTCGACTTTACCGACACGATCCTTCTCTCCGGCACAAGCATGGATTACCTCTTCAGCCAGATCGAGTTGCCAGAGCAGCTTGGCGTCGTCGCCTATTCCGAGCGCTTATTTTGGTGGGGCGAGCGGGCGCAAATGGACAACTGGCGCAATCTCACCTTCGATGGCGGATGGGACGCGGTTGCAACGGGACGCCCGCTTGGCTGGGACCTTGATCCCGCTCTGGGTGCAGGTGGCAGCGCAGAATCGAGTGACGTGGTTTGGGGCGACGCTTATCGAATCACGGCGGACGGCGTGTCGGCATCGCGTGGCTACATTTCGCAAGGCGCGATCGCGGATGCGTCAGGCAATCCGTTGATCACTTCAAATACGGATTATTCAGTGCGCGCACGCATCAAGCGCAGCTCCAACCTGACGGCGGGCACGATCGAGATCAACTTGTTCAGCCCGACAATGGGCCAGGTCGGCCTAGGCCTATCCGTGACCGCAGCGCAGGCGACCACCGCC
>Ga0335072_10012811_pt1 | contig 11964 bp, 11 predicted proteins | sample Lox_Sample_21_FD_206725 | JGI IMG/M metagenome (GOLD analysis project Ga0335072, IMG submission 206725) | Soil microbial communities from Loxahatchee National Wildlife Refuge, Florida, United States - Lox_Sample_2.1 | ecosystem: Environmental > Terrestrial > Soil > Wetlands | place: USA...
TGAAGAAGCCGTAGAATGGTGAGTATGGAAAGTAGATGGGTGATGAGTAGTGGAATTATATTTCGATGAAGAAACCGTAGAGTGATGAGCTGTTGAAGTAGATTTTGAAGAAGCCGTAGGGGAATGTGTAGTAGATTTAGACTTTGGTGATGATAAAGCCGTAAAGGAATGAGCCGTAGAGTGATGAGTGGAAGTAGACTTTGATGATGGTGAAGTCGTAGGGTGATGAGCAGTGGAAGTAGATCGTGATGAAGAAGCCGTAGAGTGATAGATAGTCAAAGTAGACTTTAATGAAGAAGCCGTAGAGTGATGAGTGGAAGTAGAGTTTGATGACGATGAAGTCGTAGAGGAATGAGTAGTAGAATTAAATTTTGATGATGATGATGATTTCGTGGTGGAAATAGTAGTCAAAGTAGAATTCCTTGTTGAAGACGACGAGCTTGACGACGTGGAAATTGAAGACCTCGAAGATGGCGAGTGAGTGCTGCTACTTGAAGTCTTTGCAATGGATGAAGAATTATGCGATGCTGTTGACGTTGAAGTCACCGTTTCAAGATTAACGCAGGAGCACTTTCGATTCTCATGTTAGATAGGCCCTATATCATACGGGATGAGAGAGTTAAGTCTTACTGCGCTGGAAATTCGAGAGGTTGGGTAAACCGTAAGATATGTGGGAGTTGCCAGTGTAGCAGCATATACTTCTCTAGTTGCAAAAAGAGCTGAGCAGAATGCGTAGTCGCGGTGGTGCTTGATGCCTCGAAGGACATTGTCGGCATTACACCTGGATGCAATAGCACGGCCGAAGGCCAAGTAAAAGGCAAATATGATACTAATATAGCGGGAAAGCTCCATGATAAGTACAAAAATCAGATTCTGAGCGAGAGTACTATAATTGTGTATGACCAAATGTGAGTGAGAGGAAAGAACGAGACTTTTTCAGGAGGATACAAGGCCTTTTTCAACTTTCAACTTTATCATAGCTGAAGGACGCTGAGCAGTGAAGATTCCAATGAAACATCGTTAAACTTGCCACTCCCAAAATCAAAGATAATAATGCACTCAAACCATTGTTTGATGCAGCCATACACCTTGTCATCACGTAGTCCGATGCCTGAACTATCCCAGCCATCTTTTCTTTCTCATTACCTCTGGCCATAAAGGAACAATGCCCCCAGGAAATTGGATATCATCCAGCTGCGAAAGACTAGGACGCTTCGCTATCAGACCCGTCTTGGCATCGCAGGGCCTTGAGGTTGATAAGGATAGTTGCTTTAAAAAAAAAACAGTGCCTTTTAGGCTCTTTTTCTCCGCGCACTCCGGCCTGGGCTGTAGTAGAAAGTTTCTTTCCAGCGATAGATTTTTTTAGCCCCAATACAAGAAAGGCCGAAAGGAGGGGTATCAAGCAGGCGGTGATGAAAATTGCACAAAGGGCCTGAGGTATGCATGCAGCTGAAAATGAATGCAACTGGATTTCCGAATGTATTTAGGGTGCCTGCGACTTATGGCTGAATATGTTTGGCTTTTGTGCCTTGCACAAGGTGTTTGCGTCGCGTCACATAAAGCAATCTCCAGGGCAGAAAAACGTGGTCCAGCATACTATGTTATTCGTCCGAAGTGAGGTGATGAGACTCGGTTGTGACATTATCCGGTTCCACCTATCGAATCCTGCATTTTTATCCCCACACAATTCTCACGAAATGCCTTGCTTTAGAGATATGTGGGGATGGTTTTATTGTACATATCACGGAAGGACTGAGTGGAATAGAATGCTTGTTGAAGGATCCATAGGCACATCACCCAATGAAGTTCAATTCCTGAAAATGCTTGAGAGCCTTCAACTCTTTCATTCCACAATTGCATGCCCGTGCAGCTAGGCCCCCCTCGTCCACTAGGCCACCTTTGAGCCGCACACATACATCTCAAGCTAGAGAGCAACTAGAAGCCGGTGTGCTTAACCTTTGTGCAGCACCGCTGCTGCGAAATCCCCCTTAATTACATCAATTGCTAACGCCAGCGATCATAATCGCTGTCTCAATTCCTATGCCAGGTGACATGGCTGAATCCTACATGGCTCAACCCTACATGCCCGCAATTGCCCCTTCTCCAATCCAATATGGATCCTAATCACTATCCTTAGGTTTCTATGCGTTGCTAGATCTTCAATTTAGTGGAACGGTTTGTATCCTCCGAACCGAAAATGCGGGGGGTCCTGTAGGGTACTCATCAGATCCTTTCGGGATGGAATGATCCGCAAAACATGTTTGTCATATTACGTCTGCAACTCCCTGGTGTCGCAAGTTCGGCTGAGGACGGGCGCGTTCGCGCGCGCGTGGGCGGGTCGCAGGTTGGGCCCCTGTGGCAATGGGACCGTACGAAATGGCCGGACTTATTTGCTGGACGATGCGACCGTTTGTTCTCGAGTTATGTGTTGAATTGCATTTAATTTTGTTTGATGTTCGCTACCTTTGGTGGATTATGCGTGTCGGGCAGGCTTTACCCAATTTGAATTATTGCAAGTCCCGTGAGTCGCGGAGACTATTACGGTGAGTACGGTTCGCCGTCTGGAGCCGAAGTGCCAAAACTCAATTCGCCCCACGAAAACCAATATCGCAACCTCAACAACTCAATGCAATAGGCAATGCAATGCATTATCCCTATAAGAAAAGTTGATCACATTGTAGAATACATTAAGGGCTTTCAAATAAGCCTGACCCCGAGGCTTTTAGAGAATGCCCCAATGTATTAATTTAAAGAGAAGCACCAAGATTAAGAAATAACCCATCATCTTCTCCCTCATTATCATTGTCTACTTCATCTCCACTCTCTCCGTCGTCTGTTTCCACCTCACCAACTAATATCTCATTTCTCCGACCTTCTTGTTCCATTATTTCTTGCTCTTTGCGGACTTGCTGTGCTAGAATCCATTCCCGGGCTCTAAGAGGCTTCTCTATTCGATCCAGACGTCCTCCATTGTACTCGAATGCACGCAAGCCTTGTCGTAGACACTTATATGCCTTAATGTGTAATGATTCATCACTATTGTCATTATAAGGATCAAAAGAAAACTTAAGAGGAAATCCTTTCTCTTTAAGGAACCTTGCACAAAACTCTTCAACTTGAGGAGTCTGATAGTCCTCTGCATGATAATCCTCTACCTGCGAATCAAAGGCATCTAGCAAGGCCTTACTAGCAGGTGTTGTATAGTCGCGAACACCTAAAGGTGGATAGGCATGCATTACATATAGCTTGCCTGTAGGAAGATACTCTTCTCGGGTTCTTTGTCGCTAAATGCGATGGGTATTGTGAACCTGAACAAAGGTATAAACATGCTCTTAAATGATTGGCATATAAATGAATCGAATAGCAATCTGGTTGTAGTTAGAACCGTCAAAGAACCCTTCTTGTTCAAATTGTTCAAAGAGCTTTCTCTATTGCTCAGTTTGGCTAGTAGTAAGGAGGTTCCACTAAGATTCAATCCTTTGGTTTGCTGTAGAAGGTCCATAAATATATGCCTTATAAAATGGGAGATCTGGCTTCTAATCTCAGCGAAAGCTAACTTGGCACTCTGCTACAAGATCTGTTTCCCTTCCCTTGTCAGAACGAACTCTCTTTGGAAAACCATGCTTTCAGACAGCTTGAAGGAAGTATTTCATAGCACCAACAGCTGTTCTATTAATTATTAATAAACTATTTTTAATATTAAATAAACTATAACATACCAGGTTCCAATACCAACATAGCAATCAAGAATAAACCGAGAATAAGCATCAATTATTCCATATATCTCAATTCCAAACCGGGTAAGCTTATCATGCCCGTCAATGGACCACAAAAGGTTAGGGCCTTTAACTCGATAACGGGATCGTTGACGATGAGCTTGTGCAGTTCGCGCAGCAACCCCACATGGATCAAGCTGTCGATTCATCTCTGCAATCTGATTCCGAGATATAAAGCACTTAGCTGTCATCCGAGCAATAGTGTGAGTATAAACAATCCCATATCGAGCTGATTGACCAGTCTTAAGATGTTGGAGGAAAACATCATGAGCTGTTTGGAGCGCAACCTCTTAATCAACTTTGGAATGATTTTGAAAGAGAAAGCGATGCTTAAGTCGAAGATTCTTAAGTGTAGCAAAGGTAAGATTTGTGAATCGTGGATCTTGCTGGAGAATATAGAGCATCTCAGATGATTTTACATTCATTACTTCATAGTTTCTGATGGTGTTTATGTCACCTAGAAGATCGCAGGGTCATAAAGCAAGAGACTGTGAGGAACTATGGCTGCTGGGAGTAGTTAGGCAAACTTGGATATGTGCAGCGGTCTGTACAAAATGTTGGTTCCATATCAAACGCTTTGGCACCTTTTCGGACGATTACCATTGATCCGTCTCTTTTCGTTTCGATGCTTCCATCTTGGTGTCTTGCTGGTATATATTTTTCTCGCATGATATAATGAAGCTGTAACTCGTTCCCTGGTTGGTATTTAGGATCGATACAGTATCCATGCTGGTCGAACTCTCTCTTATTGTCATCTTCATACTAAATGGCCTTTCTGCAGTACCAGAAGACTTGGTTGCTCTGAAAGATGAGCAACTGCCTAGATAATACCCACTCTTAGAAGGTTCAAGCGCATGAAAACCACGGAGAGCTTGCGAGCAACTGCACGGGCTATTCTTGAAAAGACTCCAGCGTTACTAGCTCGAGGTTTTGGTTTTCTAAGGCTATGGAAATCTCTCTCTCATCACTATTGTAGGACTGGGTCTTTGGCTTGGAGCGGTAAAGAGGTGCGATTAGCTTGAAAGTTGGAATAATTTCCTTTGAAAATACGTAAGAAGAGTGGTGGAGGTTAAATTTAAAGCAATGGGGAGTTGGATAACACTCCATGAAGTTCATGTTTAGCATTCTTACCGTCGGCGTCAATGATAGAAAGACAGGCACCGCCATATATTCCTTCTATTTTGTTAATCTGGTCTATCTTCTCTTTGTCTTCATCTTGCACAATACAAAGTGTATCCGCCCAAAGATATCTTTGACGGCTTTTCTTACATACAGGCAAGCAGGTTCGCAAGTTAACATACAATGTTGATAAAGGGTTATTAAACGAACACATAACTTATATACAATCGCCGCAAGGGTCAAAATCGGAATCCTCTCGACATAGGAGCGTGATTTCAGTTCTAAATGCAAAGACACCCTGGGAGCTCTCCGAACCACACATCCATTTAGGGCTAGGACCGTCTTGGTATCATAGGTTACAGCTGATTCGGCACAGTCGAGTAATCTGCCTGGGCAGTCTCACTGAAAGTAGTATTTGTATTAGCAGTGGACATAAGATTGATGGTTGGATGTGAGTGATGTAAGACTCACCAGGTTGAGAGTGTCTCCTTTGATGAACGCAGCCTGGTCGTGAACCGGTGTTCCATAGTTGTGAGGATACACTTAGTATAATTGTTGATGTGTCTTCATGTTCCACCACTTCGGCTCGCTTCCTCGGACAATCAACGGCTTCATCTTAAGGGTCTGCTTAACAAGAATTTGTAGATCGATCATGCAATACTGTCGCGGGCGTTGTTTCAATCCCTACAAAGTACAATGCCAACAACACCGCCTCGAAAATAAGGTAGATTCCCAAAGAACCCTAGGGCCATAGTTTAGCAATATTGCTTATTTGGAGGGGGTGTATCAGAGCATTGGCTGATCTATAGCTAGAACATTCTGGAATAGAATGATCTGATGAACTGAAAAGAAGCTATGGCTGCGGCACGAAACGAAACTGTCTCTGCATATTGTAGAAACCCTCGTTCACGATATCGCGGGGCCCAGGACCCCCACTCTTGGCCTACACTCTTGCAACCAGTGCAAATGGCGTGAAACGCCCGGTCCGTGCACTTGCAACTGTACTGCAACGAGTGCTTATTTAAGAACAAGAATCGCCTATTTGGGATCTATGTCAGGAATATTACTGGCTGATAGGACTAGAAAGGTCATAACGTAAAGGATTCCTTATCGGCCAAAATCGATAAGGGTCGCGTGGGAGGCAAAGGACTAATATGTCGACTACATAATATACTTATAAGTTTGCAACCTCCCTGTTGCACCTTTGGGCCATTACGCGCACATAATTAGCAGCCGACTTTACGAGATGGAGTCAGACGAGCGACGCCCTGACCAGAATAATAATGTGTCACGTTCCGGATCAATGGACAGTACCAATCCAATTGAGAGCTTTAAAGGTTCGATGGATGTTGATGAGGGTAAAGGCGGGTCCGGACATGATGTTCCATCCGGGCGCGTGCATAAAGGAGGCCGTAAACTTGTATGCGCATAGCACTTGCTAGTTAGATAATGAATTGCTAACCGCGAAACCATAGATCTATGCCACTCTAGAGGAGCGGAAGGAGCGTAATCGTCAAGCTCAGGCAACATTCAGAGAGCGCCGCATAATATATGTTGCGCAGCTCGAGAAGACCATCCAGGATCAGAGGGATGAATTGCGCCGCTTGCAGAATGCATGCTCTTCCGCGACAGACGAGCGCCTCAACTTAAAATATAAAAACTCATTGCTTGAACGAATTCTACTAGAGAAAGGTGAGCTCAACGAGACCATGTCACTGCACCGTAAAGGACTTCTGCTTATCGATGCATCGAAGGCATAGAAGTCCGGGCAGAGCTTGATGCGGAGGCTCCGCTCCAGCCTAAGAAAGTACGAAAGGAGCAACAACCCTCCATAAGGCGATCAAAGCCTGCAGCAATATGCAGGAGACATTCCTCCATTACCTCTGAGCTCATAGGTCTGTCTGAAATATGCAGCTGTCATCCTTCAATATTCCACAATAAGAACCTATCCAATATTCCAAACGTGGTGGACCAGTCAAGACATCATGTGACTGAAAGAAAATGCTCCCTCCCATCAAATATGATGAGGTGGCGACAGACTCACGGAACACGTACTATGGGCTCTCTGCTATACGATACCATGGGCGCAATGGAAAACTCAGTCTCTCATCTCGGCAAGTACCTCCCTACCCTTACTCATTTCCTTGAAAGAATTCTTTGGTCCTAGATTCATTCTGTCCGCTAGGACCAGACGCGCAATACGACCTCTACCAACCCCATTACCAAGCGGACTCGCCCAACGAGATCACCGCTCCACGACCCACATCCACAAGCTTCTGCCCCCAGCGGCATCTAGAGCATCTCGGCAAGTACCTCCGTCCCCTTTCCACTATATTCATGAAAGAGCTTTGTTCGTCCTAGACTGAGTCCGTGAGTACAGAGCTAGAGTGGAGTAGCATGCTCCCCGGCTGTTCCAATGCCCACGCCCTAGACGACGACAACGAAAACGACAACGACGACGACGACGACGTCGACGTCGGGCCAGACCAATATGCGGCCGACAAGTTTGACATCACGACGGCGACGCATTCAAGCCCGATCTCAACGGTTCGCACGCCGCCAGATTTCCCTTCTGCTGCGGCGGCGCATATGCAGCATCAACATCACAGGTTTGCTAAACAGCTAGATACTAGTAGCGGCGCCACAGCTTGCTTTGATCTTGATTCTGCTCTTGATGCTGCTTCTGTGGCGGGCGAGTTGGGTGCTTATCATCCTGAGGCGGCGGGGTTTGAAATGGTGTGTGATCCATTTGGGCTCGATGCTAGCTTGTTTTCTATTTGATTCTGTGCATGTTTTGTTATTGTTCCTGGCGAGTAGTTGCCGATAGTTTGGTAAATGGAAAAATAGATAGCTCGGATAGTCTCTCCTTTTATGGGATTGGTGCTAGGTATGTAGTTGTTGAATCTCAGATTAGTTGCTTGAAGTCCTGCGCAGCGTGAACATGGATAAATCTCCTGGTTGTTCTAGTACACCAAAACTAACTGTCGCAGTTCATGCCATGGGCATCCTGGGATTGAGCGAGCAAGTGCGATTTCTTAGCCATAGTTGATTTGTCCAGCTTTTCTAAGTTTCAATTGACCTATACCATTCAAATTCGAAAAGTGTTACACTGTTTCGTGTAGTGTCCATTGCTACCATCGAATTGATGAGCCTTGAACCCTTGGACCCTTAAAATTCAGGCTCAAATACAATCCAAATTAGGTAAAGCTTTCCTGTTAGTGGAAATGTGAGGCTGAACTGGACTTTGACAAAATTACTTTTCATTGCAGAATTGTTCTTCAACTTGAAATTGCAGGCTGGCAGTATGCTCATGACTGAATGCAAAATAGCTCATTTCTGTAAGCTTCTGCAGACCTGACAGCTTCAGTCCCATTTCCGCTCCAAAAGCGATAAAAAGGGCAGTTGAAGGACGCAAAGCTGCGCAATTAGAACTTGTACATCAGCCTTCAAACATCATGCAAGTCGGGTTCTCTCTCCAAGCTGATCTACTGAGCAGTGGCTCACTACTCCACAACACGACTGGACGTCTTCTCAAAGCCTTGAGTGATGGTGGGGTTGACTTTTACGCCGTAGCCGCAGCAATATATCTTGGGAAACAGATCCCTATTCTGAAGGCTCACCAAACGGCTGTCAGCACGTTACTGAGCTCCAGAACTGGTCGAGCAGGATTTCTAGCAAAAGCATTGAGAATTGGCTGGGGTCATTCAGACATCGCAATAGAGCTTTCCAGGACACAAGCTGGCACCTCTGCCTTGTTGACTATTGGTGCCTTGGTCACCGGCTCGACTATATATACAGCCACAGATGCATTTGCAGAGCTCCTGGTCCTCGGTGGTTGCCAGCAGGATGAGTTACCAAATATCGACGTGCTGAAAACTATGATTAGCTACCTTGCGCCCTTCATGGCAGACATTGGCTTCCGGAAAGTCTTTGAACATATTATCAGTACCTCGAAGCGAGCTTGTAGCCTCCGCGGCGAACGCCTACCAGCAGGACTGGAAGCCACAGGAGAAGTTCCGGCCTGGGCTGGGGCAATTCGGCAGCTTGTCTCAGTTGCCAAGAAGAAAGAAACACTTTATCTCAGTGTTCAACAAAGAGGTGCTTGGCTTGCGGCATATGGCTCCTATGTCCTTGGAATGGCTCTTCAGGTTATGCTTGGAGAATTCGAGCTGTGATCTGCAGGTTCAGAAGGCTCTATAGTAATCCAGCTTGGGTCGGTTGTGTCCCTAGGCCTGCAGAGAGCAGAAGGTTATAACGAAGGAAGCTTCCAATTGGTCTCAGCGCCACCAACTACTCAAGCAGGACGGAAGCCGATGGGTATTGATTACCTTGTATCGGAAGCCTTGGAGATAGAGCTTGGTCTGGATACAAGAATCACGTCTTCAGTCGCGGCTGCGGTTGAAAGGGCCATTGTTCGTCTTTTAACAACATTCAAGAATGGTTTGCAGATGAAATCAGTAAGCAGCGCGGGATATGTTGCTACTAGCCATCCGATCAATGGATATTTTGGAAACTCGGCTCTAGCGGTCCGTAATGAGTGCTGGAGATTTGGTATAAGCAAGGAAAATTTTGATGTTGGATGGGCCACGAGATCGAACCGAAGTCAATCCTGGACAGGAACGGTCACACAAGCACACGGACTTGAATATCTTGATGAAAAGCAAGCTTTGGAGCTTTGGGAAATCTGTGGCGCTCATGGAGCAAGAAAAGAGCTCTCAATAAAGATATCCAACTGTCTTTGTTGCCGTATTGGGGCTTTGATTCAAGGTTTTGCTACTACAATGGCAGCTTTAATTCAATGCCAGTACAACCCCGATGGTTTAAGACTGCAGGCAGACATTGTCAATGGAAGCAGGACTACTCCCTGGAATAGAACTACAATCATATCCGGGAGCAGAAAGACTGATGGCTTCTTGACTAGTAGTGAGCTCTTTCAGCATCTCAGTCAGCTCGTTCACGGCCTAGAGGCCATTAAGGAAATAGAAATCATCAACCAAAGCCCTGGGACAGAGATATTGGCCGTATCAATCGATAGCATTAGTGTATATTACCGTGCTCTTCTGGACGCCGAATGTTTCGACAAACATGGAAAGATGCTTGCAATATCTTCAGGCCGGCTGAGTTCGAAAGGAGTCTTGAGATATCTAGTAAAAGAACATTCGACTCCAACGTATGGCCTGACCCCAGAAGATCCAATTGGTCACTGTTCCGAGATTGCTGAAGGCTTTAACGTTGTCCCAAACTATGCCAAAGGACCTGTGGAAGTAAGCATGGATATCACAGTAGCTGAAGATGAGTTCTGGGTGCAGACTCTTGTATTTCACTCTGAGACTCGCTTTACTGCCCCGGTAGAGTTGGCAAAATCCATACACAATGCACTAAGCGCACCGATTGGAAGTACAGCTTGTAGTCATGATGCGCAGAAGCCGTTTACAATCCATTTGTCAAAAGAGCCTGCTTACCTCGCTACGTTCCTGGGATCATTAGGGAACACAGGGGGTTTGGGGACTCATTTTAAAGGGATTTACTTCTACACTCTCAAGGACTGTCAAATTGAGCAACTTCTTCAAGCTGGTATTCTTGCAAACGCTATATTATTCCAAGGTGATTCATGCCTTCATTGCTGTGTGGACCGTATCTCAGCGCGGCGTGGGTCGGCTTCTTTCTGGGAGGCTATTATTATGACCTGACCATATTATAATTATTTCAAGGGCGTCGTAAGTGACATTGGTTTAAACTATAAAATATCGTCTTCTTGGCATTCATTTTACATTAACTTGTTTTACATGAATTCAGTTAAAGGTAAGAATTCAAGATAGGGTTATATTACACATTACTATTCAGATCCTTAGTTACTAAATCAATAAAACTTCTGAAAAAAGCAACCGTGCAATGGAAAGCTACGTTCTCATTTTATGATCTTCAATATTCCTCCCTTTTTCCCCAGCCCAACTGCCTGACCATCCATTAAACCATCTACATAACTTTCTCCAATGAACTTATAGCAAAGCTCCGCCGGACTAAATATAACAGAATTAGAGGTGAATTCTGTGTCAGTGTTCGTTTTAGCGACTGCAGCTTCATTTATTGTCTGCTCCGCACCACTGGACGACTGCGTGGCAGTAAATGGCCCTTTTGGCAGTTGGGTATCGCTCTAGTTTGCTCCATCAAACCCGCGTTAATGTCAGATATCGATTTTCTTCTTGCATCCGTCTTCGGCCTAGTCATGGAGCTTCCCCTTGAAGCTAGGGGCCTTCGCCGAACAGGGACTTTGAGCTCTTGGGATAAGGAAATATTTTCTATTGGCGATCCTAGATCTGGGGGTCTCTAGGTAAGCCTCAAGGCCCTCGAGATGTGTACGGAGAATGACAGGGACACTATAGCCATACAAGATGCACACCAAATCTCCCACTTCAATGTTTCTGGAAGCAGTCCAAAATTTCCCCATCATCTCCACCTTTAGAGATTTTCTGTCCTACATGACGTTTTGCACTCGCTTCAGGTACGTGACCATCAATTTCTAGCAAGTCCTGTGCGTCGATCAGATCCCTAGTATGGATATCGCCACTATGGTCTTCCCGTTGCAAGCTGTAAAGGTATGCATGCTTGAACCAGGCCGGTGGTCTTTGGCCCCCTAACTGATGACCTGCTACCAGAGTTCGCCAGGGCTTGTCAGGGACCTTATCTGTAGGCAGGTCGTCCTCTTTCAATAAGTAGCTCCAGCCACCTATCTCTAGAGCTTCTTGCGGTATAATCCCAGAAATTAAGAGTGGTGAGATTGATTTGATTTCACCTAGCACGAAGCCTTTTATGGCCAACGAGCCGTCGCAGGTCTCGATGAGGGTCGCACGCGGTCTCACCAAGGATTGTTGTGAAGCGTCTCACTGCTGTAATTGTGCTTTGGATGAAGCCCACTCAATTGGAAAGAGAGGTGTGGATAGTTCTGCATTCCTCCCAGATCGTGCGATTAAAGCTGCTGTAGGTAATATAGGGTCCGCGACGCGATCTATAAGCTCTTGCGTATGTTCACCGATGCTGTCTGTGTATATGGCCTTTCTGAATGAAGTTC
>Ga0335072_10012812_pt1 | contig 11964 bp, 10 predicted proteins | sample Lox_Sample_21_FD_206725 | JGI IMG/M metagenome (GOLD analysis project Ga0335072, IMG submission 206725) | Soil microbial communities from Loxahatchee National Wildlife Refuge, Florida, United States - Lox_Sample_2.1 | ecosystem: Environmental > Terrestrial > Soil > Wetlands | place: USA...
GCGGTGCCGCATTTCGCTGTCCACCCGGCGCCGCTGTCATCAGTTGCCGCCGTCCCTGCCGCTTCGAGCGCCCCTGCACCAGCCAAGGAAGCGCCTGTCACAGAGGAAGGCCTGCACTCGGTGAAATCGCCGATCGTCGGCACTTTCTACGAGTCGCCGTCGCCCGGTTCGCCGCCGTTTGTGAAGGCGGGAGACAAAGTTGAAGCGGGCCAGGTGTTGTGCATTGTGGAAGCGATGAAGCTGATGAACGAAATCGAGTCGGATGTGGCCGGTGAGATCGTGAAGAAGCTGGTTAACAACGGCCAGCCCATTGAGTACGGCCAGGAATTGTTTGTGATTCGCCCGAAGTAACCTGGTAGCGCCGCCTCGGCGGCTGATGCCATTGCCGGTTTAACCCGGCGCTACTTTTCCATGTTCAATAAAATTCTGATTGCCAATCGCGGTGAAATAGCCTTGCGGATCATCTGTGCCTGCAAGGAACTGGGTATTCGCACCGTGGCAATTTACAGCGAAGCCGACCGCCATTCGCTGCATGTGCGCTTTGCCGATGAAGCCATCTGCATCGGGCCGCCGCAGCTTGCCCAAAGTTATCTGAATATCCCCACCGTGATCAGCGCGGCCGAAATCAGCAACGTGGACGCGATCCATCCCGGATATGGATTGCTCGCCGAGAACGCGAACTTTGCGGAAGTGGCTGAAACCAGCAATATCAAGTTCATTGGCCCGCCGCCTGACGTAACGCGCATGATGGGCGAAAAAGAAAAGGCGCGTGCCGCGGTGAAGAAATATGGCGTGCCGATTCTGCCCGGTTCGGATGGAATTCTGGGAAGCGAAGGCGAAGCGATGGAGTGGGCGCGGCAGGTCGGGTTCCCAGTGATTATTAAAGCTTCCGCCGGTGGCGGGGGACGCGGCATGAGGATCGTGCGTGGCGAAGCGGAACTTCCCGCGTTATTCAAAGCGGCATCGTCGGAAGCAGCTGCGGCCTTCGGCAACGGCGATCTTTACATGGAGAAGTTCATCGAGCGGCCGCGACACATTGAATTTCAGGTTCTTGCCGACCAATACGGCAACGTGGTCAGCCTGGGCGAGCGCGAGTGCTCAATTCAGCGGCGCCACCAGAAGTTGCTTGAAGAATCGCCGTCATTACAAGTTTCACCGGAGTTGCGGAAGCAGATCGGCGACATTCTGGAGAAAACCTTATCGGCCATCGGCTACGTGAATGCCGGCACAATCGAGTTCCTGATGGATGAAGACAAGTCGCTGCACTTCATCGAGATGAATACGCGCATTCAGGTGGAGCATCCGGTTACGGAGATGGTGACCGACATCGACCTGGTGAAGAGCCAGATTTTGATCGCTGCCGGCGAACGGCTGGAGAGCATTCTGCCAAAGAAAATTGAGCACCGCGGGCACTCGATTGAATGCCGCATCAACGCTGAACATCCGGAGAAGTTCACACCGTCAGCGGGAAAGATCACGGCGTTCAATCCGCCGGGAGGGACTGGCGTTCGCCTCGATACGGCCGCCTATGCCGAGGGCGTGATTCCACCGTACTACGATTCGCTGATTGCGAAACTGGTGGTGCGCGGCAAAGACCGTCCTGAGGCCTGCGCGCGCATGTCACGGGCGCTGGAGATGTTCATCGTGGAAGGGATCTTTACTACCATCCCGCTGCATCGGCGAATTCTCGCTGACCCGGATTTCAAAGCCGGGAAGTTTGATACCACTTTCATTGAGCGATTTCTGGCGAAGGACGGGAAGGCCAAGCACTAGCTGTTCGCAGTATGCACTGGCTTTTTTTCACCATCCCATGATCGCTCCCAGCAAGAGAGAATAAATCTCTATTACGATATGCTCTCCCTTCCCCGGCTCTACGCCATCCTCGACCGATCATGTTTTGAGAGCGGTAAAGAATTGCAAAGAGCCGCCGCCGCCCTGGTCTCCTCCGGCATCGCTCTGATCCAGTACCGCAACAAAATAGGCAATGCCCGGCAGATGCTCGAAGACGCCCGCGAGCTGAAACTTCGCCTCGGCAATTCCGTCAAACTGATCATGAATGACAGGCCAGACCTGGCTCTGGCCGCTGGTTTTGACGGGGTGCATGTGGGACAGGACGATTTAACTCCAGAGAGCGCACGGAAAGTGATCGGCCCCGAATTGTGGCTTGGCGTTTCCACCCACAATCCGGAGCAGATAATCGAGGCCAATAAAACCTCAGCCGATTACATTGCCATTGGGCCGGTGTTTGGCACTTCCAGCAAGGAAAATGCGGATCCTGTGGTCGGGTTAGCGGGGGTACGCGCCGCACGAGCGCTTACCCGGAAACTGCTCGTCGCCATCGGTGGAATCACGCGGGCCAATTGCTGTCCGGTGATCGAGGCTGGGGCCGATTCGGTCGCGGTGATATCTGATTTGTTACCCGACCCAAAGAAATCAGCAGAGGAATTTTTACGCATCTTAAGGTAAAGTCATGGACGCGCGGCCAAGAGTGTCCGCGCTACTCGAATTGATGAACACGACCACCAAAGTGCCGGTTCCGACTCCAGCTCTGAGTGACTGGGACCGCCATACCCACCAGGATCAGGAACTGGTCAAAGGCCTCGGACTGACGAGTTCGACCATGCTGGTGATGGGGTCGATGATCGGTTCGGGCATTTTCATCGTCTCGGCCGAAATCGCCCGTGAGGTCAATTCACCGGCTTTGCTGATTGGCGCCTGGCTGGTGACCGGATTCATGACCATTGTGGGTGCACTGACTTACGGCGAGCTCGCTGCCATGATGCCACGAGCGGGCGGACAATATGTTTACCTGCGGGAAGCGCTGGGACCACTCTGGGGATTTCTTTATGGCTGGACGCTGTTCTTGGTGATTCAGACCGGGACCATTGCCGCGGTCGGCGTGGCGTTCGGCAAATTTCTCGGGGTTTTCTTTCCGGCGGTTTCCTCCTCAAACTGGATTGTGCATCTCTGGAAGGTGCCGCCCATTCATGTCGGCCCCATGGTTTTGGGCAATATGGAAGTCGGACTGAACACGCAGAATTTGGCGGCGATCGCTCTGGTCGTGGTGCTTTCAATCATCAACATTTTCGGCATCAAGACCGGCGCGATCATCCAGAATATTTTCACTGCCGCAAAAGTTTCTGCACTGTTTGGGTTGGTTTTGCTGGGCATCTTTCTGGGACGGAACGCGCAGGCACTGGCGGCTAATTTTCAAGGAAATTTCTGGCGCAACGCCGGCCTGGGCGCGCTGCATGACATTGGCGGCGGAGTGCTGGTTTCAACCCTCACGGTCCTCGCCGTCGCACAAGTGGGGTCGCTGTTTTCTGCCGACGCCTGGAACAATGTCACTTTCACCGCGGGCGAAGTGAGGAATCCCAGCCGCAATCTGCCGCTTTCCCTGGCCATTGGAACCGGCGTCGTCATCGCGCTTTACATCGGCTGCAATGTGATCTACCTGAATGTGCTGCCGCTGGATGGCATCCGCAACGGCGCCACGATTCTGGAGCGCGGGATTAAATACGCGACCGAAGAGCGCGTCGCGACCGCTGTGCTCACGCAAATGTTCGGGAGCGCCGGCGGCTACCTGATGGCCATTGCCATCATGCTTTCAAGCTTCGGCTGCAACAACGGCCTGATTCTGGCCGGGGCGCGGGTTTATTACGCCATGGCGAAAGATGGTTTGTTCTTTCGCAGCGTGGCGAAACTGCATCCCACCTACAAGACTCCGGCCGTCTCGCTGATGGTGCAGATGGTATGGACGTGCGTGCTCTGCATTTCCGGCACCTACGGGCAGTTGCTCGATTACATTATCTTCGCGGTGCTGGTTTTTTACATTCTCACCATCGTGGGATTGTTTGTTCTGCGACGCACCCATGCGAACGCCGAGCGGCCTTACCGTGCGATCGGTTATCCGGTCCTGCCGGCGGTTTATATTGTCATGGCGTTATTCATCGATGTCGTACTATTACGTTACAAGCCGCAATACACGTGGCCGGGGCTGATCATCGTTTTGCTGGGAATTCCGGTGTACTGGTTCTGGTCAAGATCTCGAAAGCGCGAAGCGATGAGCGTTTAACCTAAAAACCCGAGGAGAAACCAAAACGGATGGCGAATCTGCTGGCTACAAAGCCGCTCGAAACATTGTTGCAGGAGGCCCAAGAAACCGGCGAACATAGTTTGCGGCGAGCTCTCGGCCCCATTAACCTCCTGACCTTGGGAATTGGCGCAATCATCGGCGCCGGAATTTTTGTGATCACCGGGCAGGCGGCGGCGCAATTTGCCGGTCCGGCAATCCTGTTTTCTTTCATTCTGGCGGGCATCGCTTGTGCGTTCGCCGGCCTATGCTACGCCGAATTTGCCTCGATGATTCCGGTGGCAGGCAGCGCTTATACGTATTCCTACGCCACCCTGGGGGAACTGGTGGCGTGGATCATCGGCTGGGACCTGGTATTGGAGTACGCCTTTGGCGCGGCGTCGGTTGCGGTGGGGTGGAGCGGTCACTTGCGCGCCTTTATGCGTGACATCGGCATGGCCCTGCCTCCGATGCCGCATTCCGATTTCATCATTTTCAATAAGCCGGTACACATCACTTACGACTACATCGGCTTTCTGGTTATCTGGGCAATCACAACCATTTTGGTGATCGGAATCAAAGAGTCTGCGAATTTCACCGCGGCGGTGGTGGTGCTCAAAGTTGTGGTGGTTTGCATATTCATCGCATTGGCTACCGGTTTTTTGCTCCGCCATAACTGGGAGCCAAATTATTGGCATCCATTCATCCCGCCAAACACGGGAGAGTTTGGCAGCTTCGGAATTTCCGGGATTTTCCGCGGGGCGGGAGTCGTGTTCTTCGCCTATATTGGTTTCGACGCGGTTTCGACGGCTGCGCAAGAAGCCAAGAATCCAAAGAAAGACATGCCCTTTGGCATCCTTGGCTCACTGGTGATTTGCACCATCCTCTATATTCTTGTTTCCGGCCTGCTGACCCATCTCGTGCCCTACGCTCAACTTAACGTTCCCGATCCAGTTGTCGTAGGCATGCGCGCAACCGGCCAGCAATGGGCCACGTTTCTAGTAGAGTTGGGCGCGTTGCTCGGCCTGGCGACTGTCATGCTGGTAATGTTGCTTGGCCAATCGCGCGTTTTCTATTCCATGTCTCGTGATGGCCTGCTATGGCCATGGGCGAGCGCGATTCATCCCCGGTTTCGCACTCCCTACGTGAGCTCGATCGTGGTTGGATTTTTTGTGGCGATTCTGGCGATGCTGCTGCCACTGAACATTCTTGATCAGATGACCAGCGTGGGCACGCTCCTGGCATTTATGTTGGTGAGCGCAGGCGTGTGGGTGATGCGCAGAACGCACCCTCAGGTGAACCGGCCTTTCCGGTGCCCGTGGGTTCCGGCGGTTCCCATCCTCGCAATCCTGTTTTCTGGCGCTCTAATCGTCACGCTGCCTACGGCCACGCAAATTCGGCTTGTCGTATGGCTGGTGATCGGGCTTGCCATTTACTTCAGCTATGGCCGCAAACACAGCAAGGTGCAGGCGCTGACAGCGGCAAAAGGTGGCCGTTGATTTGAATTTGGTTTTGCGATCGGGCCTTCTGTCACACAGAAGGCCTTTTTGCTTTATATTCGGTTGCAGATACTCATGAAGATCGTGACTGCATCCGAGATGCGCGAGATCGACCGCGTCACCAGCGAGCGCTTCGGCGTGCCGTCTCAGGCTTTGATGGAAAATGCCGGAACGGCAGTTGCCGACTTCATTCTCTCGCGCTACCCATCAGCCACTCGCATCGGCGTGATTTGCGGCAAGGGTAATAACGGCGGCGATGGATTTGTGGCGGCGCGGAAGCTGCATGAATCCGGACGAGCGGTGCGGGTGCTTTTGCTCGCGGACCCTCTCGAATTGCGCGGTGACGCCGCCACAGCGTTTGCAAGAATGCGCATCGCGCCGATCGTAGCACCGTCTTCCGCAGAACTGGAGAAGGAGGACGCGCGCGCAGTCTTCGATTCCGATCTTCTTCTCGATGCCGTTCTGGGCACTGGATTCCGCCCCCCAGTCACGGGTCTTTATGCCGAAGCGATTGCGGCGATGAACGCAAGCCGAGGGCCAGTGATTGCGGTCGACATACCCTCGGGCGCAGATGCTGACATGATGGGCGAACAAGTCGGCAGTGTGGCACGAGCAGACGGGATTGTTACCTTCACCGCTCCACGGCCGGCGCACGTTTTCGGAGGGCTCACGCGTGGACTTACTTCGATTTGGCTGATTGGATCGCCCGACGAAGCTATCGTCTCTGATCTGCGGCTAAATCTGATTACACCGCGAGAAATTGCCCCACTGATCGGCCCGCGCCCGGCAGATTCGAACAAGGGCAACTATGGTCACGTGCTGGTGGTAGGTGGATCGCTGGGAAAGGCTGGCGCAGCGGCCATGGCGGGCATGGCGGTTTTACGCAGTGGCGCGGGACTGGTTACGGTGGCGGTTCCGAAAACAGTCCTTGCGACTGTAGCCGGCTTTCATCCTGAACTGATGACCGAGCCGCTGGCCGAGACGAAAGCTGGCAGCATTTCGTCGCGCGCCACAACCAGCTTGAATAAATTGGCGGATGGCATGACCGTGCTGGCGGTCGGGCCGGGAATTTCGCGCGTCCCGGAGACTTCGAAGTTAGTCCGCGTCATGATCAAGAAGTCGGATCTTCCCACGGTACTCGATGCCGATGGCCTCAATGCCTTTGCGGGCAAGGCCTCTGAGCTCAATGGCAAAGGTAAAGCGCTGGTCATTACGCCTCATCCCGGCGAGATGGCGCGGTTGCTGGGCTCTACCGTTGCTGCCGTTCAGCGCGACCGAATCAACGTGGCGCGAAGTTTCGCGCGCAAACATCAGTTGATCGTAGTTCTGAAAGGGCATCGCACGCTGGTAGCTGAGCCGGGTGGGGAAATTTGGGTGAATACGACCGGGAATCCTGGCATGTCGACGGGGGGCACTGGCGATATTTTGACTGGAATAGTCGCGGGCATGATCGCACAGAATCCCAAGCGGGTGCTGGAAGCTGTGACGGCAGCTGTTTATCTGCATGGCCTCGCCGGTGATGCGGCCTGCGAGCAAATGGGGGAGCAGTCGGTGGTTGCGACTGACCTGTTGGCGGGGTTGCCTGGGGCCTTCCGCCGCACTAGCCGGTCAGTAGAACAGGCTGGAGTTGAGTTTAAGAGTTAGTTACCCACTGTCCATGTGGACACGCGCCGTACGGCGATGGTACATCCCTTGCCTTTAGCCAATACTGCGGCTGCGAGGCTTTCTGTAATCTGCCGCAGGTTACCGCCTCGTGGCATAGTGTGAATCGCTATGACCCATTTTCCCCGACCGAACCCGCAGCAGCGTGCGACACGAGTCAAGATGGACAATTCGTCCTTTGCCCTGGTAAAGCTGGGAGACGGCCAGCGCACCAAGGCTAAAATTCAGACCGTCTCCGTTACCGGCGGCCTCCTGCGCATGGCGCGAGCACTGGAGGAAGGGGATTTCGTTGAGGTTGCTTTTCAAACGGGATCCGGGCCGGTACACGGAATGGCAGAGATGCTGCACCCCCGCAGGATTTCTCCAGAAGGTATCCTGCAGCCCTTCCGCTTCATTGCGCTTGATGACAACGACCACAAGACCCTGAGCTTTGTGGTCACCGCGACCTCGGAACGCAACTTTCTGTTGGGTTCGCGGCAGGCGTAGCCTCAACTGGCGTCGATGAACTCTCGCTATACTGGTCTCCGCATGGAGACGCGAGAGTTCATTACGCATTCTCCGGAAGAAACGGTTGCGCTGGGGCGCACGCTGGTGAGTCTGCTTGCGCCGCCGAAGATCGTGTTGCTGCGCGGCGATCTCGGGGCCGGCAAGACGACCCTGGTGAAGGGAATCGCCGCCGGATTCGGCGCGGCGTCCGAAGACGACGTCACCAGTCCGACTTTTACTCTGGTTCATGAGTATCGCGGGCCGGATGCTTCTCTCTATCACATCGATTTATACCGGGTGGACGCTCCGCGCCAGCTCGAGACGCTGGGCTTGGACGATCTGGTAACAGATCGAAGCATTTTGCTGATCGAGTGGGGAGAAAAGTTCGAACGTTTTGTTCGCGAGCGAGATGTGGAAATTGTGTTGGAGCGAGCGGGCGAAACAGGGCGAAAGATAACTGTGATTTCTTGAAGTTTTGCTTGCGAATCGTTCCCCGCTTTGCGGTTACAGCATTACCTCAAAGTCCGCAGGAGTCCGCAAAAACTACGCATGAAGATCGCAAAAGACGTCAAAAACCCATGATGTTGTAGCCGCAATCGACGTAAATCACTTCCCCGGTGATGCCGGAGCTGGCGTCAGAGGCAAGAAAAACTCCGGTCGCGCCGACTTCTTTCACATCAACGTTACGGCCAAGAGGCGCGCGTTCGGCGTGGGACTTTAACATGTCACTCAAGCCGGAAATGCCGCGGGCCGCCAGGGTTTTGATCGGGCCGGCGGAAATTGCGTTTACGCGGATTTTCTTCTTTCCCAAATCCTGCGCCAGGTAGCGCACGCTGCATTCCAGTGCGGCTTTGGCTACCGCCATCACGTTGTAATGCGGCACCACTTTTTCAGCTCCGTAATAAGTCATGGTGATGATGCTGCCGCCATCTTCCATGAGTGGCGCTGCGGCGCGGCTGACCGCGATCAGTGAGTAAACGCTGACGTCATGCGCGATGCGGAAACCTTCGCGGGTGGTGTTGACGAAGTCACCTTTTAATTCCTCCGCGGGCGCGAACGCCACACTGTGGACGAGGGTGTGCAGTTTCCCGTAGTGCTCTTTCAAAGCTGCGAACAGGCGCTCGATTTCTGCGTCGCTCGAAACATCGCACATGAAGGCTTCGGCGCCGGGCAGCGACAGGATCAAGTCTTTCGCTTCCTGTTCCAGCCGCTCGTTCTGGTAGGTGATGGCCAAGTTGGCGCCGGCGGCGTGCAAGCCTTGCGCGATTGACCAGGCGATCGAGCGCTTGTTTGCGACTCCAAACACGACGGCGTTACGTCCTGCAAGGTCGGATGACATGTGCCTCTCCTAAGAACGAAAAGAATAGCAAAAGTCAGAAGTAAAAAGTCAGAATGCGCAAATTAGCGGAACTCTTAACCGCTTCTGAGACTGAATGGGTCAGCGTATCTATCTTGCTGATGTGATCTCTTCGATGGGTTCTGTGGTCTTGATTGGCCAGACCGCGCTCACCAGCCCAATCGCATAGGCGAGGCCGATGATCGAAAATCCTGCGATCAAATTCGCCTGTGCGACCGCGCCGACCAGCAACGCCAGCACGATTTGCAGCGCGGTGCCGGCAAAATAAAACGTATTCTGCACCCGCCCCATGAAGTGTTGGGGCACTTGCTCCATGATGCTGGTATTCATGGCCACGCTATTGATGCCGCGCGCCCAACCCATAATTCCATAGAACAACACTGCCAATGCCAATGCGGGAGCCAGAGGTGCGCAGGTCATACAGATGGCCAGCAGTCCCATGGCAATCGCGACTGAACGGCGAGCCCCGAGTGCGGCAATAATCTGCGGAGCCACCAGCGCACTCAGAAAAGCTCCTGTACCCCAACCCCCATTGAACCAGCCGTACCCGACCGCACCGGCGTGGAACACCTGATCGCTCAGCGGAGCGGTCACAACCACGGCCGTCATCATCGCTCCCAGAAAAATCGCCCAGGTGATGCCCAGGGCGATCAGATTGGGCCGCGCCCGCAAAAATTGCAATCCTTCGCGGAGCTCGCGCACAAAACGGTCGAGCGCAGATTCAGCGGCGACAATATCCGCGTGCAATTCGGCGGGGCGGGGCACTACATGCCTGCCCTTGCGCACCCCGAAATAACAGAGAAACGAGACTACATACGTCGAGCAGTCGATCAATAAAACTCCACCGAGGCCGATGTGGTTATAGACAAATCCGACGATCGCGCCCGCGATCAGCCAGCCGCCCTGAATCCCCGCCAGCAGAAATGTATTGGCGTGAACGAATTCTTCATCAGGCGTCAGCTCCTGTATGAGCGCAGTGATAGTTGGCCAGAACATCCAGAAGCCGGCGGCTACCAGCGTATTCATCGCATACAACTGCCACACGTGAACGCGATGTTGAAAGGCCAGGATTGCGACCAGCAGGATGATGACTCCGCGCAGCGCATCGAGCCACATGACCAGCCGGCGGCGGTCTTCGCGGTCGATCAGCACACCGGTGAAGGGAAGCATGAGCATCGCCGGAATGGTTTGCAGAACGGCAAACGTTCCCAGCGCAATTTCAGAGTGGGTGGCTTGCAGAATGTACCAGGCGACGGCGGCGGCATTCATACCGCTGCCCAGCATGGAAATCACATTTGCGGCGAAAACAAAGCGTAGCGCGGGTTTCCTGAGAATCGACCGCATACACTACTTTAAATGATCGTCAGAAAGCCGCCAACTGAGACATCACGCCCGCTCCAACCGGCGGGGCCAACGAACCTGAATTCTGCGGGCCTCATAGAAGAGATAAACGATGAGCATCGTCATCACCGGCTCAATCGGGTGTTTGTAACGCGGGAAGGGATTCACGAGATAGTAGGGCAGGGGATAGATGATCAGAAAACATACGTACAAAAGCGCTCCCGGAACGCGATTGCGAATGGCAAGCCACAAACCAGCGAAGGCGAACAACGACCCGAGCAGGAAATTCATGTGGCGGGAAATCATCAAGTCATAGCCATTGACGATGGTTGCTTGCGGCGGAGCGATCCAGAAATAAATCGCGCGCATCGCGGTAAACTCCAGAAACTGCCCCGGATGCTCGCGGATGAAATGGTGCACCTCTTCCTTTTTTTCATCCATGAAGCGCAGTTCGCCAAGTTCCTGGAACCTTCGCATTGCGGCCGGGTCATTCCCGGGATGCTCAGCCCGCGTCCAAAGCCCGCCAGATTCGGAATTGTTGGCTTCGTACATTTCGAGCGGAAGATTGTCGCGTATGAATACAAATCTTCCGAAAACGGAATAATTGCGAATTAGCCAGGGCGTCACGCACAAACTTCCAACCACTGCGACTATTGCCAGGCCGCGAATCGCACGGGAGCGCAATTTGAGCCACAACCATGCGAGAGAACAAGCCATCAAGCTAGCCATGGCTGTATTGGTCAGCAGAATTACTCCCCACAGTATGCCCAGAGTCACCCATTGCCGGATTTGCCGAGGATCTTTCGCGATCCGCAAAGTCAGCAGCAGGGCCAAGCTCAATAAGAAAGTTGTGAGGCTGGTTTCCCAAACTACGCGGGTTGGCCAGTACCAGAAATAGGGAAACACTGCCCAGGTCCATGCCGAGGCGCGCGCCACCGAGATGCCATAAACAATTTCTGCAACGCGATAGATCGTCCAACAGGTGAGCGCCCCAAATATGCTGTTGAAGGCCAGAATCACCCAAGCCGAAGCGGCGGTGTAAATTCCAAACAGTTTGAACACTCCCGCCAGAATCCACGGATACACTGGCGGCGCCCACGCGCTCGGGCCGCTCGGAAGGTCGGTTGGAGAGCTGAATCCTTGTCCACTTGCAAGCGAGCGTGCAATGCGCCCCATTTCCCATCCGAACTGAAAATGATCGCGGCGGGGAGTTATGCGGTAAGTGTGTCCGATCAGGATGACCGCCAGCCGCAGCAGGAGGGCGACCATCACGATAAAGAAAATGGAACTTGCGATCGGCGGTCGCGAAACTCTTGCTGGAAGCCCGACGGCGGCCGCTGTTTTCTCCTGCGCTTCCATCATTTTCAGGACTATAGCATGCACTGACGCACGCCCTGCGTTCGGCTTAATTCAAGGCTTGCAAGCGCCGTTAAACAGAGCTACGATTCCGCCGCAAAGCATGGAGGTGGCTATGAAGCGCATGCAAAGATGCGTTTTTGCACTGGCTGTCCTGCAAGTGCTCAGTGGGTCCGCCGGAGCACAAATCG
>Ga0335072_10012813_pt1 | contig 11963 bp, 11 predicted proteins | sample Lox_Sample_21_FD_206725 | JGI IMG/M metagenome (GOLD analysis project Ga0335072, IMG submission 206725) | Soil microbial communities from Loxahatchee National Wildlife Refuge, Florida, United States - Lox_Sample_2.1 | ecosystem: Environmental > Terrestrial > Soil > Wetlands | place: USA...
GTGCGGGCACCGGCGCCTCGATGTACTGGGCCTGCCCGCCGTCGCGCTGCAGCGGGACCACCAGGTCCCTCGCCAGCCGGGTAGCGATCTCGGTCCCGTAGTCGCGCTGCACGATGTGCAGGCAGAGGTCGATGCTGGCGGCGCTGCCCGCCGACGTCAGCACGTCCCCGTCATCGACGTACAGCACTCCGGGGTCCACGCACACCCGCGGATAGTGCCGTGAGAGCGTCGCGCACTCGGACCAGTGCGTGGTGGCCGACCGGCCGTCGAGGATCCCCGCGGCCGCCAGGACGAACGCACCCGTGCACAGCGAGACCATGCGGCAGCCGCGCCGAGAGGCCTCGCGCAGAGCCGCGAGCACCTCGGCCGGGATCTGCTCGGGAAAATCGGTCGGCGGCAGGACCACGGTGCCGGCCGTCTGGAGCGCCTCCAGCCCGTGGGGTACCTGCATCTGGATGCCGACGTCCATCCTCACTGACGATGTGTGGCCGCAGATGGTCAGGCGGTACCAGGGAACGCCGAACTTGGCCGAGTAGTCGCCTCCGAAGACGTCGCACGCCACGCCCAGCTCGAACGGGGCGATGCCGTCGTAGACGAGTACGGCGACCGCGTGGGCTTCGCGGACGGCCGGTGCCGGTCGCGAGGCGCCGTCCAGACCCGCGAGAACCATGGCAGCTTTGTCGTGCATCGTGTCAATGATGCCACTTTCGGCGCGTCGCCGCCAGCGTCACGATGGATGTATGCGAAGTTCGTGCGGGATTTCCGCGGCCAGCGACACCCGGCGCGGGGCAGTCTGGCGCCTGCGGCGCGACACACTGGTGTTCCTCGACGAGAATGGGCCGGGCCAGCTCGGCTGGCGCCCACGCCGGATCACGGACCGGGCCCTGGCGCGCGCGCTGAGCTTCCGGCTCGATCGTCGCCTGGCGGCCGGACAGGCGCCCGAATCGGACAGACTGCTGGCCGCTCGCGCTCAGCATCTCGTCTCGCCAGCGACCCGTCAGGGACTGGCGGACGACTGGGAGTATCTCCTGCACGTGGTGAAACACGCGCCAGCGCCGACCTTGGGCCGGATGGCTCTGCGCCGTGACCGGATCACCGCGGTCGAACCCGAGGCGCGCAAGATGGCGGCGTGCCTCCGGACGCCGCTGCCGGTGGCGGCGGTCGGTGTCGCCGCGGCGAATGTGCTGCTGACCGACGGCGCCGGGCCACTGCACAACCCATACGCCCAGATTGCCTTGCGAGACGCCCTGCGGCTCGCGATCGCGCAGCTAGATCCCTCGATGTCGCTGTTCGCCTCGCCGCGAGCTTAAGGCGAGGCCGGTGTGGCGAGCGGGCGGCGCTGTCCGCGCCGCCCGCCAGCGCACTACGTCGGCTACTTCTTCGCCGCGACCTTCTTCTCGCCGTTGACGATCGCCTTGAAGTCGGCGCCGGCCCGGAACTTGGGCACCGAGGACTTCGGCACCTTGATGGACGCGCCGGTGGCGGGGTTGCGGGCCGTGCGGGCAGGCCGGACAGCCTTCTCGAATACCCCGAATCCCGTTATAGCGACCTTGTCGCCTTTCGCGACGGCGGCCTGGATGGTGTCGAGCACCGCGTTGAGCGCTTCGGTCGCGGTCTTCTTGTCGCCCATCCGAGTCGATATCGCGTCGATCAGGTCACGCTTGTTCATTCATCACTCCTGCGGTTCCCCCAACGGGAGGTCGCGCGGACAGGGCAGCCGGCTTCTCGCGACCTCTGATGTGCCTGAAATTAGGCGATCCAGCGTCCCGGCACAATCACATCCGCTTAAAAACGCGGCGTGTCGACGCTGGTACCACTCGTAATGCTACGGGAATAGGAAATTCATCAGCCACGGGGGCTCAGGAAAGACCCGCGCGGCTCCTCGCGGCGACGTCGGCGAGGAACCGGTCGAGCCGCCGGGCGATGCGCCGCCCGTCGGCACCGGGCGCCTTCATCGCGTCGCATATGGCAGCGAATCTGCGCTGCAAGCGGATCCGGTCACCGCCGGCAAGGTCAGCGGAGCCGAGAAGGCGTTGTGCCATAAGCAGCCTGCCGGCCATCCCATCGGGCAGCCGCTCACACCAGAAAGGTGGCATCTCGAATCGCCCAACAAGACGGCCGCGGGCTCGCACATCCCGCCGGCAAATATCAACGGTCAGCAGAATCCCGCGGTCAGAATTGACCATGGACTGTAGCTCAGCCACCGTTTGCGGCGGAAGCCGCACGAGCAGAATGCCAGCGTTTATCGGGTTATGACCGTGTGAATCCGGCCACTCAGCCGATATGACGACTTCCGGCCCGGGCCCCCCCGATTCGCCAAGCACGAGAGACGCCGAAGACCAGCAGCCAGGCCCGACGATCAGGATTGCCGGCCGCCCCCCGGCATCGCCGGAGGTGTGGTCAGGCCCCGCCAGGACGGCCCGGCCGGTCAGCGAACTGAACGGGATCCCTTCCATGCTGGCCGGCATCTGCCGACCGTATCGTTCCCGCGACAGGGGCGCCTCGGTCCCCCGGCCCGCTGGCGCCAAATGCTCTCCGGCCGCCCGGTAGTGTCCATTCTGTAGGTTTGCTGTGAGCACAGGGGTGTTGGTCTGACGCTGGCCCGCCGCATGCGACTATGGTCAGGCCCCCGAGTCATGAGGTCATCAAGCATGAAGGTTGCCGTTGTCAAGGAGACAGCGCTGAGCGAGCGCCGGGTGGCGCTGGTGCCCGAGGCGGTGACCAAGCTGCGCGCGGCCGGCCTCGAGGTGCTGGTGGAGGCCGGCGCCGGCGATGGCGCCTGGCTGAGCGACGACGCCTTCACCGAGGCGGGCGCCAGCATCGCGACCGGCACCGAGGCCGCGGATAATGCAGACGCGATCGTGATGGTGGGCAGGCCCGATGAGGCGGCGATCGCCCGCTTCCGCCAGGGCCAGGCGGTCTTCGGCATGCTGGCGCCGCTCGCGGATCCCGGCTTCGCGCGGCGCCTGGCTGAGACCGGTGTCACCGCCGTCAGCCTCGACCTGATCCCGCGGACGCTGCCGAGGGCGCAGCAGATGGACGCCCTCACCTCGCAGGCGAACATCGCCGGCTACAAGGCTGCGGTACTGGCCGCCGATACCTTCGGGCGGTTTTTCCCGCTGCTGATCACCGCCGCTGGCACCGCACGGCCGGCCAGGGTGCTCGTGCTCGGCACCGGGGTGGCCGGCCTGCAGGCCATCGGCACTGCCCGCCGCCTCGGCGCCGTGGTCAGCGCCTACGACGTCCGCCCGGAGACCAAGACCGAGGCGGAGTCGCTCGGCGCGACGTTCATCGAGCTGACATCGGTGGGCTCGGCGAGCGGCGAGGGCGGATACGCCCGGGCGCTGACTGAGGAGGAGCGCCAGGCGCAGCAGGACGAACTGGCCGGCCACATCGCCAGGCACGATGTGGTCATCACCACCGCGCAGGTACCGGGCCGTCAGCCCCCGCTGCTGGTCAGCGGCGACGCGCTCAAGGCAATGGCGGCGGGCTCGGTGATCGTCGACATGGGCGCAAGCGCGCTCGGCGGCAACGTGACCGGATCGCAGCCCGGCGAGACGGTCGTGACCGAGAACGGCGTGACCATCGTCGGCGCCGCGAACCTGGCGTCGACGATGCCGGCGGCCGCCTCGGCGATGTACGCGCGCAACATGAGCTCCCTGCTGCTGTACCTGGTGAAGGACGGCGCTCTCGCCGTGGACCTCTCCGACGACCTGCAGCGGGGTGTCGTGATCACCTATGAGGGCCGGGTGGTCCATCCCGCCCTGGCCGATGCTGCTGGAGGTCCCGCCGATGTCGACGGCGCTTCTGACTGACCTGGTCATCTTCGTCCTCAGCCTCTGGGTGGGCTTCGAAGTGATCAGCAAGGTCCCGGCCACGCTGCACACCCCGCTGATGTCGGCGGCCAACTCCATCCACGGGATCGTCCTCGTCGGCGCCATGCTGATCGCGGCCACCACGAACAGCTGGATCGGCTACGTGATCGCGTTCCTCGCCGCGATGTTCGCCTCCGCCAACGTGGTCGGCGGGTACGTGGTCACCGGCCGGATGCTGAAGATGTTCCGCAAGCGGCCCACAGCGCCAGCCGCCACGCAGGCGCAGCCCGCCGCGGCGCGGGACGGCCAGGCGTCATGAGCGGGTTCAGCTTCGGCAGTCAGCTGATCTACGTGCTGGCCGCGTCGTGCTTCGTGCTCGGCCTGCACCTGATGAACAACCCGGCGACCGCGCGCCGCGGCAACCAGTTCTCCACCGCCGGCATGGTGATCGCGATCGCCACCACCCTCGCGCTGATCGCCCACGCGGGCGTGATCACCGCCACCGGCTGGACGGTGATGCTCGTCGGCGCGCTGATCGGCGGCGGCGTCGGCCTCTACGCGGCACGCACCGTGCAGATGACCGCGATGCCGCAGCTGGTCAGCATGTTCAACGCGGTGGGCGGCGGCGCAGCAGCGCTGGTCGCGATCCACGACTACATCCGCGTGGCCAGCGCGGCGGTCGGCCCCGCGGAATCCATGACGATCACCACGCTGCTTGACGTGATCATCGGGTCGGTGACGTTCTCCGGGTCGATCATCGCGGCCGGCAAGCTCCAGGGCGTGATCACCTCGGCGCCGGTCACGTTCCCCGGGGCGCGCGTGGTCAACCTGGCGCTGGCCGCGGTGGGCCTCGCAGCCGGCGGGTACGTCATCTCCACCCCGAGCCTGGCGGGCCTGTGGATCGTGGTCGTGGCGTCCCTCGTGTTCGGCGTGCTCATGGTGATGCCCATCGGCGGGGCCGACATGCCGGTAGTGATCTCGCTGCTGAACGCGTTCACCGGCACCGCCGTGGCCATGGCCGGCTTCGTCATCGGCAACTGGGCGCTGATCATCGCGGGCGCCCTGGTCGGGGCGTCCGGCGGAATCCTGACCAAGCTCATGGCCGACGCGATGAACCGCTCGATCACCAACATCATCGTGGGCGGGTTCGGCACCGGCGACGCGGCTCCGGTCGCGCTCGCGGGCGCAGGTGCCGGCGTCAACGCGATCGCCGCCGACGACGCCGGTATCCAGCTCGCCTACGCCGGGAAGGTAATCATCGTGCCCGGCTATGGCCTGGCCGCGGCACAGGCACAGCACGAGGTGGCCGAGCTAGCCGACGTGCTGGAGTCGCACGGCGTCGACGTGAGCTACGCGATCCACCCGGTGGCCGGCCGCATGCCCGGGCACATGAACGTGCTGCTGGCCGAGGCCAACGTCCCGTACCCGCAGCTCAAGGAAATGGACGACGTCAACCCGGAGTTCGCCCGCACCGACGTGGCGCTGGTGATCGGGGCCAACGACGTCACGAACCCGGCCGCACGCCGCCCGGGTACCGCGATCTCCGGCATGCCGATCCTGGACGTGGACCAGGCCAAGAGCATCATCGTGATCAAGCGGTCCATGGGCCACGGCTACGCGGGCATCGACAACGAGCTGTACACCAACCCCAAGACCAGCATGTACTTCGCAGACGCCAAGACCGCGCTGAGCCAGCTGACGTCCGCCGTCAAGACCCTCGTCGGCTGATCAAGCCCCAGCAGTCACCCAGATCCGAGTGATCTGTCGGTGGCTGGACCCATGATGGCCATGACACGGTCGCGGCGCGGAATCGGCCGCTGGTTCTGACGAGGCCGCCGTCCGTTGCCGAGCTGGCCGGAATCCACCCAGCCGAGGTGAGGCCATGCCCAGCATTTCGCACGAGGCTCCTCTGGAACTGCTTCGCGGTGACCCCAGGCTGGCTGCGGTCCTCCTCCGTGGCTTGGGCGTGGCGGTCCCGGGAGGCACCAAGGCCGCCATGGCGCCTTCCGATCTGACCGCGAGCGTACCGACCGAATTGCGGGCCGACGCCGTGGTCATGCTGTCCGGCGCAGACGGTGCCCGGCTGGCCGTGGTCGTAGAGATCCAGCTGCGCTACGACGATCGCAAGCGCTTCAGCTGGCCGTCATACCTGACGCAGGTCCGGGCGACCCATCGCTGCCCAGCCGTGCTGTTAGTGATCTGTCTGAGCACCGCAACTGCCGCCCGATGCCGGGTGCCCATCGTCACGGGCCACCCGGGCTTTGACCTTGTGCCGCTGGTCATCGACTCGGTCACAACTCCCGACCCGAGTAGCCCTGACGCAGCGACGGCAGGACCGGAACTGGCCGTGCTGGCCGTGCTGACGGGTGCGCTTAACCTGGACCAGGACGGCGCCCGAAGACTCGTCCTGGCCAGTCTTGCCAACCTCGATGAAAGCCGACAGGCAACCTACACTGTGCTCATCCGGAGTGCCGCATCCGAGTCGGCGCGGCAGGCGCTGGAGGACTTGATGACCACCAAGTTCAGGGATCCCTTCGTAGACCGGTGGTTCGCCGAAGGCGAGGCCAAAGGCAGAGCCGAAGGCGATGCGCGCTCGATCTTGCGCGTGCTGGCCGCTCGGGGCGTGGAGGTACCAGAGAAGGTCCGGGAGCAGGTTCTGTCATGTACTGATATCGGCCAGCTCGACATCTGGATCGACCGAGCTGCCACCGCAACCTCCCTCGAGGAAGTGTTCGGCACCTGACCCAGTCGCGAGGATGGCGGGCGGAGCCGAACGCCGACTACTGCCCAGTGACATAAGCCAGCATTTGCCCCTAGCCTGGCGATGACGTCTCAGCAGCCAGCAAAGGAACGGTGCGGTGCGGACAGATCAGCCCCGGGTTGCCGACGGCCTGGCGGACGTCAGGTCGTTACCGGAGCGGTCAGGCAACCGTGACGAACTTCGGCAGCGGCTACAGCGACTTCCGCCCGGCCACCCATCTTCGCCAGTCGAAGCCGACGGCACGCCGAGGTCACCCGAGCCCGGGCTGCGCTGCCGCGACTCCCCCGATGCGCAGATCCCCCGTGAGACGGACCGTCGACCACTGACCGACGCCGAGCACGCCGAGCACGTCAAAGAGGTCCGCGTGCTGCTGGACAAGGCCCGCGCCGACGGCCTTGCCACAGACCAACAGCACACGATCGACCCGGCACGCGAGGTCTGGTCAGAGCAGCGTGATGCAATGCATGACGCGATCATCGATGACCTGTACGCCAGGGCGAGCGACGTGCCTTGCGAGCGACGGGCCATTATCGCGGGCGGGCTTCCCGGCGCCGGCAAGTCGACCGTCCTCGAACACCATGCGGGCATTGACAGGTCGCAGTACCTGACCATTAACCCCGACGACGTCAAGGAAGAGTTGGCCCGCCGGGACATGATCCCTCCCGTAAGCGGGCTGTCCCCTATGGAAGCAAGCGATCTAGTCCACGAGGAGTCGTCGCAGATTGCTAAGCGGCTTGCCCGCCGCGCGCAAGCGGACGGCAAAAACGTGATCTGGGACATCACTATGGCGTCGCGGGTCTCCACGGAGAGCCGCGTCAACACCTTGCGGGCGCAGGGCTATACGCGGATCGAGGGCGTCTTCATCGATGTATCGGTAGACGTCAGCGCTACCAGGGCGGACAGCAGGCATCGCGAAGGCCAAGACAGCTATCGAGAAGGCGACGGATACGGCGGCAGGTTCATTCCAGCCGAGCTGATCAGAGCGAAGGCCGATCCCGACTGGGGCAGCTGCAACAGGAAGACCTTCGAGGAAGTGAAGGATCATTTTGACCAGTGGCACCGGTATGACAACTCCGGTTCCACCGCAGTGCTCGTTGAGTCGAGCTGGAAAGAAGACCATGACCACTACTGAGGTAACGGAACTTATTGCTGCTTTGCGGAGCGGCTCGCTGAGCCTGGACGAGGTAGCGCAGAGATTTAGGGAGCGCGCCTGGCCACGGACCAGAAAACCTGCGCCCGCGAGCTACCTGGAAATGGCAGCCGACGCGTTGGAAGATCCTGAACCAGACATACCAGGCTCGTTCGACGAAGTCACTGCGGCTTATGACCGAGGGGAGCTGACGAGACCTCAGTACCGGGCCCTTGCGGAGGCAGTTGCTTATTCATTGCGCGCCGAAGGGGAGCAAGGCTGAGGAGATCCAGGTTCCCGCAGGGCCAGTGTCAGCTAGCTGCCCGTGTGGTGATGTCGTTCTGGTCGGCTGCTGGCTGGCCAGCCTCTCCAGAGACGGCACACGGAACGTCGCCTACTACACCGAGGCGCGCGCTAGTTCGTGGTAGCGGCCGGCTTGGTCGTAGTCTGCGTTGCACTGGTCGCACAACTCGTCGCGCTGTTCGTCGCACTGGGCGCAGTGACGGTCTAGGTGGGTACGCCAGGCGAGGGCGTCATCAAAGGCCTGGCTCAGAAGTGCCGATTGCGGGTCCACGGGTGGCAGGTCGTTGGCGAGCAGGACGGTCATGGCTTGCTGAAGCCGGCCAACTAAGTACCGAGGATCGGATGCCAGCCCGGCCAGTACGTCGCCAGCAGGGCTGTCGTCCAGGGCGGCGATCGGCGGCCAGCGCTGGTCCAGCAGTGCCAGGACCAAGGAAACCGGGCTGTGGGATTGATGAGTGGACGTGTCCGTCATGGCTATCTCCGCATGCCTGGGGTCTGTTGTCGCTGCTCACGATACTAGTATAGGTCGTCCTATTCCGCATAGCAGGTATCTGGTCATATGCATCTATGCGGGTCAGCTACGGTCGAGATGTGGATGGCTATGATCCGCTAGCACCAGTGCCGCGCTACCGGCAGATCGCGAGCATCATCCGCCAACGGATCGAGTCCGGCGAGCTGCAGCCTGAGCGGCCCATCCCATCCGAGGCTCAGATCATGCAGGAGTTCGGAGTGGCCCGGGCGACCGCGCGGCATGCAGCTGAACTACTGCGGGACGAAGGCTTGGTCGTCAAGGTTCCGGGACTTGGCACCTTCGTGCGCAAGCCCCAGGACTGGCACCCGGCTAGCTGAGCCGGACTGCCAGCCACTTTGGCGTGCTTGCGGGCGCCTGGCCAAATGCCGCAGCATGGCAGAGTGCCTGGAGGAGAAAACCCGTGAGCACGGTGGATGCGGAGCTTGAGATCGCGGAGCCTAGCGTTCAGGGCTCTGATCTTGAGGTGACGGCCGCGCGGGAGGCACGCGTCGGAGATATGACGGTGCGCAGGCTGCTGCCGCTGCGGCTGCGGCGCAGCGTCGGGGCGTGGTGCTTCGTCGACCACTACGGGCCGATGTCCGTGGATGGGGTGGCCGGCATGCGGGTCCCGCCGCACCCTCACATCGGGCTGCAGACTGTGACGTGGCTGCTCTCAGGCAACGTGCTGCACCGGGACAGCCTGGGCAGCGAGCAGATGATCAGGCCGGGCCAGCTGAACCTGATGACGGCGGGGCGGGGCATCGCGCATTCCGAGGAGTCCCCCGCCGAGCATGATCCGCAGCTGCACGGGGTGCAGCTCTGGGTGGCGCTGCCCGATGCCTTCCGGCGCACCGAGCCGGCGTTCGCGCATCACGCGGACCTGCCGTCGTTCGGCACCGGCGGCTTCGAGGTCAACGTCTTCGTCGGGTCGCTGGCCGGGGCGCAGTCCCCGGCGGCAATGTTCTCCGAGATCGTCGGGGCCGAGATCGCGGCCGCGCGGGACGCGTCGGCAAGCATCCCACTCGCCCCGGCGCACGAGCACGTGGTCTTCGCCGCCGCTGGGTCGGCGGTGGTGGCCGGCAGAGAGCTGCGCCCCGGGCAGCTGATGTACCTCAGCACCGGGCGGGAACGGGTAGCCGTGTCCGCTCCGGCAGGGAGCAGGGTATTCCTGCTCGGTGGTGTCCCGCTCGGCGAGACGCTGCTGATGTGGTGGAACTTGGTCGCGCGCACTCCGGACGAGATCGCGGCAGCGGCTGAGGACTGGCGGGCTGGACGCTTCGCCCCGGTCGCCGACTACGACGGCCCGCCGCTTCCGGCGCCCCCGCTCGACGTCGGCCGTCTGGTGCCCCACCGGTAGCGGCCGCGGCAACGAATAAGGACATGGCGCGGGCTGGCGTTACAACCTCGTCATCGCCGCGCTGGGCGTGCTGACTGCGGGCATGGCCGCGTCGATGGCAAGGAACGGGCCGATCACCTGGAGGACGGTCCCCTTCGCGCCGCCCAGATGAGCGGGCCGACCATGAATCGAGAAGCGTCTGCCGGGTATAGATGACGAGTAGAGGTTATGCCTACAAACAAAGTGGGTATAGTAGACTTTCCCCTCGCCCCTCGGGCCATCAACTCGGGAGAAGCCATGGCCCTGCCCGACTTCTTCATCGCAGGCGCGCCTAAGGCGGGCACCACGGCTGTGCACGTTGCGCTCACCCGGCACCCGTCGCTCTACATGTCGGCGGTCAAGGAACCCAAGTTCTTCCTCACCGACGGCCCGCCGCCGACCAAGGGCGGCCCCGGCGACGTGCAGACATACCGCGAGCACGTGTGGCGGCGGGACGACTACGAGGCTCTGTTCGACCCGGCACCCGCGGGTGTCCTGCGCGGCGAGTCGACCCCGTTCTACCTGTACGACCGGGACGCGCAGCGCCGCATCCGGGCGCTGATCCCGGACGCCAAGTTGATAGCGATCCTGCGGGACCCGGTGGAGCGGGCCCATTCGAACTGGACCCACCTCTGGTCAGCCGGCCTCGACCCGATCGGCGACTTCGTCCTGGCGTGCGCCGAGGAACAGCGCCGGATCGCGGCCGGCTGGGCGGATTTCTGGCGCTACACGGCGCTCGGGCGCTACGGGGAGCAGCTCGAGCACCTGTACACGATGTTCCCCAGTGAAAACGTCCTGGTGTTCCGCTACCGCGCCCTTATCGAGGACCCCGCCCAGGCGCTGGACCGGATCTGCGGCTTCCTCGGAGTGCCGCAGGGAGTGCTCACCGAGGTGCCGCGAGAGAACGTCACCGCCCACCCGCAGGGATCACTGCGGCACCGCGCCATGTCGAGGGTGCTGCGAGCCAGCGCAGCGGTGAGCCACGTCCTGCCGGGCGCGGGCGCGCTGACCGGATCCCTGGAACGGATGCTGCAGCGGGACAGCCCGCCCCGGCAGCCCCTGACGTGGGAGCAGCGTCAGGCGCTGATCCCCAGGTTCGAGAAGGACATCAAGCTTCTCGAGGAGATCACCGGCCAGGGTTTCAGCGACTGGCTGCAGCCGCGTGGCGACTCGGGCGGGCTGGTCGGGACCAGGCCCGAAGGGCAGCGCCAGGCGCGCAACGGCCAGCCCCGGTCCTTCTGAGGCTGCTTGAGGTCAGCGTCGGGTCAGCGGTACTCGGTGCGCAGCTCGTGCGCCCCGTCCGCCCGCGTCATCTCGTAGTAGTAGCGCTCGTGGGTGTCGCCGAGGTCGAGGATGCTCAGATAGCGCAGGCCCCCGTCCCGGTACGGCGACTGCGCGATCGGCCCGCGCGCGGTCAGCGCCCCCGGCTGGTCACCGGCGGCGACGCCGGTCCGCTCCTCGAAGTTCTCCGCCGCGGTGGCCCGACCGTCGTAGTACGCGACGACGCTGCCCGGGGAGAGCCGGACCGATGTCACCCGCACGCCGCGCGCGTCCCACTCGCCGGGCCGGGGGCTCAGCGCGGTGCCCTGCCAGGACCAGGACAGGCCATCGGTGCTGCACGCATAGTCGGTCGCCATCCGGTCGGTCTGGTCCGGGTCGGTGAGCGGGTGCACCGAGGCCCACAGATGCCACAGGTCCCCGTCGCGTACGATCACCGGGTCCTTGACGGCGGTGTCGGCGTCGCCGGGCAGCACCATCCGGCTGCGCCGCGCGTCGAACGCCCCCGGATGCTGTGCCTCCAGCACCTCAACGCGCCAGTGCTTGGTGCCCGGCGTGGCGCAGCTCAGGTACAGCCGCCAGCCGCCGTCGGGAGCCGGCACGAGCGCCGGGCGCTCCAGCGACTCGGCGCCGAGCTCCTCGCGGCCGATCGTGAGCATGGTCTGAAAGTGCACGCCGTCGGCCGAACGCGCCACGACGACGGCGTAGCCGCGTCCCCGGCCCTGCGGGCGGCGCAAGCGGTAGGCGAGGTAGATCTCCCCGTCGCCACGCGCGGCGCTCGGCGCGCCTGC
>Ga0335072_10012815_pt1 | contig 11962 bp, 10 predicted proteins | sample Lox_Sample_21_FD_206725 | JGI IMG/M metagenome (GOLD analysis project Ga0335072, IMG submission 206725) | Soil microbial communities from Loxahatchee National Wildlife Refuge, Florida, United States - Lox_Sample_2.1 | ecosystem: Environmental > Terrestrial > Soil > Wetlands | place: USA...
TCGATTTTGCGGCGATCAAAGCTCGGAAACTGGAACAACTCCTGCGTACAATCTGTCATCGGCGTCGGGCCTCCTTTTGGCTTCTTTGGTTTCGTTTAAGCAACTCAACCTGAAGCGATTATCGGGCTGGACGCCGATGCTTTTTTGCCCGGGGGTGAAATATCCGGGCTAAGGCCGGAAGCTTCGCCGATTCTCTCGCCAGGACAGCCCCTTGCCGGTAAGGCGAAAAACGCCTGGCTGCGCATGTCAGGGTGATGGCGAGAAATAGATTGCGCTGCGCTCCCTTTGAGGCACGGCAATCATTGCGGATTACGCCGGAATAAGATCGCCCCGGAGAATCTCCTTGAGGCGCCGAATGCCTTCCTCTTTGCCTGCTGCGATGGGAATGGCCTTGCGGCGGACACGCCTTTCAAATTTCTTCAGATTTTCCGCCGCCTCCGGCAAATCCATTTTGTTGGCGATGATATGGTAGCGCCGCTCGCCCAGTTCCTTCTGGTAAAGGCTGATCTCCTTGCGGAGCTGGGCGAAATCGTCGCGCGGATCGCGCCCCTCGCTGCCGGCCATATCGACGACGAACAAAAGAATCCGGCATCGCTCGATATGGCGCAAAAATTCATGGCCGAGCCCAACGCCTTCGTGCGCGCCCTCGATCAGGCCGGGAATATCGGCGACGGTGACGCGCATGAAATCGGGATACTCCACGACTCCGATCATCGGCTCGAGCGTGGTGAAAGGATAAGGCGCAATTTTGGGGTGCGCGTGGGAGAGGCGGGAAAGAAGCGTCGACTTTCCGGCGTTGGGATAGCCGACCAGGCCGGCGTCGGCAATCGATTTGAGTTCAAGCTGGAATTGGCCGCATTCCCCTTCCTCTCCCTCCTCGTAGCGGCGCGGGGCCTGGTTGGTGGATGATTTGAAATTCATATTGCCGCGGCCGCCGCGCCCTCCCGCGCAGAGAACAAAGCGCTCCCCCGGTTTGACGAGATCGGCCACCGGTTCAAGCTGCGATCTATTTTCAGGCAAATGGCTCAAGTCAGTCTCATGAGGTCGCGCGTTTTCCGCCACCACGTGATCCGGAATGCGGCTGACGACCGTGCCTGGCGGAACGGTAATAAGGCAATTGGCTCCCGACTTGCCGGACATCTGTTTCTTGCCGCCATGCTGTCCGTTTTGGGCGAACTGGTGCGGAGCATAGCGATAGCGAATGAGATTGTTGACGTGGGGATCGACGACAAGAATGACCGAGCCGCCGGCGCCGCCGTTGCCGCCGTCGGGGCCGCCATCGGGCCTGTTCTTCTCGCGGAGAAAGCTGCAGGCGCCCGGCCCCCCATTACCGGCGCGGGCGACAATACGGACGTGGTCAACAAACATGAGATAATTAGGACCCTCTTACGCCAAAAGCGCAATCCAGGAACCTTTGAGGGAAAATCGAACTGATCTCTCGACAAGCTCGGGATGACAGACCAATAGAGAACCTTTCTGCAGAGCAAACGCCTTCAAACCTCGGCTACGTGGAGCGCCACAATTCCGAGCGCGAAATTAGTCCAATCCGCTTTGGAAAAACCGGCCTCGACCATCATCCCGGCAAGTTTTGGCTGTGGGAGGAACGCCTTGATCGATTCGCCGAGGTATTTGTAGGCGCCTTCCTCAGGGGTGAAGAGGCGCGAGTATTTCGGCATGATCGCGCGCATGTACCAGAAGTAGGCTGGCGCGAGCCACGCCACCGGGTGCGAAAATTCCAGGATGTAGGCTCGTCCTCCGGGCCGCAGAACGCGTCGCATCTCGCGCAATCCCGCCAGCCGGTCGGCGAAATTGCGCAGGCCGAAAGCGATGGTGACCGCGTCGAACGCCGCCGCGGGGAAGGGAAGCCGCAGGCCATCGCTGGCGAGCAGGTTCACCGCCTTTTTGCTTCGCGCCAATCGCAGCATGGGGAGGCAGAAATCGGCGCCGGCCGCCAGCTCGGTGAAAGCCCGCTGCTTGTGCAGGGCCAACAGCACGTCGCCGCTGCCCGTGGCGAGATCGAGAATGCGGGCGGGCCGCTGGGCGCGCACGGCGCGGGCGAGTTTCCAACGCCAATAGATGTCGATGCCCGCGCCCATGGCATGGTTCATCAGGTCGTAGCGCGGGGCGACGCGCCCGAACATGGCCGAAATCGCTTCGGGGTCCTGGTTCGCGAGGTCGTCGGGGACTGCCTGGTTGGCGGAAGACATGCGATCTACTCTCGCGCGCTAAGCGCGAAACGCCAGCCGGAAGTGAAATTGGACTATTTCAACAACTTCACGCCGCCAATGACCGGCAGCGGGACGCATTTTCCTGCGGCGGCGTTAATGATCCCAAGAATCATGAGAATTAGTGGTCCGATGTAGACCAAATTCATCAGGGTAAAAATCATATAGAGCGAGCCGGGAAGAACGGAGAAGATCAGCCCAACAATTTCCAGGACGATGCCGAGCGCGACCCAAAAGAGCAACAAGACCAACCCCTGATTGGCGTGGTATCTGGCATAGGGCGAATTTTTCGGAACGAAGATCGTCACCAGGCAAAGGAGGCCGAGATAGGCAAGTATCCCGAAAATCTTGTTCTTTTCGGCATCCTCGACGGTGACCTCAAGCGCTTCGCCTTTGGCGTTGACCAGGCTGGTCAAGTCCACCGGTTTGGTGGAGTCGGGATTGCTGGGAGAAGGCGCGGCGGCGGGGTTCTCGGCCGCGGCTGGCGACGGAGGGGCGTCGGCGGCGGGTGGTTGGATCTTGGCCGGAGTGGGAGGAGGGCGGAACGAAAAAGCGGGCACTTGGTTGGCTGGGAGCCAACCATCCATGCCTTCTTTCCAGACCAGAGTATCGACGGGTAACTTGTTGGTGGCAAAGTTTGCTTTCAATTCCGATTCATTAATCGGCCCCTTTTGCGCATTGTCCGCAGCGTAATACCAGTCGCTCATAGCTTAGGGCATAGATTACCTTCCAAATGAAGGCAAGCAGGAATTAATCTTTGGAAAATCAATTTAATAAGTTATTCTTGAACTCTTCATTGCCCGTTTTCCGCCAGCAAACCGGAAGCCATTTCGAAATTGGCATGGACCGCTTGCACGTCATCGTGATCGTCGAGCGCTTCAAGCAGGGCCAGCACCTGCTCGGCCACCTGGAGGTCGGTCACCGGCGTCAGGTTGCCGGGGATATAACTTAGTTTTGCGCTCGCAACGGGAATTTTTGTCTGCTCCAGCGCTTTCGAGACGGCCTCAAGTTTGTTGTCGGGGGGGGTAATCACTTCAATCACCCCATCCTGTGTGCGAATATCCTCCGCGCCGGCATCGAGCGCCAAAAGCATCACGTCATCTTCGGAAATGCCGGACGCGGTGATAGTGATCACTCCCTTGCGGTGGAACATCCACGCCACGCTGCCGGAACCGGCCAAGTGGCCGTGGTTTTTGGTGAAAACGGAGCGGATTTCCTGCGCAGTACGGTTTTTATTGTCGGTGGCCGCTTCGACCAGAATGGCGATGCCACCGGGGCCATAGCCTTCGTAAGAAATCTCTTCGTAGGCCACCCCTTCGATTTCGCCCGTGCCTTTTTTGATTGCGCGCTCGATGTTGTCCACCGGCATGCTTTCGCCCCGGGCGGAGAGGATGGCCTGGCGCAGGCGCGGGTTAAAATTCGGATCGCCGCCGCCCATTTTTGCCGCAACGGAGATTTCCTTGGAGAGTTTGCTGAAAAGCTTGCCGCGCTTCTGGTCGATGGCGCCTTTGTAATGTTTGACTTTGGACCAGCGGGAATGGCCGGACATAGTTCGACTAAGATGAAACGAGAGGCCCCGAAACGCAAGGTTCAAACTTTCCCTCTTTAGTTGCCCCGGGCAGAATCACAAAATGAAGCGTGAGATCCCAAAGGATGAATCGGCCGGGCCACCGGCCCAGTCCGGCCTTCATGACAATGATCTCATGCGCCTGATCGCCCAAGGAGACGAGACGGCTTTGCGGGAATTGATCGAGAAACATCAAGGCGCCGTTTATGGCACCATCGTCAAGATGCTCCAGGATCCCATCGAGGCGCAGGATCTGGCCCAACAGGTCTTTGTCCGTATCTACCGCGCCGCCAAGACTTACCGTGCGACTGCCCAATTCAGAACATGGATGTTTACCATTGTGCGGAATCTCGTCTTTAACGAACACCGGCGCCGTTCCCGCGCGACGCTCGTTTCGCTCCATCAGCCGGAGAATGAGCCGTTCGCATCAGCCGCCAAATCGGGCCTCGACTTGCCGGATACGGTGAACAAGACACCCGGCGAATCGGTGCTGCAAAAGGAGATGTTGCGCGCCATCGACGAGGCGATTCTGGCGCTGCCCGAGCAGCAGAGACTAGTCATCATTTTGCGCCGCTATGACGAATTTTCCTACGAGCAAATCGCCGAAATTCTCCAGACGAGCGTGCCTGCAGTGAAATCGCTACTCTACCGGGCGCGGGAAACATTGCGTGTCGCCTTGCGGGATTATCTTGAAACTCCGGGCGGGAAAGGTCTCTAATTTTAGCTTGAACAAAAAGCATACGGCGCTGTTCTCGAAGTTATTTCCTGTAACGACAACATTCGGATGGAAAAAATGCGAAACTTCGGAGAATCTTTGGTGTTCCATCAGGTATGAGAGTTAATCGCGGCGATCCCGATTCCAGGTTGGATGACCATGATCCAGTATGGCAATTGTTGGCTCGCGCTCCATTACCGGAACCTGACGGCTGGTTTGTGGTGCGCGCTGTGGCGCGGTGCCGCCAAGCCGGACGGGAAGCAGAGAAATCTTTGGGGCGCTTTTGGCGCTGGGCTCTTGGGGGCGGTTCCGGCGTGTGTCTGGCGGCCATTCTGATGATGAGTCAGATTCAGACCCGTCCCGCCCCACCGGTTGCCGCTGACGACAAGAATGTGCAGGAAGCATTCGAAATTGTTGCCGCTGTCGGGCCGGATTCCGATTCCGCCCCGGCTTCTTTGACATGGCAAGATTCATCGCGCTAGTACTTTTGATAAGAGTACCAAGCTTGCGGATGATTTCGCTGGTGGCGGGGGTGAGCCTTATTTCCGGCTTACCGGCTCTGGTTGCCGCGTCCTCAGACGCTTCGTCCACGCCTACGAATGTCCCGCCGGTGAACGTGTCTTCTCCCGCCAAAAGTCAACCGGGCGCCGCCTCCAACAATCCCAAACCGCCACCGCCGCCCCAAACCGTCTTCAATCGGTATGGTAATATCCTTCAGTCTGGTGGGGAACCGGCCCATCCCTTGCGCTTGACCATGCCGTTGACCGATATCGGCGAAATCAAAGTGCCAACACAGGACGAACTCCTTATGCGCGAGAAGCTGGAACAGCTCGCCACTCTTTCCGACGACCAAATTCGCAACCAGCTTCTCAAGTGGCCTCCCTTCGCGAAGATGTGCCTGCGGGATGAAGGCATGATGTTGGCCCGTATCCAGGATTTTCGCGACCACCGCGAGAAGCTCGCCTTGCAGGAAGCCCACGACCTCGGGCTGGTTAATTTGACTCCCGACCAACAGGCCCGCTTTGAAAAGGAATATTGGAATAAACGCCTGCCGATGGAACGCGATCTCGCCACCCAATTCCAACTGCTTCTCAAGCAGCGTCAGGCGCAATTAAGCGAGGAACTATGTCGCGAATTTTCATCCAATCATGCGTCCCCGCCTCCCAAAAATCCTCCGCCCAGCCCGGCCAAGCCCACCTCTCCGCCGGCTGACGACAAGCCATCCCCACCGGCGTCGCCACAGACCGCCCAAGCCGGGACCAGTCCTGCGGACGGCAGAAAAGCTTCGCCTTAAAGAGAATCTGCCGTCCGCAGATATGCCGTGCGCAGCACCTTTAGGGAACGGCTCCCGCAATGACACCTCCGGAATTGGAAGGGCTTGATGGAGTATTGCCGTAGAGCAGATAGGGTTTCCGTTCCTGCGCCCAGCGTACCACCCCCGCGTTCCAGGAACGGACAATGTCGCTGACGGGCCGTCCCTCGATGAGATCGTGACGCAGGCCGGCCTGTCCGGTCACTTTTGCGAACATCTCGCGTTCGTCAGCCGTGGTGTGGCCAAAAGCGGAGAAGCCGTCGATTTCCCGTTCCAGGATTTCAATCGACTGCAACGAAATGGCCGTCAGATTCCCCGCGTTGCGCGGATCGATTTGCAGGTAAACCCCGCTGTAGTACGATTCTCCCCAACGGTCGCTATCGGACCGGTAGCGGTAGGGAAGCACCCGCACACCCGGGATATTGAGATTTCTAAACTGGCGTACCAGGGGGGCCGGGTCCCAGCCGTTGCCCGCGACGGCTTGAAATGGCGCCGGACCACCGATTCCGCTTTCGATGCCGATCTCGCCCAGAAAGCCGGTTGCCGTATAGCCGCGCGCCGCGCCAATCGTCGGAATGTTGGGCGACGTTGGTATCCATTTCAATCCCGTATCCTCCCAAACCATGTCGCGGGTCCAACCGCGCATCGCCACCACGACAAGACGGCATGGTTTCTCCAAATATTTTGCGTTGATCCACTCGGCCAGCTCGCCCGGCGTTAAACCGTAGACGTAGGGGATATCATAAAGTCCGACGAAAGACTTAACCGATTCATTCAGCCGCGGGCCTTCGATACGAATGCCTCCCAACGGATTGGGGCGGTCGAGCACGACGACCTCGATATTCCGTTTCGCCGCCTCCTCCATCACATAACCCAGCGTGCTGATGAAGGTGTAGGAACGGCAGCCCAAATCCTGCACGTCGTAGACCAGGGTATCGATTCCTTCGAGCATCTCCGGCGTCGGACGCCGCGTGTCGCCGTAAAGCGAGCACACCCGCAGTCCCGTGCGCGAGTCGAGACTGTCTTCCACGCTCCGCCCCGCCTGCACCGTGCCGTAAAGTCCGTGTTCGGGTCCAAAGAGCCGGACCAGATGGAATCCGGTTCCGTGATAAAGCACATCAATGGCCGAGCGTCCCCTGGAGTCGGCGCCCGAGGGATTGGTGATGAGCCCCACCCGCTTACCTTGCAGCACCGCGAAGTGGCTTTTTTCCAGTTCGTCGATCCCGAGCGATACAGCCGCCCCCCGCGCATTCCAGGCCAAAACCAGGAACAGCCCGCATACCCATACAAAAAACGAGAACGAATTCCGCGCCTTCATCGACTCAATCTTCCAAACCGTCCGGAGCCAACCCCCGAACAGCGCCATTCTTCTCTTCCCGCCCTAGTACTCTTGGTAAGAGTACTAATGCCGGATAGAATAAGAAAATTCGCGGCGGCTGTCACGGAGAGTCTCCATTTAATTAAATGCATAAAGTTAAACGTCTCGCAGTCTTGCCCTATTTTGAAAACAGACCCTAAGCTTAAGAAGTGACTCTTCGTCATCGCATCCGTTTTTACCAGCAAATGGCTGTTCTGGCCCGGGCGGGAGTGCCTTTGCGAACCAGCCTCGAACGGATGAAGGACCGGTTTTCCGGCCGCGAACTGGAAATCCTTCGGCAGAGAATAGACGCCGGCCAACCGATAGGAGACGCTTTTATCGCCGCCGGCTTCTCGTCTTTCGAGTGCCATCTCGTCATTGCGGGCGAACGCAGCGCGCATCTCGATTCCGTGTACCAGCATCTGGCCGATTTTTGGTCGCGCGAATTCGAGATGATCGAGACTCTGGTCCGTCACCTTTATTATCCCTTTATCCTCCTCAATCTCGCCGTGTTGGTCGGTGGTCTGGTCAATCTCGTTGCGAATTCGTGGCCGTTTGTTGTGCTTCATCTCGTCATGAGCTTCGCCTGGCTTTACGCCCTTTGTTTTATTCTCTACACGCTGGTACGGATCTCATGGCAAAGCGAGGCGGCCCAGGCCTTCTGGCTGAGTATTCCCCTCATAGGACGGAGTTTTTCCACGGCCTATGCCTACCGCTGGATCACCGCGTTGCGGATCGAATACGAGGCGGGTATTCCGCTGGATGATGCGGCCGCCGATGCCTGGCGCGCCTCGGGTTATGCCGGACGCGAGCCGCTGGCTCGGGAGGCTAAGCAGGCCTTGCGTGAAGGCGCCGAACTTTCCGGCCTGGTCCGGAAATGGCTTCGGCTTCCGCGCGATTGGGCCGATTTCATGGAGACTGGCGAAGTTTCGGGCGCGCTTGGCGCCGCCTTTGAAAATATCGAGGCCGAGGCGGCGCGCTCCTGGAAAGTCGCCCAGGAACAGATGACCCAATGGGTCCCAAAAATTGTCTATTTTCTCATTCTCGTAACCGTCGGCATCCAAATCATCTTTACCGCCTTGGGTTGGTGGAATCAGAATGTCAGCGGCCCGCTGGAGAACGCCCTCAAATAAAATGTGGACGACCATGAATGCCGGTTTTTACGATACAGATGCCGCTTTGGAGCAATATCTCCTGTTTCACTACGGCACGCCGGAACAGATTTGCCCTCTCTTGCCGGAAGCGCGCGTGGCTTGCGGCTTTCCCATCCGCTGCGTCACCGAGACGCTGCCGGGTTTGCCGCTGGAGCGAAAAGATTGCGCTCTCGATCTCGGTTGCGCCGTGGGTCGGTCCAGTTTTGAATTGGCCCGCCATTTCGGGCGAGTCACCGGCATCGACCGTTCCGCTCGTTTTATCGCCGCCGCGCAAGAGATGCGGAAGGAACGGGCGATTACGGTCCGGGTCCAGCGCGAAGGTGGCGTGTCCGATGAATTCAGGCTTGAATTGCCGTCCAGTCTGGGCGTGAAACACGTCGCTTTCGAGACCGGCGACGCTTGCGCTTTGCGTGCCGGATTGGGACAATTCGATTTTGTCCTGATGGCTAATCTGATCGACCGCCTGCCCGATCCCGCCGCCTGTCTGGCCCAAATGCCGGACCTGGTCCGGCCGGGTGGCTGGCTCGTCATCACGTCACCCTATACGTGGCTCGAGGCATACACGCCTCGTGAAAAATGGCTTGATGGCGGCGGGAGCGGAACCCTGGCCGCTTTCCAGGAGCGCCTCGCGCCCGCTTTCTCGCTGCGCCGCGCGTTTGATCTCGCTTTTCTTATCCGGGAACACCGCCGGAAATATCAGTGGAGTATCGCCGAAGCCAGTGTCTGGCGGCGCGAAGAGTCCTAGTCGTAAATATAGTAGTCCTGCCGCAGTTTATTCTGCAGATCGCGAAAGAGCTGTTGGTGCGCACCGCCGATTTGTTCCATCCGCCGGTAAATCTCGATCGCGCCCCGCCAATCCTTCTGGGCCTCGCGGATGCGCGCCGCCTGCCAGCCACTCTCGATTTCCCAGGAAAACTCGGGCGGCAGAGGCGAAGCCGAATCGTCGCCCGCGGTGCGTCCGTAGAGGACGTCGAGATAGAGCGCCATCGCCTCCTTCGTCCGGCCCATTTTTTCCAGACACTTTGCGCTCCGCACTGCCGCCTCGTTTCTTTGCGCGATGGTTCCTTCCTTATTTTTCACCACCGGGTCGAACGCGGCCAGCGCCAAAGCGTAATTTGCCGGATCAGCCGAACCCAAGGCAAAGAGGCACTGCCCCTTGAGCAAACTCGCCTCGACAAAATGGGGCCCCGTTTTTTCCGTGGAAAGCAGCGCGTCCGCAGCGGTGACGGCTTGTTGAAAATTCAATTCTTGCTGGTAGACTCGCACTTCCTCCAGCCGCGCATCCGGTTTCATGACCGAGCCGGACGGCACCTTTTCCAGCAGCGTCAGCGCGGCGGCGAAATCGTTATGCGCCGCGGCGGCGCATCCGGCATAATAGTTGGCATAGTCGGCGTTTTCGCTGCCCGGATAATTCGCCGTCAATTGCTGGAAAGCATCCTGCGCTTTCACGTAATCCTGCCGGTATAAATAAAATTCGCCCAAATGAAACCACAGGGCCGCCGCCGCCGGCGTCTTGTCGTATTTCTGGACCAGAGCCTCCATGGCCTCCTCCACTTGGGCGTCGGTCAGTTTTTTCATTTCATAGGAAACGAGAATACCCCGCACGGCCGCTTCGATCGAATCATCCGGAAACTGGATCACGATTTGCTGGCAGGTTGCGACCGTGCCGGCGAGATCGCCGCTCTGGTATTGCAAGTCAGCGAGCATGTTGAGCAGGGCTTTCTGGTCGGATTTGCTACCCGGCTGGGCGACGGCATCCTGGCAAACCGCCTTGGCCTCATCCATCCTGCCCGCGTCGCTGAGCAGCTTGGCTTCAGCCAGCGTGATGGCCTTTAGATGGGTGCTGTTGGGAAAGCGTTTTTTGAAATCGGCCACCGCTTTCATGAACACGTCGGCCTTGGCCAGATAAGCCTGGGTCAGGAGAAAATTGTACGACGCATTTTCCACCGAGACACCGGGGCCGCCGGAAATCTGCGCAAACTGCGCCGCCGCCCCGGCGTAATCTTTTGCTTGTAAAAGGACGTTTCCCAACTCGAACCGTGCCTGCTGCACCAAAGCAGGATCAGAATTCGCGCCGATGCAAGACAGCAGCGCCTTTGCCGCCTGATCCGGTTTGTTGGTTTTCGCATAGAGGAAGCCGAGCTGGTAATCCGCCGCGGGAATCCAGGAACTTTTAGGGTAAGCCACTCGCAGTGATTCCAAAATACCAATGGCCTTGTCATCCTCGTTGTCCTCGGCCAGCACGGAGCCAATCGCAAAAAGCGCTCCGGGCGCCGCTGGTCCGGTTGAGTCTGAGTTTTTGGCGAATTCCTGCAACCGTTCCACTGCGTCGGGCAATTTCTGCGCCGCTCGCCCATTTTCCAGGAAAGCCATGAATGCGTCCATCTGCGTCGTTTCGTTTTCGGTGAGTTGAAAAGCCTGTCCGTAGGCGAGTTCAGCCTGATCGTTCTGGCGCAACTCAGCTAACGCGCGCCCGAGACCAAGGTAAGCCTGCGCGACCAGGGTCTTAGGGAAGGCCGCCGGTTTTTGGTTCGATTGCAAATCACCCGTGAGATTTTCATAGGCCGTTACCGCTTGGTCCGGCTGGCCGTTAGCCAAATAAACCTCACCGAGCCAGTAGGTCGCTTCAAAGGTCACCCCCGGCGCGGGTTGCGTCGCCAGCAGGTTGGTCAGATCATTGATGGCCTCTTTGAATTGTCCCTTGCTTAACGCGATTTTGGCCAGCAGCAATTGCGCCTGCTGCCCGGCCGGTGACTGGGCTTTCTTTTTGTTCCCGGTCAGCGTCTGGATGGTCCCAAGCGCGTCGGCTTCCTTGCCCTGCTTAAAGAGCGCCCACGCCAGCCCGAGATACGCTGCATCGGTGTGGCCCCCGGTATCCTTCAGAGCGAGCAGGGCGCGCCATTTTTGTTCGGCATCGGGCCATTTGCCTGCGCCGAGCAGAATTTCCGCCTGCCAGAAGAGAGTGTCTGTTTTGAGATAATCCGGCACTTGTCCTGGTAGCAGATTGAGGGTCGCCAGTGCGTCGGCATCCCGCCCGAGTTGATAAAGCGCTTTGGCTTGGAGCAGCTTGGCCTCCGGCGCCAGAACGGATTTTGAATACGTTTTCAGAAATGCGGCCACACGGTCGTTGCAGAGATCGAATGCGCCGTCTTTGTAAGATTGATCGGCGTCCCTCAACGCTTTCTTCTCATCATCGGGAGCGTCCGGGCGCTGCGGTCCCGACTGGAAGAGGCTCGAGATGAGATCCGCCTTCGCCGGCGGCGTGGCCACAGTCAGCAGCGATAGGGCCGCGAGGAAAAGGAGCAGGCGATGCTTCATCAAGCGAAGGAGGATCACACCAGGTATTTTCTCACAGCCTTACTCTTGGACAAAGATGATTTTTGTTTCTGTCTGGGTTAAGGCTCCTTCTGCAAGCACGCCGGCAAGGGGATCTTGCTGCCACCAGCATATTCATTCCACTGGCCCCACTACCATTTGCCATTTTCGTCTTCAAAAGCCCAGGCGAGGTTTGGACCGAACCAAATCCACCACGCGCCTTGCTTCCCGGAAGTATAATCGACGGTTGCGACCAAGCTTGGATCGAGATCGCCGTATTGCCAGACTATGAAAGGTATAATCGACTTCATGCGGAT
>Ga0335072_10012816_pt1 | contig 11961 bp, 10 predicted proteins | sample Lox_Sample_21_FD_206725 | JGI IMG/M metagenome (GOLD analysis project Ga0335072, IMG submission 206725) | Soil microbial communities from Loxahatchee National Wildlife Refuge, Florida, United States - Lox_Sample_2.1 | ecosystem: Environmental > Terrestrial > Soil > Wetlands | place: USA...
GCGAATCGCTGCACGGCGCAAGGGTAGCTATCGAGTTCACAACTCCGGCGTCGGCGCCCTCGAATCTTCAGCGCCTCGCGGAACTCGGCGTGAATACCGTTTGCGGAACTACCGGTTGGTATGGCGAGCTGCCGCAGATTTGCGAAGCGGTTTCGCGAGCGGAGTCCGCACTGGTGTATGCCGCGAATTTTTCAGTCGGCGTCAATGTTTTTCTCGGAATCGTGGCGCGCGCGGCGGAAATTTTTGCGCAGCATCCCGAATATGAGGCGTGGGGCTGGGAAATTCACCACTCGGCGAAGAAGGACGCGCCTTCCGGCACCTTGAAGAAACTGGCGGAAGAAATGCGTGCAGCGGGATTTGCCGGAGCTTTGCCGCTCAGCTCCAATCGCGCCGGGGCGCACATTGGCACACACGAAATCGGCTTCGATTCGCCGGCGGACACTATTACGTTGAGACACACGGCCCGGAATCGCGAAGGTTTTGCCCACGGGGCGTTGCAGGCGGCGCGCTGGATTCAAGGTAAAGCGGGCGTGTTTGAGTTTCGCGAAATTTTGGCGGAATTGGCGTCGCCGCGGGCGGCTACGGCGGCACAAAGCAGTGCGAGTGGCAATCACCAATGAAGGAGCATTATATGTTTAAGGGCACAGGAACGGCGCTGGTTACCCCATTTCGGCGGGACGGTTCACTGGACGAACCCACGCTGCGAGCGCTGGTGAAGCGGCAAATCTCTGCCGGCATTGACTTCCTGGTTCCTTGTGGAACCACCGGCGAAGCGCCCACCCTCAGCGAGGAAGAGCGTCACCGCGTGGTGGAAATTACCGTGGAGCTGGCCAAGGGTAACGTACCGGTGCTGGCCGGCGCGGGCGGATATAACACGTGCGAAGTGATCGAGCGCGCCCGTGAACTCGCGAAGCTGGATGTCAGCGGCATCCTTTCTGTGACGCCCTACTACAATAAGCCCACCCAGGAAGGGCTCTACCAGCACTTCAAGGCCATCGCCGAAGCGGTGGACCTACCCATCATTCTCTATAGCGTGCAGGGCCGTACCGGCGTCAACATTGAGCCCGTCACGGTGCAGCGATTGGCGCAGATTCCCAACATCGTGGGAATCAAGGAAGCCTCGGGCAACGTAGGGCAGATGGCAGCGATTCTGAACGGTGTACCCGAAGAATTTCTGGTGCTTTCTGGCGACGACGCGCTTACGCTGCCGTTGCTGGCGTTGGGCGGCCATGGTCTGATTTCCGTGGCTTCCAACGAAATTCCCGCGGAGATGAAGCGGCTCACGCAGCTGGCGCTGGCTGGCGATTTTGCCGGTGCTCGGGCGATTCATCGGCGCTATCACACGCTGATGGAAATTAATTTTGTGGAATCGAATCCGATTCCGGTGAAAGCCGCGATGGCCGAAATGGGTTTGCTGGAACCCTGCTGGCGGTTGCCGCTGGTACCGCCAAAGGCCGAAAATCGCGCTAAGATTCATAGTGTGCTGGAATCGTTGAAACTGCTCGAGAGAGTTCATGCTGCAATCTCAAATTGAGAGCCTGTTCGAGTCACCCCCTGCCAGTTATCGCGAAGAACATTTTGAGCTGTTCCGTGCGTTCAAAATCGCGCTGAACCACGGCGATATTCGCGCAGCCGAGCCGGATCCATCTGCGCCCACGGGATGGCGCGTGAACGCCTGGGTGAAAAAAGGCATTCTCCTGGGATTTCGTATGGGCACGATTGTAGACATGTCCATCGATGCGAAGCGGCAGGCGTTTTTGGATAAATCGACTTATCCGTTGCGTAGCGTTTCACTGGCCGATGGCGTGCGCATTGTGCCCGGCGGGTCCAGCGTGAGGGATGGCGCGTATCTTGGCCGCGGCGTGGTTTGCATGCCTCCGATGTTCGTGAATGTCGGTGCCTACGTGGGCGAAGGCACGATGATCGATTCGCATGCGCTGGTGGGATCCTGCGCGCAGATTGGCAACGATTGTCATTTGTCAGCAGCGGCGCAGATTGGCGGGGTGCTCGAACCGGTGGGCGCGCTGCCCGTCATCGTGGAAGATAACGTGATGGTCGGCGGAAATTCCGGGGTGTATGAAGGTACGGTCGTGAAACGCGGCGCCGTGCTCGGTACCGGAACGATTTTGAACGCGTCCGTCCCGGTCTACGATATGGCGCGCGACGCGGTGTATGCGGCGAAGCCGGACCAGCCCTTGGTCATCCCGGAAAATGCGGTGGTCGTGCCGGGCTCGCGCGCAGTTACGCAAGCCGCGGGCGTGAAATGGGGGCTCTCGCTGCAATGCGCGGTCATTGTGAAGTACCGCGACGAGAAAACTGGCACGCGCGTGCAGCTGGAAGACTTGTTGCGATAGGCGCAGCCACCAGTCGCTAGCCGTTAGCCGACAGCTTCAACCTGCTCGAAGTTCCTGGCGGTGATGAGGCTGCTGGCTGTGGACTGGAGACTGTCGACTCTTACTGGCTGAGGATTTTCTCGAAGAAAGCCAGGGCGCGCGGGTCGTTCGATTGGCCTAGCCAGAACATGGCTTGTTTGCGGACTTCGGGATTTTTGTTGTTCTGCGCCACTTCAATCAACTTGGGTACACCTTCGTCTTTGGGCAATTGACTCAATGCGAAGACCGCCTTCTTTTTTACTTCTGTGTCCGGATCGTTGTCGATCGCGCCAGTAATGGTGACCGAAGCTTTCTTACCGGCCTTTTGCGCTAGCCAGAAAAGCGCCTGTTCGCGAACGTGCGCGCTGGAATCGTCATTCGCCATATGGATGATGTCGTCGGTCGCTTCCGGCTCGTGACTGACAGAGAGAGCGAAGGCCACCTTGGCGCGGATCTCAGGGTCAGGATCGTTCTTGGCCATTTTCTCCAGCAGTTGCACGCCTGTCTTTCCGCGGGATGCGCCTAACCAGAACGCCGTCTTTTCGCGAAGGCGAGTGGGCTGATCAGGGGCCACGAAAGAGGCCAGAGCACGATCGGCGGATGGATCCGCGTGTTGCGCAATGGCCATCACCGCCTGGTTGCTAAGATCGTTTTCGTCGTCGCCATCGCTGCTCTTTGTGTCTACAAAATGCGCGAGTTCTGCCACGCTTTCTTCGGGTTTAACACCGTTCAGCCATACAACGCGCAGGGCCCCTGCATCAAGCGTGCAGTTCGCTGAAGCAATGCGGATGCGAATGACGCGGCTGTGGTTCACGCGGAGAAGAATGGTTAATTTTGCAGGCTCTTCGAGTTTGACCGTTTTGTTCTGGTGGGCGTCGCTCTGGACGTACGTGTTGCCGCGTTGTTCCTCGAGGAAGCAAGTGCCGCAGATATTCGAACCGTTGCGTTCATTGTAATTGCAGCAAGTCTGATCTTTTGTGGAGCTGCTGGGGACGTCGTAGGCAATCCAGGCCGGTTGCGGCGATTCTGCAGCGATTTGTCCGACCGCTTTGTGCAAATCCATGCTGACAGCGCGGGTTTCCAGCTTGGCGTTCACGAATTGCGACTGGTCGGCACGCGCTGCCGCGGGAAGCGAGGCAAGGCCGAGCGCGAACAGAAAGCACCGCACGCACGTAGAGAAACGCATTTGCATTGTAGACCTCACTTCAGCAGTTCCATCAGGTATTCGTTGCCTTCTTTGGAATTCATCAGCGACAGTTTGCTGACCGCGGCTTTCTTCAATTCCGGATCTTTCTCCGCTTTAGCAATGGCCACCAGCGCGCTGGCATTGCCGCCCAGAAAATACGCGTTCAGAATCTCTTCCTTCACTTCGCGATCGTTTTCTTTTGCATAAATGGTTTGCAACGCCGGATCCTTCGCGCCCATCAGGCCCAGGTTGCGGATAGCAGCCTTGCGGAGTTCGGGATTTTTCTCAGACAGGGCCAGTTGGGAAAGCCGCTGGGAATCGCCCGAGAGGAATAGGGCCTGCAGGATTTCCTTTTTCGTTTCCGTGGAGGTTTCCGTTTGATACAGATTTTGAAGATCGGCCTGATCGCCCATCATTCCCAGGGTGCGAATCCCTTCGTGCTTCAACGAGTCGTTATTTTCCTTTTTTAACAACGCCAGCAGGTCATCGCGGTCGCCGGACATGAGATAGGCGCGGATAACGGCGCGCTTCACCTCCACGTCAGGACTGCTGCTATAGATTTCGTTGAGCTGTTTGCCTGCGGTATTGCCGGTCATGCCCAGGTATTGAATGGCGTCGCGCTGTAAATCGGGATTACTGTTGCCGCGGGCGATTTTCTCAAGCATGTCTTGGGATTGCGGCGAGCCATGCTCTACGAGCAGAAACAGCGCCTTCTTTTTTTCTTTCGGGCTCGCGGACCCATTCAGATACTGTTCGAGCGCCTGCATCCCTCTTGCCGAATCGTTGTTCATCAAGCCTTGCAGGGCCAGGATCTTGAGATCGTCGTCTTTCTGAGAGCTGGGATCGACGGGGCGACCGGTATTCTGGCGCACTTCGATTTCCAGGGCCTCCGCATCTTTTCTCCACTTGCTTTGTGGGTAGTTTTTCTTCAAGTCCGCAATGATGGAAAGGGCAGTGTCGCGCTTGCCCTGCCGGCTTTCCGCGTAGGCCAGCCAGTAAAACGCCGCATCGGTCTGCGGACCTTTCATTTTGATGAGTTCGGTGAATTTGGATGCGGCCTCGGAGTAATGCGCATCGTCGAGGGCTTCGCGGCCGTCGCTGTAGAGGTCCGCCATCATCTCCTGGCGGTCTTGTTCCGCCTCTTTGGCGCTGTCCCGCGCGTCTTGCGCATCTTGTTCGGCGTCGCGGCCGTCCTGCGCAGTTCTGGCGGCGCCCACGTCGGCAGCCACAAATTGCTCCGACTCTGACGATTGCCAAATTCGCTTTGCCTGTGCAGGTGCGGCCAGCAGCAGCGCGGCAAACGCGAGGGCTATGGGTTTCGGGTATACGTTCATGGTGATCGAGCCTCCAAACTCTTTTCGCGTGATCATATTTTGTTACCCGCAGCTGGAGTGGCATGCACCTGGGGCGTCTCCTCCACGTTCTGTCGACGTTGCTGCAACTGTTGATCGACCACGCGCACTTTCAACAAAATACCTTTGGCCGCAATGCGCTTCTGAATCGCTTCGAACTGTGCGGGAGTCACCTCATCGGGACTATTGGCGATGTCGAGCAGCACGCGCTCCAGTTCATCCAAGGTGCTGGCCATCACCTTGTCGCCGTCGCGCAGTGCGGTTTGCCGATACAAGCGGTTTTCTCCTAGCAAATCTTCGGCGCGTTTCTGTTCCGCCGAGATGTTCACCAGCTTCTGGCCTTTTTCGGGCTCGGCGTTTGCTAATTCCATCAGCACCATTTCCGAACGCCCCAAATGTTGCCCGACCGCGACCACCAGAACGCGTTCGTTTGTCTTGCCGGTGCTGGCAATGCTCGGCGGCGTGGTGCTGGTTCGCGTATAGCGTCCGATGAAGAACGCCAGCAGCACCAGCGCGGCCACACCGCCAAAGGCCAGCAGGCGATGCGGCTCAAAAAAAGAATTCCACGAGCGCGCGCGCCGCTTCGGGAGACGCGGAGCAATTTGCCGCCACACGCGTTGGCCAAAATCTCCGCCAGGGTCGGGAACGGGCATGGCGTCGAGCGCGGCAAACACCGCTTCAATACGCGCCAGTTCGCTGCGGCACTCCGGGCAGTCCTTCAGGTGAGCGGCAAACGTTTCGCGATTGCGCGTTTCGCCGTCGCGATAAGCAATCAATTGTTCTTCGGTCAGGTGCATTATGATTCCGTTCCCAAAGCCCCGGCCGTATTGCGAAATTCGGCAAAGGGCTCGAGCGCTTTGCGAAGCTTGGCCACCGCACGAAACACCGTATTCTTGGTGGCATTAGAATTCGACTTAAGCACCGCGGCAATTTCCTCGATCGCGCAGCCCTCCCAGTGACGCATCACGATGGCGGTGCGTTCGGCGGGCGTCAGAGAGTCCAGCGCCTGCTGCATTTTGGCGGCGAGTTCTGCGCTGCGCGCCAGGTGCTCCGGCGAGGCCGAGGGATCCTTGATCATGGCCATGGTGTCGACCTCCGTGCCGTCCTCGGCAAGTCGGCTGGGTCGGGCTTGCCGGGCTTCCTCGACGTTGCGCTGACGGATCCGGTCAATGGCGTAATTCGCCGCGATACGGTAGACCCAGGTGCCAAAGTTGGAGTTGCCGGCAAATTGGGAAAGTTTTTGATATGCCCGCAAAAAGGCCTCCTGCACCACTTCCTCCGCATCATGAGCGTTGCCAGTCATGCGGTACGCCAGCCGGTAGAGATACAGGCTGTAGCGCTCGACGAGCACACGATAAGCTTCCCGGTCGCCGGCCAGCGTTCTTTCGACGGCAATAGCGTCCGAGATACCTTCGGATTCCGCCCGTTCTACGCTCACCCTCATTCTCTCGATTAGACAGGATTTGGCCCTTGCGGTTAGGACTGCATGGGGCCATTATGTCGCCCCCTGGTCCTAAATACCGTATCATTACCAATGGCTTCTCAGGAGAGGATGAAGTGATTCCACGCTATACGCGCAGCGAAATGGGCCGGGTCTGGAGCGAAACGAACCGCTTCCAAAAGTGGCTCGACGTTGAACTGGCGGCCACGGAAACCTTGGCGGAAGCGGGGTTGGTACCCAAGGAGGCGGCTGAGTTGATTCGTTCGCGCGCGAAGGTCGACGTGGCGCGCATAAGTGAACTCGAAGAGCGCGTGAAGCACGACGTGATCGCCTTCACCATGGCGGTGGGCGAATCCATCAAGAGCCCGTCCACCGCGCGCTGGCTGCACTACGGGATGACCTCCAACGACGTGGTCGATACGGCTCAGGCGCTTCTTCTGAAAGACGCCTCCAAAATCATTGAGAAAGACTTGGTTTTATTCGGTGAGACTCTGGATGTGCGCGCCCACGAATTTCAGCACACTCCGCAAATCGGCCGCACCCACGGCATCCATGCAGAGCCGATCACCTTTGGATTGAAAATGGCCAACTGGTTCGCAGAAAACCAGCGGAACATCGCGCGCTTTCGCGAAGCGGCTCGCGGGATCGAATACGGGAAAATTTCCGGGGCAGTGGGCAATGCCGCGCACTTAGGTCCGGAGATTGAAGAGAAAATCTGCAAGCGCCTGGGCCTGCACGTGACTCCGGTGGCTTCCCAGGTGATCCAGCGCGACCGCCACGCCCATTATCTGAGCGCCCTGGCGCTGATTGGCGCGACCCTGGAGAAAATTGCGGTCGAGATCCGCCACTTGCAGCGCACCGAGGTTCGCGAAGTGGAGGAACACTTCAGCGGAGAGCAGCGCGGCAGTTCGGCGATGCCGCACAAGCGTAATCCGGTCACCGTCGAGCAGATCAGCGGGCAGGCGCGGCTGTTGCGGGGCAACATGATCGCGGCGTATGAAAATGTGGCGCTGTGGCACGAACGCGACATTTCCCATTCGTCGGTGGAGCGCGTGATCCTGCCCGATTCCACGATACTTGTCGACTACATGCTGGCCAAGATGACCAGAATTATGAGCGAGCTGCATGTGTTTCCGCAGCGCATGCTGCGCAACCTTGAATCGACCCATGGGCTGGTTTTTTCCGGGCAGTTGCTGCAGGACTTAGTGGAAAAGGGTATGCCTCGCGACGATGCCTACAAGGCGGTGCAGGAAAATGCCATGGCGGCATGGGAGTCGGAAACCAGTTTCCGCGAACGCGTGGGAAAAGATCTGCGCATCACCAAGTACCTGACGCCGAAGGAACTGGACTCTACGTTCGACTTACAGCGACAGCTGCGCAACGTGGATAAGCTGTTCGACCGGGTGTTTGGCGCGCATCCCGCAGGGGAAAAAGGTGCGGCTGGCGCGGGCAGCTGAGAGCTGGCGTTCACAGTCTACAGCCTAACGGCTGGCAGCCTACAGCCGAGAGCGATGACTTGCATGCTCGTCAAGTCAGCGGGTTTCCGTAACGGGAACTACTCGACGCGCTGCACGTAGCGCGCTTCGGTAGTGTCGACTTTAATTTTGTCGCCTTCGTTCACGAACGGGGGCACGTTCACCACCAGCCCTGTCTCTAGCGTCGCCGGCTTCATCACGGAACTGGCGGTAGCCTTTTGTAATGTAGGCTCGGTCTGTACCACTTTCAGGTCCATGGTGTCCGGCAGACTCACGCCGATGGCTTTCTCGTCGTGGAATTCGATTTTCACGACGGTGTTGGGAATCAGGTAATATACGGTTTCGCCCAATTCGTCCGCGCTCATCTGCATCTGCTCGTACGATTCCGTGTTCATAAAGTGATACGAGTCACCCTCTTTGTAGAGGTACTCGAATTCGATTTCATCCAGGATGGCGCGATCGACAAATTCCTCGGCGCGGAACCGGTAGTCGATGATCGCGCCGGTGCGCAGGTTCTTCATGCGCGTTTGCATGGATCCGCGCTTGTTGCCGGGGGTGCGGTGTTCCGTGCTGTGAACGCTGAAAAGATCGCCTTCGTGCTGGATGACCATGCCGGGGCGAAGTAGTGTGGCTTTAACGCTGCTCATAGATTCGCGCGGCCAGAATTCGGCCGTGGGCTCCCTTAACCATTAGATTCAGTTCGCAAATTCCAGACGACGGCCCGATGGAGCGACGCGTGGAACGCAACGAGGTACGCCGGAAACGGTGCTCCCGGCGCAGAAATTCAGTATAAACGCCACCCCACTAAGGGGTCAATCGCAACAGGGGATAGGAGATAGGAGGGATCAAAACTGCCTTTTTTTTTACACAATTTCAGTGCACTCATTGGGGCTGCGGGACAAGTACTGTGAGCAACTTCTCCGATTAGCGCGGTGGTCTCAATAGGTCGACGTAACGCTGCAGCAAGGTCTAAGTGCTGAAGTTTCAAAGGTTAAATTCGGTCCAAAAGCAAATGCAAAGAAAAGGCTGTCCTGTTAGGTCAACTTGGAGAGTATTGCATCGACCGTTTGAGCCGGCAGGACTTACGACAAATCTCGCTACCGCCGCTCGAAAATTGCCCAGAGGTAGATAGCGTCACTGTTCGATGCAGGTCCCTGGTTCCAAGCCTTGCTATGAGCGCGGTAGGTCCAACAATACTACGTCCGAGCGCTGCTCGACTCGTTCGAGAACGACTTCGCGCCCGTCGGGCGAAATGTCGAAGTCGAGGACATCGAAACCGGCAGGAAGGTAGGTCAACTGACGCTTGGCACCTGTCTCCAGGTCCACGAGCCATAGATTCTTATGTTGAATCTCTCCGTCCAGAATCACCAATGAGCGCTCATCGCGCAAGAGCCTCAGGTGTCGAACTCCTCGGGTAAGGGTGAGGGGCGCAAAATGATACGCGGTGCCTTCCGCGGTCACGGCCTTCACGGAAAATGTCGTTCCTATATCGCGCTCCGAATAGAGAACAAAGCGGTCGTCAACCGACCACGCGGGATCGAGGGAGTAATCCAGCAGAAACAGCTGCGGTGCACCACCTGCAACCGGAACCTTGTAGAGATGTGGGACGCCATGTTCATTCGCCGCTGTGGTGATCGATGCACCGTCTGGTGTCCACGCGGGGCTTCCCTGCAGATCGAGTGAGTCAGTCACAATGTGCGTGTTCGAACCGTCGGAGCGCATGATGTACAAACGTTTGTGGCCCTCTTGCAACGCTGCGAACGCGACGCCGTGCCCGTCGGGAGAGATGGCCGGGGCTCCGATGATTTGTGTCCCCGCACCGCGCCACAGTTCCTGGCTGCCGGCATCGGTAAGTTTCCAGATGCTTTCCGCAGCCCCTGATGACGAAACATCCAGAAGGAAATCCGGTCCGAGTCGTGGAGAACGTGCCGAACTGGTGCTCAACACGATTCTTGTGGGAGCAGACGCTTGGGCCCGCGCCTCAGGTACGCGCATTCGCCAAAGAGTTGTCTTGGGGCTTGCTAGCGTTAACGTGAGCCGACGGCCATCGGCGCTAGCCGAGAGTGACGTGTAACGGTCCGGTGCAAACGTCAGTTGGTGCGGAATACGATGAACCACGTCCATGCCGTACAACCACGGACCCGAGCCATCCGCGTCGATTGCCAAGTACAGAAGGGTCCGCTTGTTCAGCAGCAAGGGGTAAGTTACGCCACCCTGCGAGGTGATTTGCTCGGGATTCCCTCCGCTGGAAGGAATTCGCCAAGCATCCAGTTTGTCCGGCGGAGCGCCCTTGGCGAAGTAAATAAACGCAGAATCGGGCGCCCAAACGGGAAAATGACAATGCAGCCCTGCGGGAGCTGCGAAGATCGGCCGATCATGCGGTGACCTGATCCCGTTGGAGGTGAATAGCGGGTCGCCAGGATCGGTCGTGTGGTAGGCAACTCGCGACCCATCCCTGGACCAATCCAGTTCTGCTGCGCCTTCTAAGTATGGCCTCGGCTGGCCGCCCAAGGTTGGCACGGCCCAGATGCCGATGCTTGTTCCACCAGATTTGTCCTGTTTGCGAGCCCAAAACGTCACGAGGGAACCGTCTGGCGAAAATCCCAACAGGCGCACAGCCGGGTTAATCAGTTCAGGCGCGCTCCCGTTGGTCAAATTGTGGAATTGCCCGGAGCCAACCTGGGTGATCCAAACGTCCACGCGCCCTTCACGGTCCGATAAAAACGCAATGAACTGGCCGTCGCGGGACAGTGCTGCAGCCTGTGCCGCGCCATCCCAATCCGTGATCCTTTGAACTCGGGCTCCGGCAACCGGATTTCGCCAAAAGTAGTCCCTACTTTGTAGCCACAGGGTTGTCACGAGGGCGGCAACAATGAGAAGGACTGCGATGCCAGCTGCCATGAAGATGCGGCGTTTGTTAGAGAGTTCAGGCTTTGACACGACGGGTGGGACGGTCGCGAGGAGTTTTTCGATGGGAACCGTAGCAGGCAGATCGCCGTTTTCAACTTGAGCGATGAAGCGGTAGCCGCGGCGGGGAAGGGTCTCGATGTAGCGGGGCTGTTCGGTTGAATCGGCCAGGACGTCACGAAGCTTTTTGATGGCACTGTTCAAACCGGCATCGAAGTCAACGAAAGTATCTGCGGACCAGAGTTTCTGGCGGAGCTCTTCGCGCGTAACTACGTCGCCCGGATGCTCAAGTAAGACGGCCAGCACCTGGAAGGGTTGGTCCTGAAGCTTCAAGCGGATGCCGTGCTTGTATATCTCGCCCGAGCGCAAATCCACTTCAAAGGCGCCAAAACGTGTCCTGTGGTTTCGGACAGTGGATTCCATGAGGCCTGCGCTTTCAAGTATCGCGGAGTCTACCACTGTTTCCTTGATTTTGTACCGGAGCCAATGCGCGTTCTCTACAAGTCCCCCGAATTCAAAGAGCTGCACGATCAGATGGAAAACAGACACAGACCAGACCCACGCCATGGCAACTCAATTCACCTTGCGCCAGTCTCGCCGGACTTGACCGTGCGCCACCGGAAGAGCCTGCGGTGATGGAGGCGCTAATTTTCGGGGGCCAAAATCTAACGAGAAAAAGGGAGGAAAAACCATGTTTAGCAAGAAAAGCGTGTCTGTTTCAGCGGCGGCAGTTCTCTTTAGCTTCTTCATATTGGGGTTTGTCGTCCTGGGAAGCAAAGCTAGGGCGGACTGGCATGAACCGCGAGGTCTGGTGGGTACCTGGCGCTTGCAGTTGACCCCCGCCTATTGCCCCGGTGTCACAACCGGGACGCTCGCCGCGCCATTTCAGGGTCTCGTCAGCTTCACGGGTGACGGCACTTTAATCAATACCTTCAACAACGCATTGTTTGGATACGAGACTCCTGGCCACGGCTATTGGTGGAAGACCGACGACCGCACTTACAAGGACGTTTTCGAGCTCCTGATCGTCGCTCCTCCTGCTACAAGTCAGTACGTTGCGGGGACGCAGAAATCTTTCGCTAACATCACACTCGACGACGAGAACGACTTTACGGCGCAGGTTATGGCAGAATATTTCAATGCTTCGGGTACGGTCTACTTAACCAAATGCATCGACGTGGCTGGCACACGCCTGAATGACAGCCAAACTCAACCCTAGTGCCAGGTT
>Ga0335072_10012817_pt1 | contig 11961 bp, 12 predicted proteins | sample Lox_Sample_21_FD_206725 | JGI IMG/M metagenome (GOLD analysis project Ga0335072, IMG submission 206725) | Soil microbial communities from Loxahatchee National Wildlife Refuge, Florida, United States - Lox_Sample_2.1 | ecosystem: Environmental > Terrestrial > Soil > Wetlands | place: USA...
TCGATGATGGCACGCCGCTCGGATCGGCCGAGAATCTCGAATGCCGCATCGATTCGATCGCGCAATCCTGGGGCGTGATCAGCGGCGCAGCCGAACGCGGCCGCGCCACGCGAGCGATGGCCGCCGTGGATCGCGAGCTCGTGGTGCGCCCTGCGGGCGTCGTGCGCCTTCTCGCGCCGCCTTTTGACAAGGCTCCGCTCGATCCCGGCTACATTAAGGGCTATGTTCCCGGCATTCGTGAAAATGGCGGACAATATACGCACGCGTCCGTATGGGCCGTGATCGCTTTTGCGGCGCTCGGCGATGGCGACAAGGCCGGCGAACTTTTCCGAATGCTCAATCCGATTTCCCGCGCCAGCACGCGCGCCGGCGTGCAGCGCTATAAAGTCGAGCCCTACGTGGTTGCGGGAGACGTTTACGGTGAAGCGCCGCACCTCGGCCGCGGCGGCTGGACGTGGTACACGGGCGCGGCGGGATGGCTATATCGCGCGGGCGTCGAATGGATGCTCGGATTCCGGCTGAAGGGCACCGCCTTTACGGTCGATCCGTGCATTCCGCGCAACTGGCCGGGCTATACGCTGCGCTTTCGCTATCACTCGGCGACCTATGAGATCCGCGTCGATAATCCCTCAAGCGTCACGCGAGGGGTGGTGATGACCGAGGCGGAAGGGAAGCGCTTCGTTGGCGTCGCGAACGTTCCCCTGGTTGACGATGGCGCCATGCATCACGTGCGCATTTTGCTCGGCTAGCCAAAGCAGAAAGCCGCCGCGGGCAAAACCCGCCCGTTCGCGAAAGCGAAACAAAGTGCAAAAAAGGATGCTGTCCAATGGCCGAGCCGCCGTAAGATAGATTCATGGCCCGTGGATGGGAGAGCAAGTCCGTCGAAGATCAAGTGCAGCAGTCCGAAGCGGCAGCCCCGGCGAAAGACGGCAAAGAGGGCAAAGACAAGCAGAAACGCCAGCTAACCGCCGCGCAGATCGAACTTCATCGCCAGCGGGAAGTGCTGATTCTGGCGCGCGTGCGCGTGCAGCAGAATCTGAAGGTCAGCAGCAATCCACGCTACACCGAGCAGCTCAATCGCGCCCTCGCTGATATCGAAGTGCAGCTCTCGGCGCTCCCCGATCCCGATAGCGAATGATGTAGCGTAGCGCCAGCGTCCCCGCGGCTCTTCCTCAGGTTTAATCGCGCGGCGATTCGAGCCCCGAATCTTCGACGAACACGACGCCGACGCCATTCTGGTTTTTCTCGCGCCCGCCCTCGCAGTAGACCACTGCTCCGCGCAGCGAAAGCACGCTCGAATGGCTGTCGTCGCCTGTCGCCTCGATCACCACGCGCAATTCCGATTGCAGGCGCGGCCGCGAATGCAGATAGAGGTACGCGCCCTGAATGCTCATGTCGCGCACGGTGGCTTTTTCTTCGAAGGCTCTGCCATCCTCGCACAGGCCGCTGACCGTCGCCGAGAAACGCAGCCTGCGGCGCTGCCCCAGCCGCGCGTCGGGCAGCTTCAGATTCACGCCGCGCTCGCTTAGATTCACCGACATGCCTTCCATGGCCGCCCACGTTCCCGGAAACTCCTGCCTTGCCGCCGAGAGGAATCCGTCGATCGTGCGGCTCGAGGAATCGGGATCGTGGTGGAAAAGGACGAGGTGCCCCACCTTCGCCTCGCGCGCGATTTTCACGCCTTCGAGCCAGCTCGAATGGCCCCAGCCCTTGCGGTTCGTCGCCAGCTGCTCGGGCGAATACTGCGCATCGTAGATCAGCACGTCGGCTCCATCGGCCAGCCGGCGCAGATTTTCGTCCATTTCGGGCACGCCTGGCTCGTTGTCCGTAGCGTAGACCACGGACCCGGCCGTCGTGTCCAGCCGGTAGCCGAGGCAGCCCTGCGGATGGTTCAGCCACGCCGTGCGGATTTTCGTTCCTTCGATTTCCCACTCCTCGCCGCCCGCCACTTCGCGGAACGTGCGCATCGACTTCATCGTGCTCACGTCGACGGGGAAGTACGGCTTCGCGAGCTGCGCATCGAGCACCTGGCGCAGGCTGTGGCGGCCCAGCGATTCCGATTCGAAGCTGCAAAAGTGGAAGCGGTTCTGCACTTCAAAGAACGGCTGGAAAAATGGAATGCCCTGGATGTGATCCCAGTGGTAGTGCGTCACCAGGACGTGCGCTTCGATGGCCTCGTGCGATTCGGCCCAGTGGTTATTGGGCGCGCGCAGCCTGTTGCCCAGCATGCGCAGCCCCGTGCCGCAATCGAAGATGAAGCGCGTGCCGCCGGGTGCGATGAATTCGAGGCAGGCCGTGTTCCCGCCATAGCGCCACGTGTCGCGCTCGAGCGTCGGCGTCGAGCCGCGCACCCCCCAAAAGACCAGCTTGGCTGTGTTTTGCGTCATCCCAGGGCGAACTGCGACGCCTGAACGCCTTCCCCTGAAATCCCCCAAGAGCTAGCAACTATTTGATGTTAGGCGGCGCCTCCGGGGCGAGTCAATCGCGTTTCGCCCGCAAGCGACCAAACCGTACTTGCCGTTACGCTGGAGTACCTGTGATTGATCGGGATCGTGCGCCGGGCACGCTCTGCGAGTAGAATCCACTCAATATGCACCTGCACGTCCACGGCGAATCGGAGCCTCCGCACACGCACAGCCACCATCATGGCCATGGCCATGCGCATGGCTACGGTTTGGGCGATGCGGCTACCAGCATCTTGGGCGCCGCGGTGGTGGCCACGCTATTTCTGGTGGTGGCCGAACTCGCAGCCGGATACGCAGGGCATTCGATCGCGCTGATCAGCGATGCCGTCCACAATCTCACCGACGTCCCCACGCTGGTGATTTCGTGGTTTGCTGTGCGCTGGGCCAAGCGTCCGCCGACGCCCGAAAAAACCTACGGCTACCATCGCGCCGGAATCCTCGCGGCGTTCGTGAACGCGATCGTGCTTTCGCTCGCGGCGCTGTTCGTGATCGGCGAATCCATCGAACGTTTTCGCGCGCCGGTCGAGGTGCGCACCGGCCCGATGATCTGGGTGTCGTTGCTCGCCTTGGCAATCAATGGAGGCATTACGCTGGCCGTGCATCGCGGGCGGCGCGACCTGAATGTGCGCACTGTGTGGATTCACAATCTCGGCGACGCGCTTTCGAATGTCGCAATTCTGGTGGGCGCGCTCATCGTCCGGTCGACCGGTGCCGAGTGGATCGATCCGCTGCTCGGCATCGGCATCGGCGCGATGGTGCTCTGGTCGGCGGCGGGCATCTTGCGCGAGAGCGGGCACATCTTGCTCGAAGGCCTGCCGCGACACATGCAACTCGAGAAAGTCGCCGCAGCGATCTTGTGCGTCGAAGGAGTGCAGGAAGTGCACGATGTCCACATCTGGACCCTGGGCGACGAATTGAACGCGCTCTCCTGCCACGTCCGCATCCCCGACATGCACATGGACGCGAGCGAAAAGCTGCTCGCCTGCATCCGCGAAGTGCTCGCGCGCGATTTCCGCATCACGCACACCACCATCCAGTTCGAGCGCGCAGGCCTGCCAGCCAAGGCGGGGCTCTACATGCCCGAGCCCGCACAACCCTCCGCGAAGTAGATGGCAGACCGTAAATTCAAACGTAGCGCCGGGTGCTTCAGCCCGGCAGTTTTTGCGGCGTTGCTAACACCTACAACCCGCCACCCGCCACCTGCGGCCTCGTCCGCGGCGCGCGCTGGCAGCTGGGACAGAAATGCGAGCTTCGCCCCGCGACGATGGCGCGCCTGATCTTCGCGCCGCAACGAAAACATTTCTTGCCCTCGCGCTGATAGACGCGATGGCGCAGCTGAAACTCCCCGCGCTGCCCGCTGGAGTCGACGTAATCCGAAACCGAAGATCCCCGCAGCCGGATCGCTTCGTTCAGCACGTCGCGCACGGCGCGATATAGCCGGTGAATCTCATCGCGCTTCAGGGTCGCGCCGATTCGCATCGGGTGAATGCGCGCGCGCCACAAGCTTTCGTCCGCGTAAATGTTGCCGATGCCGCTGACCACATGTTGGTCGAGCAGCAGCGCTTTCACGCGCGCGCGCCGCGAGCCGATCGCCGCCGCAAACTGTTCCTCAGTCATCTCCAGGGGGTCGGCGCCGAGCGAGCCGAGCGCCTTCTCCCGCGCGCCATCGGCCAAAAGCTGCATGCTGCCGAAGCGCCGAATATCGGTGTAGCGGAGTTCCTTGCCGTCGTCGAGCGCCAGGAAAACGTGCGTGTGCGGCGCGACGCGCGCGTCCGGCGGGCACGTCACGAGCTGTCCCGTCATACCCAGATGAATCAGCAGCGCCAGCTCTCGCGCAGCTTCGTCCGTGCTCGCCGATTCCAGTTCCAGCAACAAGAACTTCCCGTATCTTTTCACCGCGCCGATTCGCGCGCCCGGGAGATTCTCCTCAAGCGCAGCCGGATTCTCGATGAAGTCGGTCTTGCCGAGGCGCACCTCTAGGATGCGCCGCCCGGGCAGCACGGCCCGCAATCCGCGTACCACGGTTTCGACTTCAGGCAGTTCCGGCATCTCGATTTACGGAATCAATTTGCTTCCGGAAGAATCGCAAACACGCGGCACGGCCCGCCTGATCCGCCCTCCATCTTGATCGGCGCGGCGATCAGGAACGCGCCCGTCGCCGGCAACTGATCGAGATTGGCCAGATTTTCGAGATTGTAAAGCCCGGCGGGCAAGTCAACGTGGTGCACCTCGAAATTCTTCGAAGCGCCGTAATCGATACTCAGCGTATCGATCCCGAGCCCCACTGCTCCGCGCGCCACCAGCAGTTTCGCGGCGTCAGCGCCGAATCCCGGGAAGTGCATCACGCCCTGTGCGTCCTGATTGCGATAGCGCTTCTGATCTGGCCAGCGCGAGGCCCAGCCCGTCCGCAGCAGGACGATCGCGCCCGCGGGAATGCGCCCATGCGCCGCTTCCCACTTCTCGACGCGCCCGGCCGTCAGCCGGTAATCCGGATCTTTCGCTGCCTCGTCGCGGACGTCGATCACCTCCGCGGGGCCGAAGAAATGCGTCACGGGAATCTCCGCGATCGATGCCTTGCCCGGCGCAAAATGCAAAGGAGCATCCATATGCGTGCTGTAGTGTTCGAGCGTCCAGAAACTGCGCGCGAAATAGCCGTCTTTCGCGTATGTCGCCACCACCTGCGTCTCGAAGGTTTTGTCGTCGCCCGGCCACGACGGCAGATGGCCGTTGAGCGTGTAGGTCATGTCGACCACCCGCGTGCGCCCGGTGCGGATGCCGGCGAGATCGTAATCCGCCGCCGCGCGAGCCGTGTCCGCAGCCCTTTCCCCGGAGTTGCCGCGCCCAGCCGCCAGCGTGACGCCCGCCAGCGCGAGCCCTGCCACGAAAAGCATCGCCAGAAATCTGCGCATGAAAGTCCTCCTGCGCAGCCATTCTATACGAGTTTCGTTTTTCGAATTTCGTTCCGTTGCGGCTTCAGGGCAGGGGAATGCCGGGCGATGCCACGATCCCGGCCATTTTGAGGATTTCCGAGTACTCCTCATCCGTCAGCGGACAAATGGTGAGCCGCGTATTCTTGAGGAACTTGATCTTGCGCAGCGCCTTGCTCTCGCGCATCTCGGCCAGCGTCACCAGCCGCGGCAGCCGCTCGATGGCCCGGAGATCGGTGACCAGCTTTTTCGCGTCGGAATCGTGCGGGTCGGGATACGGGTCGCGCGTCACCTCGGCCAGCGCGTAGATGGAATGCTCGGGCTTGCCGTGATAGCAGAGCGCGCGGTCGCCCTTATGGACCTGCTTCAGCTGCCGCAGCGCGTCGGGACGGCTGCCCGCTTGCCTCCACATCTCCTTGCCCTTCACGAAAAGGGTGTCCCAGTGGTAGAGACGCGGATCAACTGCAAGCAACCAACGCCTTGGTTTGAGGGGAGTTTGGGTCATCCTGTCAAAAAGTGTCGGCGGAACTATACACGGAAGTGCAAAGCAGCGGAAGCCTTCCGTGAGGAAATTTTCACTGCTGGGAAGAGACAAAATGTCGCGATGGCCCGCTGAGGCGCACAGAAAGAAAATCTGGCGGGTAGACTGGCGCTAGTCGCCGACGTCCACAAAAACGTCGTCGCCGCGCACCTCGACGGGATAACTCTCGACCCCGATCGTCGGATTCTGCGCCACTTTGCCCGTCGTCACATCGAATTGCCAGCCATGCCAAGGGCAGGTGACGATCTGGCCCTCGAGTTCGCCTTCACCCAGCGGCCCCGCCTCATGCATACATATGCCGCTGATTGCGCAGAACTTGCCGGCTACGTTGGCCAGCGCCACGGAAGTGCCGTTTACCTGCACCTCGCAGATTTTTCCTGCCGGAAGATCATTCTTGCTTGCCGCTCGCACAAATGCCACGGTCGCTCCTTGGTAGCACCGGGTTACCCTGAGAGAGATCGAAGGGCATCCCGCCGGCTCTTTTTCCCGCGTGTCACAGGGCAAACGCGCCAGCCGGAGGCCAGCGCTGCAAAACGCAGCTCCTAATGGTGGTACGCCTTCTCGCCCGCCTCGATCCGCACCGCCAGCCGATTCTGGGGCGGCGGCAACGGGCAGGTCGTATAAGGGTTATACGCGCAGGGCGGATTATAAGCCTCGTTGAAGTCCATCACCACACTGCCGTCTTTCTGGAGCACGGTATCGAGAAAGCGCGCCGCGCCGTATGTCTCGTGCCCGCTGGTCAGATCTCGGAAGACGAACTCGAAATCCGATCCATCCAGCGCCGATTCGAGCCGGAGTTTCTGGCCGTGCAGCGTGAACGCGACGTAGCCGGGAATCTCTTCCTGATCCACGTCGCCCATCACGTTTTCGATCATCTCAGTTTTCGGCTTCGCGTATGGCACAAAATGTCCCACCACGCGGTACGAAGGGTCGATCGGAAACCAGTGCAGCCCCGTAAAATCCTTGCGCAGCTTGCTGTTTTTGTCCTTCAGGCGGATCGCGTAGCGCTCGCCGCTCGCGTGGACGTACAGCGTCAGGTCGCCCATCACCAGCCGGTCGTCGGAGTCTGGCTTCATCTCCGCGGTCGTCACTGGCGCTCCGCGCATCGTCGCGGCCACGCCCGGCTTCACGTGAACGACTGTCTTGCCATTGTGAAATTCGAAGGCGCCCGCCTGCGCCGGCACGGGCGCCGGCAGGACGATATCGTCGAGCGGGTTCGAGCCGAAGCTGTTTTCACCGTCGTGCAGCCAGAAGAGCCCGGAAACGCTGAGCCAGCCGCTGTCCGAGGTCAGGTCCGCCTGGTAGGCTTGCCGCCATTTCTCGACAGATGCGCGATACGCCTCGCCATCCGGCGCGGCAGCCGCGAACGCGCAAATCGTGATCACAGTCAGCAGCGGCGCGATCGCAAGCAACAGAATTTTCCCGGTTCTAGCCATGCAATCCCTGTATGACGCGCTGGCCGCAGGCCCAGCAATACTGCGCCGCCGCCGGACCCATCGCCCCGCACCGGCAGCAGAAGCGATTCGGGCCATTCACTGCGTAGATCGGGACGCGATGCTCGTCCGTGCACGCCCAGATCAGCGCGACGATCCAGCCGATCACCGTCCAGCCGAGCAGTAGATTCAGCGTGAAGATGCCTGCAAACGACCGCTTCTCGTGGCCGATGATCGAAGGCAAAAAGTAGGCCAATAGGCCGAAGGCAAAGAAGAACATTGGCGCTCCTTCGAGCGCAACCGCCATCCAGCGGTGTTGCGCCCTACCTTAAGATACGTTCCCATCCGTTCTCTAGTTCCCGTCATTTCAAGCCGATTTCGGTCACGCTCTTGTCGTCGCTACGATGCTCGGCGACCCACCAGAAACCCCGTCGGAAGAAGATAAAGGCGCCATACAACACGAGCATCGCGACAACCGCCACGAGGAAGATGCCGAAATCATCGATCGATGGCGAGTGCGCGCGGGCACGGGGAAGGTATGGCTCAATGTGGGCAAACGACTTGCTTGCGCCACGGTACGAGCTAGGCGCGACGTGCGGCCACGAAAGCCGAACCAGGCCAAGCGCTACGCCTCCAGCAATCAACCTCAACCCGAGCCGCGGTTTGTCCGGGAGACCGCTTAAATCGGCAAATATGTTCGGCACGATCGACCTCGTGTCCGATCAAACGTTACGGCTGCACTTTCGCCAGAAGCTGTGCGAATCTCGCTTCGCGGTCCTTTTGGTCCAGCCCCTGGTAAGCCTCGGCGATCTGCGTCGTATTCATCGAGCAGAACTTCGGCCCGCACATCGAGCAGAATTTCGCTTCCTTGTAGAAATCGTCGGGCAGCGTTTCGTCATGCATGGCGCGCGCCGTATCGGGATCGAGCGAAAGCTCGAATTGCTTGTTCCAGTCGAAAAGGAAGCGTGCGTAGCTGAGCGCGTCGTCGCGATCCCTCGCCCCGGGACGGTGCCGCGCCACGTCCGCCGCATGCGCCGCGATTTTGTACGCGATCACGCCCTGCCGCACGTCGTCCGCATTCGGCAGCCCGAGATGCTCCTTCGGTGTCACGTAGCAGAGCATCGACGCGCCATGCCACCCGATCATCGCCGCGCCGATCGCGCTCGTGATGTGGTCGTACCCCGGCGCGATATCCGTCACGAGCGGCCCCAGCGTGTAGAACGGCGCTTCGTAGCACAGCTCGTTTTCCTTCTTCACCTGCAGCTCGATCTGATCCATCGGAATGTGGCCGGGACCTTCGATCATCACCTGCACGTCGTATTCCCAAGCCTTTTTGGTCAGCTCGCCGAGCACCCGCAGTTCTGCGAACTGCGCTTCGTCGCTCGCATCCGCCAGGCAGCCCGGACGCAGCCCGTCGCCTAGCGAAAAGCTCACATCGTGTTTTTGGAAAATCTTGCAGATCGCGTCGAAATTCTCGTAGAGGAAATTCTGCGCCTTATGAAAACTCATCCACTGCGCCAGCAATGCCCCGCCGCGGCTCACGATTCCCGTGATGCGGTTGCGCACTAGCGGCAGGAACTCGCGCAGCACGCCCGCATGGATCGTCATGTAGTCCACGCCCTGCTCCGCTTGCTCCTCGATCACTTCGAGCATCAGCCCGATCGTCAAATCCTCGGCGCGGCGCACCCGCGAGAGCGCTTCGTAGATCGGCACGGTGCCGATCGGCACCGGCGATGCATTGATGATCGCCTTGCGGATCATCGGAATATCGCCGCCGGTCGAGAGGTCCATCACCGTGTCGGAGCCGTAGTGTACGGCGCGGTGCAGCTTTTCGAGCTCTTCGCTCACCTCCGACGTGGTCGCCGAATTCCCGATATTCGCGTTGATCTTGCAGCCGAACGCCACGCCGATGCCCATCGGCTCGAGGTTCCGGTGGTGGATGTTGGCGGGAATGATCGCGCGCCCGCGCGCCACTTCGTCGCGCACCAGCTCGGGCGTCAGCTTTTCCCGCAGCGCGACGTAGTGCATCTCCTCCGTGATCGCGCCCTGCCGCGCGTAGTGCATCTGCGAGAAGTTCCTCGCCCCGCCATTCATGGCCGCTGCACGCTTCTCGATCCACTCATCCCTCAGTGCCATAAAGCCCTCGCTTCCGCTCGCGGCTGCTCCGCAGTCCGCGCGAATCGCGCCTCATTATCGCACCGCCCTACGCACCCAGCAACCGGATGCGATCGCCGCGCGAAGAGTAGCGCCGGCGTCTCGCCGGCTCCTTCTTGCTTTGATTTGTCATCCAGGGCCAGGCGCCCAATGGAATAGCAGAATCAAAATCGCCAGGCCCGCCAATCCCTGCCTGTCGGACATGATTCTGTCGATCGTTAATAGTAAGAGGAAATCGAATGCAAGTGCGGCGGCCAGAGGCCAGCCGTGGGTGTCCCAGTAGCTGTGGCCGGCAAACGCGTTTACAAGCAGGTTAGCGATGAGCGTGGATCCAAGGATAATACCGACGATCGCCAATCCGTAGCCGCGATAAACGATCATTACGACGACGAAGCAGCGGCCTGGTCGAGCCCGACCAGCTTGCGAAACTCCGCGTCTTCGTGGAGGCAATCGAGATCGGTGTCGCGCGCCGCCCAATTCAAATTGCCGTATCCGGCGGCGATCGCCTTTTTCAGCGTCTCGAGCGCTTGCTCCTTTTTTCCAAGAACTCCATAAGTGCACGCGGCGTTGTACAGCGTGTTACCGTCTTTTGGCCGGAGCGCCACCGCTATCTGGAGGTGCCGAATACTCTCTTCCGCTTCTCCAATGGAACCGAGGTTCGTCGCCAGCAATATCCTGGCGCGCACGTCCTCAGGAACCAGTTCCAGCTGCTGCCGCAGGGCCGCGGTCATGCGTCCGCGCAATACCTCCGCCTCTTTCTTCAGCCCGATCCTCTCCATGCACAGCATGTAGGGGACGTACACGTTGTAGTCGTCGCCGTTGGCCTCGAGCGCCTTTTCAACAAGATCCGCGGCCTCCTTGTAGCGATTGCTGGTCATCAAGGCGCGGCCGAGAATATTCCATGACCCGTCGCAATCGGGCTTGCGCTCGATCGCGCGCCGCGCCATCAACGCGCTCTCGTCGTATTTCTTCTGCGCGTAGAACAAACGCGCACGCGCCACCATCACCTCCGGTAAATCGGGCGCCAGCGCCAGCGCGCGGTCACAGGAAGCGATCCCTCGCTCGATCCATGTAGCGCTCTGCTCGCGAATCTCATAGATCAAACCGCAAAGGTGGGCGATCCCCGCATGGGCCAGAGCGAAATTGGGATCGAGCTGAATCGCGTGCTCGAACATCTGCAGGGCGTAGTCCATATCGTGGCGCCGGGCGTAACTTCTTCCACGAAGGTAGAAATCGTACGCCTCGGTGTTTTCAGTCGGTTTCACTCCGATCGTTTTGTCTTCCTGCGGCGTCAAGGTGATGCGCAGAGCCTGCGCGATGCTCCTTGCGATTTCGTCCTGGATGGCGAAGACATCCTCGAGCTGGCGGTCGTATCGTTCGGCCCACACCGAATGGCGGGTTGCGCTCTCCACCAGTTGCGCCGTGATGCGCAGGCGGTTGGCGGCCCGCCGGATGGTCCCCTCGAGCACGTACGCCGCGCCAAGTTGTTGTCCCACCTGCGGAGCGGTCGAGGGCTTGTCCCGAAATGCCAGCATCTCCGAGCGCGGGAAAATTTGGAGCTGCGTCATCTTCGAGAGCTCCGTGATGATGTCTTCCGTCATCCCGTCGCGAAAGTATTCGTCTTCCTTGCTGCCGCCTTGATTCTCGAAATAGAGAACGGCGACCGATTTCCGCGCCGGCGTCGAGCCTGAGGAATGTTCGGCCGTCGCCGACGGCTTTTCCGTGGTTGCTCGCCGGGCCGTTTCGAGGTCCCGCCGCAGCCGCTTCAGATCGGCGCGGAGCTCGCCCGCCGTCTGGTAGCGAAAGTCGAGGTCCTTCTCCAGCGCTTTGCCGATAATGTTCTCGACGGCAATCGGTAGCCGCGAATTCACCTTGCTCGCCGGTGTTGGCGTCGCATGCAGGATGCCGTCGAAAATCAGCGCGGCGCTTGCACCCGGGAAGGGAACCGTTCCGGTCGACATTTCGTAGAACACCACGCCCAGCGAGAAAATATCCGAGCGCGCGTCCAGTTCCTCGCCTCGCGCCTGCTCCGGCGACATATACACCACGGTGCCGACCGAGCTGCCCGGGCTGGTAACGAATTCATCTCCCGTCATCGTAGCCATTTTGCTCATCGACGCGCCCACCCGCTCCGTCGCGAGCAGTCTGTGCGCGGCGAGTTTCGCCAGGCCGAAATCGAGGATCTTTGCGGCGCCCCGATTCACGAGAAAAATATTCGCCGGCTTGACGTCGCGGTGCACGATGCCTTTCGCGTGCGCCGCTTCCAGACCGTCGGCGATCTGAATGCCCACTTCGAGGATCTCGGCCACCGCCATCGGTTTCGAGTCGATGCGACGCTTCAGCGTCTGGCCCTCGAGAAGTTCCATGGCCATGAATGGGCGGCCTTCGTGCTCGTCGATATCGTAGATCGTGCAGATGTTCGCGTGGTTGAGGGCGCTCGC